>JACCDW010093013.1_pt1 | contig 15769 bp, 16 predicted proteins | sample 7449781 | NCBI WGS metagenome assembly JACCDW01 (sample SAMN15323449, study PRJNA562643) | freshwater metagenome | isolation source: river surface water | place: USA:Blue River Watershed | collected 2017-08-18
AGCAAGATGCTCTCCATGGTGCCGTGGGTACCGACCCATACACGCTGACCCCTAGGAAGTGATGAGCTGACTGCTTCATTCCCCCAGTGCCAGCCCTGACCCGGAGCACCAGCGGCACGAGCCAAAACAGTTCCAAGCATCACGGCGTCGGCACCGCAGGCAATCGCTTTGACGATATCTCCAGAGGTGCCAAGACCGCCGTCCGCGATGACGTGAACGTAACGACCGCCGGACTCATCCATGTAGTCTCGGCGAGCTGCAGCAACATCCGCAACCGCGGTTGCCATTGGAGCGTGAATGCCCAATACCTTGCGGGTTGCGGTTGCTGCCCCGCCACCAAAACCAACCAGGACACCAGCAGCTCCGGTGCGCATCAGGTGAAGGGCTGCGGTGTAGGTGGCTGCTCCACCAACAATGACTGGAACATCTAGCTTGTAGATGAACTCCTTTAGGTTCAGTGGCTCACGGCTCTTCGAGACGTGCTCGGCAGACACTGTGTTACCACGGATCACAAACAGATCGACACCCGACTTGGTAACCACCTCTGAAAACTCGGCTGTGCGCTGCGGAGAAAGTGCTCCAGCAACCGTCACACCCGCTGCTCGAATCTCGCCAAGTCTTGCCTTGATTAGCTCTGGCTGGATTGGCTTTGAGTAGACCCGCTGCAAAACCGCAGTTGCGTCCTCATCCTTGGCAGTTGCAATCTCGTGAAGCTGCTGGGTTGGGTCCTCATAACGAGTCCACAGGCCCTCGAGATCAAGCACACCCAAGCCGCCGAGCTTCCCCATTTCGATGGCAGCCTGCGGACTCATGGCTGAGTCCATCGGTGCTGCCACTACGGGAAGGTCGAAGCGGTAGGCATCAATCGCCCAGGCGGTGGAGACATCCTCGGGGTCCCTAGTTCTTCTGGTTGGCACAATTGCGATGTCATCGAAGGCGTAGGCAACCTTGGCGCGCTTGGCGCGACCGATTTCAATTTCGTTCACAGCGCTCTCCTAACGGGTGCCGTAGTTCGGTGCTTCGATGGTCATCTGAACATCGTGCGGGTGGGATTCGCGAAGACCAGCCGCCGTGATTCGGACAAACTTGCCCTTGGTCTGAAGCTCTGGGATGGTCGCTGATCCGACATAGCCCATAGATGCTCGAAGGCCACCGACAAGTTGGTGAACCACTGACGAAACTGTTCCGCGGTAAGGAACTCGACCCTCGATACCCTCGGGCACCAGTTTGTCCTCACGGAGCACATCGTCTTGGAAGTAACGATCCTTTGAGAAGGACTTGGACTGCCCACGAGACTGCATTGCACCAAGCGATCCCATGCCGCGGTAAGTCTTGTACTGCTTACCGCCTACATATGTAATGTCTCCAGGCGCTTCATCGGTACCGGCTAGAAGCGAGCCGAGCATCACAGAGTTAGCTCCAGCGACCAAAGCCTTGGCAATGTCACCTGAGTACTGCAAGCCACCATCTGCGATGACTGGCACGCCCGCTGCCTTGCCCGCTAGGGCTGCTAGGTGCACCGCTGTGACCTGAGGCACGCCAACACCGGCAACAACTCTGGTAGTGCAGATCGAGCCTGGGCCCACACCAACCTTTACGCCATCAGCTCCAGCATCGATGATTGCCTGAGCACCCTCACGGGTTGCAACGTTGCCTCCAACGATGTCGGTGTGCTTTGCAAATGGCTCAAGCTTTAGTTTGCGAATCATGTCCAAAACCGCTGAGTTGTGACCGTGAGCGGTATCGACCACCAGCATGTCAACGCCGGACTCGATAAGGGCCATGGCGCGCTCCCAGGCATCGGGACCAACGCCAACCGCGGCACCGACTAGGAGTCGCCCCGCACCATCTTTGGAGGCGTTTGGATACTTTTCGCTCTTGTCAAAGTCTTTTACGGTGATCAGCCCGCGAAGCTTGCCGTCATCGTCGATAAGCGGCAGCTTCTCAATTCTGTGCTGAGCCAACATCGCCATGGCCTCATCTGGGTTTATGCCCACCTTGCCAACGATCAGTGGCATCGGAGTCATTACATCTTTAACCAAGGTTGTAGTGCGCTGAACCTCAAGCACAAAGCGCATGTCACGGTTGGTGACAATACCGACTAGCTTTCCCTCTTCGTCAACAACCGGTAGACCAGAGACTCGGTATTTACCGCAGAGGTCGTCTACTTCCTGAATGGTTGCGTACGGAGTGGTGGTAACCGGGTGAGAAACCATGCCGGCTTCAGAGCGCTTTACAAGATCGACTTGGTTTGCCTGCTCATCGATTGAAAGGTTGCGGTGCAGGATTCCTAGGCCCCCCTGGCGTGCCATAGCGATTGCCATTCGGGCCTCGGTGACGGTGTCCATTGCCGAAGATATAAGAGGTATGTTCACCGAGATATTTCTTGAAACCTGAGTTCTGGTGCTGACACCAGATGGCACAACATCTGACTGGCCAGGCAGAAGAAGAACGTCATCGTAGGTGAGTCCAATGAGTGCAAATGGGTCTTGAAGCTCCAAAGCTGATCCTCTGCTAGAAACTGGCTGATTCCTCAAAGTCTACCTTTGTGAAATCGCCTCTACGGAGTTAAACATTTCCGAAACAAAGCCTGCGCTATTGTTTCCAAACGGGGCACAAACAAATGTGCCCCGCTGCTAGAGTGATTCAATACCCTGAAGGCGTATGCGAAGAGCAAAGTGGCTCTTACGAATTGGAGGACATGTGACCTTCCTCTCACGCAGTTTCAAACTGCCCCAACTATTTTTTGCCACCCTACTGATAGCGCTAATGAGCGTTGCAGGCTTGGGTCAGGCAGCTCACGCGGATGCGGTTGGCGAGGACCAGCCCTATTCGATTACTGGAAACGTGAAGCTAGATGGCGAGCCATTGGCCGGCATCCGGATCACCGTGACTGGTGGTTCGTTTGAAGCTGAGACCGTGACCGATGCTGAGGGCCGCTGGTTTATCGGCATCCCGGACAACAACCCCTACACCGTGACCTTGGACGAGACCACCTTGCCAGAGGGCATTGCGGTAGTTGAGGGTGGTGCATCGCAAGAAGTGCAGATCGGTCGAAGTGACCGAGTTGTAAAAAACTTCTTCATCGGTGAGGGAGTGAGAAACAGCTCGGGTGGTTTTGAACAGTTCCTCACTCGTTTGGTTTATGGAATCAACTTCGGCTTGATGCTTGGGCTTGCAGCCGTTGGTCTTTCCCTGGTCTTCGGAACTACAGGTCTTTCTAACTTTGCACACGCCGAGATGGTCACCTTCGGTGCGCTGATGGCGTTCCTATTCGGAGTCGTCCTTCCACTTCCAATCTGGGTCGCAATTCCACTCGCTGTTATCGTCTCGGGAGCATCCGGCTGGCTGATGGACTCGGCGCTGTGGCGACCACTTGGTCGCAGAGGCCTAGGTCTGGTGCAGCTCATGATTGTCTCGATTGGACTCTCACTGACTGTTCGATATGTGTTCCAGTTCTTCATCGGTGGTGGCACGCTACAGCTTCCAGGCTTTGATGCTCCAAAGATTCCAATCTTCGGCACCCTGGCACTGAGCGTTATTGACATGGCCTCGATGGGTATTAGCCTCGCGGTGATTCTCGGTTTCGCATGGTGGCTAATGGGCACCAAGACCGGTAAGGCAACCAGGGCTATTTCTGACAACCCAGACTTGGCAGCAGCCTCGGGTATCGATGTGGAGAAGGTTGTCCGCACGGTCTGGATCGTGGCTGCAGGACTTGCTGGATTGGCCGGTGTGCTCTGGGCCTACTTCCGTCCGGGTATCAAGTGGGACATGGGAGCGCAGATCCTGCTACTTATCTTTGCTGCTGTGACCCTAGGTGGTCTCGGAACCGCATTCGGCGCCCTTGTCGGTGCCTTGGTTGTTGGTGTCCTGGTTGAAACCTCATCAATGATCATTCCTTCGGACCTCAAGTACGTGGGTGCGTTGGTAGTACTTATCGCGATTCTGCTCTTTAGGCCTCAAGGTCTGCTGGGTCGAAAACAGAGGATTGGTTAGGAGGTAGAGCGATGAACTGGGAAGCAATTATCAGCAACACTCTGGCTGGTCTACTAACACCGACCACTATCGCATTCGCTCTCGCGGCACTCGGTCTTGCGATGCACTTTGGTTTCGCTGGACTACTCAACTTCGGTATCGCTGGTTACATGGCAATCGGTGCCTACAGCTACGCAATCGGAGTTCTAACCTTCGGTCTGCCATGGTGGGGCGGCATGCTCCTTGGATTGGTCGGATCTGTGATCTTCTCGATTCTTCTCGGTATTCCAACGCTGCGACTACGCGGTGACTACCTAGCCATCGTGACGATTGCTGCAGCAGAGATTCTGCGTCTGTTGTTCCTAACCACCGCGTTTGAAGACATCACAGGCTCTGCAGACGGCCGCTTCGGTTACAACTCAAGACCTGACGGTTCTGGTTTTGCTAACGCAAACCCATTCCCACCCGGGGACTATGGATTTGGGCCCTGGACCTACAACGCTGAAACCCTATGGGTACTGGTATTTGGTCTAATCGTCTTGGGTGTCTGCACCTTCCTGCTTTGGGCCCTGATGCGCTCACCTTGGGGTCGAGTAATCAAGGGTATTCGTGAGGACGAGGATGCGATTCGTGCTCTTGGAAAGAACGTCTTCAACTACAAGATGCAGGCCCTGGTAATCGGTGGTCTATTTGGATCACTCGGTGGAATGGTGCTGGCTGCCTATGCCAACGTTTCGCCAGGTGTATACGTCACCTCGCTGACCTTCTTCGTTTGGACGGCGCTGCTGCTGGGTGGCGCTGCGACCATCTTCGGTCCACTGGTTGGTTCGGTTATCTTCTGGGTACTCCAGGCGTTCCTCACCAACATCCTGCCTGAGCTGGCGATTGCAGGCATACTGCCTGTGTCATCGCAGCAGGCCGCTACCCTGCGCTTCGTTTTGGTAGGTATCGGTCTGATGCTGCTGGTTATCTACAGACCGCAAGGTATTTTCGGCGACAAGAGGGAGTTGACCTTTGTCAAATAATCCAACCCCACAGAAATCAACCGGCCTTCACGTAGGCCAGGCAGCCCCTGGCTGCAAGAAGGTTGATCCGATTCTGACCGTTGACCACGTCAAGAAGACCTTCGGTGGTCTGACCGCCGTGGATGTCGAGCACCTTGAGATCCCACGCGGAGCGATCACCGCGCTGATTGGGCCAAACGGTGCCGGTAAGACAACTTTGTTCAACCTACTTACTGGCTTCGACACCCCCGACACCGGAACCTGGGACTTCCAGGGCACCAGCCTTGCAGGAGTGCCATCATTCAAGGTTGCCAAGATGGGTCAGGTTAGAACCTTCCAGCTGACCAAGGCCCTGAGCCTCCTGACAGTAATCGAGAACATGAAACTCGGTGCGAAGGACCAAAAGGGTGAGAGCCTGTTCAATGCTCTGGTGCCTTCGGTTTGGAAGAAGCAGGACGAGGCCATCGGTGAAAAGGCCATGGAGCTTCTCAAGCGCTTCAAGCTGGACGCCAAGAAGGATGACTTTGCTGCATCGCTCTCCGGTGGTCAGCGCAAGCTCCTTGAGATGGCAAGAGCGCTGATGACCGATCCAGTGCTGGTGATGCTTGATGAGCCAATGGCCGGTGTGAACCCAGCATTGACTCAGTCGCTTCTCGAGCACGTGCTTGGACTCAAGGAACAGGGCATGACAGTGCTATTCGTTGAGCACGACATGCACATGGTTCGTCACATCGCTGACTGGGTGGTCGTTATGGCCGAGGGTCGGGTTGTTGCCGAAGGCGCTCCTGACACGGTGATGAAGGAGCAGGCCGTTATCGATGCCTACCTCGGTTCTCACCAGGACACCGACCTAGGTGTTGTCACCGGTCGAATCAAGATTGTTTCCGAGGAGGACGCAAAGTGACCAGAGTTGTAGATGTAAAGAATCTGGTTGCCGGCTACCTACCCGGTGTCAACATCCTCAATGGAGCTAACCTCTACGCCGACAAGGGCGAGCTGATTGGAATCATCGGTCCAAACGGTGCTGGTAAGTCAACGCTGCTAAAGGCAATCTTTGGGCTCGTAAAGGTCCGTGAAGGTTCCATCCAGCTAAATGGTGAAGAAATTGGCGGCTTGAAGCCAAACCAACTGGTTTCAAAGGGTGTGGGCTTTATCCCTCAGACCAACAACGTTTTCCCTTCGCTAACCATCGAAGAGAACCTTCAGATGGGTATATTCCAGGACCCTAAGCACTACGACCAGAGACTTGAGTTCGTGGTTTCGATCTTTGCCGAGCTTGGCAAGAGATTGAAGCAGCGTGCTGGATCACTATCCGGTGGAGAGCGCCAGATGGTTGCAATGGGTCGTGCCCTAATGATGGATCCAAAGGTGCTGCTACTGGATGAGCCATCGGCTGGTCTATCCCCTGTTCGTCAAGACGAGGCTTTCCTTCGTGTTTCTGAGATCAACAAGGCTGGCGTGACCTGCATCATGGTTGAACAGAACGCTCGTCGCTGCCTCCAGATCGCTGACCGTGGCTACGTGCTAGACCAAGGCAAGGATGCAGTGGTTGGCACCGGTAGAGAGCTGCTAAACGATCCTCAGGTCATCGGCCTCTACCTTGGCACCTTAGGTTCCTAAACCCCGTTATTTAGGCAGAAACCCCCTCCGAAGTGAGGGGGTTTTCTTGTAGATAACCTTGCGCTCTAGTCGACACTTACTACAATTGTGGTAAGGAGTGGAGGATTCATGAATTCGGTATCAGTGCGCCTCAGACAAGATCTCGTCGATGCAGCTCGAACTGCAGCTCGGGCTGAGTTTCGAACCATGCAGGGACAAATCGAGTATTGGGCACTGCTCGGTCGTGCAGCCCAGGACAATCCAGACCTGCCGATATCTTTCATTGCGGAAAGCTTGGTAAGTATGGCTGAACCAAGGGATGAGGCTCAGGACTTTATCCCCAGAGGCAAACAATCTAGATGACCTGGAGTGTTCGGCAAACCAGAGCATTCGGGCGCACCTACAAAAAGCTAAACAACTCACTCGCGGCCGCGGTTGACAACGCAGTGGCGGAAGTTTCGAAAAACCCCTTCATAGGTGATAAGAAGAAGGGCGACTTAGCGGAGCTCTACGTCCACAAGTTTCGGCACAAGACCCTGATTTATTTGCTTGGATACACATTAGACACGGAGGTCCGGTTGGTTTATCTCGAAGCTGTAGGGCCGCACGAGAATTTTTATCGGGATTTGAAACGATGATAAAGAAACCCCCTCCGGTTGCCCGGAGGGGGTTCACTTTTGTCTAGCGGACTAGAACTTAGCCACGGATGGTGCTTGGCTTGTTGTTCTCGTCGAACTGCTGGATCAGGATGTTACCGTCGGTTGGGTCTCCAACATCGTTGAAGGTAACAGCACCTGAAGGACCGTCATAGTCGGCGGTTCCACCAGCAGCGATGATGTCAGCACACTCAGCAAAGCTGGTGCACTTCTGACCGCTACCGGTTCCTCCAGAAACTTCCTGAAGCTTGGCAGAGATGTTGGCACCCTGAGTGCTGCGAGCCTCTAGAGCTGCAAGAGCAATTAGAACAACTGCGTCGTAAGACTCAGGACCGTAAGCAGCGAGCTTTAGTGGCTCGTTGCCGCGTGCCTGCCAGTTCTCGTCCATCTTCTTTAGGAAGTCGCCGATCTTGGACTCGTTAACACCTGGGTAGGTACCCTTTGCACCGGTTAGGGTGCCTGCTGGGAAGTCTGCTGAGTAGTCGGTTAGGTTACCGTCTACGAAGTAGAGGTTCTCTGCAGGGAACTGTGATACCAGCTGAGGAACGATGGTCTTTGCCTCGTCGAAGGTGATCAGAACGATTGCGTCTGGGTCTCCGGCAAGTGCCTCGTTGATCTGGCTGGTGAAGTTGGTGTCACCGGTGTTGTAGGTAGGTGCAGCTAGAACCTCGCCACCAGCAGCCTCGAAAGCAGTGGTAACGAACTCAGCTAGACCGGTTCCGTATGAGTCGTTTAGAACGATCATGGAGATCTTCTGGTGTCCGTCCTCAGCGATTAGGTTTCCTAGAACCTCACCCTGAAGCACGTCTGAAGGAGCGGTACGGAAGTACAGTCCCTTGTCCTCGTAGGTGGACAGTGCAGCAGAGGTGTTAGCTGGGGAGAACTGAACTACACACTCAGCGATCACGCGGTCGATGAACTGTAGTGAGGTACCCGAAGATGCAGCTCCAACGATTGCCTGAACGCCAGCGTTCAGAAGACGTGGGATCTCGGTGTCGTAGGCCTTGTTGTCGGTGTCACCGGAGTCACCCCAGGTGACGTCGATGGTGATGCCCTTGCCAGCAGCGTTGATCTCGTCAACTGCGAGTGCAACACCGGCCTCCTCAGGTGGGCCGAGGAATGCGAGGTTACCGGTCTGAGGTAGTGCAGTACCTAGCTTTAGTACTAGGTCTCCGCTCTGCTCAGGACCAAGCTCACAACCGCCAGCGGTGGTGGTCGCGCTGCAACCAGTTAGAACGACTGCCAAAACACCAGCGGCAGCAACGCTCTTCATGGCAAAGCGTGACTTCTTCGTAGATTCAGTCATTCTTGCTCCTTGAAATAGCAATATAAAGGCAAGCCAGAATCGTCGACTCTGACCGCTTTCTACAGCTTAGCCACGCCAGCGCACTTGGCTAGAGCCGATTTCGAAGAAGATTCGGCGATTCAGAATTTTCGATTCGAAATCCGTTGCCTATGTGTTTTGAAAATGTCCAAATAGTAATTTTTGGATTCAATCCACTTCGGATTCAGTTGTTCAGACCCCTTTGTTAGCGGTATGTAACAATTCCGTTTCAGCGTTTCGAATGTTGCCTTCTGTTTCCTAGTGCATCGAGTGAGAGCACGACAAGAGATACCCAGACCAAGCCAAAACCAATCCACCTGACAGCCGGCATCGGTTCTTGCAAAATAAAGAAGGCGGTCAAAAACTGCAGGGTCGGAGTCAGGTACTGAATAAAGCCAATCGAGCTAAGCGGGATCCTCGATGCAGCTGCCCCAAACAAAATCAGTGGGACAGCGGTGAGGATTCCAAAAGCAACCAATACCGAGAACTCCCAAACTCCGGTAAAGAGCATGATGGGAGTGCTAGCCGCCACAACCGCAAGCTGAATGATTGCAATCGGCATAACAAGCGCCGATTCAATGGCAAAGGATTGCAGGGCTTTGACTTTGCCGCCAACCCGGTTTTTTGCGAGTGAGTAGATCGCAAAGCTCAGTGCCAGTACGAAGGCAATCCAAGGCGGCCTGCCATAGTCGAAGGTCAAAACTAGAACGGCGGTCAAACCGAGACTTAGTGCGATCCACTGATTTCTTCGCAGTCGCTCTCCGAGAAAAACCACGGCAAAGACAATTGTTATCAGCGGGTTTATGAAATAGCCGAGAGAAGTCTCGATGGTGTTCTTGGTGGCCACTGCGACCACATAGGTTTCCCAGTTGATGAAGATGAAAAATGCTGCCACCACCAACCACTTCAACCTCTTGGGGTTGCGGATCAACTCGGTGACCTCACCCCAGCCTCGAGTGATGGTGAGCAATAGCGCTGCAAATGCAAAACCAAAAACCACTCTCCACACCACAACCTCAAATGGGTTAGCGAAGGTGGAGGCAGTAATGATTAGCGGGAAGGAGCCCCAGATCAGATAGGCAGAAACCCCGAGGAGTAAGCCGGTGGTTACCTTGGATGCTTTGGGCACGGGCTAACTCTAGCGCTAATAGAAAAGGCGGCCCCGAGGGGCCGCCTTCTACTGAATGCTATTTACTAGCGCTCGATGATTGCTAGAACGTCGCGGGCTGAAAGCACTAGGTAGTCCTTACCCTCGTACTTGAGCTCGGTGCCGCCGTACTTCGAGAAGATGACGCGGTCGCCAACCTTCACGTCGACTGGGATGCGAGCACCAGCCTCGTTGAAACGGCCTGGGCCAACTGCAACAACCTCAGCCTCCTGTGGCTTCTCCTTTGCGGTGTCTGGGATAACCAGACCGGATGCAGTTACCTGCTCTGCCTCAACTGGACGAACAACAATTCGATCTTCGAGTGGCTTGATAGAAACCGACACTTTGACCTCTTCTTTTCTAAAGATTTGTCTTTAGCAAACTCGGGATGCGAGTGCTAATAAAAGATTAGAACCTAATTAGCACTCAGTCAAGGCGAGTGCTAGTGATTTGCCGATAGCGTTGTGCTGTGAGTCAGATTGACCAGCTTCTAACCTCTGAAGGTCTCGCCCTATTGCGTGATCTTGAGGGAGAACTTCAAGAAGCTGACCCGCTCAAACTAGTTGCTCGACTGAGGAAGCAAGGTGCCTCCGCAGAACTATCTGCTCAGGTATTGACGCAACTGAAGCTGCGACGAAAAGCGGTAGCCAAGTTTGGTTTATTCGCCAAAGAGATGCTCTTTACCGAGGCTGGGTTAGAACAGGCAACTCGTCTGTCTGTGGCCGCGCATCACGCGGGCCGATTCCAAGCTGAGGGCATAACCTCTGTAACCGACCTGGGGTGTGGAATTGGTGCCGACTCACTAGCGTTTGCCGCGGCTGGGCTGAGGGTCATCGCCGTGGAGCAAGATCAGCAAACCGCAGCGTTGGCAAGCTTCAACCTCGCCAGTTTTGAGAACGCGACAGTCTTGCAGGCCACTGCCGAGAGTGTTGCAATCGAGACTGAAGGACTTTGGTTCGATCCAGCTAGGAGAGACCTCACACATACGGGTGAGCGCCACAAAGTTGTTGGGCCTGAAGATTTCTCCCCAAGCCTTGACTGGATTTTTAAGTTGGCACGCACCAAACCTAGCGGTGTCAAACTTGGTCCGGCTTTTCCACTGGAGCTAATTCCCGAGGATGCCCAGGCCGAGTGGGTATCTCACGATGGGGATCTCGTTGAACTGACCCTTTGGTTTGGGTTTGGTGATGAAGGAAGTCGCAGCGCGCTGAAACTGGGCCAGGAGAGTCATCGCTACCGAGCCAGTGAGGTAATCCTTGCCGAGGTGGGTCCACTCGGTAGGTATGTGTACGAACCAGACTCGTCGCTGATTCGATCTGGCCTGATGGGCAATCTGGCCCAGGATCTTGGCTTGAATCTGATCAGCCCACAGATCGCATACCTAAGTTCAGACAAGTTTCTCAGTTCACCATGGCTGAAAAGCTACGAGCTGATTGAAGAAATTGCACCGGATGAAAAGCGAATAGCGACCTGGTGTCGCGATAGGGAAATTGGGATTCTGGAGATCAAGAAGCGTGGAGTGGATATCACTCCGGAGCAGCTTCGACCAAAGCTGAAGTTAAAGGGAGCGGGCACCGCGACCTTGATTCTCACCAAAGTGGGCGGTGCCCGCAAAGCACTTTTCTGTAAGCCAATCCGCTAGATGGCTCTCCTAGCGGAGTGACTAACGATCACGCCACATGTGCATGCCGTCGAATCCTCGTTGGAATTCATAAAATTCAGGTCCACCCGGCTGGAGTCCGAGTACACCCGAATAGATCAGTGCTTTAGAGATAACACCGAGCAATACGAAAATAATCCAGAACGCGATGTGAATATATCCGACGACCACACCGGCAATCGCTAGACCTCGTCCGCTCTCACCGCTGCGCTTGATTTGAGCAAGGGACACATGACCGGTGATCACTGCGATGAGCGCTCCAATTCCGCTGATTGCGGAGGCAAGGGAAACAACCGCAAGGGTGTTTAGCTTGGTGAAGTCAAACTTCTCGCGTTTTAGGGTGGTTGTCTCTACTGCCTCAGCCTCAGGCTGGGAGTCTTTCTTTTCTGCCATTTCAAAACTTCTTTCCGTCGTTGGCGACAGAGCCAAGTAAAGACCTGTTGGCTGGAGATTGTTTGGAAGATTCCTGAGAGAAACTAGAGAGTCTGAACCGTCGTGACTTCAAGAGTCGACTCGGCACCAAATCCAAGCGAACTCGGTTCCCTACCCGCCATCACCAGTTGAGCTCCAAGGCTTGCGATCATCGCACCGTTATCAGTGCAGAGCGAAAACCTGGGGATGCGAAGTTCAATGCCCTGCTCTTCGCAGCGCTGCTGAGCAACCTCGCGGAGCCGAGCGTTTGCTACCACGCCACCACCCAACAGGAGTCTGGGGACGCCATACCGCTCACAGGCGTCAAGGGCTTTCGTTAGTAGGACATCCACCACAGCTTCCCTAAAGGATGCGGCTACGTCTGACTTGTTCATTTCGACGCCATCCAGCTCGGCTTTTTCAACATGGCGAGCAACCGCCGTCTTCAGGCCAGAGAAAGAGAAGTCAAAGCGGTGCTTGTCCATATCCTTCGGAAGCGAAAGTCCGCGAGGGAAACGGATTGCCTTGGGATCTCCGGTTGCAGCCAGCTTGTCGATTTGCGGACCACCTGGATAGGGCAAGCCCAGCACTCTGGCGACCTTATCGAATGCCTCACCCGCTGCGTCATCGATGGTTTCTCCAAGGAGCTCAGCATCACCTAGCAAATCCCGAACCAATAGCAGCGATGTGTGACCGCCTGAAACTAGGAGAGCAATGGTCGGAAGCTGGACATAGCCGCGCTCAAGGACATCTGCACCCACGTGACCGATCAGGTGGTTCACTGCGTAAATAGGTTTGTTGTGTGCAAGCGCAAGTCCCTTGGCGGCACCTATGCCAACCATCAGCGCTCCTGCTAGACCGGGACCATTTGCAACGGCAATTGCATCTATGTCCCGAAGCTGAACCCCGGCTTCTTGCAAAGCCTTCTCGAGAGTCGGTGCAATGGCCTCAAGGTGTGCTCGGGCAGCGACCTCCGGAACTACCCCTCCATATTTCGAGTGCTCATCCATGGAGCTGTGGAGCGCGTTGGCCAGCAGTCGATTACCCCTGACAATGCCGACACCGGTTTCATCACAGGTGCTCTCGATTCCGAGCACCAGAGGCTGATGGATCTTTAGTCGCATGATCAGCGCATCAACATCGTCTGGTTGGTAATAACGCTTTCGAACATCAATTCGGTCAAAACCAAAACTTTGATACAGCTTGATCGCTGGCTCGTTATCGATTCTCACCTCGAGCATGATCTGCTCGGAGCCAAGGCGCCTAGCCTGTGAGATTAGCGCCTCGACAAGCTTTCGCCCCAAACCTTTTCCTCGCTGAGCCTGCAGCACTGCAATCGTTTGGATGTCCGAGCTGAAACTCCCTGGAATCGTTGAAAGTCCGGCGTAACCGACAAGGTCGGCATCAAAGAGGCCAATGTAACAACCCGTTGGGGATGCCAACTCAGCTGCCATCGACTCTCTGCTCCAGGCATCACTGGGAAAGGTTGCCCTCTCGAGCCGCATGACAGCATCAAGGTCTTCCAAAGAGAGATTTCTCAGCTCCATCAGCCACTCACCTTCTTTCCAGGAGATGGTGAAACATCGGGTGAACGAAGATATAGGGCACTTGTGTCTGAAAGGTCGATGCCCTGTTTTAGGGCGTGCTCGGCGTATAACCCAACCTTCGCGGCATCGGCGATGCCGGGCAAAATCTCAAAGCCCTCGAGACTTTTGAGTTCCGAGGGCGACATCACGCTAGGGCCGAAGACTCGCTTGGAATTCTCGTAGCCTGCAACAAAAAACTCTCGCCGCTTGGCATCTGAGCTAAGTGCGAACTTTCCCACACCCACTGAATGAGCAACTGCATCCAAAACCATTACGCCATAGGCCGGCACACCCAGAGCACTTGCGATGCTCAAGCCTGCAGCCATACCGACCCTTAGACCGGTATAGGGGGCTGGGCCGCGACCGATTGCGATGCCAGTTAGTTGGTCCATGGTCACCTTGGCATCGGCGAGCGCCGCTTGAATTGCTAGTCCGATGTTCTCCGCGTGACCAAAAGCATCTTCAAAGCTGCTAAAGGAAAGGACTTGACCCCCAACCACGGCAACGCTGGTTCCAGCTGATGTGTCAATTGAGAGGAGCAATGTTTACCCCTTCCCACCTTGAACCACTGCCAACTATCTCAACGAGTCGGGACTCGTCCTCAGCCTCACGATTTATATTCACCGTGAGCCAGTGGTCCGCTATGCCATCGATGTAGTCTCTGGCCCATTCAACAACCACTATCGAGTTGGCAAAGTCAATGTCTAGATCATCCAGCTCCACCGCGGAACCAAGTCGATAGGCGTCGACATGGACCAGCTTTGGGCCGGCGGTTGTTTTGTGTGTGCGAGCTAGCACGAAGGTCGGAGACTGCACGGTTCCCGATGCTCCAAGACCCTCACCAATACCTCGGGTGAGGGTGGTTTTGCCTGCACCCAGTGGACCGTTAAGTAGCACCAGGTCCCCCGCCCTCAATACCGCGGCAAGCCTCAGGCCCAGCTCATGCATTTGCTCAGGCGTTGTGATTTCAAATCTCATCGCTGGATGTAAACCCGATTAGCTCTGCCACCAATCCTGGTGACAATCTCATAGTTGATGGTTTGAGCGCTTTGAGCTAACTCTTCACACGGCACATTTGGTCCGAAGATTTCAACCTTGGTGCCAAGTGGATACTCGTCATCTCCAAGGTTTATTAAGAACTGATCCATGGCCACTCGGCCCACCACTGGATAACGCTTACCTGAGATCGCAACCTGGTGTCCAACCGAAATCCTCGGCATGCCCTCTGAGTACCCAAATGGCACAAGCGCGATGTTGGTCTCCTCCTCAGCAATGAAGCGGTAGCCGTATGAGACACCCTGCCCCTTGCTGATTCGCTTCAGGTTTATTAGCTCTGCACTAACACTCATTGCGGGCGAGAGCCAGTCCACTGTGCGGTCCTCAAATGGACTGAGCCCATAGATGCCAATGCCGATGCGGACCATGTCGAGGTGCATTTCTGGGTAATCGATAAAACCACCGGATGCCGCCAGGTGTCGCTGAAGTATGGTGACCGAGTGCCCGGATGCCATCTCGGAAGCACGCTCGAAAAGTTCCAACTGGGCTAGGTCGGCCTCCCTGCTGGTGTTAGAGAGGTGAGAGAAAAGGCCATAGATTTCCATGCCGGCTAGCCGTTCAAACAGCGCACCCCAGTCGCTTTGAACAAAACCATTTCTAGAGAGCCCGGTGTCCACCTTGATATGGATCTTGACACCTGCGGAAATAGCCTTCTCGAGCACCTCGAATGTCGATACGCCCAGTTCGATGTCGCTCTGGGCTGCAAGTTCAAAATCATCCGATGCAGACAAAAGCCAGCAGAGAATCCGAGACTTAATCCCGGCTGCCCTCAGTTCTAGCGCCTCATTGAGATCTGCAACCGCCAGGACATCGACACCGGCATTGTCGAGGGCTTGAGCGACCTCGTGCATGCCATGGCCGTAAGCGTTGGCCTTCACCACCGCGCAGACCTGAGCGTTGGTGCGCGCGCGGAAGGCGCGATAGTTACGAACTATCGCATCCAGGTCAACGGCTATCTCGCGCATCTAGTTAGCCTCCACCACTACAAACGCACTTGCAAGTTCTTGTTCGTGTGAAATGCTGACAAAAAAGCGGTAACCAAGTGCTTCGAGTCTGGTCTTTGTAGTTCCAAAAAACTCAAACTCAGGTTTTCCATTTGAGTCTTTGCACAGGGCAATCTCGTTCCAAACCAGAATCTTTGGGTCTCCAAGTGCTTTAGCGATTGCCTCTTTGGCAGCAAATCTGGCGGCAAGAGAGTTCAAGGGGAGGTCATGCTCGGAGCTGTGAAACAGGCGCGCCTTGAGATTTGGGGTTCGCTCCAATGCCTCACTCAATCGAGAGATTGAGCAAAGATCAGTGCCAACCCCAACAATCACTACTCGACCGTAACGCTCTTCGCTAGGTTGCG
>JACCDW011083964.1_pt1 | contig 15766 bp, 15 predicted proteins | sample 7449781 | NCBI WGS metagenome assembly JACCDW01 (sample SAMN15323449, study PRJNA562643) | freshwater metagenome | isolation source: river surface water | place: USA:Blue River Watershed | collected 2017-08-18
GCATCCACCTGCGTGGGATGAATACACAACTTGGCTTGAAAACCCAACCGTTTGCCACGCAAGATATCAGCTTGCAATTGATCTTGCGAGTCAATTTGCACAGTCACACCGTCTATCGGAGCGGCAATGTCAGCCAAGCGGCTAGCCAGCAGCATTTGATGTCGTACCGGCAACAGCTCTATCTCATCAGGTCCACACTGCATGCCAAAACTGAACTGCAAATCAATGTTGCCCAAAGACAAGCGCAAGGTGTTCTGGTGGGCAGCAATCGCCTTGACTTGGTCCACGCCTCGCGCACTTTCAATCATCGGAAGCAACAAAGGAGTGAACGACAGCGCATCCGCCACAAACGACAACTGCTCAGGAGACTCAGCTTTAGGCAGCATGATGTGCTGAATACCCAGCTCATCCATTAAGCGCAAGTCATCTTCTAAAAATGGCGTGCCGCAGGCATTCACACGCACAACAATCCGCTCGGGGCATTTCTGCAACCACGGCATCAACTCAAGGCGAATGGCATCACGCGCCACGTCTTTTTCAGACAAAGGAACGGCATCCTCTAAATCGACAATCACTGCGTGCGCGCGAGTAGCCAACGACTTCGCGAAGCGGTCGGGCCGGTTGGCCGGCACAAACAAAAATGCTTGTGCAAAAGACAAAGGATGCGTCATGTCAACAAGGCATCCATGCGAGGCGCTTTGACCAAGGCCCACAACTTGGCAATGACCGCACGCATTTCTGCTTCTGTTGCCGACTGGCTATAGGTGGCCAGTCGAATGGCTTTAGATTCAATTTCCTCACGCGATAAAGTGTTGCCGGGGTCACCTTTTGGCTCGTCCACACGGCCTTGCAATACACGACCATCGCTGGTGGTGACGGTGACTTTGCCAATCCAACGTTGTGGATAAGCCGTATCCACCTCAACATCCAGCACCATCTCAACTTTGTCTCGCAAAGCGACGATGGCTGCATCTTTGAAATGTGCATCAAACTCAGCCAAGCCAGCATGCTCGTATTGCGCGACCAAGGCCAACACAGTGCCCATACTGAATTTGCTTTGGTGCACGGTGCTCGGATCCACCACAGGGCCCAATACGTCAATGGCCCCTTGGTGCACATGGGTCACCACCTTTGCAATATCACTGAGCTTGAGATGATGTGCTTTCACCACTTGCAGCAAAGCATCAGCTGCCGGATGAGTGTGCCGACAAGAGGCGTGGTACTTGAAGGAGGTTTCCACTGTGGTCCAACGCGTGCCCAAACCATCGGTGAGCTTGCGCACATCAGCGTCGGTGGACATGCCCACCGCCATACCTTGGGCACCTTCCAAAATGCACTTGGCACCTGTGAAGCCTTGCTTGGCCAAATAGGCCGACATCAGACCCGTGCCTGCGGCATGCGCGGTGTGCAGTTGTTTAGAGTCTGCGGCGTCACGCAAAAATTCCCACAGACCCGCAGCTTGCGTACCCGCAGAACCGAATGCATGATTCATCTGCTCAGGTGTGAGCTTGAGCAAACGCCCCACAGCGGCAGCGGCAGCCACACCACCCGCAGTGCCCGTGGTGTGAAAAATTCGGTAGTGTGAACGTCCCAAAAATTCACCCACTCGAATACCCACTTCGTAGCCAGCCACGCAAGCCACCAAAAAGTCTTCGCCACTCGCACCTATGGCTTGAGCAACCGCCAGCGCGGACGAAAACACGACTGTGGCGGGATGAAACACCGAACCGTTATGCACATCGTCTTGTTCCACCACATGTGAAGCTGCGGCGTTGGCCATGGCAGCCATGTAAGGCGATGAAGAGCGGCGGTTAAACAGAATTTCTGAAGGACCGCTGGCAGGCCCCATGTCCATCACAAATTGGGTCAATATTTCCACCGCGCGAGCGCCCTTACCTGCTACGGCAGAACCAAACCAGTCAACCAACAGGTCTTCGGTTTTGCGAAGCACATGCGCGGGAATGTCTTTGACTTCAAGCTGAGCTGCAAACGCAGCCAATGCGGCTGTGCCTGTCAATGTAGTTTGATTCATCGCAACACTCCCAATTCTTTGAAGATGGCCTCAGTGTGTTCACCCACGCGAGGAATGGCACCCATGCGGTAATCAAATGCAGTTTGTTGACCAGGCGGCAACAAAGCTGGCAACTCACCGGCTGGTGAATCCACTGTGGTCCAGCGATGTCGGGCTTTGAGCTGCGGATGCGCCCACAAGTCGGCCATGGTGTTCATGCGCGCATTAGCAATGGGGGCCGCTTCTAAACGCGCCATCACTTCGGCTGTGGTGAGCTTGGCAAACACATCCAGGATCAAAGCTTGCAAAGCGTTTCTGTTTTGGTTGCGTTTGGCGTTGCTGTCAAAGCGCGTGTCATGCACCAGCTCGGGTTGCTCAAGCACGCAGACACAAAATTTCACCCACTCGCGCTCGTTTTGCAGGCCGAGCATCACCGTACCGCCATCACCCGCTGCAAACGGACCATAGGGATAAATCGTGGCGTGGGCCGCGGCATTGCGAGGCGGGGGCGACGCGTCATCCATGGCGTAGTACATGGGAAAGCCCATCCACTCGCCCAAGGCTTCGAGCATCGACACATCGATGTGCGAGCCCTCGCCTGTCTTGTCGCGTTGAATCAAAGCCGACAAGATGTTGGTGTAGGCGTACATGCCGGCGGCGATGTCAGCAATCGAGTTACCGCTCTTGCTGGGATGCTCTGGCGTACCGGTAATACTCAAAAATCCAGCCTCGCTTTGGATCAACAAGTCGTAAGCTTTTTTATCTCGGTAAGGGCCATCGTTGCCGTAGCCCGAGATGTCGCATACGATGAGTCGTGGATTTTCAGAGCGCAAGGTGGCTGCATCTAGCCCCATACGGCCTGTGGCACCTGGGGCTAGGTTTTGCACGAGGACATCGGCCTTGGCAATGAGTTGTTTAAGGACAGCCAAATCTTGCGGATCTTTGAGGTCCAGCGCCAAACTTTCTTTGGAGCGATTCACCCACACAAAGTGAGAAGACTCACCCCTTGCGCGTTGGTCATAAGCACGCGCAAAGTCTCCTGAGCCCGGACGTTCTACTTTAATAACGCGAGCACCCAAGTCTGCCAATTGACGGGTGCAAAACGGTGCCGCAATGGCGTGCTCTAAAGACACCACGGTGATGTGGTCGAGAGGTCGAACTTTTGTTGCGGTCATAGCGACGCCCTCAGAATGAACGCGGCAAACCGAGGATGTGCTCGGCCACGTAGCTGAAGATCATGTTGGTCGAAATCGGCGCCACCTGATACAAGCGCGTTTCGCGGAACTTGCGCTCAATGTCGTACTCACACGCAAAACCAAAGCCGCCGTGCGTTTGTAGGCAAACGTTGGCAGCTTCCCAGCTGGCCTTGGCCGCGAGGTACTTAGCCATGTTGGCTTCTGCACCAGCGTTTTGCATGGCGTCGATTTTTTCGCAAGCTTTCCAACGCATCAGGTTAGCCGCTTCGAGTTCGATAAAGGCATCTGCAATCGGAAACTGCACGCCTTGGTTCTGACCAATCGGGCGACCAAACACCACGCGTTCGTTGGCGTATTTACGCGCACGGTCGATGAACCAGTAGCCGTCGCCAATGCACTCGGCCGCAATCAAGGTGCGCTCAGCGTTCAAGCCATCGAGCAGGGTCTTGAAGCCCTTGCCTTCTTCGCCCAGTAACGCGTCTTCTGGAATTTCGAGGTTGTCAAAAAACAGTTCGTTGGTTTCGTGGTTCACCATGTTCAAAATTGGGCGCACGGTCAGGCCGTTGCCGATCGCTGTTTTCAAATCAATCAGAAAACAAGACAAGCCTTCGGAGCGTTTGGTCACTTGGTCAGCGGGCGTGGTGCGTGCTAACAAAATCATCAAATCACTGTGCTGGATGCGAGAGATCCACACCTTCTGCCCGTTGATGACCCAACGGCCATCTTTCTTCACCGCAGTGGTTTTGAGCTTGGTTGTGTCGCTGCCAGTGGTTGGCTCGGTGACGCCCATGGATTGAATGCGTAATTCTCCAGTGGTGATCTTGGGTAAAAATTTATCTTTTTGCGCTTGCGATCCGCCGCGCACGATCGAGTTCATTACATACATCTGGCCGTGGCAAGCGCCAGAGTTGCCACCAGAACGGTTGATCTCTTCCATGATCACCGAGGCCTCGGCCATGGTCAGGCCTGAGCCACCGTACTCTTGTGGAATGAGCGCAGCCATCCAACCTGCCTTGGTCAGTGCGTCAACAAAGGCTTCCGGGTAGCCGCGTTGTTCATCCACTTTGCGGTGGTATTCGTCAGGAAACTGGGCGCAGAGGTCGCGCACAGCGTCGCGGATGTCTTGGTATTGATCGTGGTGATTCAGCATGGCAATTTCTATTTAATTCGTGAGACACATCAGCCGAGTTCAGCAGTGGCTTGCATAGTGAGCCAGCCATCGTGGTCCTGCGCCCAAAGCAGGATGCTTGAGCCGTTGGCATCGGGCTCACCGCAAACGCGCAGCATGCGCTGATCGGCGCACTCAAAAGTAGGGCGTAGGGCTTTGAACTCAAAGCTGCGAATGGGTCTGTCGGTATGGCGGCACAGCAAGTCCACCAACAAGGTCGCAATCAAAGGTCCATGCACGATGAGGCCGGGATAGCCCTCGACATCTGTGACGTACTTGCGGTCGTAGTGAATGCGATGGCCATTGAAGGTCAGTGCTGAGTAGCGAAACAGCAGCACATCGTCAGGTGTGATGTCGCGTTGCCAAGTGGCTTTTTTTGGTGCTGCAACGGGCGCGGGCACAGGGTCACTCGGCTGAGCGGCTGGACGATACACGATGTCATGCTCTTCGGTCAGGCACAGTCCTTGAAGGTTATGCACCTCATGCTTGACCAGTACAAAGAGCAAGTCTCCCGTTCGGCCCGACTTATGTGTCACCGACTTAATGGTGGACACACGCTTGACCACATCGCCCACTTGCAGCGGCGCATGCCAACGCAAACGTCCGCCAGCCCACATGCGACGTGGCAGTGGCACGGGCGGTAAGAAGCCACCGCGCTTGGCATGACCATCCGCACCAATCTCGCTTTGGCGGTGATGCGGCAAAAAGAACAACCAGTGCCAAAGAGGCGGCAGTGCCGTGCCGCTCACGGGCAAGGGGTCATCACGATCCAACGTGGCACTGAGCGCACGCAAGGGTGCGGGTGTGATCAGATCTTCCAACACCTCGCTGTTGCCTTGCCATGTTTGCAAGTGCGCGAGTGTCGCGGCATCAATCGTGTGTGTCATGTCAGTCAATCGATGCACCTGAAGATTTCACAATGCGTGCCCACATGACCATGTCGTCTTGCAGCAGTGCAGAAAATTGCTCAGGCGTGGTGGGTGCGGCCAACTCAACACCTTGCAGTTCTAGCTTGTCACGCACATCCTTACTTGCCAAGGCTTGTGTCATGCCGCTTTGCAATTTACTCAACACATCGTTCGGAACACCTGCGGGTGCAAACAAACCGATCCACAAAGTGCCCCGATAGCCGGGCACCGATTCAGCCAATGCAGGTACATCGGGCAATGCAGGTGAACGCTTAGCGCTACTCACCGCCAAAGGCTTGAGCTTGCCCGCCTTGATGTGCGACAGCGATGCAGGCAAGCTGGCAAACACCATGGGTAGCTGACCACCTAAGACATCATTCAAAGCAGGCGCCACACCTTTGTAGGGCACATGCTGTAAGTCAATGCCAGCCATGCTGTTGAGCATTTCGCCTAACAAGTGATTCAAGGTGCCATTGCCTGCCGATGCGTATTGGTAATGGTTGGGCTTAGCCTTGGCCATTTGAATCAGGTCTTTGATGCTGTTGGCAGGAAAGTCAGGATGCGCCAGCAGCACATTGGGCACTGAGCCAATCAAACTGACAGGCTTGAAATCTTTCACAGGGTCAAAGCCTGGGTTCTTGTAGAGCGCAGGGTTGATGGCTTGGCTGCTGCTGATGGTCATCAGCAAGGTGTAGCCGTCTTTCGCTGACTTGGCTGCATACTGTGTGCCAATGTTGCCGCCTGCACCTGGGCGGTTCTCCACAGCCACGGAGGTGTTGAGCACCTCGCCCAACTTTTGGCTGACGATGCGGCCCACGATGTCGTTGGTGCCACCCGCTGCTTGCGGCACCACCATCAAGATCGAACGATTGGGATAAGCCGACTGCGCCAAGGCAGATGTGGCACACAGCGCACTTGCAGCCAAACCGGCGAGCATGAAACGTCTTGTCGTCGAGGTGAGTTGTTTTGTCATTCGTCCATCCTTTGATTTCTGATGGCTGCGATGTTCAAGGCATTTACATGGATCAACAATCGGTATTTTCAGGACCAAGACTTCTGTTTTTCCGAAGGCTTAGATTTTCAGACTAAGATTGATAAATGCATTTCGACCTCAATGACCTGCGTCTTTTTGTGCTCACCGCGGATGAAGGAAGCCTCACCAAAGCAGCGGCTAAACACCACTTGTCTTTAGCGGCAGCAAGCGCGCGCATCAAAGCGTTAGAAGCACAAACAGATCTACCACTTTTGTACCGAGAAGCTCGCGGCGTACGCCTGTCACCACCGGGACAAGCCTTTCTGCACCATGCCCGTTTGATGCTTCATCAAGTGGAGCAAATGCGGGGAGATCTGCATGAATATGGCGGTGGTTTACGTGGCCACCTCAGGGTATACGCCAACACTACGGCCGTGACTGATTTTTTACCCGAGATCTTGCCGAAATTCTTAGCCGACAACCCAAAAATCAACATCGACCTTCAAGAAAAACCGAACGCTGAAATTGCTAAAGCAGTTCAAGATGGTCGCGTCGACATTGGCATTGTTTCTGGCCAAGTAGATACCCTGGGCTTGCAAAGCCTGCACTTCAGTACCGACCGCTTGGTGCTAGCCACATCGCGTCAACACCGATTTGCAAAACGCAAACGCATTGCGTTTGCCGAAATTTTGGATGAGGACGCGGTGGGTATGCACCCAAGCAGCACATTGCAAACCTTCTTAGGGCAAGTGACAGAGCGTTTAGGCAAGCCGCAAAAACTGCGCATCCAACTCTCTAGTTTCGATGCGATGTGCCGCATGGTGGGTGCAGGTGTGGGCGTGGGCATCATTCCAGAGTCAGCTGCCATGCGTAACCAGGCCACCATGAATTTGGCCTTGATTGAATTGACTGATTCTTGGAGTGTGCGTGAACGCTACATTCTCACGCGCGACCAAGCTGGATTACCTAGCTACGCACACTCGCTCATTGACCACTTACGACAACACTACGCCACACAGACAAAAAGCTAAGCAATCAAGCCAAGCAGCACCTCGGTGCTCATGTGTTGATCTAAGTAATCAGCCAAGCCTTCAAACACGGTTTCTAGCGTAGGCGTTTGCGCGCCAAACAAAGCTTGCAGCACGGCGGGGTCTTCAAACAAACCGTGCAGGTATGAGCCCATCACGTTGCCTGCCTCGTTTTGCCAAGCCAAGCTTGGCATCACCTCATGTGCCACCTGCCCTGCGGCGGCCATGGCAGCGTGGGCCTGCGTTTGACCGTGGTGAATTTCGTAGCCGCTCACCCGCACGCTCGACAAAGCAGCCCATGCACCACGCAGCTCACCAAACTTGGCACTTGTGCGTTGCACGGTTTTGTCTGCGGCGAATTGGGTGACAACAGGCAACAACCCCAAACCCGCTGCATTGCCATCAATGCCGTGTGTGTCGATCAAGGCCTCACCCAACATTTGCAAACCACCGCAAATGCCCAGCACCGCCCCACCCCGTTCTGCGTGTTGGGCAATGGCAGCGTCTAAGCCTTGGGTGCGCAGCCAAGCCAAATCGCTGCTGGTGTGTTTTGAGCCGGGCAAGATGACCCAATCATTTGCTTGCAAGCCAGCTACGTCAGCAGGACTGCGCGCCCAGAGCAAGCGCACGCCAGGGACGTTCTTCAAGGGTTGAAATTCGTCGAGGTTGCTGATGCGTGGGTAGACGATGACAGCCACGGTTTTGTTCACCACACCCGTGGCGCGACTGCGATCATCAAACACACCATCTTCTTCGGGCAAGCCGTGTTGCCACCACATGGGCAGCACAGCCACGGTGGGCACGCCTGTGAGCTCTTGCAGCATCTCGGGTGCAGGCGTAAGCAGCGATGCATCGCCACGAAACTTGTTGAGCACAAAGCCAGTGATGCGCGCTTGGTCTTCTGGTGGCAATAAGGCCCATGTGCCGTAGAGGTGGGCAAATGCACCACCTTTGTCGATGTCGGTCACCAGCAAGCAGCGCGCATCGCCATGACGCGCCACACGCAGATTGACGATGTCGTTGGCCATGAGGTTAATTTCTGCGGGCGAGCCCGCGCCCTCGATCACCACCACATCGTTTTCAGCACGCAAGGCATCAAGGGACGCGGCAATTTGCGGCCATACTTTTTCACTGCGGCCGCGCCATGGCGTGTTCGTTAGTTCGTTGTTCACCTCGCCGAGCAACACCACTTGGCTGTGTGTGTCGGCCTCGGGCTTGAGCAGCAAAGGGTTCATGCGCACATCGGGCACAGCTTTGGCGGCGAGTGCTTGAAAATATTGAGCAGAGCCCACTTCGCCTAGGCCGTTGTGCGACGCCACAACGCGCGCGTTGTTGCTCATGTTCTGCGCTTTGAACGGCGCCACTTTCAAACCTTGGCGCGCATACCAGCGGCACAACGCCGTGGTCAGCCAGCTTTTGCCAGCGCCGCTGGATGTGCCCAACACCATCACACACTTGGCCGTCATGACGAGTCCTTAAATTTAATCTTCGATGCCGCGTTGCGCGGGAATGCCTGCATTGAAGGCGTGCTTGACTTTGGTCATCTCGGTCACGGTATCGGCCAGCTCAATCAACTCTGTCGGACAACGACGCCCAGTCATGCACACATGCACGTCAGTGGGCCGCGCACGCAGGGTAGCCAACACATCGTCTAGCGGCAACCAACCGTAAATGAGTGGGTAGGTAATTTCATCCAACACCACCAAGAAAAACTCACCACTCAAAATCGCAGCCTTGGCTTTTTGCCAGCCGTCGCGCGCGAGTTGCGCCGAGTGTTCAAGGTCTTTGCTTTTCCAGCTGAAGCCATCGCCCAAGCCTTCTACCGAAATACCGAGTTGTTCAAACATGCGGTGTTCGCCAAAGCGCGCCGTGGGCACCTTCATGAACTGGTAAATCTTCACCGCTTTGCCTCGGCCATGCGCGCGCAGGGCCAAGCCAAATGCTGCAGTGCTTTTACCTTTGCCGTCCCCAGTGTTGACGATGAGCAAGCCACGTCGCTCAACTTGCGGCGTGACACGCGCGTAGTTGACAGGCGGTTTTTCGATGTTCATGTTGCAACGCTTTGGTTACAGCTTGGGCACCGCCACCCACTGACCATCCAACGAATGAATGGCAATGCGTTTGTCAAACACGGCTTCAACAGCACGGTGCGTCGCCGCATCCGAGCAGGCACCTTGGTGCACCACACGGCCAGTTTGCATGACCACCATGTCGTCGGCATGCAAAGCCATGCCCACTTCGTGCAACACGCTGATGACGGTGGTATTTTGCGCAGTGAAGCAACGCACTTGCTCTAACCAATCCACTTGATGAGGTGGATCTAGGTTGGCGAGTGGTTCGTCCATCAACATGACTTGCGCTTGCACCGCCATGGCACGTGCCAACAACACGCGCTGACGTTCGCCGCCAGAGAGCTGGCCAATGGAACGCTCGCGCCAGTCCCACGCCTGTGTGGCTTTCAATGCAGTTTCGACCACGGCATGGTCATGTGCGTTGGGTGCTGCCAGCCAGTCTTGATGCGGCATGCGGCCCAACATGACCACATCCCACACACGCAAGTCATCAGACGCCGATTCGTTTTGCCCCAACCACGACAGCTGCTGTGCACGCGCTTTGCGGTCCATCGCCGTCAGCTCTTGGTCAAACAAAAAGATGCGGCCACTGAAAGGCAACAACCCAGCCATGGCCTTGAGCAAGGTGGACTTGCCCGCGCCATTGGGACCCACGATGCTGGTCCAACGCCCCGCCGCAAACGACATATCAATGCCGTGCAACACCTCTTGCCCTGCAAGAGACACATGCACATCGCGCAAACGCAAAGCCATTTTTTGTACCTTCATCGCGCAGCCCTCGCTGTTTGGCTTCGATACATCAGCCAAAGCAAATAGCCACCGCCCAACACCGCCGTGAGCACGCCCACAGGCATTTCTTGTGGCGACAACAGCATGCGCGCGAGCAAGTCAGCTGCCAGCAGCAACGCGCCGCCCATCAAGGTGGACAACACCACGATCCAGTTGTGCTTGGTCTTCACCAGAGAGCGCACCAAGTGCGGCGCTGCCAAGCCGACAAACGCCACCAAACCCGTTTGTGCCACCGCAGTGCCTGTGGCCAAAGCCAACACACACACCAGCGCCACACGCACGGGGGCGAGCGGCAAACCCAAACTCAACGCAGTGGACTCGCCCAAACTCAGAGCATCCAACACACGACTCAGTGCGAAGGCAAACACCACACACACCAGCAACACGCCCAGCATCAACACGCATGCGTTCCAACCGATGAAGCTGGTAGAGCCCAACAAGAAGCCTTGCATGCCCTGCAACACATCGGGGCGTATGAGGGTGATGAGCGATGCCAGCGCACCCAACACCACGCCCTCAATCACGCCGGCCAACAACAAACGCAGCGTGTGCTGCACACCACGCGCCAGCACGAGGGTGAGCATCACGGCCAACACCGCGCCCACAAACGCGGCACCTGTCAACCCTAAACGGACTAAAAACTCTGTGGCAAACGGGTTACCACCAAACAGTGCCAAAGCCACGGCCACGCCCAGTGAAGCCCCAGATGCACTGCCCAGCAAATACGGATCGGCCAATGGGTTGCGAAACAAGCCTTGCGCCAATGCGCCTGCGATACCCAACAAGCCACCTGCCGCACAAGCGCCCACGGTGCGAGGCAAACGAATGTCCCACACGATTTGCCAAGCGGTTTCATCGTGCATGACCGTGCGCCAGCTTTCAAACCCCGTGCTGCCTACGGCGCTGCCCAGCGCGATGCCGAGCAAGCACATCATCAGCAGGCTCAAAGCCACCCGCACAGGCGACCAACGCGCACCGTGAGTCGTCATGGCTGGTCTTTCGGTTTGTTGTTGGCTTTGTTTGTATCCGCTTTGTCAGTCAAACATTTCGCCATCAAGCGTGCGGCCTCCGCCATACGCGGACCAGCGCGCACCAACACATCGGACTCTTCGGACTTGAAATGACACACGCGCTGTGTGCGCATGGCGCGCATATTTTGCCAACCGGGGCGCGTAGCCATGTCCGCAAAGTTGCTGTCGCCCACCATGATGAGGTCGGGCTGTGCACGCACCACAAATTCGGGATTGATTTTGGGAAACGGTCCCAGTGATGCAGGCAAGATGTTGCGCGCGCCCAAGCGCTGTAAGGTCTCACCAATGAACGACGATTCACTGGCACCATACGGCGCACGGCTGACTTCAAAGTACACGCGTTGGCCTTTGGCCTGCGCCGGAATCGATTGCGCGGCGGCATTGACTGCAGCATCAATATGTCGCCAGACACGATCACTCTCAGGCATGGGCACATCCAAAGCCTGCGCCACGATGCGCATGACGCGTTGCACGTCGGCATGCGAACGCGGCTCTAGCGCCAACACCGTCAAACCTAAAGAGGTAAAGCGCTCTGCACCGCGCGCCGAGGTGGCCATCAACACCAAATCGGGCTTAGCCGCCACCACGCTTTCAATATTGGGGTCGATGCCACCGCCCATGCGTGGCAACTTGGCAATGCTCTCGGGCCAATTGGAATAACGATCCACGCCCACCAACTTGTCGCATTGCCCCAAAGCACACACCGTCTCGGTGAGTGAGGGCAACAGACTGACGATACGCTGCGGCGGTTTGGCAATGGTCACCTCTATCTGGCGGTCATCGCGGAGCACCACGGCGTGTGCGGTGCTGGTCATGATGAACAACGTCGCTAGCGCGAGCATGCGTTTAAGCATAGGTCGCCTCCCACTGCTGAATGATGTGGTGCAACTGCGCCACACCGTCTGTCAAGGCCGCAGGGCCTGGCTGCAAGATGTCGGCAGACTTGATTTCAAAAATTTGGTTCTTACGAACCGCTGGCACGTCTTGCCAACCTTCACGCGCGGCGGCTTTTTCTGGGCGGAACTTTTTGCCGCACAGCGAGCCAATGATGATGTCAGGCGCACGGTCCACGATGGTTTGGCCATTCGCAATGATGCGGTCTTTGCCCATGGGCATTTGCGCCAACTCTGGAAAACAATCGTCGCCACCCGCAATGCCAATGAGTTCGCTCACCCACCGAATGCCGCTGATGTGCGGCTCATCCCACTCTTCAAAATACACCTTGGGCCGACGCTTGAACATAGCCGCTGTTTGTTGGATGGCGTCTAACTGCGCACGCATGTGCTGCAAACGCTGCATGCCCTGTTCAGCCTGTCCCACCATTGCAGCCACTTGGTAGAGCATCGAAAAAATCTCATCCACGCTGCGTTGGTTGAACACCGTGACTTGCACACCCGCGCGGATGAGCAAGGCCGCGATGTCAGCCTGTAAGTCAGAAAAACCAAACACACAATCGGGCTTGAGTGCCAAGATCTTGTCAATCTTGGCGCTCAAAAACGCGCTGACCTTGGGCTTCTCGTCACGCGCACGACGCGGGCGCACGGTGTAACCCGAGATGCCCACAATGCGCGCCTCTTCCCCCAGCATGTACAGCCACTCTGTGGTCTCCTCCGTGAGGCAGACGATGCGTTGAGGAAAAAGATCAAGCATTTAAGTTACTTGGGTTGGTATTGCAAGGTGGCGTAGATGCCGCGGCCTGGGGTGTTGTAGCCATAAGCCAATTGGTACTGACGATCGAACGCATTGTCCAACTTCACGCGAGCGGTCCATTCGTTGTCGATTTTTCGGCCGACGTAGAAGGCCAAGGTGGAATAACCGGAAAGTGTCGTACTAGTGAAGTTACTATCCCGACGAGAACCCGCCGCATAGAGTCTAGTACCCAACTCATAGCCAGACAGTATTTTCGAAACATCCAGAGATCCATACTCTTTCGCACGTCTAGCTTGAGAGAGATTTTGCCCAACATCTCTCGGGGCTTGCAGCGTGACAGAAGACTTGATTGAGTACCCTTGAACTTTGGCTCGCGCAGTCAGCTCCCAGCCCTTGTTATCAATATCGCTGTTGATGTACTGATACGCATTGTTATAAATGATTGCGTCTTTTGCATGGCTTTGAAAATATAGAACACGCATCAGCAAATCATCCACTTGATAAGTTGTACCAACTTCTTGACTATGGTGATGCTCTGGTTTGATGTTCGCGTTTGAATTCACCGCATACACCGTGGGCGCACTAAAACCTGAAGACACCGTTCCGGTCAAACTCCAAAATGAGTCAAGCTGGTAACCAAGACCAAGCAAGCCTGTGTTCGCGGTGTAATTCCCTCCTGCTGCGCTATTTTCTTTTTGCTGCTGGAACACATCACGTCGAGCATTGGCTTGGATGCTCAACTTGTCAATCTGATGTGTTGCGCCAGCAAAATAGCCTTGACTTCGACGATTGAGCACATAAGCAACTGCATTGTTTAAGCCTTTTGCATCAAACGCATCTTCGTTTAAATCTGCACCAAACACTGCTTTAGTTTGTGCCTGCAATTGGTACGTGTTATTCCACGACAAGGCATTCTGACGTCCCTGAAAATAGCTGTTCGTCCATGTGCTACTTGGCCAAGGTGCACCGTTCAAAGTGTCATCGTATTTGTACTCAGAGTGCGCAAGATTCAAATTGCTGACCCAATCCGAATTGACTACTTGGCGAACATAACCTGAAACAGATTCAGTTGTTCTTTTAAATTTATGAACATCTGTTGGCGTGTTTGAAAATGAGTTGCCATTGTCATAGTCCACATTTGACAAGTTGTAATTCAAGCGAACACCAATCTTCGTATCAGTGGAAATTCGCTTTTCAAATTTAGCTCCAGCGTATTGATTCTTGTAACCATCAACATCTGGGTTTGCAAGAGTTTTTTGGGTCGTATTTACCGCAGAGAAACCTGCAGACTTGTCTTGCCCAACATTCAAATCGAAGTTCACATCTTCGACTGTTCCTCCATAACCCGCGGAGGCCTTATGGGTGTTATAAGAACCCAGTGATGCACTGCCGTAAGCCTTTGGCACTCCTTTATTTTCACGCGTAATGATGTTGATCACACCGCCAATCGCACCGTTCCCGTAAAGAGCGCTCACGTTACCTTTCAGAATTTCAACCCTTTCAATCTGATGCAAAGGAAAGTCGGTCGTTTGAATCGCACCGATCTGGTCAACTTGAGCCCTTACTCCATCCATCAAAACTACGGTATTAATACTGTCTTGGCCTCGTAAGAAAAACGAAGTGGTCGTCCCCGGCCCGCCATTGCGTCCAAATTCAAAGCCTGCCTCACCTTGCAACAAATCAGCCAAAGTCGCAGCTTGCGACTTGTCAATATCCGCACGCGTGATCACCGACACAGATGACAGCACCTGCGACAAAGGTTGCTCCATACGCGAAGCAGAAACCACCACCGGATTAATTTCAATGCCCTGCGCTTGAACGCTAGCGGCAACTGCCAAAGACAAAACAGAAAGCGCAGGCGCAGAAAAGCGCGCGAGTGCACACGCACGGAGACGAATAGATTTCTTCATGATTTAAATACCAACTTTGTGTGCTCTCACCGCCTTCCCCGACAGTGCTTGAGCGATTTAGCAGTGCGCTTTTAGGCGCACTGCCACCTTGTTGGCCGGTATCCGGGCTGGCGGAGACTACCTCTGTCGCCTTCCCAAACGCTTGTTCAAGGCGCTCAGTGGCTTGTGTGACAGAAGCGGAGCCAAAGGGCTCGTCCGCTTGACCGTTGCGGGGGCAGCGCAGGTTAGGTGTTGTCGCGCAAGTCGACGCAACCCTCCTGCTTCCCGTTGAACTGAGGTATGTGAACCACACCTCGAGCACCAACATTGACAATTTTAACGATTAACCTTGCAGCCACCTTAAAATGCACATGCCATGTCACAAACACCCCTGATCGATCAAATTGCCCAGCGCGTTGAGCACCTGCTGCTGCGCCACGAAGAACTGCAACGCACCAATGCCTTGCTGGCCACCCAAGTGCAAGAGCTCACGCATGAGCGCGACTTGCTCAAGTCACGCCTTGGCGCAGCGCGCCACCGCATTGACGCATTGATTGATCGCCTACCCCAAGGCGCAGAGGCACAGACAAAGGACACCGCGTGAAGCAAATCGAAGTTCAAATCATGGGCCAAGGCTACGTGCTGGGCTGCCCCGAAGGGGGCGAAACACGTTTGGGTCAAGCCGTAGCCAAAGTGGACGAGGCCATGTGCAAGATTCGCGATGCAGGCAAGATCAAAGCCCGCGACCGCATTGCGGTGTTGGCCGCCCTCAACTTGGCATTTGACTTGACCGATCGCCCTGCTGCTGTGCAAGTAAGCGGCGATAGCAGCGCTTCTAGCACCGACCTGCACAACTTGCTGCAGCGTATGGATGCGGTGCTCGCACGCGACAACCAGCTGATCTAAGCACGCCTACAATTAAGGCGTCTGCAAGTCCTTGGGGCTTTATATTTCCTTGAACCAATGCTCATAGAGCTCGGGCTTGGAACATCGGTTGATGAGCGTGATCGTCTCGCGTCAGATGAACCCAACGTTGACCTGACCTCGCCCA
>JACCDW010438097.1_pt1 | contig 15762 bp, 17 predicted proteins | sample 7449781 | NCBI WGS metagenome assembly JACCDW01 (sample SAMN15323449, study PRJNA562643) | freshwater metagenome | isolation source: river surface water | place: USA:Blue River Watershed | collected 2017-08-18
ATAAATCACCCATACTGTTTTGCTCTTTTGCAGTCAGCGTTATCTCAAGGGGCGGATAAGCTGGGTCAACATTGCAACAACGTTGGCATTCAGCACAATGATGAAAGGGCACGCACACTCCTACAAACTGCAATCGGCGAATGGATTCGCGAAAGGCGTAAGTTTAATCAATAAATGGATGGTTTCTGAAAATCAGTTGGAGCTGTTCAAGAGTCGCCAAACACGATGCGGACTCAACGGCATTTGCAATCGCGTTGCAGCATCTCCTCTGCCATGGCGTGCCAACGCATCGGCCACCGCATTCACCAATGCGGGCGTTGCACCGATCGTGCCCAATTCGCCAACGCCTTTCACGCCCAACACATTGTTTTTGCAAGGAATGCTTTCGTCCATGTGCGTGTCGAAATAAGCGGGCATCACGTCGGCATGTGGCACTGCGTAATCCATCAAACTGCCCGTCAAGAGTTGACCTGTTTCACGGTCATACACGACTTGTTCACACAAGGCTTGTCCTAGACCTTGCACCGCCCCACCATCGAGCTGCCCACGCACAATCGTTGGATTGACCACACGGCCCACATCGTTCATCGAGGTGTAAGACACCACCTGCACTTCGCCTGTGTTGGGGTCGAGTTCCACCTCGCACACATGGCAACCGTTTGGCCACGTGGGTCCATTGGCTGTGGTGGTTGACTTCAACTCAATGCGTTGTGAGCTCTGCTGCGCTGCCAGATCAGCCAAACTGATCTTCACGTCCGTGCCAGCAACATGAAAAGTGCCATGCTCATAGCGGATGTCTTGCGGTGCGGCCTCTAGCGCTTGTGCAGCCAAGTTTTGTGCCATGTCCAAGGTTTTTTGTGCGCCCACGCTGACCGCCGATCCACCTGTGAACAACGAGCGCGAGCCCGCGCTGCCAAACCCATTGGCACGATCGGTGTCACCCATGACGATGCGCACTTGGGCCAACGGCACACCAAACACATCCACCACCAACTGGGCCAACGAAGTGGCAATGCCTTGCCCCATTTGATTGACCGCTGTGAACACTTCAATCACACCATCGGGCAGCACTTGAACATGGACGTTTTCTTCCAGCGCATTGCCACCTGTCCACTCTAAAAAAGTGGCAATGCCTAAACCTCGCCACAATCCTCGGCTAGCAGAGTCTTGCGCACGCGCCTCAAAATCATGCCATTTCGACAACGCCAAACCTTGGTCCATGATCGACTCGAAATGCCCTGTGTCATAGGTTTGACCCATCTGGTTTTTGTAAGGCATTTGTGTTGGTTTCACAAAATTGCGCCGACGCAACGCTACTCGGTCCAACTTCATCTGCCGCGCTGCCTCATCCATCAAACGTTCTATGTTGTAGATGGCCTCTGGCCGGCCCGCACCACGGTAAGCACCCGTCGATGCGGTATTGGTCATCACCGCTGTAAAGTGGAAATCGATCAGGCCGATGTCATACACACTGGTCTGTACCCAAGGGCCAATCAATAACTGAATGGCAATGCCGGTCATCGTAGGGTAGGCCCCCACATTGGCTTGGCTGTGCACCCGCAGGGCCAGGATTTTGCCCTGTGCATCCAATGCCAAAGAGGCGTGGGCATGGATATCACGACCATGGGCGCTGCTCAAAAATTCTTCACCACGATCAGCCACCCATTTCACGGGGCATTGCAATTGGTGCGCCGCATAAGCGGTCAAAACGTCTTCCGGGTAAGGGCCCGTTTTCATGCCAAAACCGCCCCCCACATCTCCCACCAAAACACGCACCTGCTCTGCTTGTAATCCGAGTAAATCACTCACCATGCCACGCACAGCCGTGGGCATTTGACTGCTCATGCGAATGTACAAACGACCCTCGTGTGGGTACGCCAACACGCTGCGCGGCTCAATGGTGAAGGCGATCAAACGTTGGTTCACCATATCAAGCGTGACCACATGTGCGGCCTCTGCAAATGCCTTTGCGGCTGCCACCGCATCGCCATAACGTGTTTCAGCAACCTTGTTGTCGGGCGCATCGCTGATCAAGGGAGCATTGGGTGCTAGTGCATCTTGCAAAGTCACCGCACAGGGCAACTCTTCGTACGTCACCAACACCGCTTCAGCCGCATCGCGCGCTTGTTGCTCGGTATCAGCCACCACGGCCGCCACCGCTTCACCGACATAACGCACACGATCGTTCGCCAAGATGCGCCGATGCGCAGCAGCCGCTGGGCTGCCGTCAGCTCGAGTGAAATTGACCGGTCGTGGCATCGGTTTGACACCTTGCGCCGCCAAGTCAGGGCCGCTCAACACCAATCGAACCCCTGGCATCTTCTGCGCCACCGACGTATCAACCGACACAATGCGGGCATGCGCATAGGGCGAACGAACGAAACACAATCGGGTCAGCCCATCGGGCAACACATCCCCTGCATACAAGCCCTCCCCTTTGAGCAGTTGGTCATCCTCCAAGCGCTGCACCGCTTGCCCACTGCCAAATCGTGTTGTTGACTCGCTCACCTTCTCACTCCTTAGATTTTTTGGCATCCTAACGCCAAAGGCCCATCGACAAAAGATACAGTAACCCTATGCGCGTCTCCTCTGTTACTGTCACGCTTCGACCATTGGCGCTTGCCGACGAAAAAGCTTTTTTAAAACTGGCACGTCGCAGTCGCGCTTTGCACAAACCCTGGATCGCAGTTCCTACCACCTCAAAGCAGTTTTTGGACTATGTCGAGGAAATGAACACAGAAGATGATCAGGCCTTTTTGGTCTGTCGCAAAGACACACAAGACATGGTTGGAGTGGTCGAATTACGCGACATTTTTTACGGCGATTTTCAAAATGCCTATTTGCTCTACTACGCCTTTGCAGGGCAGATGCAACAGGGCTGTATGACCCAAGCTGTCCAACACGTGATTCGTCACGCTTTTCACTCACTCAAATTGCACCGACTTGAAGCCAACATTCAACCCGACAACCACGCCTCACTGCGATTGATTCGCGCATGCGGCTTTGACAAAGAAGGCTTCAGCCCCAAGTTTCTAAAAAAAGCAGGGCAATGGCGAGACCACGAACGCTGGGCACTGGTGAAAACCTGAGGCTCATGCAGCCTAAAGGTTTGCGTCATCCGTTAGACTCGTTCGCAGAACACTAACCATCATGGCTGGTATGCCGGTGTTGGCTGTTTGATCCTACAAGCCGAAGGGACATTTGACATCCACACCGTGATGGCGAGAACATTGGTTCTGACAGCGTTTGCATTGGCCGTTGATGCTTTGGTGGGACCCCCTCGAAGCCAGGCTGATGAAATGGCGACCCAAAGCTGGAGAAAGTGAAAAGCTCTAAAAAAAACTGGAGACCCCATGAAATTTGCACTCCCCATACTTCTGATGGTAGTCATGAGCGCACAGGCTGTTGCAAAGGAAAACATCCACCGCGTCACCTACGAGGGTTGCAACAGCATCAAAGACCCCGACAAGAAAGCGTACTGTCAGGCGATTGATGCCAACAAAGCCAGCCTGTGCAGCAAGGTCGGCAACAACGATTTACAAAACAAATGCCTGGCGAAAACCAACAACGATGCAAAATTTTGCAAACGCATCAATGACGCCAAAAAACGAACCAGCTGCGAACAATACATCCGTTAGGCGACCCACCATTGCGGTCCCCATTGCAGCTGCAACCAATCTATCAGTTGGGTCACCTTGGTAGGCACCCAGCGCGGCGATGGAAACACCGCATGAATTTCTTGAGAAGGCAGCGACCAATCCGCGAGCAGCGTCTCGACCTCCCCTGACTGGATTGAGGCGTGAGCGACATACCACGGCAATGCGGCAACGCCCATGCCTTGCCTTGCTGCCGTGAGAATGGCCGACAAATTGTTTGAACGCAATGGGCCTTGCACATTGACCACTTGGTTGAGCCCTTGGGAGCCAGCAAACACCCACCTTGAATCTCCCTGCACGGTGCTGTAAATCAGCGCCGTGTGTTGGGTCAAGTCCTGCGGCACTTTAGGCACCCCACGGCTTGCCAAATAAATGGGCGAGGCCACCAACACCCAAGGGTTGAGGCCCAGATAACGCGAGCCTAAGGTGGAGTCTGCCAGTGGCCCCATGCGAATGGCCACGTCCACACCTTGCTCCACCAAGTTGACATAGCGGTCCTCAAAATTGAGCTCCACATGCAACTTGGGATGCGCACGCATGAAATCCATCACCAAAGGCGCCAACACGCGTCTGCCAAATGCCACCGAGGTGCTGATGCGCAAACTGCCCTGCACTTGCGAGTGCATCAAGGCGGCCGCAGAGTCAGCTTCGTCAATGTGATACGTGATGATTTTGCACTTTTCATAAAAAAGCAAGCCGATCTCGGTGGGGGTCACACCATGGGTTGAGCGGTGTAACAGCCTTGTGCCAAGGCGTGCCTCAAGCTGCGCGACTTGCTTGGTCGCAGATGATTGACTCATGCCCATTTCATTTGCAGCTTTGCTAAAAGAGCCCATATCAACCACCCGCATGAAGAGTTTGAAGCCTTGTATGCGGTCCATGTTTTTGATTGAAGCATGCACGCACCATCTGCTGTATTCCATTTAGGAATAACCATTTTTCAAATTTCGGTAGTTCCAAAGCATTCATCTGCCCCACAGAATGCATGCCATCTTCAACTCCCGAAAGAATGCAATGGCAAAAATGAAAGCAGCCATGGCCGCCGTGTTGGTCATGCAAAAGGAAGGTGTCACGCAAGCCTTTGGTGTCCCTGGTGCCGCCATCAACCCCCTGTATGCCGCTCTGCGAGAAAACCAAAGCATTTCGCACATCTTGGCACGCCACGTTGAGGGTGCCTCGCACATGGCCGAAGGCTACACCCGCGCAAAAGCGGGCAACATCGGCGTGTGCATTGGCACCAGTGGCCCTGCTGGCACCGACATGATCACCGGACTTTATTCCGCCATTGCCGACTCGATTCCTATTCTTTGTATCACCGGTCAAGCACCGCGTGCGCGTTTATACAAAGAAGACTTTCAAGCCGTTGACATTGAGAGCATTGCCAAACCGGTCACCAAATGGAGCGTGACCGTGCGCGAACCTGCCCTGGTGCCTCGCGCGTTTCAACAAGCGTTTCACCTCATGCGCAGCGGTCGCCCTGGCCCGGTGTTGATCGATTTGCCATTCGATGTGCAAATGGCTGAAATCGAATTTGACATCGACACCTACGAACCCCTGACCGTTTACAAACCTGCGGCCACACGCAAGCAAATCGAAAAAGCTTTGGACATGCTCCAAGCCGCCGACAAACCGCTCATCGTCGCAGGCGGTGGCATCTTCAATGCCGATGCGTCTGATTTGTTGGTGGAATTTGCAGAGCTGATCAATGTGCCTGTCATTCCCACCCTGATGGGCTGGGGTGTGCTGCCCGATGACCATCCGCTGATGGCTGGCATGGTGGGCCTGCAAACCAGCCATCGCCATGGCAATGCCACGCTGCTGGCCAGCGACTTTGTGCTGGGCATTGGCAACCGCTGGGCCAATCGCCATACCGGTTCGCCCGAGGTGTACTGCAAGGGCCGTCAATTTGTGCATGTCGACATTGAACCCACGCAAATCGGTCGTGTGTTCATGCCTGATTTAGGCATCGTGTCGGACGCCAAAGCAGCGCTAGAGCTTTTTGTACAAGTCGCCCGCGAACGCAAAGCCGCAGCGCAGTTGAAAGACTACAGCGATTGGGTGCAACGTTGCAGCGAACGCAAAACACTCATGCACCGCAAAACGCATTACACCGAAACGCCCATCAAACCCATGCGTGTGTACGAGGAGATGAATGCCGCGTTCCCGCGCGACACCGTCTATGTGTCCACCATTGGTTTGAGCCAAATTGCAGGCGCGCAGTTCTTGCATGTGTACGGCCCACGTCAATGGATCAACTGCGGCCAAGCCGGCCCCTTAGGCTGGACCATTCCTGCCGCACTGGGCGTGGTCGCGGCTGACCCCACACGCACCGTGGTGGGCTTGTCAGGCGACTACGACTTCCAATTCTTGATGGAAGAGTTGGCCGTGGGTGCGCAATTCCAACTGCCCTATGTGCAAGTGTTGGTCAACAACAGCTATTTGGGCCTCATCCGTCAAAGCCAGCGTGGCTTTGACATGGACTACTGCGTGCAACTCGCGTTTGACAACCAAAACGTCGACGACCCATCGCTCAAAGGTTATGGCGTCGATCACCAAGCGGTCGTCAAAGGTTTGGGCTGCAAATCCTTGCGCGTCACCGATCCTGAAAAAATTCGAGATGCATTGATCGAAGCACAAAGCATGGCCCAACAGTTCAAAGTGCCCGTCGTGGTGGAAGTCATTTTGGAGAAGGTCACCAACATCTCCATGGGCACAGAAATCGATCAGATCAACGAATTTGAAGCCATTGACTGCAAGCATCCTGCGGGCACCAAAGGCCTTGAGTTGGCCGGTCTGCTGGATTGAGCTCAGGAGAACACATGCCAAAATTTTCAGCCAATCTGTCCATGCTTTTCACCGAGGTGCCGTTCTTGGACCGCTTTGCACTCGCGGCGCAAGCGGGCTTCAAAGCCGTCGAGTTCTTATTTCCGTATGACCACGCTGCCACAGACATCCGACAGCGTTTGGATGACCATGGTCTGCAACTGGTGCTGCACAACTTGCCCGCCGGCGATTGGGGCAAAGGTGAACGCGGCATCGCTTGTCACCCCGACAGAGTTCCTGAATACCGAAACGGCGTCAAACGCGCCATCCTCTACGCCCAAACCTTGGGGGTACAACAACTCAACTGCTTGGTCGGCAAAGCCCACTCCCAATACGCTGACGTGGTCTTACGCAGTACCTTGATCGACAACTTGCGCTACACCGCCGAAATCTTGAAGGCGGCCAATTTGCGCTTGCTGATTGAACCCATCAACACCTTTGACATTGCGAACTTCTACGTGAGTCGTACCGAACAGGCCCTGCGCTTGATCGATGAGGTGGAGATGGACAACTTCTTTTTGCAGTACGACATCTACCATGCACAACGCATGGAGGGTGAGTTGGCCAACACGCTAGCGCAGCACATGCATCGCATCGGGCATATCCAATTGGCAGACAACCCCGGCCGCAACGAGCCCGGCAGCGGTGAAATCAATTACGACTTTTTGTTAGCTCATATCGATCGCTTGGGCTACCAAGGCTGGATCGGTTGTGAATACAAACCCGCCAGCAACACCCAAGCTGGATTGGGCTGGCTCGATCGCTTTTCATCCTCAAATTAACCCTTCGACACTTTCAACAATGATCACTCAAAACACAAAAATCGGATTCATCGGCCTTGGCATCATGGGCACGCCCATGGCCACGCATTTGGTAGACGCAGGCTATCACTTGTTTGTTCACACCCTGGGTAAATTGCCAGAGCACATGATCGAAAAGCACGTCACGATTTGCCTCAACGCACAAGGCGTGGCAGAGCGTGCCGACATCATCATCGTGATGGTGCCTGACACCCCAGACGTTGAAGAGGTCTTGTTTGGCAAACAAGGTTTGGCAAACGGTTTGTCAGCAGGCAAACTCGTCATCGACATGAGTTCTATCTCGCCTACCGCCACCAAGACATTTGCCCAACGCATTCAGGCTTTGAACTGCGAGTACTTAGACGCCCCTGTGTCAGGCGGCGAAGTCGGCGCTAAAAATGCTACGCTCTCCATCATGGTGGGGGGCACAGAGGCCGCCTTTGAGAGAGCCAAACCGCTGTTTGAATTGATGGGCAAGAACATCACCCATGTGGGCGGCAATGGCGATGGACAAACCGCCAAAGTGGCCAACCAAATCATTGTGGCCTTGAACATCGAAGCTGTGGCTGAGGCCCTGTTGTTTGCCGCACGCGCGGGTGCTGACCCTGCCAAGGTACGCTCAGCGCTGATGGGCGGTTTTGCATCAAGCAAAATCTTAGAGGTGCATGGCGATCGCATGGTCAAGCGCACCTTTGACCCAGGTTTTCGCATCGCATTGCATCAAAAAGATTTGAACCTGGCCTTGAACACCGCACGCGAGTTAGGCGTGTCTTTGCCCAACACCGCCACCGCGCAAGAACTCTTCAACGCCTGCGCCGCACACGGCGGTTTGGCTTGGGACCATTCCGCCATGGTTCGTGCGTTAGAAAAACTCTCGAACTTTGAAATTGGCCAAAAACCCGTTTGAAAACTGGCACGCTGTTGATCGAGGTCACACCTGTGTGACTCAGTCAAACTGACAATTGCATTAGGATGCCACCGTTACACAATTGATTCAGTACACGGTGGCATTCGACAGTTATCTTTTATTGGCCAGTTTGGCAGCTTTTTTGGTGGGCTTGTCCAAAGGCGGCTTGTCATCGGTAGGCATGCTAGCTGTGCCACTGTTGTCCTTGGTCATGTCACCCGTCAAGGCTGCTGTGTTGTTGTTGCCCGTGTTTGTGGTCTCTGACATGGTGGGCATATGGCTTTACCGCAAACATTTTGATGTCAGCAATTTAAAAATACTCATCCCAGCAGGCTGCTTGGGCATACTGGTGGGTTGGCTCACCGCTTCTGCCGTTTCTGACACAGCCGTGAAGTTGTTGATTGGTCTGATTGGCGTGAGCTTTTGCCTCAACACTTGGTTGCGTCCCTTTGACCCATCCAACAAAACAGCCCCACACTTTGGCAAAGGCATGTTTTGGGGTGCCTTGTCAGGCTTCACCAGCTTCATTTCGCATGCTGGGGCCCCGCCCTATCAGGTGTACATGTTGCCGCAGCAGTTGGCAAAGATCACTTTTGCTGGCACCACCACTTGGTTTTTTGCTGTCATCAATGCCGCCAAAATCATCCCTTATCAAGATTTATCCCCTTACGCTGATGAAGACCTTGTGAGTGCTGGCCTGTTGTTGCCAGCCGCCCTCATCGGCACATTTGTCGGGGCGTATCTCACACGACGCATCTCAGAGCGGTGGTTTTTTCGATTCATTCAGTGGGGACTGTTTGCACTCTCGCTCAAACTCATCGCCGATGCGCTCAAGGCCTGGCTGTGAAGAAACGATCACACAACCTGTTGGTCCTTCACCTCATTGCGCAGTTGGCGTTTGGCCTGCTGGCCATGACGCTTTGTTTGCCCTCTATGCAAGAGTGGGGAGAGATTTTTCAGGCCTCACAAAGCACCGTTCAGCTCACCTTCAGTCTGTATGTTTTGGCCTACGGCGGCTTTCAATTGATCTATGGCCCGATGTCTGACCGCTATGGCAGACAACCGATTTTGTTGATGGGCTTGGTCACACTCTTTGTCGGTGCAGCTGTGGCTGCGTTTGCCAATTCACTGGAGGGGTTGCTGTTGGGTCGATTCATACAAGGCGCAGGTGGTGCAGCTGGCATGGTGGTGGGGCGATCCATGGTGCAAGACTTGTTTGAAGGCCCAGAGCGCACCAAAGTCATGGCTTATGTGGGCATGTCTTTGGGCTGTGTGCCACCGCTGGCCAGTATCACAGGCGGCCAAATTCATGTGCATTGGGGTTGGCATGCCAACTTTTTTTTGCTGATGCTGCTGGCAGCGCTTCTCACCTTTTGGGCATGGCGCGCCCTGCCTGCGCGCACACCGCCCCTGCACAACGCACCCTCTTCGCACATCACCTTTTGGGGCGCCTATGGTCGCTTGGTGCAGTCGCCCCTCTTTTTGCGCTACTTGATCATCTTGGCTGTGACCACCGCCACCTTTTACACCTTCTTGGGAGGCGCTCCACTTGTTTTAAAGTCTTATGGCGTGGGGCCTGAGGGTGTTGGTTTTTACATCATGTCCATTCCGTTGTCATACTTTGTCGGCAACTACTTGACCAGTCACATGATTCATCGCTTGGGCGAACACACCATCACGCAGTGGGGTCAGTGGTTCACCCTCTGTGGCATCAGCATCATGCTTGGCTTGGCCGTGTTGGGATTTCACCATCCTTTGGCCCTCAGTCTGCCCTTGATCTTGCTTGGCCTCGGTCATGGCTTGTTGGTACCGCCCACGCTCTCAGGCACGGTGGCTGTCATTCCTGCTTTGGCTGGTTCTGCCGCTGGTTTTGCAGGTGTGATGCAACAAATTACCGGCGGGGTGGGCGGCTACTTGATCGGCTATCTCACTCACGACAACGCGATTCACTTGGGCTGCGTGATGCTTGGTTTTGCCTTGTGCGGCCTGTGGAGCCATTTGTCGCTGAGACGGCTTAAGCGCCAAATGGATCAGTGATCAAGCCATGCACAAATGGGCAGCCATTGCTCTAAGTCTTTGGGCACTTTAGAAGGCGTCAAGTCAAACAACGACAAACCATGCGCGGCCATGTGCAGATAGTATTGTGTGTCGCGTAGATAGGTAAGCACCTCGACGTCGAGTGAAGCGGTGAACTGCTGCAATTTGGCCGCTGAAATGGTGCGTGCATCGACACGGTTACCCACCACTCTGATTTGCGTTGGCAAGTCATGCGCGATCTCTCGCAACTCCACCAAAAAATTACTTGTTGCTTGCATGTCAAACAAGCTGGGCATGACCGGAATGATGACCTTGTGCGCGCGTTGAATCACCTCTCTGAGGCGCCAGCCGTGCATGCCGCCGGGCGTGTCGATCACCACATGGGTGGTGCCCTCAGGGGGTTTGGCAGTGAGCACCAAATCAGCTTGGAATTCCCAGGTCGCGATGGGCGGCAAGGTGTCGGGACGCTGTTGCAACCACAACCGAGACGACTGCTGCATGTCAGCATCACCCAGCATCACGCGGTGACCGCACGAGGCAAAGTAACCTGCAATATTGGTTGACAGGGTCGATTTGCCCGCGCCACCCTTGGGGTTTGCAACCACCACAACCTTCATTGATGTCCTTCTCGTGCCCAGAGCATTCACATTCACCGCCAGGCATATGCCAACCAGCAGTCGAATTCTAACCAACCGTCTGTTAAAAAAAGGACAACCATCCGCGTGAATCAAATATTGACCGATGTCACACAGGTACATCGATAACGCCATACAGCCTCAGTAAACTGCATCACCTCAACACCATGGAGATCACATGACAAAAGCTTACCTCGTGGGCCAAATCACCGTCACCAACCCAGATGGCTATGCCCTGTACCAACAGCAAGTGCCCCAAACCATTTCAGACTTTGGTGGACGCTACTTGGTGCGTGGTGGACAGGCCACGCAAATCGAAGGTCAAAGCCTCGGGCAACGCCATGTGGTGCTTGAGTTCCCCAGCCGTGCCCAAGCCGAAGCTTGGTACCACAGCGCAGCCTACCAATCCATCTTGCAGCATCGCCTCAACCATTCGACAGGTCACTTGGTTTTGGTCGATGGCTACGAGGCCACCTGAACTTCGCCGACACATCGACCTCACAGGTCTTGCAAAGCAGCATCCAAGTGCTGTTGAAACACCGATGCGTCGGCCAACGCATTGGCATTGAGCAAGGCCAGTTTGACCAAAAAAAGTTCGGTCTTTTCTGGCCCAGCTTGGTCGATGGCATGGGCCAATGCGTCATACACGGTTTCTAAACCGGTCAAGCTGAGGGTGGGCTGTGGGCTTGTCATGAAAGTGTCCTAAGCGTTGAGGTGACGAAGCAAGGCTGTGTCCAGTGCCGCTTGCAATCGCGTGGCATCCAATGTCAGCCATCGCGCGCACACGTGCTGGTCGGGGCGAAGCAAATAGGCAGCCCCACTCGCTGGCACGCCGTAGCGGCGACGACAATGGCCAGAGTGGTCATGCAAGGTGATGTCAGCGCCTTGGACCACATCACCCGCACTGACAGCCACCACCCGAAGCGGCACACCTTGCGCGCGCACATGCGTCACCACTTGCAGCAAAGGCTCGGGAAAAGAGGGTTGATCGGTGAAATACAACAGATCAAAACCACCGCCCAGATGGTCTAACAAATAATCGTCCTGTGCCAGTCGAATGTTTTGTGGCGGCGCTCCATGCGCTGGCCCCGCTTTGAACAAAGCATTGTCATCCCCTCGACTGTTCAGCCAAGAATGCGTGTACTCATGGGGACGGGAAGTGCGCCAGTGGTACAAGGGACGCACAAACGCTTGACTCAAAGACAAGGACAGCACCGCATTGCGAAGCAAGGTGAAACCACCCGCAGGTGGGGTCATGAAGCGCGTGCTCTTACCGGCTTCTTCGATGATTTCGCGTGCCGCCCCGACACGCTCCTTGCTGTGGTTGCGTAGCAATTGATCGCTGACCAAGCCCTTGACCACAAACGCCAAATGCCAGCCCAAAGACTGCGCATCTTGAAAAGCGGTGTTCGCGCCTCGCACGCCAAAAATAGGCAGCAAATGCGCTGCATCCCCTGTGAAGATGACGTTGCCATGCACAAAGTCTGGCAAGGTCAAGGTACGCGCAGAATACACCGAACTCCAATCCAAAGCCCATGGCGTGCCGCCATAGCCCATCATCTCTAACTGTGCATTGATGCGAGAAGTCAGCGATTCGATGCGAAGCGCCTCCTGCGGGCTTTCGCCTGGAGGCAATTGATAGTCCACACGCCAAATACCATGCGGTTCACGGTGCATCAAAATCGTATTGCCTCGGTTCCAATCTGGATCGAAAAAAGCCAAACGCTCCGTGGGCAGTGGCAAATCGATTTTGATGTCGGCAATGACAAACAGACCTTCGTAAGAGGCACCCTCCATCTCCAAGTTCAATTGCGACCGGATGCCAGAGCGGCCGCCATCGGCAGCCACCAACCATTGAGACGACAAGGTGTAAGGCCCTTCTGGTGTATCGACAGTGGCCTCCACATAACCTTGCTGTTGCGAGACATGCGTGACTTGATTGCCCCAACGCAGCTCAATGAATGGCGAGGCTTGGCAGGCATCCAGCAAATACTCTTCTAGGTATTGCTGCTGCAGGTTGAGCATCGGAAAAAAACGATCGTCCTCGTCATGGGGCGCCTCCATGCGAAACACAGGCTGACCACGGTAAAACGAATTGCCAAACCGCCAAGGTAGCCCCAGCTGCATCATGCGATCAGCCACGCCGACTTGCTGCAAAATTTCCAAAGAGCGACGGGTGAACACAATCGCGCGACTGCCTTGCGACACTTGCAATTCGGCCGTCAACACCACACTGGCAACGCCATGTCTTGCCAACTCCAACGCCAGCACCATCCCAGCTGGCCCCGACCCCACGATCGCGACCGGATGACGTTCTTGTGGACCGTGCTGCGATGGCAACCAAGGTGCATGCACTTGGTAGTTGTAATACAACGATGGCCGGGGCTGCGAATCGGGTTGGTGCATGCTTAGCTTTCTGTGTTGTGTGTCGAGCGCTTGTGTTCTTTCAACCGATGCGGTTGTGTTCTATCAGCCGATCCAATAGCGCGCTCAAGGTGTTGCACTCGGCTTGGCTCAGACACCCAAAAATTTGCTGGTTTCTGGCCTCAATCAACCCCATGGTTTGCTGCCATCGCTTTTTACCCAGCGCTGTCAGTGACAGGCTGACCCCTCTTGCATCCTCAGGGTTGTGGTGCTTTGCCACCAAACCTTTGTCCACCAAAATTTGTGCGGCACGACTGGCCTGCCCTTTGTTGAGATTGCCCCGATCGGCCAGATCAATCACCGACATCGGTTGAAACGCACCCACAGTGGCCAAACAACGTGCCTCGCTCAAAGACAGACCCAGCTGCTCAGAATAGGCCTGATGGCTTGCGTGGTCTGACACCTTGTGTAACAGGTGCAAGCGATAGGTCAACGAACGGTCAAGTTGCATGGTCTGAAGGCATGAATGAAGCGCTGAACCTCAGCGGCCTGACATGATACACAAATTAGTTGCGTGCGCAACTATCATGAAAGCCGCACAACAATCGGGCAGCATGGTGAGTGACAACTCACCTATCAATTAGAGAACCCTCTCTAAACCGCTTCCACTCGCTTGAAAACAGCTGGCAGGTCATTAACATTTCTCCATCTCTTTTTTCATTTGAAGGAACTGCCATGCAAAACCAATTCAAACCCCAAATGCAAGCTTCTGTCGACGCGGCCTATGAGTTCGCCAATATCTCGTTCTCGCAAGTCGAGCGTTTGACACAACTGGCTTTGGAACAATCGAAAATCAACGCAGCGTTGGCGCAAGAGCACATCAACGCCGCCGTTGAAATCAAAGACCCAGCTGCTGCTATGGAGTTGATCAAAGAACAACTGGACAACTCAGTCAAAAGCTTTGCCGGTTTTGCCGCAACCGCCTTCGAATTGAGCCAAGAGTTTCAGGCTGAAACCACTGCTTTTGCAGAGGCCCACTTTGACCAAGCACACAATGCAGCAACCAAAGCCCTGCACGACAACCTGAAGCAAGCCCCCGAAGGCTCTGAAGTGGCTGTGGCCGCAGTGAAATCTGCCATCGAAGCAGGCAACAAAGCCATTGCCGAAGCACGCAAAACCGCTAAGAAGTCGGCTGAATTTGCCCAAGAAAGCTTGGCCAAGTTGAAAGAGCACGCCCCCAAAGCAGCTGCCAAACCAGCACGCGCAGTTGCAAGCCGCCGCAAGACACGCGCCTAACCCAAGTCAACCGTCTTGAAAGCCCGATGGCATCCGCCATCGGGCTTTTTTGTTGGCGCGACAAGCCACAGTTTTGCGGCTTGGGTTATTTGATATTTTTATCATTAAGTCGATAATTTCGATTTAATGAACGAAATTATCAATAAATGCCTGGCGCTTGAGCACCATCGCAGAAGTTGTGCTTTCATTTGGCAAGTTTTGCTGATCGCCCTTTGGCTGACTTTTGCCAACATCGCGCATGCCGATGTGCTGATTGGCAAGGTGATTGGTGTCTCAGATGGCGACACCATCACGGTGCTTGACAGCAACAAGCAGTCACACACAGTCCGTTTGGTTGGCATCGATGCCCCCGAAAAGTCGCAAGCCTTTGGCCAAGCCGCCAAGAAAAGTTTGTCTGATCTGGTTTTTGGCAAACAAGTGGAGGTGCTGTGGGAAAAGCGTGATCGTTACCAACGCATGCTTGGCAAAGTAATGCTCCACGGGCAAGACATCTGCCTAGAGCAAATCAAACGCGGCATGGCTTGGCATTACAAACAGTACCAACGCGACCAAAGCCCGCAAGACCGCGCAGACTATGCCGCAGCCGAGCAAAGCGCCAGGCAAGACAAAACGGGCTTGTGGGCCGATGCGGCGCCTATGGAGCCTGCTGAGTTTCGGCGTGGGAGATCACCTTGAAGTCGTGCCCTACGAATTTATCACTCGGCCATATTGACTTGGACCGGAATATCCTTCAGCCCAATCGCATCTGAAATATCTTTGAATATCAATTCGTATATTTTTTTGTCCGCAACGGGAATGACTTTTTGCCTTCCAGGTCCATCAGCAACAAAACTTTTGGCATACATACGAACCTGCAGTTTGTTTTGATCGATGCTCTTCGCTTCAAGGTGAAAAATGGTTTGTAAATGCCCCAAAGCGCTCAATCTAGAACTCCGGTATTCGCTGCAAAAAGTCAATCCATTAATTAGCTGATCGGGCTTCAGATTGGCAGCGTTTCCGCCCCTTGATTTACAGGCTTCTTTCATGCCACTCAAGAATTCACCAATCGATGTTTCGTAAATTCTGCTTTGCATGACACGCAACTCCAAAATGGTCGGATCCGATGCTCTTGCATAAGGCATCAACATCAAGGAGCAAATCAATAGCATCAAATTTGAAAACTTAAATCTCATAATACGCACATCACATGAAGAAACCTAAAAGTTTACAGAGCACAAAAACAGACGCCGATCCTGCGACAGACC
>JACCDW011531703.1_pt1 | contig 15760 bp, 10 predicted proteins | sample 7449781 | NCBI WGS metagenome assembly JACCDW01 (sample SAMN15323449, study PRJNA562643) | freshwater metagenome | isolation source: river surface water | place: USA:Blue River Watershed | collected 2017-08-18
CCGACCCATACTTGCATTCTTTTCTGGAATCGGAAACTTTCTACAGTCCCCTTAGAATGGATCTTTTTCTAGTACTAGGAATTGTGGGGATTCTGTTGGTCCTTTGGTGTATCTTTCAGTACGGACATTATCGTGCTGAGGGGTTTCAAATGCAAGATTCGCATTCCATGACGGGCAAACCGATTCTGTGGTGGTTTGCGGACGATGAAACAAACGCACGGTCCTGGTGGGATTTCGGGGCACGCAACAGTACCCAACCGAACCGTGGGTATTTGGAAGTCGCTCTTGATGCGGTCCGGGCAACCCAGGGGTTTGATTTCACGATTCGCGTCCTGTTGGGAAGGGAAGCAGTAGAGCGGGTGATTCGTGAGGCGGGCGAGGCGTTGCCACCCAATCTCCGTCAATTCCCTGCTCGCATGTGGCGCCAATGGGCGCTATGTTCTCTGTTGGCAGCCAAAGGTGGACTCGTGATGGCAGGGGATTCCACACTCTGTGTAGGCCCCTCCTTCGCTGGCCTGGTTCGGAATAAAGAAGCCGCTGTATTCGGAACTACCATGGACGAACCACTGGCGTTGCCCGGAGTCGCCGATGTTGCACCGGCCTATTGGGTCGGTTGGGCGGCAAAACCCCATACGCCCGTCTGGGATATTGCAGCCACTTCCTGGCATCGCGTGGTCGCCGCGGGACCTACCAGCTGGTCGGCCGCGGATGCCCGCAACTTGCAGGAGAAAATCTGGTCCGTCCAGAAACAAAAACAGGTGGCCCGTTTTCCTCTCGCCGAAGGCAGCCGGAAATCCGACGGTTCCCACATAACCCTCGAGGATCTCCTGATGAAACAAACACCGGATCCCAAAGTGCAACTGGATGCCGAGACTGTCTATATCGTCGCCGATGGAGATGCTCTCATCCGCGACTATCGATATGGCTGGTTTGTACGCATGAGCCGCTCCCAAATTCTCACATCGGAATTCATGTGGGCCCGTTTTGCCAAGAAGTATCAGACACGCGTGCTGCGTCTTTTTTAGGCGAGTAGCGGTATTTTGTAGGGGGTTCCGTTTATCTCAATTTCCAATAACAAACCAGTATCATAGTTGTAGGTATCCGAAATAGTTCCATTTGTAATTCGTACATTTCCTACAGATGCCAGACCACTCAGTGTAAGAGATTGGGTGTTGTGGTTCACACGACCGGTCGTGGAATTGTAGGCCAGATAGCCCGCTTCATGTGTATCGGTCGCCACAGGTGCTACATAGAGGGATGCGTCGGTCGGATTCAGGGCTGTTCCGCTAGCATTGAGAGCAATGGAGTTCGCCGGCTGATTGCTCTCACCTGCCTTATATCCAATTCCAATCGCGTAGTTTCCAGGATTCGTCATTTGGGCGGAGGAACCGACAGCAACCGCTGCTAGCTGTCCTCCTCCTCCCTGTTGGGCGAATTTTCCTATAGCAATCGATTCGGTCCCCTGGGTCGTTCCACCCGCATACTGTCCAATGGCAATTGTGTCTGTTCCATATCCAATCAAAGACGCATTGGCCCCAATCGCTATGGAGTATTGTTGGTGATTCGTATTTCCTGCACTTTGCCCGATTGCAATGGAGTACTGATTCTGACTTGTATTTCCCGCATTTGTACCAAGTGCAATAGCATATTGTTGTTGATTGGAATTTCCTGCATTCGATCCAATTCCAATACAACCGAATCCTTGATTGTATCGTCCGCATCCTGTTCCGACTGCAACACTTGCTGCCGCTTGATTCGATTGGCCGCAGACATTTCCTACCGCCACAGATCGTGAACCCTGTGTGTATAATCCTGTTGAATTTCCAATAGCAACCGATAAAATACCCTGAGTACTGTTTGCTGTATTATATCCAATTGCAACAGATTGCTGTCCTTGGCTGCTATTTCCTGATTGAAATCCGAGTGCAATACAATAAAATCCTTGATTTGTTTGCGCTGTACGATTTCCAATGGCAATTGAATTAATATTCTGATTGCTGTAACCTGCATATTCTCCAATTGCAACCGATGCATTTCCCTGTAGCAAATTTCCTGCATATTGTCCCAATTTAACAGCTGATGAAACAACCTGGTAATTAGATCCGTCAGATATTAGATATTGCCCCCAAACGTTTGTGGTAGGAAGGGATGCCCCGCCACCCGGTCCTGTGGGACCTGTTGCACCCGTACCAGAGGCAATTCCAGCAGGTCCAGTTGCCCCCGCTGCACCTGTTGGACCCGTTGCACCTGTATTGGAGGCTGAACCCGCCGGACCTGTAGCCCCTGTTCGTCCTGTTGGGCCTGTTGCGCCTGCAGCACCTGCACCGGTGGGACCTGCGGTGCCTGTAGGTCCTGTTAAACCCCCTGTACCCCACACCACCTCACTGGTTGTTGAATTATACATGAGATATCCCCCACCTGTTCCGTTGCGAATGGGTTTAATAAATAGGGCGTTGGATTGTGTGGCATTCAACGGGGTTCCAGAGGCATTCAGGAGGATGTTGGAAGCACCGGCATTACTGGTCGATCCAAACACCAGACTGGATGTATCCGTTGCCTCATTGGCAACCAGGCGCTTTGCACCAATCTGCAGACTCGCTGTCCCCGTAGACCACCACAGTGTCGTTGCATACAGACCATTTGTAGTGGGAAGAGGATGTTGGGATTGGGGTGTCAGTGTAAGACCCGTTGGATCCAACAAACCCGTCACTGTAAGTTTGCCGTCAATGACAACCTCGCCCGTCCCTGTACTCACATAAAATCCTGCTGCTCCTGTCGCCCCTACAGGACCTGCTAACAGAACGGTCCCCTCAGCAAGCCCCGTTGTATCCACACCCCCCGTTCCCGTCGCCCCTCCCACAAATACTACAGGATCCGCAATGGTTACGATTCCCGTATCAAACGATGCAATCGTATTGACATTGATTTGTTTGTTGGTATAGTCAATCATTTCGCTAATCTGGCCGACCTGTGTTGTAAGCGTTGCCAGATCATCCACACCCGCCGCATTCTCCAATACATTTGCAAATGCCGGAACATTTAACAAATATGGGTTGGGATATGTTGTGATAATCGGTTGCGATTCCGTACTCATTGAATTCTGATGAAGAATGCGACATTTAGATCCTCATCTACGTGGACTAAAGGGAAGTGAAGGAACCAAGTAGAAGGGAAAATGTCAGCGAATTATTTACCTTATATCTCCGATTCTGAATCGGACGATACAAGTTATTATTCCTCGGATGAGGAATCGGTAAAGCCATTGCCACTTAGTGGCTTGAAGGGAATTGATACCATGTATGTTGGAAATCCCGGTCCCACCGAAAATACCAAAGTCATTGCTGATGTCAAAGAAAAACCCAAATTTACGGCATCTCAAAATACCACCCTTGTCATGATTTCAAGTCGTGATCGGGATACGCGACTTTATCCACAGCCGACCTTTTTTACAATTCGGCTTCCCAAAACATACAAAAACATCAAAACAATTAATATTACGCAACTTAATTTATTGAATTCATTTTTCAATTTTACAGAAGCCAAAGGCAACACATTTATGTATATTCGAGAGATAGGTCGCACTAAACGAGATGCGGATGGCAATCTGATTCCGAATGACATTCGCGTCCAACTTCGAACAGGAACCTACACGACTACATCCCTTGTTTCGGAACTCAACAATGCGCTCAATAAAACTCCATTATTTGCAGACATTAGTGGCGGTTTGGGAGCGTTCATCGCCCAATTTCAGGGAACCGGTGATTATTCCCTGCTGTTTAACCAACCGGGTCCAGTTGTATTCAACACACTGACACAACAATACGAGTCGAATGTCACCATGAGTCAACTCGTTGCCCGATATTTTCAGAACGTCCAGACTGTGGGAACCATTAACTTTTCCTATAATGAATGTTTAGTTGCCTATTATTACCCAATTATCAAGGAAATGACGGCATCGAATATTCCTTTTAATCAGCATCCCGAGGCACTTCCTGAAGGATTTACGGTTCCCAATGACTATATTCTCTTTGCATTCCAAGGCTTGTCGGATCCCTACATTCTAACACTCATTCAGGACCCCGAAAATGTAGTGCTGTTTGATGCATATCGTCAGGCAAATACGTTTTTGAATTTTTTGGTTAACAAATACACATGCACGTATAATGCGAATCAGGGTCGACTGCAAATTCTTGCACCTTCCCTGAATGACAGTATTATTGCTGATATTAACTTGAATTACACTACATTTTTAACGGAGGAGGTGTTGGCAGCCGGATTTCCGAGTGTGGCTGTGTTTAACTCGAATTACAATGCATTGACGAATCAGAATGGATCTTTGTTGGAGTTTTACAACTTTATTCATACACGGTTCACCAATCAATTTGGCATGAATTTTGGAACTTATACGGTGGAATTCTTTGCAAATCTGTCGAATGAAATCACCATGTATAATACGATCGATGGGCGTGGATGGAGTCCCATTCTGCTTCCAAGCGTGTCTTCAAATGCGATTTCGGCATCTTCCAATATTCCAGAGCAGATCTCAACACCGTTGAAAAATATTATTGTTAAGTTTACGGATCCTTACCAGAGCCAATTTTATGCGGATACATATCAAACAAATCCTACATTTTCCAATGCCTCTGAGACGACCTATGGATATTTAGATATTCCATTCTTGAATCAGCCTACCGCCTATTTGGCAATCTATGTCAACTCGCGTTGCCGACAGACTGTGTCTGCCATGACGATTCCTCGGTATGCCCCATTCCAAAATGTGGCGGCGCTGGATGAAGTATATCCTTTTGGAATTGGTGCAGCACAGACTCCCAATCTGTTTGAAATTTATGATTTTGGGAGTTTTTCCACATTGTATATTCGCACAGATATTTCGGGATCTACCGACTTTAACATGTATAATTTGCGACAGCTGAATCTGTACAATGCATACAACTACTTCCGAACAAGTGATACATGGGTGTCCCTTCTTACCAATCAAATCTTAAATGGCATCCGTATTCAGGAAGATTCTCCATCTTTTAATGTGAGTCCTCCTGTTTCGGATATAACTCTATTTTCGTACAGACCGCATATATTTTTTGAAATGCGATCCGATGGATATCCATTAAATCCAGCGGCACTGTTTGAAATCAAGATAGTTGTGGAAACGAGGGATGGTTCTGTATTCCCTACACCCATTCGAATCTCCTGGTATCGTGATCGCGCTGCGTTTATGACGGACGCTCAACAAATCTTATTCGGAAATTACACGCCGGATCCACGGCACGTCTTTACATCTGAGATATTCTCTAATGTTGCAACGGCTGAATTGGTTGTATCTTCGCTGAATGATTCCAATACGTATATTGCCGTCCATGTTGCGGACCCTTTTGCAGCAGTTGGATCGATTCCCATACGTGTCTATGCCATGCTGCAGAATCCCTATGGTGTCTTTGGAACTGCAACAAAACTGGATTATCGCCAAATGCCCTGGAAGAATCTGCCGCCTCTGGTGGATCAAAATACACCCGCATCCGCCATATACGACTCACCCATTCTCTCCATATACGATGCCAGTATAACACAGATTGGATATGATATTTCGGGTGTAAGCAATAACTTGCTGGATTATTACATCCAAAGTTCCGATGAAACGTATTTTGACCCCCAGAATGTGAAAAACTATGAGTCTGATACTGTCGATGGATTACGGTATTCCTTCTTTTATACAACACCTGGATCCGGTCCACCGGCACCGGATATTGCCACACAATGGTCCTTGTATTTCAATGAGGCAAGTCAAAATGCAATCATTGATTTTTACAACAAGGATAATACATTGTATTTGGATCGGTATATACCCCTCAAAGCACCCGCGGGTCTCAATCAAACTCTGTTGGTGAATTGGTTCAAGGCAGGTATTAATTCCAACATTGTAGAAGAGTATTTGAATCCGGCACCCAATGGCAGTACTGCATTAGTGGATCGGATTTCCCTATCCAGCCCTGGAATTTTCCTAGCATGTACGAATCCGACATTTAACACAACAACGGATGTATCAACATCTGTTGCATTTCAGGATGTTTCAGGATTTGTGGGAATGTCTTTCTTCTTGCAACCGAATGATATAACAAAAATAACGAACGTTCAGTTGAAGTTTGGATACATTCAACCCTCACGAACTCCCACAGATGTACCTATAACACGAACAAACTCACCACTCGGTTTATTGGATACCGCTTCATACCGTTTCCGAAATCAGGCGACCTACACCAATGTGGAATCGAATGCCCTGAATTCCTGGGATGATTGGTATGTGGCAAACCGTGGCAATCTTCGAATTGGTATATTCAATACGGGTGATATTTCAGGTGCGAATGTAGCGAGTTTGCAGCTTTCCACTGCTGTCATGACAATGACTCTGACAAAGGTCACGCAGGTTGCCAACTACGTAAATTCTGTAGGAAGTCTGCGAACAAGAGAGCCGGAATGGGGAACCTATTATTCCTATGAAGTCTTGTCGAACCAACAGACGGTATGGGCTCCCCAAGGAGGTTCCTGGGTATCTACCATCGTTTCTGCTGATCTTATACCAACATATGTTGCTGGTGAAAATAGTTATCCAGGTTATTTCCTAAGTCATACCAAAATTAACAACTATTCCTTTTTGCCTCGCTCGTTTGGTATTGCTCCTTCTGTAGGATATGCGATGCAAACTCCGTACGCCAACACGCTTCCCTACACATCGGATATTCCCAATTCCTACACAATTGTTCCATTCGTCCAAGATCTTTCAGGTAATTGGCGTGTCGGTTCCTTCTATGGTGTATCCTTCACACGTACACCTGCCATTGTGGATCCACAAAAGGCGGGATCGGCGGCACCCTACTATGGACCTGCGGGTCCCTTTGGTTGGACTCGTAATGTTTCCACAATTACATTGGCGAAAGGGGCAGAGGCGTCGTTTAAGCCGTATTATTGGAATGCCAAAATTGCGATTCATAGACTCAATCAACAATATGACCCAGCAACAGATCTGAGTTTGTTTGGTGGGTTTGCCGGCATTTCCAATGAACTCCAAGATACCCGTCTCTTTTTTTATGCCAATCAATATGACTATCAGGATATCGAAGATATTCTTACATTGGATAACGATGGATATTATGCGTGGTATTGGGGAAACGAACAGAACTATCGCTACAAACGTCAGGACGATCAAAGTGGATACAATTACCTGTCTTATATCCATGATATTACCTTACGGTCTACATCGGCTACTCTCAGTCAATATGCATTCCATATACGCGGATATGTACCCACCGTGCAATATACGAGCGGTCTGCGCCTGATTGGCAAGAACTTTACAGATTTTGGTACTGCAACACTAACAGAGATAGCAACAGAAATAGCGGACCTCAGTGGATATCAGCCCATTTCGGATATTTCAGGATATACCTACAGTCTTGGAAACTTGTCGTCCTACAGTACCGTCATCAACCGAAATGATTCCATACGTCTTGGCAATGGAAAGTTTTACAGTCATCAATATTCGGATGCACTTGTGAATTTTGACCGTCAGTTCTACACCAGCTCAATTACATTTGGAAAAAAGATTGGATACTCAGGTAAGGCCTTTACATTAGCAGGTTATTCAAACACAATGGACCAATATGTATCTTATTATTCAACATTGAGAGGAACCCAGGTGGGCTACACGACGGTCCTGTCAACTGCTACAGGGCGCCTGAATCAGTATGTGGTGGATCGGTATGGAAATATTTTACCAGCGAATGTGTTGAGCCGCAATCGTATAACAGACCCGCTGCCATTCTCGGCGCTTTTTAGTACTTACACGGTTTCCCCGTTTTCAACACGGTATGACGAATGGGGGTTAGGATGGAACTTGGGATATCCGAAGATTGATACACCGTATGTTATCAATTTAATTTCCAGTACGTTTATTCGGATTTTGGAGGATTTTATTTACTTGCGACTGAATCCCGAAATGAATATTAATACCATGGGTGTTTCCACGAAGGAGGATTTGTCCTTGACACGTGATACATTTGCGGAGGAACGCAAGTATTTTGCCAAGATTTTGCTGAATAATTTTGGGGGATTCTGTAGGGCGGCCGTGCAGATGCCGAAGGATTTCAGCCCACTTCTGGGGAAATACGAACTACTGTCGCTCCAGTTGGTGGATCGGAATGGCGTGCAGATTTCGAATGTAGATTGTGAATACGATATTGTTATGCAGATAACCGAGGTAGTCGATGGAACAGTAAATACTTACACAGTTCCCATGGGATATTAGACCAACTTATGCCGCACGTTTGTTGGAAACCCCGAAGAATCCCTGGACCCATAACAAATGGCAAACATACAACCGGATGAGGACATCCATTTGGACGATTTTTTTGCGGGAGGGCCGACTACATTTCAGGCGGCATTTCCACCGGTGTGTTTAGGGTCGCATTGGGATCCGCTGTTGGTGGAACAGCATATTCTGCCACCAAGGGAGTTGGCACCGTTGGCCTTGGATCCTCGCCAGGCGGTCCAGGTATGCCGCCAGTATTACACGGAATCACCGGCGGACGCCTTGCCGGCTGGAGTCGTGGAGTCGGTGCAACCGATGGAGATACCGGCGGCACTCCAAGGGCCTCGTCAATACATCCGTCCTGCCGAAGGTCCCCGTGCCATTCCCCCTGGTGGTTCCGCAAGTCTTGGTGTTCCCTATAGTCTTTTTTCCCCCATACAGGAATCGGATCTTCTTCGACTGGATGAACGTCTTACCAAATGTAAGGAACTCCGGTATCAACCGAAGCCCGAACAATTGGCCGCCGATCAAACCAATGTACTACCAAATCAACCTCCAGAACTTGCCTTCCACACCTTCGCTCCCGTAGAACCCCTACAGAATCCTACCGGTTGCCGCGAACAAGACGACGCACTCGCTTGGAATCGCTCCGCTCGTCTCTTCTTCAATTCGACCAAACTCGATCGATACCATCCAACCCAAAAAGTCGGCCCCATGGTTTGCAATCCACCCACATGTTCGGAGCCCACACAAGCTTTCCTACAGGAATAATCGCAATCACTACATAATGAATCTATACCGTATCTATCCCACCCTGTGGGAAGGTACGGGCTGTACCGGATCTCTTACCGTATATGCAATCGATCGTGTTGCGCCATCAATACCTTCATGCTGTTCGCAGCGTCCACGTGCAGATCCTGCATATGCGTGGGATTCCCCCACCTTCCAGCGTCTCCTTCCCTCCACTCCCACATCCACGAATGCAATCACCTGGGCGACATTACCTGCCTGGATTTCCTGGGCTGCCACACAGGGCTACACTCTTACAGATACATCCCTTCTCGCCTTGAAACCTTATGGAGATCTGTGGATTTCGGGTCCCTAACAAACGCAAACTCGCGTACCCCTACAAATGGAATATCCACGTCCCCGTTGGTCCAATCCATACACGAGCTCCATGGACCTATCAGGAACACCTGCCTTTGTTGTAGGACCAAATGACAAACTCTACTTTGCCATTGTATCCAAAGGTGTTCTTGCTGGAACTATAACGTCCTCAAACTACAATATTGTTCTGGGCTGCATCAACGCACAAGGTGCAACTGAATGGCTTTTTCGGGACCCCTCGCTCGTTTCCAACAGTGTGGATACACAACCTACCTTGGCAATAGGTCCCGAAGGCGAATTGTATCTCGCATTTACAACAACTGGAAATGTCCCAGGACGCTATAATTCTGCAGATGTTGTCAACTTATGTGGTTCTTGTATTTCTACAGCCGGTCGTGAGGATCTCGTTTTGGCACGCATCAATGGAGCAACTATTGGAAGTCCCGTAGTATCCTGGCGCATTCAAAATGGATATTTGAATTCTTGCAACAACGAATATGCACCCAAACTTCATGTAGATATACCCAATCAACAGCTGCTACTTGCCTATGAATGCAATGCTTCCACACTATGTACCGTTGTTGTGGGTAGTCCCAATATTATATGTACTTCCTTCACATTGCAGGGAGTTTTCCAATGGTCGTATCAAGGTAATCTTATAAATAGCCCAGGTGCCAATCGATTCCCCTCCATTACAACAGACTTGTCAGGAAATGTATATTTGGCCTATACAATTTCAGCAGCTGTATCAGGTGGAACTCTGCAGGGAACCCAGGATGTTGAAGTTGTTCGCCTTCGTCGACAAGGCAGTTCCATCCTTCGTGATTGGGTCTTATCCGCTCAGCACATTGTGAACTCTGTGGGTGTCAATTCGGATCCAACAATCGCCTACGATCCCAATACAAATCGAATCTATGTGGCATTTACGGCAACCCAGGCAGTTCCTGGAGGAACTAAAACTGCCATAGGATCTGACCTGGTTCTTGCAACTCTCACAACAACCGGGACACTAGTACAATTACAACAATCGGATATATTTAATGAAATAAGTTATCGATATTCAACAATCGATCATCCACAGATTGCCTTGAATCGCTATGGTGTTCTTTACATTGCAGCACATGCCATGAATCAGAGCACGGGAAACGACATGATCCTGTCATTTAAATTGAATCCAGGAACAGAGAAAGGCTGGTTTTTTCGACGGAGTGCCGATGAATTTAATGCATATGTGGCAGCCGCAGATATTCCTACACCCTTTCAGGTTTTGTACGTAGCCGCACCGTTTTCCGCCCCTGCCCTAACAACCTTTGCAGGCGCCGTGTATCTCGGATTTATACGGAAAAATTCGGCAACCTTGTACGCCATCTCACTTTCCCAAAACGTAAATTATCTCGAATACACCGCTCAACAATATATGCAGAATGTAGTCCCTCTTTGTTAAAAATGTGGGTATTATATCATGAATAAAATACGCGACGAAGACCATAGCAGCGTATGCATTTTTCAAGGTGCCGCGTACATTCGGGACACGGATGACTTCCTTTAATATCACCGGTTTTTCCAACACGTATAACAACAAGAGTCGCCCCCTGGAGTTTTCGAATATCCCCTACTGATTTTAATGCTGCCCGCTCTGCATGAATCATCATGGCAGAATATCCTGCCCCCAACGATCGTGAACCTACCTTATTGACACCCATACCGAGTAATACATTTCGCGGTCCAAACACAAACGCAATATGTATATGCGTTTTATGTCGAAGTGCTAAATTACTCGCCATCTCCTCCGCAATTGGTGCGAAGTCATTGCGAGTGAAAGGAGGCATTGGAATGAAAGAATACCATTCAGTTTGAGAATGACGCACAGAAGGGGCTTTAGGCTCACACACCTTTCAACTTTTTTTCGCCGGGGTTAAGGCCATACAGTCATTGGATTGGGTAAGAATGCCCTACGTTTCCATACGTCCCTCGTCTGGAATGGGAAACCAGATGTTTCAAGTGGCTGCGCTGTTGGGATATGCGGAACGCCACGGGCATACACCGGTCTTTTTGGAACTCCCACAGCCTTCCAAAGAACATCCTGGAACTGCCTTTCGTGCCGCGGAATGGTCGAAAATTCCTGTACGACCAGATCTCCAACAGGAATCCTGGACTACTTTGCGACTTCCTACATTTGTATATGAGCCACCTCCCTTTCATGCAGGAAATGTGCTTCTGGAAGGGTACGCCCAATGTGAGACCTATGGACCGACGAAACTTCCTACATTCGCGCCGCGCCTCTCTGCTGCCATGCTTCCGCACCCTTGGCACTCCTACTTCTTTCTTCATGTGCGCCGAGGGGATTACCTGCATCCCGCGAATCGCCATCATGCCCTGGATTTGCGCGATTATTACAAGAGGTGTCTGCAAACTTTCCCACACAATCTGCCATGTTTTGTTGTAAGCGATGATATGGAATGGTGTAAGGTCCAGTTGCCTGCCATGGATCCGCAGCGCACATGGGTTTGGTGCCCGTCAGACGTGCCGGATACCGAGGTGCTCTTTTGGATGGCAGCGTGCGGCCACGGAGGTATCTGTGCGAACTCGACGTTTTCCTGGTGGGCCGCCAAACTCGGCCATGAGAGCCGGAAAAAAGGCACGTATTACATGCCGTCCCCTTGGGGACACGGACCCACCTTTGCCGACACACGCGATCTCTACCCATCATGGGTAATTACCTCGCGTGTATAAGAATCCCAGGTGCACGCCGAAAGCCCGAATACACTTGGATTCTCGGATTCCAACATGGCCTCCAATGTATCAAATGCCAACTCTGTTTTATAGAGTGTCATTTGATGAGTCGTACACAAGTGCACGTCGTCCTCCTCGGCGGCCTCACCGGATTGCCAACGCTGCTCGAACCGCCTGTACTTTCCCTCGCGCGTATCATAACACCAGAGCGATACAAACTCAAATTCCTCGGATCGCTGCTCTACCATTTCCTCTCCATATTGCGGTGCAGAAGAACCTAGAACATACACAAACTTTCCGTCGAGTTTGAAAATGCGGTCAAATGTGGTATCAAAGGTAAACTCACCAAGTTGCAGGGTTGCGTGGAATGCCAGGGCATCATAGTATTCCTGGGGAACCGCCGTCTTTCGTGGGACGGGACGGGCCGCCTGCCGCTTCAGAATGAGGGACTGGATGTGGGAAATGGGGAAGGACATAGCTTGCAGTGGTTGCGGCAGTTGTGGCTGGGCCTAAAGAAACAACGGGAATCGTTCATTTTTTAACCGACACAAAAAAACCGACACAAAAAAACCGACACAAAAAAACCGACACAAAAAGGTTTTGAGCTCTTTGTGTTGGTTAGTTTTTTGTTTGTTTTGTTATTTAGTATTTAGTTTGTTTGATTGATAGGTTGGTTAGGGAGTTGGCAGCATGGCCGCGGCGACTCCTAGGGCGGTCATGAATCCCGCGGCTATTCCAGCCACATTGGCGACCCGCTCCGTTCCTGCAATGTCCTGGGTGACCGCGGTGCGATTACGGATACCCCGCATGCCCTGCTTGCGGTACTGGAGTGCCGCTGCCTGCAGAATCTCCACATCCGGCTGCTGGCGTGCTTCGGCTGCCGCAGGGTCATACCGCCACAGAGAACCACGCGCATATGTGTAAGGACGCCAATCATTCTGCATATTCGCCGCATACAGACCATCATTGACAAAGAGCAGTGGCTTCTTACTGATATACTGGGAACCGGCGACAAAGTATCGCTGCCGACTGTCAGGCGAACGCTCCTCGATCCAGGTCGCCACCCAGCCCTGCACGTTGATCGCCTTGCCTGTGTAAGGATGGTAGGCGATCCCTGCAAGCGCCTCGTCCTCCGATGAACCCAGATTGCGACATACAGGATAGAGCAGGTTCCGCAGCTGAAACCCATCAGGAAACTCCTTGAGCGCCTCACGAATCGCGAACTCCCAACGATCCATAACAATCTTCCGCTTATCCGAGACAAGATCCAGAATGGAATCCATCCATCCATTCTGGGGCTGCTGCGAGGCAAGCAATGCCTTGAACTGCCCCAACACAACCGGATTCTCCACAGGGGACCCACACCAGGCCTCAAAGGTCCAGTCCTCCTCACCCTCGTCCCGCTCAAGAATGTGGAAGAGCTGCTCGCCCTTGTAAAGATACTTGCGACCCATCAAACGCACCTCGGACTCATTGAGAATCTGAAACATGGAGTTCATTGTTGTTGAAAGAATAATGGAATAAAGGAAGGAAACTACGAAGGAAAGAAATGGTACTGCGACGACCTCTCCTTTCAAATAAAAATATCATTTCAATTTTTTATTTGCATGGTAAATTCAATTTACGACATGTATGCAAAAATTTTTTTATTTTTTATTTTTTTGGATTTTTTAGTTGTTTTTGTTTTTTTGGAGACATAGAGGAGGTCTTTAGGTTCCCTGGGCGAAATCTTGCTGCATGTGTTTGGTAGTTGTAATGACATGGGATGCGTTTGAAATAACTTTACCCAAATTCTGCTTCGTCTCCCCATTGATGACATCAGATGCCAACATTGTAATAGAGCTTTCGCGAATTTCATTCATGTTTTTAATTACATCATCGAGTGCGCGCACAATATACTCATTTTTAGATGTATCAATGGCGGCAGTTGGAGTATTGACTGCTGTTGTGGTTTTGGAAGTACAGGAACCCATTTGGAAAGGTTTGGAAAAGATTGAAAACTTTGGAAAGAATTGGAGCTCACACAATATCTCATTTCCAAAATTAATGTTTCAATTTTTATTTACAGCACCAAATTGGTTTGAATGTTGGAACTTCGACAACCAAAGGAACTTCAGGAATCTCTGTGGGAAATTTAGTAGGCAAAGGGACTTCGACAACTTCTGTGTGAACCTCAGGAGGCAAAGGGACTTCGACAACTTCTGTGTGAACCTCAGGAGGCAAAGGGACTTCGACAACTTCTGTAGGAACCTCGGCAACCAAAGGGACTTCGACAACTTCTGTAGGAACCTCGGCAACCAAAGGGACTTCGACAACTTCTGTGGGAACTTCGGCAACCAAAGGGACTTCGATAACTTCTGTAGGAACCTTGACAGACAAAGGAACCTCAGGGATCTCTGTAGGAACCTCGACAGACAAAGGAACCTCAGGGATCTCTGTAGGAACCTCGGCAACCAAAGGGACTTCGACAACTTCTGTAGGAACCACGGCAACCAAAGGAACTTCGGCAATCTCTGAGGATGTCTGTTTGTCCCTGATCTTCGCTTCCAGGGATTGTATGGTGGATTGGTGCAATGCAACAAGCTGTGTTAGTAATTGATTTTCACGCATTAACAAATCATAATATGATTTTGGTAATATGTATTCCATTAAGTATATATCTATATTGTTCTAGCGATTTTTACGTGTACCACCATGTCCTACACCCTGTAGGGAGCGACACGTCCTACGATGCAGGTCCTCTTCTCCTAACACATGTGGGAGCGAATGTTCGGCAATGATGTCTCGTTCGGCTGCTGTGAATCCGAAGAAGTCAGCCAAGGATTCGTCGGTAATGGACCCAGGAATGTCGCGGACATCTGGGAAATATTGAGGTTTTATAAAGTCTTGTTCGAACTTGATATGGTCCAATAACAAGGTCGCCAAACGGGTCCGAAAGAAGGCCGCAAGTCGCCGCAACTCGTCAGGTGTTCCTACAAAGTAGTTGCGTTGTCCCTTGGAAAACAAGCCATACTCCCCCTTCCTGTCAAAGAAGACCACGGGAGTATGAATGCCCCCTACAATCAACTTGGGAACATCCTGGTGGATGTGGGCGACCTTGGATCCTACAAACTCCATGGATCCCTCTTCGTGTATGTCGGTTAGGAGGCGATGCCGACCGCCTTCCGCACAACTTCGCAAAGTGGAATGAAACAGCAAACCGGAATCTCCCAGAAGTCCTACACCACTCCGCAAAATTTTTTGGTAAATGGCATTATAGCGCAAGATAAGGATGGAATCCGTGTTGAGAACCAGGGACTCTTCATAGTCGGGCTCGGCACCATACAGGACACGTGTAGGAAATGCAGGAGAAGCGGGGAGGTGTTCGAGGACATACCAGGCAACACTGATGCGTCCATGGGCGCCAAATGCGGTTCCAGGTCCATTGTTCTTAAAGATTTTCAGGGCATGCAAGCGGTGTGCTAAGATCATATCGTGGGCCCCCAGACGATCCCGTTTGAACCAGGTAATTGGATGGATAAACACGAGGAACCCGCCAGTCTCCAGGATTGCCAGGGCCTTCCGAACAAACCGGACCCAATAATTGGTTTCCCCTTCTCCTAC
>JACCDW010606098.1_pt1 | contig 15758 bp, 13 predicted proteins | sample 7449781 | NCBI WGS metagenome assembly JACCDW01 (sample SAMN15323449, study PRJNA562643) | freshwater metagenome | isolation source: river surface water | place: USA:Blue River Watershed | collected 2017-08-18
AATGCCGAGATCCTGGACAACCACGCCACCCAGGCCCGCGTGATGGACATCGAGTCCGCCAAGGCCACCGGCGCCATGATGCTGTTCGGCGAAAAGTACGGCGAGACCGTGCGCGTGCTGGACATCGGCTCCAGCCGCGAGCTGTGCGGCGGCACCCACGTCGCCCGCACGGGTGACATCGGCTTGTTCAAGGTCGTGGCCGAGTCCGGCGTTGCCGCCGGCGTGCGCCGCCTGGAGGCCGTCGCCGGCGCCAATGCGCTGGCCTACCTGCAGCAGGTCGAGGCCACGGTCAACGCCGCCGCCTCCGCCCTCAAGGCCCCGGCGGCCGACCTGGAAGGCCGTATCTCGCAGGTGCTGGACCAGGTCCGCGCGCTGGAAAAGGAAGTCGCTGCCCTCAAGGGCAAGCTGGCCTCCAGCCAGGGCGACGAGCTGGTCGGCCAGGCGGTGGACGTCAAGGGCATCAAGGTCCTGGCCGCCACGCTGGTGGGCGCCGACGCCAAGACCCTGCGCGACACCATGGACAAGCTCAAGGACAAGCTCAAGACCGCCGCCATCGTGCTGGCAGCCGTCGACGGCGGCAAGGTCCAGATCGCGGCCGGCGTCACCGCCGACAGCATGGGCAAGGTCAAGGCCGGGGAGCTGGTGAACTTCGTCGCCCAGCAGGTGGGCGGCAAGGGCGGCGGCAAGCCCGACATGGCCATGGCCGGCGGCACCGATGCCGCGGCGCTGCCCGCCGCACTGCAGTCCGTGCAGGCCTGGGTCGCCGAGCGCGCCTGAGCCAGGGCCCCATGAACAAAGCCCCGCCCCGGGAGACCGGGGCGGGGCTTTGGCGTTCTGGGGTCAGCGGCGCGTGAACACCACGTCCCACACCCCGTGGCCCAGCTTCAGGCCGCGGTTCTCGAACTTGGTCAGCGGCCGGTAGTCCGGCTTGGGCGCGAAGCCTTCGGCGGTATTGGCCAGCAGCGGTTCTCCCCCCAGCACCTCCAGCATCTGGTGGGCATAGGGCTCCCAGTCCGTGGCGCAGTGGAAGTAGCCGCCCACGGCCAGCTTGCGCGCCAGGCGCGCCACCAGGGGCGGCTGGATCAGGCGGCGCTTGTTGTGCCGCAGCTTGTGCCAGGGGTCGGGGAAGAACACGTGGATGCCGGCCAGCGAGCCGTCCGGCAGCATGTGGTCCACCACCTCCACCGCGTCATGCGCGCAGATGCGGATGTTGGTCAGGCCCTGCTCGCCGATGCGTTTGAGCAGTGCGCCCACGCCGGGCTCGTGCACCTCGCAGCACAGGAAGTTGTCGCCGGGGCGCACGCCGGCGATGTGGGCCGTGGCCTCGCCCATGCCGAAGCCGATCTCCAGCACCGTGGGCGCCTGCCGGCCGAAGGCGGCGGCGAAGTCCAGCGGCTGGCCCGTGTAGGGCTGCAGGAACTGCGGGCCGTACACCTCGAAGGCCTTGGCCTGGCCCGTGGTGGTGCGGCCGGCGCGGCGCACGAAGCTGCGGATCGCGCGGGGATGGGCCACGCCCTCGGGCGCGGCGTTGTGGGAATCCTTGTTCTCGCTCATCCCCGTATTGTCGCGGCCCAGGCCCCGGTTGCCGCGGCCAGCCAGGACGGAATGTCAGTCCCTGGCGCCCGCAGGCCCAGTCGCTCGCCGGCGTCCCGCAGGCAGCGCAGGGGATCGGTGGTGTCCAGCGGTACGGCGCCGTTCTGCTTGGACAGCTTCTCACCGTGGGCCCCCAGCACCAGGGGGGTGTGCAGGTAGCGGGGCCGGGGCAGGCCCAGCGCCTGCTGCAGCAGCACCTGCCGGGCGGTGTTGTCCGCCAGGTCCTCGCCGCGCACGACGTCGGTCACGCCCTGGTCGGCGTCGTCCACCACCACCGCCAGCTGGTAGGCCCACAGGCCGTCGGCGCGCCGCAGCACGAAGTCGCCCACGGCCTGCGCCACGTCCTGCCGCTGCGGGCCTAGGCGCCGGTCCGTCCAGTCCACGGGCGCCGCACCCTGGGCCAGGAAGCGCCAGGCCCGCGCCGGTTTGCCGTGCAGGCCGTCGCGGCAGGTGCCGGGGTACACCAGCTCACCATGGCGCTCGCGCGGGTGGCCCGCGGCCAGCTGCGCCTGCTCGATGTCCTTGCGCGAGCAGCCGCAGGGGTAGGCCCGTCCCTGCGCCACGAGCCGGTCCAGCGCCTGCTGGTACAGGTCCCCGCGCCGCGACTGCCACACGGGCGGCTCATCGGGCACCAGCCCGCAGTCGGCCAGTTGCCCCAGGATGCGTTCGTCCGCTCCCGCGACGCAGCGCGGCGTGTCCACGTCCTCGATGCGCACCAGCCAGCGCCCGCCGTGGGCGCGCGCATCCAGCCAGCTGGCCAGGGCGGCCACCAGCGAGCCCGCGTGCAGCGGGCCGGTGGGGGAGGGGGCGAAGCGGCCGGTGTAGGTCAATGCGCGGCCAGCGCCAGCTCCAGCCCGGAGACGAAGGCGTCTTCCACACGGTGGCCGATGCACCAGTCGCCGCACAGGCCGATGCCGGCCTGGCGATCCCACAGGAACGGCTCGCCCAGCGGCTCCTGGGTCTTGGCGTACAGCCAGCGGTGCACCTGGGCGTGCGTGGGCGCGGCGCGGATGCCCGTCACCTCGGCAAAGCCCTTGAGCAGCTTGGCCGTCACGCGTTGGGGGTCGTCCTCCAGGTGCTCCTGCGACCAGGCGGGGCTGGCCTGCACCGTCCAGCGCTCGATCAGCGCGCGCCCGGGCTTGGACGACTCGCGCGACAGCCAGGCGATGCGGTGGTGCGTGCTCATGGCCGCATTCCACTGCGGGCCCAGGTGGAACATGCCGGGCTGCTGCGCCTGCGGGAAGGCCACCATCAGCGTCCAGCACGGCGCCACCTTGACCTTCTCGACCCGCTCGGCGAAGGCCGGTGCCAGCGACGAGGCGCGCAGCAGGGCGGCGGCCTGCACGCTGGGGATGGCCAGCATCACCTGGTCGAAGCCCGAGTGCACGTGCACGGTCTCGCCCGGGCCTTCGGTGCGCAGCTGCCAGCGCGCCGGCTCCAGCGTGTCGCGCTCGATGCGGGCCACCCGCGTCTCCAGGTGCACGCGGCCGGCCTGCGCCAGGGGCTGCGCCCAGGCCTGGCCCAGGGCGTTCATGCCCGGCACGGCCACCCAGTGGGCCTCCAGGCGATTCAAGGCGGCCTCGGCCACCCGGCCATGGGGGTCGAGCACGCGCACGGCATTGGCGCTCCAGGGCTTGCACAGGCCGGGGTGCAGCTGGATCACCCGGGCGAAGCGCTCGTCGCGCACGGTGAAGTACTGCGCGCCGTGGTCGAAGCCGCCGAAGGGCGTCTGCCGGCAGGCCATGCGCCCGCCGTAGCCGCGGCTCTTCTCGAACACCGTCACCTCATGGCCGGCCTGGGCCAGGGTGCGGGCGCAGGCCAGGCCCGCGATGCCGGCGCCGATGACGGCGATGCGACGGGGGGAGGAGGGGGCGGGGGCGGGTTTCTTGGACGGCATGGTCTGGTGATTGTGGCATCAGGAAAAGGTCGGTCCGCCCTGGCGCTGCAGCAGCGCGTCGCGGGTGGCGGGCTGTTCGAGCCGGTCCAGCCACCATTGCAGCGCGCGGCCGGGGCGGCTGGCCACGCGCCAGGCGTAGCAGGGGCTGGCAATGCGGTTGGGGCGTTCCAGGCGGCGGGCGACCAGCCGGCCGGTCTCGATGAAGGGGCGCGCCAGCGGCTCGGGCAGGAAACCCGCGCCCAGGCCGCGCAGCTGCGCATCCAGCTTGGCCCGCATGGTGGGAACGGTCAGCACGTCCTGGCCGGCCAGCAGGCCCAGGGTCAGGCCGTTGCCGCGCGTGACCGAGTCGGCCACGGCCACGGCCCGGTGCCGGCGCAATTCCTCGTCGCCCAGGGGCTCGGGCAGGCGGGCCAGCGGGTGGTGCGGCGCCACCGCGAACACGAAGCCGATGTCGCCCATCGCCCGGCTGCGGATGCCGGCATGGTTGCCCGGCTCCAGGGACACGCCCAGCGCCAGGTCGGCCTGGCCGGACACCAGTGCGTCGAGCGTTCCGGACAGGGCCTCGTCCCGTAGCCGCAGGCGGGTCAGCGGCGCCACGTCCAGGAAGGCCTGTGCCAGCTCCATCACGGTGTGGCAGGAGATCACGGTGTCCACCGCGATCGTCAGCTGCGACTCCCAGCCCGTGGCCACGCGGCGCACGCGGTTGGCCACCGCATCCACCTCGTCGAGCAGGCGTTCGCCCTCGCGCAGCAACTCATCGCCGGCCGGCGTGAGCCGGGCCTGGCGCGAGCTGCGGTCGAACAGCAGCGCATCCAGCGACTCCTCCACCTGCCGCACCCGGTAGGTCACCGCGCTGGGCACCAGCCCCAGCGCCCGCGCCGCCGCCGCGAAGCTGCCGGCCCGCGCCACCGCCTGCAGCAGGGCCAGGGTGTCGGGCGTCAGGACTTCGCGGGGACCGGGCATGGGGCGAACAGTCGTTCAGTTTTTTTGAATGATGCCATCAAACCCGGGCGCCTTGCCCCTCGGGGCGGCGCCCTAAAGTCCTTTCCATGCTGACCCTTCGCAAATCCCAGGACCGCGGCCATGCCAACCACGGCTGGCTGGACTCGTACCACAGCTTCTCCTTCGCGAGCTACTACGACCCCGCGCACATGGGCTACGGCCCGCTGCGCGTGATCAACGAGGACCGTATCGCCCCCGGCACCGGCTTCGGGGCCCACGGCCACCGCGACATGGAGATCATCAGCTACGTGCTGCAGGGCAACCTCGCACACAAGGACAGCATGGGCAACGTCAAGGGCATCCCGCCCGGCGACGTGCAGCGCATGAGCGCGGGTACGGGCGTCATGCACAGCGAGTTCAACCACGCGCCCGAGCAGGTCACGCATTTCCTGCAGATCTGGATCGAGCCGAACCAGCGCGGCATCGCGCCGAGCTACGAGCAGAAGACCTTTCCCGAGGCCGACAAGCGCGGGCGCCTGCGCCTGGTCGCCTCGCCCGATGCGGCCGAAGGCTCGGTGACGATCCATGCCGATGCGCGCCTGTTCGCCGGCCTGTTCGACGGCGATGAGGCCGCCTCGCTGCCCCTGGCGGCGGGCCGCAAGGCCTACGTGCACCTGGTGCGCGGCGCGCTGCGCGTCAACGGCACGGCGTTGCAGGCCGGTGACGCCGCCAAGCTCGAGGGCGAGGACGCCGTGCGCCTGTCCGCCGGCGCGCAGGCCGAGGTGCTGGTCTTCGACCTGCCGGCCTGACCTTCTTTCCCTTTCGATCCCTTTTCCGTCATCAACCCCCGCAACCACAGGAGCAGTTCCACCATGGCATCCATTGCAGTCGTCTACCACTCGGGCTACGGCCACACCCAGCGCCAGGCGCAAGCCGTCGCCGAAGGCGCGGGCGCCACGGCCCACCTGGTCGCCATCGACGCCGAGGGCAACCTGCCCGAAGGGGCCTGGGAGCAGCTGCTGGCCGCCGACGCCATCGTCTTGGGCTCGCCCACCTACATGGGCGGCCCGAGCTGGCAGTTCAAGAAGTTCGCCGACGCCTCCTCCAAGGCCTGGTTCACCCAGGCCTGGAAGAACAAGGTCTTCGCCGGCTTCACCAACAGCGCCAGCACCAACGGCGACAAGTCCAGCACCATCGGCTACTTCATGACCCTGGCCATGCAGCACGGTGGCGTGTGGGTCGGCACGGGCATGATGCCTTCCAACAGCAAGGCCGCCACCCGCAACGACGTCAACTGGATGGGTTCGGCCGCCGGCGCCATGGCCACCACGCCGTCGGACGCCTCCGTGGCCGAGATGCTGCCGGGCGACCTGGAAACCGCGCGCCAGTTCGGCGCCCGCGTGGCCGAAGTGGCCCGCAAGTGGGCCAAATAAGGCGCATCATGGCGGGTGACTGCTGCCACCGCAGCACCTGAGAGGAGAGCCTCCATGCCTGCCGCACTCCAACTGGCGGGACACGAGAAGGACCTGGGCGGCGGCTTCGTCGTGCGCCGGCTGCTGCCGGCGGCGCGTTGCCGCAGCGTGGGTCCTTTCGTGTTCTTCGACCACTTCGGGCCCGTGACCGAACGGCCCGGCACGGACCACGATGTGCGGCCTCACCCGCACATCGGCCTGGCCACCGTGACCTACCTGTTCGAGGGCGCGATGATGCACCGCGACAGCCTGGGCACCGAGCAGCTGATCGAGCCGGGCGCCATCAACTGGATGACGGCCGGCCGGGGCATCGTGCACTCCGAGCGCCGGCCGGCGCACCTGCGCGATGCCGCCTTCACCAACCACGGCCTGCAGCTGTGGGTGGCGCTGCCGCAGGCGCTGCAGGAGGCACCGCCGGCCTTCGCGCACACCCCGGCGAAGGACATTCCCGAGGTCAGCCTCGGCGAGGGGGCGGACCCGGCCTGCGTCCGGGTGCTGGTGGGCGAGGCCTTCGGCGTGCGTTCGCCCGTGGTGCCCGCCTCCCCCACGGTGTACCTGGACATTCGCCTGCCCGCCGGCCGCGCGCTGGCGCTGCCCGCCCTGGCGCCGCAGCTGGCGGTGTACCCCGTCGAGGGCGAGGTGCGGCTCGATGGCCAGTCCTGGCCGGTCGGCCGCATGGCGGTGCTGGGCGCGGGGGAGGGCGTCCGCCTGGAGGCCGGCACGCACGCGCGCCTGGCCGTGGTGGGCGGCGAGCCGCTGGACGGTCCGCGGCACATGTGGTGGAACTTCGTCCACAGCGACCCCGACCGCATCCGCCAGGCCGCGCAGGACTGGGAGGCGGGCGGCTTCGAGCGCGTGCCCGGCGAGACCGAGTCCATCCCCTTGCCCGAGCGGCGCTTCGTCCCGCCGCAGCCGCTGTAGGCGTTCACGGCGGCCGGCCGGCCGTCCGTCCGGCCGGATCCCGCGGCCTACTGGCCTGGCTTGGCTGGCCCTGGCTTCTTCCCGGTTTCCGCGGCCAGCGCCACCAGATGCAACATCATGAGGCCGCCCTTGTCCGGGCACTGGACCTGCACGGCGCCCCCGGTCAGCCCTTCGGGCATGGCCCCGGCGATCCCGATCAGGACGGTGGCCTCCCTTTCGAGGTTCAGGTAGGCCGCGTGCGAGAGGGTTGCCTTGTAGACCGGCCGGATGGCGGCCAGGAAGCGGGCCTCGTTGGCATCCCCCGGCTGGGACCGCAGGAACCAGTCGCCGAAGTACGCCTTGCCCGCCCGCAGGCCGCCGACCTGGCTTTCGCCCTGGGCATTCGGCTGGTCGCTGACCACCTGCCACAGCCGCGTCCCGACGGGAAACTTCACCGCGAGCACCTTGGTGCCTTCCTTCCACGGCGGGTCCTTGCCCTGGCTGCGGGCGATGGCGTTCACTTCCCCGGCCGTGAAGACGTACTGGAGCTGCGCGCCCTTGGGCATGTACTGGCGCACGGCCACCCGCCAGTCGTCGGAATCCAGCGCCAGCGTCGGGCGCTTGACCACGCCGTCCTTCCCCTGTTCCTTGCTCGCCTTGATGAGGGCGAGCTCCGCCTCCGTGAGCTTGAACAGGGCGGGATCCATGAACGCCGTGCGCGCGTCCACCTCGCCCTCCAGGCAGGCCGCCTCGGCCACGACGGACTGGAAGCGAGATGTCTCCAGCTCAAGGGCGCCGGGCACCGGGTCGTGCTCCACCATCTGCGCATGGAGTTCGTCGGGCGTCAGGTCCTCCAGGGCCCGGGCTCCCTTCGCGTCCCGCAGGGCGGGGGAGCTCGTGGCCGGCTGGCCGCGGGCCGGGCCGGCTTGCGCGCGGGGCACGGCGGGCAGCGAGGTCGCCTGCCGGTTCCGCACGCCCTTGCCCAGGGACGCCTCCCCCAGCGCGGGGGAACTCGTGGCCGACGCGAAGGAGCGCGCCGCGGACATGCCGGGCGGTCGCAGGGCGGCAGCCTGGACCGGGGTCCCGCCCAGGGTCTTGCCCACCTTCGCCGCCAGTGCGCCCGACTCCGGGCCGGTGAGCTTGGCCTTGGCCAGTTGGGCGGCCGTCGGAATGAACCCCTTGCCCAGCTTGTGCATGCGTGAACTCCTGGTGCGACCGTCCGGGCCGCGGGGTGTCCGGACGTCTACGTCAGATGTTCGTCAGTAACTAGACGGATGAGCGGGTTCCGCCGAGCGTGGCTGCGCGTTTCACTATGATGCGCGGCATGAACCTGGCTGATGTGTTCCCTTGGTACGACTGGCTCGCGCTGGCGTGGTTCTTCGCCGTGTGGTCGGGCTATGCCTGGTACTCCCGGGCGGCCAGCGCCCGGGGCGAGACCCTGCTGGCGGTGACCAACCGCTGGCGCCGCGCCTGGCTGGTGCAGGCCACGGACCGCGAGAACCGCGTGGTCGACAGCACCATCGTGCAGGCCCTGTCCAACAGCCCCTCGTTCTTCGCGTCCACCACCATCCTGATCATCGGTGGCCTGCTGGCGCTCATGGGCACGTCCGACAAGGCGGCCGAGATGGTGGCGGACCTGCCGTTCGCGGCGCGCACCAGCATGCTGGCGCTGGAGCTCAAGCTGCTGCTGATGCTGGTGATCTTCACCTTCGCGTTCTTCCGCTTCACCTGGTCCATCCGGCAGTACACCTTTGCGGCGCTGATGGTGGGCGCGATGCCGCCGCCGGGTGAATTCGCCGCCAGCAAGCAGGACCGGGAGGCCTACGCCGACCAGGGCGCCGCGCTGGTGGGCATGGCGGCCGAGTCGTTCAACGACGGCGTGCGGGCCTACTACTTCGCCTTCGCGGCGATCGCCTGGTTCGTCTCCCCGCTGGCCTTCGCCCTGGGCGCGGCGCTGGTGGCGGCCGTGCTGTACGGGCGCGAGTTCCAATCGAACGTTCTGCACGTGTTGCGCGGGCGCTGACCCGGCCGGGGGGGCAATCCCAACGCCCGTAGGTCCGGGGAGGGGGCGCATCCGTTCAGCTCCCATCAGCTTCCCAAAGCCACCTGACCACCGGGTTGCGGCCCGGCAACCCCTTGCCGACACTGGCCGGCTTTGGCTGCCACCCGGCGGCAAGGGAGTTGATCCATGGAAAACAAGGCCACGGGCGCGAATCGCCCGGCGGTGCAGCCGTTTGCGCTGACCTCTGCATCCAAGTCCGCGTCACAGTCCACGTCACAGTCCGCATCAAATTCGGCCTTCACGACCGCGACCTCGGTCACGACCAGCGGCCCCGCTCGCCCGCTGGCGATGCCACCCGTCCCCACCGCGCGCGCACACTTGCAGAAGGCGGGCGCGGGCGACGTCTGCCAGGGGGAGGCCGGCGCCGCGCTGTCCACCCGCCAGGCCCGCACCACGCTCGACCCGGCCCTGGCCAAGCTCAAGGCGCTGGCCCGGGAACTGGAGGGCGTGCGCCCCGAGGCCATCCCGGCGCGCAGCGTCGGCCAGGCCTCGCGGCTGCTGCAGGCGCCAATGAGCCTGGCCTCCTGGGACCGCATCGACCGGCTGGTGACGGCCTGGATCCGCGAGGTGGTCCGCTGCGAGCCGGGGCCCGGCGCCACGGGCCCCGAGCAGGTCGTGCTGCCTCCCGCCATGGTCGAAGCCTTCTTCGAGTTGCTGGCGTGCATGGACGACGAGCGGCGGGACGGGATCCTGGCCTGCGGATTCCAGGCCCTGCGAGACGTGAGAGCCGCGGAGGGCGCGGAACTTCAGCTCAGCCATGACACCGAGGTCGCGCTGGTCGATGGCCTGCTGGCCAGCTGCCTGCGCCATGCCCAGGACGCCTGTGCCGCCTCGCGGCGCGATCCCCCCGGGTTGCGGGACATGGACGTGCGCACCGGCGACTCGCGTGCGGTGCGCCACCTGGCGCGCGTCATCCGCGAAAGCAGCGACCCGGCGGCCCACCTGGCCCGCGCGGCCGGCCGCATCGCCCGCGTCGACCCGCCGCTGCACCCGGTCGTCCTGCAGCGGCTGGTGGCCGCGGTGGCCGCCGGGGTTTTCGCCGCCTCGCACGAGGATCGCCCCGCGCCCCAGGCCCTGGCCGCCTTCATCGCGCCGCTGCTGGCCCGGGACGATCGCCTGCCCCTGGCGGCGCTGGTCCACGCCGGGCTCGGGTTGGCCGGCGAGACGGTCCACAGTCCCTGGTGGGCCTCCGGCATCGCGCCGGACGGCAAGTCTGCGCAGTGGGTCCTGCAAGACAGCACGCGGGTCTTCATGCAGTCCTTGCTGGCGCATGCCCGGGACGTGGCGCCCGCCCGCCTGGGCGCGATGGTGATGGCCATGGTCCATGCGCAGAACCTGGGGCCCCTGCCTTCGAAGGGTGGGCTGGGCGAAGCGGCCGTGACCGCCTGCGTGGAGGCGATCGTGCGTGCCGACCCGCCCGTCACGCCGGCGCAGCGCACCGCGATGGTGGCTGCCATCGGCCGCGAGCTGGTGCCGCAAGGACGCCAGGCCTCGAACTTCGCTGCCCTCGATGGCCTGCTGGCGAAGACCTGCAGCGCGGCGCGGGCGCGCCTGGACGGCCAGCAAAAGGCCGCCGTCGACGACATCGAGCGCGGCTGGCAGCTGGCGCTGGACCCGGCCTCCGTCCTGCGGCTGGAGGGCTGGGACGAGCGTGCGCGCTTCGAGCTGCTGGAGCTGCTGCTGGTGGTGCGCGGGCGGATCGAGGACCCGCAGGCGGCCCTCGAATCCATCGGGGCGCTCAAGCTCGACGCCTCGCGCGAGTGGATGCGGGCCGAGCTCGCACTGCGCCTGGCGTCGGGGACGAGCCTGCACCTGGCGCCGTCGGGCTGGCATGTGCTCCACCAGGCCCTCCTGGCGCGGCTGAATGGCAAGGACGCGATGACCGGTAGCGCGGACGGGGTCGTGATCGAGACCAAGGCCGGCCCTGTCGCAGGCCCGGCCAAGACCGAAGAACCGGTGGTGCCCCGTGCCGTGGCGCACTGGGGTCTTGAGGAGATGGCGGCGTACTGCGCGGCGTTCGAGTCAGCGCATGGCCTGCCCGGTCCCAGAACGGGCAGCGAAGCCAGCGATTTCGCCCGGCGGCTGGCGCGCGCCGAAGGCCTGCTGGCATCCATGGATGCGTCCTCATGAGCGACATGGGCGGCCTTCGCCCGCGCGCATCCATGCTGGTAGCCGCTGGCGATGACGACCCGCCGCCCAGCCTGGAGCGCAAGGGCGTGGCGGCTGGCCAACGCGCGGCCACGCCCATCGCGGCCCGCCTGAACGGCCGCCCGGTGCAGGTGCAGGTGCAAGTGCATATCCAGGCGCAGGAACAGGATCAGGAACGCGCGCGGCACCCGCCGGCCCTCATGACGTCCGGGCCCCAGGACCCGGCAGGCCGGGCGAGTGCCTGCCGGCGGATCACCCAGTCGGCGGTGCAGGTGCTGGGGTCCTGGTCGCCCTGGGCGCAGCCCGAGCCCCTGGCCGGGGGTGCCGACACCCACTACCTCGCACTGGCACGCCGGCAGGTCGGCCGTCCACCGACCGACGCCCAGCTCCAGGGCTTCGTGAAGGCCGTCATGGCGCGGGAAGCGGGGCATGGCTTCTTCCGCCCGCCACTGGCGGAGATGCGTGCCGCCTACGCCGCCCTGGCCGAGGTGCTGGACCTGGCCTCGGCCGATGCGGGGCTTCTGGGGCGCGTCATCGACGCGCTGCAGGCGGCGGACGCCTCGTCCCAGCACCGGCTCGGCGCAGCCGAGTCGCTGGCCCGGGCCCTCGGCGCTCCCCGCCTGTCGCCCGGTCCCCTGGGCCACCTGCTGCGGGTCCTGGGTCCTGGCGCCTCGGCCGATCCGGCCTGGCGCGCGATGCTGCTGGGGATGCTGTGCGCCGTGATGGGCGGCTCCGGCATCTTGCCCGTGCACCTGCAGGCGCTGGTGCAGGCGGCCTTCCCGCCGCGGCGCGCGGGCGCGGGCGATGATCGGGTCCGGCGCGCGCAGTTCCAGGCCCTCGTGCACGGCATCGGCGAGCGCATCCAGGTGCAGGTGCCCGGGTACTTGTGGGGCCAGCGCAGCGTGGCGAAGGTGCAGGCCCTCACGCAGGCACAGGTCACGCAAGTGGCGCGATCCCTGCTCGCCACCTGGCGGCCGGACGCATTGGCGGTGGAGCAAGTGATGGGCGATTGGGTCCTGGTGCTCGACACCTGCCTGCCCGACGCCTCCCGGGTCCAGGCGCATCGCTGGATCGCGCAGGCGCTGGTGCAGCATGGCCTGGACCCGCGCAGCCCGGTGGCTGGCGTTCCCTGCCTGCCGGGCATGGGCGGGTCACCTCAGGCGCGGCAGGTTCAGGACGTCACCGCGGCGGGGGGGCTGGGCCTGGCGGCGGCCTTGCTCGTCGGCCTCCCCAACGACGATGACGTCCAGCGGGCCCTCCTGGCCACCGAGATCGTCGAGCCCACGCTGCGGGCCAGCCCGCGCCTGCCTGCGACCCGCCTGCGCCCGATGGCGCGCTACCCGTTCGCCGCGGTCCTGGCCAGCATGGGCACGCGGGGCCTGGCCGGCGCCCTGATGGCCCGGAACCTGCCGGTCCGCGTGCTGCTCACGCCGGTGCTCGCGCGCATCGGGGGGTTGAGCCTGCAGCAGGCCGGGGCCTGGGTGGGCGGCGCCTTCAGCGCGCTCGGCGTGCTCAATGACCCGCGCAAGATCCGGCGCGACGATGCCGCCCGGTTGGGCGTGGTGTTCGAGCTGTACCTCATGGAGCTGTCCATCGAGCAGGTGCTGGCTGCCAGCGCCAATGAACCCCGGCTGTCACGCCTGGCCCTGGTGGGCTACGAAGCCGGTTGCGCCCTGGTCCAGGCCCACGCCCTCGAAGTCGCCGTTGCCCGCGTCGTGGCGTTCATCCGCTCGTTGGGGATGGCGGCGTTCTTCAGCTTGCCGGAGGACCGCCAGGTCGCCCTGCTGGCGGGCCTGGCGATGGCGCTCGGGCAGCGGATCACCGACCCGCGACAGCTTGAAGGGCTGATGATCGAGCACCTGCCGAAGCCTCCCTCCGTGGCCGGTCCGGGCCCGGGCGGGACGGACGCGAAGCGGGCCCGGCGGCCGCCGCTCCCGCGGCAGGAGCGCATGGCGCAGCGCCAGCAGGTGCACGACGCGCTGGCGATCGCCCGCCACCCCGGGCAGGTGCTCGGCGACCCGCGGTTCGCGGCGGGTGACGATGCCCTGGAGATGCTGCTGCTGGCCTGCGCCATGCCCCTGGCGTCGGGCGCCGATGACCTCAACCAGGCGGTCGATGCGCTGGCCCGCCTGCCCGTACCCACCGGCGTGCTGCGGGAGGCGCTGGCCCGCGTGGCCAACCAGCGGGGCGCAGAGCTCACCCCAGGGAATTTCGGCCGGGTCCACCGGGCCATGCTGGAACAGCTGCGTGAAGCGAGCCCGCCGTCCGCCGCCCGGGCGAAGGCCGACGGCAAGCGCGAGGTCCGCGGTCTCGACGAGGACGAGCCGGAGGTCCTGCATTTCGAGGCCGCGCAACGGCTGCTCCAGTTCTACGAGGAGCTGCGCGAAAGCAGCGGGCTGATGTTCGTCTTCTCCGCCGGCGGGATCGACCTTGCGCGGTTGCGTGCCAGCGAGCCCGCCATCCGCCACCTGATGGCGCTGCTGGCGTCGGCGCAGGCCGATGTCCGCGACCTGCTGAAGGCGGGCGACCTCGCCCCGACGCGCCAGCTGCTGGACGGGACGCTGGAGAAGATCCGGCTGCCGCTGCAGCAGGCGCTCCAGGTGCTCCAGGCCCCCTCACGGCACGAGAAGGCACTCCCGGGCGCATCGATTCAAACCGGATCCATCCAATGATCGCAAGCATCACCCACCGCGCCATGTCGGTCGTTCAAGGCGGGCCCGCCGTGCGGCATTCGCAGCCCCTCGCCTTGCCCGTGGTTCGCGGGCTGGCACCCGCCGCATCGTCCTCGACCCGCGCGCCGCGCATGGACCTCGCGTTCCCGCGGGTGCGCCATTCGTCATCGGGCGCAGGCCCCGTCGTGTATTTCCGCGACTGGCCCGCCGCGCAGGACGGCTGGAACGGGCAATGGAAGATGACCCCGGAAGGCCAGGCGGCCCGCCAGGCCATGCTGCAGGCGGGTGCCAGCCAGGGGGAGGTCCGACGCGTGCGCCTGGAACACATGTGGCGCACGGGCCAGGGGTGGCCACAGGAACTGTGTGCCACCACGATGCGCACCAGCATGGCCATCGGGCTCGAGTGCACGCTCGCGCAACTCATGCTCGGCCAGGGTCCCGGGCTCGAGCAAGGCCTGCGGACCCTGGCGATCTGCGCCGGTGATGCGGTGGCCGAACATGAGTACGACTCTCCCTCCCTGGGGGTCCGGCTGGCGTTGGATGGCGCCAAGGTCTTCATCACGCATTCGCAGCCGCTGCGGGTGAAGGCGGTCAGCGATGAACTCGAGCGCTTCAAGGACGGGAAGTCGTTTCCCTTGCGCACCGTGACGCCCGACGGCGCGTTTTGCTTCCCGCACGACCATCACCCCAGAGCCGCACGCGAGGTGGCACGGCACCTCGTCTCACTGCCTGGCCACGGCCCGGGCTTCATCGGCCTGCCCGAGGGCCTGCGTTTCAAGGCGCTGATTTCCCGCAACGCCTTCGACTGCATGGATTTCCATGCGGTCGATGCCGCCGTGCGTGAGGCAGGCTGCCGCCTTCAGCCTGGCGGTGGGCTGGCGTTCGAGTTCTCCCACAGCGCCGGCCGGCCTACGCCTGCCAGCGCGGGCGTTCGGCTCAACCGGATCGGCTTTCGCGACATCGAGGATGCCGCCGCGCAGGCGGGCCTGGGATTGCGCGTCCTGTGGATCACGTTCCGGCGCGCGGATGAACCCGCCCCCGGCCGGGACGTGATTGCCGCCCGCCGGGTGTTGCCGGACCCCGACGGCCGAATCCATCCGCACAAGGCGGACGCGGCGGCGTGGAGCGGCTGGCAGGCCATCGCCCAGCAGCCTGGCTTGAAGGGCCTGCCCCTGTGCATCAAGGCTTCCGGCCTGTTCCTCAAGGAAGGCAAAGGCAAGGGCTGAGCCGGCGGCGCTGGCGCCGGTCAGTCGCGTGCGGGCGCCAGGCGCGGGTCCAGCGCCTCGCGCTCGTCGAAGACGAAGCAGCTGCCGCGGTAGTGCGCGCCGCCCGTTTCCTCGAAGTAGCGCAGGATGCCGCCTTCGAGCTGCCACACGTGCTCGTGGCCGGCCTCGCGCAGGTAGATGGCGGCCTTCTCGCAGCGGATGCCGCCGGTGCAGAAGCTCACGATGGTCTTGCCTTCCAGGTCGGCCCGGTGCGCCTGCACGGCGTCCGGGAACTCGCTGAACTTGTTGATGCGCCAGTCGATCGCGCCCTCGAAGGTGCCGTGGTCCACCTCGAAGGCGTTGCGCGTGTCCAGCGTCACCACCGGCCGGCCCGCTTCGTCATGCCCCTGATCCAGCCAGCGCTTGACGGTGGCCGCATCCACCGCCGGCGCGCGCGCGTCCTGCGGGCGGATGGTGGGGTGGTTCATGCGGATGATCTCGCGCTTGACCTTCACCAGCAGCTTGCCAAAGGGCTGGCGCGCCGACCAGCTCCATTTGACCGGTAGGCCCGCCAGGCGCGTGTCGGATTGCACGTCCTCGAGGAAGCCGCGCAGGGCGTTTTCCTCTCCGGCGAGGAACAGGTTGATGCCCTCGGTGGCCAGCAGGATGGTGCCGCGCAGCCCGGCGTCCCGCGCCCGGGCCAGCAGCCGCTCGCGCAGGGCGTCTGCATCGTCCAGTTCGGTGAACTTGTAGGCGGAAACGTTGAGGATTGGGCCGGTCACGACACCGATTTTAGGAGGGGGCACGTCCGCCGCCTTCCTACAATGAGGGCATGTTCGTCCACCTCCGCCTGCACTCCGAATTTTC
>JACCDW011249195.1_pt1 | contig 15758 bp, 12 predicted proteins | sample 7449781 | NCBI WGS metagenome assembly JACCDW01 (sample SAMN15323449, study PRJNA562643) | freshwater metagenome | isolation source: river surface water | place: USA:Blue River Watershed | collected 2017-08-18
GCCGGGCGGCGACATCCGCGTCGACGCGCTGCGCGAGCAGCACCTGCCGGCCGGCGTCACCAAGGCCTCCTATGACCTCGTGCTGGATCTGCTCGCCAGCGTACTTGCCGACAACGGCTTCACCGACGAGGACATCGCGCAGGTGGTCGAGCGCGTGCAGGGACTGTCGACCGAAGTGGTGAGCATGGGGATATCGAAATAACTATTCAGCGAATAGCTGATATTTCCTAGAATCAATAACCCCACAATATGTAGTAGAATCTGCGGGTCAATTCTGGCATGTCATACAGCAGTCAGATCCCTGGGTAACCCGCAGAAATATGGCCAACACTTTCGCCTGGTCCGAACGCTACAGCGTGGGCCACGATCAGCTCGACCGGCAGCACCGGCAGATTCTGAACCTGTGCGAGCAGGTGCATTCGCTGTCGCCGCTGGATTCGTCGTATTCGGAGCGCGTCCATGACATCCTGAATGACATGAGCGCCTATGCGGCGAACCACTTCAAGACGGAAGAGCTGGTGCTGGGCGCGATCAACTACCCGGACCTGGCCGAGCAGAAGCAAGAGCACAACGATTATTTCGAGGGGCTGACTTCGCTGCTGATGGAGTCGATGTCGTCCGTGCCGAGCCAGAAAAAGCTTTCTGCCTTCCTCAAGGACTGGTGGATCGACCACATTCTCGTGTCGGACATGCAGTACAAGGTCTTTTTCGACAAGGTCTGACGCTGCTTCCGGCTGGCTTCCCGCCGGCCTTTCTTCACCCATTGTCCTTCGCCGGCGCCGGCCCGCCGGTTGCGCCGCCATTGCGCGGCCGACTGTCGCCAAAATGCCTGCGCTCATGATGCATCCCGAACGCATTGCGCAACTGGTGCGACCTGCGCCGGAAACCTACGCTCAATGATCTTCAGCCCAGCGGAGTCCCGCCATGAAAACCGACAAGCTGCATTTGCAATGGCTGTCCGGCCGCGACGATCCGGATACGGAGGGCAGCGGCACTAGCGTTGCGGCTTCGGCGCACGCTGATGCATCGGGCTGGCTGATGCTCATGCCGGACAGCGCCATCGCCAGCGCGAAGGGCGGCAGCGGAGGCGGCGGGGGCAGCGGCGGCGGCGGGACCGACAGCGGCGACAAGCTGTATCAGGCGGGCGCGGCCGATGGCACGGCCGGCTACGACATCGCGATCCAGTTCTCCGGCAGCGGCTGGACCGCGGCCATGCGCGACGGCTTTGTCCAGGCCGCCAACTACCTGACCACGGTCATCACCGCCGACATCGGCGGCGGCGCGATCATCGGCGGGAAATTCGTCGATGACTTGTACATCACTGCGTCGCTGCGCGGCATCGACGGCGAAGGCGGCGTGCTCGCGCAGGCCGGTCCCAGCCGCATCTGGACCGGCAATGAACTGGCGGCGACCGGCAGCATGGCCTTCGACCTCGTCGACGCAGGCACTTTCCTCGCCGCCGGACTGTGGGACGACATCGTGATGCACGAGATGATGCATGTGCTCGGTTTCGGCTCGCTGTGGAATTACGGCGCCAATCCGCTGGTGGCGGACCGCACGCATTACATCGGCGCGGCCGGCGTCGCGGCCTGGCAGGCAGAGACCGGCAGCACGGACAACTTCGTACCGGTGGAGGATGGCGGCGGCAGCGGCACGGTCGGCGCGCACTGGGACGAAGAACTGCTCGGCAACGAACTGATGACGGGCTACATCGACGACGCCAACTATCTGTCGAAGTTCAGCGTCGTTTCGCTGGCCGATCTTGGCTACACGGTCGGCTACATCGACTACCCGAACGACAACGTGCAGGTGGCATAGCGCGCTAGAGCAGCAGCGGCACCCAGGTGAAGGCCAGCATCAGCAGCAGCCCCGCCACGAATTTCTTCGCATAGTCACGCGTGCCGCCGATGACCGCCATGGCGGCCTTGGTCAGCGCATTGGTGGTGAAAGCGGCGAGGATGCCGAGCCTGGCATCCCCGGCCGACAGCACGCCATGGCTGGACAGGTTGAGCAGCGACGCCGTCGCCGAGTGCGTGTCGGCCAGGCCCGCGGCGGCCGCGCCGGCCAGCGCGCCGCCGGCGCCGAACTGCCGGTGCAGGAAGCTGGCCAGCAAGGTCACCAGCAGGATGCCGCCGGCCAGGCCGAAACTCAGCTTCAGCGAGAATGCATGGCCGCCCGGCTGCGGCACCGCGGATGCAGGCGCATCGCCTCTGCGCGAGCGCAGCAGCAGCGCGACCTGGCCGGCGATCACCAGCATGCCCGCGGCCATCGACGGCAGCAGCATGCCCAGCAGCGGCGGCGAGACCGACAGCACCAGCAGCGCCAGCTGGATATAGGTCGATGCGCAGGAGACGATCGCCGCCGTCACCGGTCCGTCGTCGTGCCGCCCGGGCTCGCGCGACAGTTGCGCCATCTGGTAGACCGTCGCGGTGCTGGAAATGAAGCCGGCGGCAAAGCCGGCCAGCAGCAGGCCCTGGCGCTGCCCCGGGATGCGCATCGCGATGTGGCCCATCGCGCCGATCAGCATCACCAGCACGATGAACATCATCACCTGCCGCGGGTTGATCGCGTCCATCGGTCCGAGGAAGCGGTCCGGCGCCAGCGGCATCACCACCAGCACGATCGCGCCCAGCACGATCACGTCGCTTAATTCCTGTTCGGTCAGGACCTTCTTCACGAAGCCGTGCAGGTAGTCGCGCGACACCAGCAGCGCCGCCAGCGCGATGCCGGCGGCCGCGGCCACCGCAGGCGCGGACACGGCCATCACGCCCAGCACGCAGGTCAGGATCAGCGCGACCTCGGTGGTCAGCCCGGGGTCGTCGCGCTGGCTGCGCCGGTATGACTGCAGCGCATGCAGCCCGACCAGGCCGACTACGACGGCCGTCAGGATGGGCGAGCCCAGCATCTGCGCGACCGCGCCCATCAGGCCGACGATGCTGAAGGTGCGTATGCCAGCCGCGTCGCGGCCGGGACCGGAGCCCTTGCGGCGCTCGCGCTCGGCGCCGATCAGCAGGCCGATACCCAGCGCAGTGGCCAGGGCGACGGCGGAATCGGCGGGCAGGAATTCGTGCATGGATCGCTGGGCCTGGAAGGGCGGAGAGGAAAGTGGCTGATGTCCGATTCTACTTGCGACGCCGGCGCAAACGCTGTGAACGGCATTGCACGGCATGAGAAATTGGCCTGCACGGCCATCGGCGAATTGCATGGTGAATCGGTATGGATTAGCGAATTATGTGCGAAGGCGGGAGACCCTGCCGCGCGATTGCCCATCGGTGATATAGTTTCTTCGTGGAAAACAAGATCAAGAACGCTGCTGCCGCGGTCGAAGCCAACATCGAACGCTATGTGGAGCTCGACGAAGGGAGCCGGCAAATCAGCCGCCATCTCGACGACTTTGAGCGCGATGATCCGCCGTTGGCGCGGGAAACCACGATCGTTTTCCTGTTCGGCACGGTGCTGGTCGCGTTGCTGGTGGCCGCAGGCACCTGGCTGTTGTTGAGCGAATCGCCGCAAGCAGCGCCGGAACCTCCGGCGACATCCGCCACCGGGGAGCCAGACCAGACTCGCTGACCGGCCTCATCAGGCCTGTTCAATCAGTCCGTGCCGGATCGCGTAGCGGTTGAATTCGATCTGGTTCTGCAGCTGCATTTTCTTGCGGATGATTGCCTGGTAGTTGTACGCGGTGCGCGTACTCATGTTGAGCCGCCTTCCGATCGCCTCGATCGAATCTCCCGCGGCCAGCAACAGGAACACCTCGAATTCGCGCGGCAACAGCAGGTCATGCGGCATGCCGCCGGCATCGATTTTGCGCAGCGCGGCGGCGATCTGCGGCTCGATCGGCATGCCGCCGCGACTGGCTGCGCGGATCGCCTGCACGACAAGTTCGGGTCCCATGCTCTTCGTCAGGTAGCCTCGCGCGCCCAGATGCATCGCCTGCCGGGCAATCGACGTGTTCTCGTGCATAGTGAAGATCAGCACCCGCTGCTTCGGATAGCGAATACTGATCTTGCGCAAGGTCTCGAAGCCGCCCTGTCCGGGCATCGCGAGGTCGAGCATCAGCACGTCGACGTCGACCCGCTCCAGCAGCGCATAGGCCTCTTCGCCGCAGGACGCCTCAGCCACCACGCGGATGTCGGGTTCGAGTTCGAGGAAGCGCCTGTATCCGGATCGGACCACGGCGTGATCGTCGACCAGCATCAGGCGAATGACGGGATGATTCGGAACAGGCTTCAATGCAGCGCGGCCCACGCTCGCGCGCCGCCGCCTCGTTGACTATCGTTCTGTGAAATATACCGTTGGTCGCGCCCGCTGCGACCGGGAAAAACTCCCGACATGCAGCGCCGGCGAAGGGTGCGTGAATCTTTCACGGTCGTTCCTGCCGTCGTGAATTTCTCCTGATGACAGCGGAGCGTGACGCTCACTACATTACGAACCTCGTTGCAACACCCATAGAAAACCAGACGAGGATTTCATGCAAAGGACCAGAAAATCGCTGATCGCAGGCGCGGTGGCGTCAGCGCTCGCGGCGCCGGCCGTCGCACAAGAGGCCGGTGAGGCGCGCAGCCTGCCGCCGGTGCCGGTGACGGCGTCGAGCATCCTGCCGGACAGCCTGGAGGCGCTGCCCGGCTCATCCAGCGTGCTGACCGGCGACGAGCTGCGCGAGCGCAATCCGTTTTCCATCATCGAGACGATTCGCGAGATTCCGGGCCTGCACGTGGTCGCGGAGGACGTCGCCGGCACCCACCTGAACATTGGCCTGCGCGGCCTCAACCCGCGCCGCAGTTCGCGCACGCTGATGCTCGAGGACGGCGCACCGACGGTCTTCTTTGCGCCGTACGGCGATCCGTCTTCGCATTACTCGACGCCGCTCGACCGCGTTGATCGCATCGAGGTGCTGAAAGGTTCCGGGCAGATTCTTTACGGCCCGCAGACCATGGGCGGCATGATCAACTTCGTCACCCGGCCGGTGCCCGTGAACGGCACCGCCGGCAGCTTGCGGGTCACCGCCGGCGACCGCGGCTATTACGACGGTCATTTCAATGTGGGTACCGGCACCGAGAACGGCGGCATCATGATCGACGTGCTGAAAAAGCGCGGCGACGGCATCCGCCGCGAGCACGGTTTTGACCTGCAGGACGTCGCCCTGAAAGGCACTTACCGCATCAGCAGCAGCCAGCGCATTACCGGCAAGTACGCGAATTTCGAGGAAGATTCGCGCTTCAGCGAAACCGGCCTGACGGCTGCCGAATACCGGGCGAATCCGTTCCGTGCCGGCGGCAGCCTGTCCGACCTGCGCAGCGAGCGCTTCACCATGAAGCGCGACACCGCGCAGGTGATCCATGAGCTGGATCTGAATGACCAGGCGAAGCTTTCGACGCAGGCTTATTACTCGAAAACCCATCGCACCTCGCGGCGCGTGCGCGAGTTCGAGTATGACGACGACGAGAATGCGTACGAACTCGGCACCGAGCGGGCGATCCGCCCGCGGCAGTACGAGTTCTTCGGCATCGAGCCGAAGCTGCAGCTGCGCCACGACAGCTTCGGCATCCGCAGCGAGGCCATATTCGGCGTCCGCTATCACGAGGAAAGGATCGATCGCAAGAAGTATGAATTCGACGAGAGCTTCAGCGACCCCGCCGTGGGGGACGAGCGCCTGAAGCTGAAAGTCAGGGCGCTGGCGGCGTACGCGCAGAACACCTTCCTGCACGGGCACTGGGCGATCACGCCGGGCATACGCTTCGAGCGCATCACCTACGACAAGTCGCTCTACAGCGGCGATGCGCTGAACGAGCTCGACGACAGCCTGAAGCATTCGAAGTCAGTCGCGCTGCCGGGCATCGGCGTGGCCTGGAACGGCCTGCCGTCAACCACGATCTTCGCCGGCGTGCACCGGGGCTTTGCGCCGCCGCGTCCCGACCGTGACGTCGGCAGCAGCGGCCTGATTCCGACGCGACCGGAGATGTCGGTCACCACCGAAATCGGCGTGCGCACCTCGGCTCTGCGTGCCGGCCATGCGGAGGCGACGCTGTTCAACATGGATATCAGCGATCTGGTGGTGCAGGGCGGTGGCGGCAACAACCTGTTCCGCAATGCCGGTCGCGCGCAGCATACCGGGCTGGAACTGGCCGGACGCATGAATGCCGGCGAGCTCCTGTTCGGGCAGCGCAACCATGTTTACGCCAGCGCCAGCTACACCTACCTGTTCACTGCCAAGTTCAAACAAAGCGGCACGGTGGCCGGCGAGGGTGAGGATGGCTACGGCAGCTATGAGTCGGGCAACCGGCTGCCGTATGCGCCGAAGCACATGCTGACGCTGAACCTGTCGTATGAGCGGCCGGATGGCTGGCTCGGGCGGATCGGCATGACCTACCTGAGCCGGCAGTTCGCCAACACGCAGAATTATCACGGCACTTCACCGGAGGGCTATGACGGCGACGTCGACCTCGGCGGCGGCACGGCAGCGCAGGAAGACGCCGGGCTGTTCGGTGAAATCCCGGCGCTGACGCTGTTCAATGCATCGCTCAATTATTCGCCGGTCGGCAAGAAGACCACCTGGTTCGCGACGGTCGAGAACCTGACCGACAAGCGCTACTTCAACTCGCGCACCAACGGTATCCAGCCGGGACGTCCGCGCACGATGTTCGTCGGCGTGCGCTACAGCTTCTGACGGCATCACCGGAAGGCGCAGCGGGCGACCGGCACGGCCCGCTGCCGCGACTGCCGTGCCGGCGCCGAACGGGAGGGGCAATGAACCTGCAGGTCGTGCTGTTGTTCTATCTGGGACTGTGCGTGCTGCTGCTGATCGATGACGCGGCCGGACGCTGATCCGGCGCTCTCCGGACGGCGTGAGGGCGGCGCTATAATTCCTGCCTGTATAACCAACCCAAGCGCCCGCACTTCCCATGAAAAAAGTCGCAATTGCAGTGACCCTGTGCGCCGTCGCCCTGTCGGCGCATGCAAACTGGTCGCCGCTGGATGGCTCGCCCGCCGAACCGACGCTGTATGTGAACCACGAGACGGCCGAGAAGTCCGGCCCGCGCATGGTGCTGCTGTGGCATGTGATCGACCACAAGGAAGCGCAGAGCCGCGACGGCAAGGAATTTCGTTCGCAGATGCTCCGTTACGAGTACGATTGCGACAAGTCGATGTTCCGTGAGATGTTCCGCTCGTGGCACAAGGGCGCAATGGCGTCCGGGATGACGGTGTACTGGACCGAAGGCCAGCGGCAGTGGCTGGCGCCCGAGGCCGGCAGCCTCGACGAGGTGCTGACGCGCACGACGTGCGCCGGCATGAAATGATTTTTTTCGCCGACCCGGTTCGGCATGCGAATCCCGACATGAATCTTTCCCGTTTCCTGGGCGCAGCGGTGCTGCTGCTCTCGCTGTCTTCTTCTTGCCTTGCTGCCGACAGTGCAGCCAAAGGCGCTGCGCCGCGCATCAGCAATGCCGAGCTTTCAGCCTGCGTCGGCGGCAACATCGAGCGCTACGATGACGGCGCCGCCCCGATCGGCGACGTCGCACGCGCCATCTGGCAGGCGTGCCGCGGCGATGAATCGCAGGCTGTCGCCGACAACCCTAACGCCGCCGACATGCTGCACCTGCGCCTGCGCGCAATGGTGACCGAGCACCGCAACACCGTGTTCGCCGCACGCGCTGCCAAGCGCAGCGTCGAAAAGGCGTCCAGCGGCGGGGCGGCGCAATGAGCCGCCGCGCGTTCGCAGGCCGCCGCGCGTGAACGCCAACCTGTGGTTGCTGGCGGCCGCCCAGGGTCTCTTCCTCGCGAATAACGTCACGCTGATCGCGATCAACGGGTTGGTCGGCCTGCGGCTGGCGCCGCAGGCGTGGATGGCGACGCTGCCGGTGATGGGCTATGTGGTCGGCAGCGCGCTGTCGACCGGGCTGGTCGCGCGCACGCAGTCGCGCTGGGGCCGCAAGGCCTCGTTCCAGGCCGGGCTGCTGGTCGCGCTCGGCGCGAGCCTGCTGAGCGCCGTCGCGGTGTCAACGGGCCAGTTCTGGTGGCTGGTGGCGGCGACCGTCATCGCCGGCTTCTATGCGGCGAATGCGCACCTGTACCGTTTCGCCGCCGCCGAACTGTGCGCGACTTCGCAGCGCGAGAAGGCAGTGTCGCTGGTGATGGCCGGCGGCCTGCTGGGCGCGGTGATCGGGCCGAATCTTGCCAACCATTCCCGCAACGCGTTCGGCGTGCCTTTCGTCGGCGCGTATCTCGCGCTGGCGGTGCTGGCCTTGCTGGCGATGGCGCTGGTGGCGCGCATCGGCTTCCCGCCGCTGCCGCAGCGTGCCGAGCGCTCCGCGCACGGCCGCAGCGTTCGCGAGCTGCTGCGCGAGCCGGCCTTCCTGGTGTCGGCGATCGCGGCCGCCGCCAGCTACGGCGTGATGAACCTGCTGATGGCGGCCACCCCGCTGGCGATGGATGCCTGCGGCATGCCGTTCGGCGACGTCGCATTCGTGCTCGAGTGGCACGTGATCGGCATGTTCGCGCCGGGCTTCTTCACGGGCCACCTGATCCGCCGCTTCGGCACCACCCGCGTGATGGGCGCCGGCGTGCTGCTGTTCTTGCTGTGCATCGCGATTGCGCTGTCGGGCGAATCGCTGCACCACTACACGGTCGCGCTGTTCCTGCTCGGCGTCGGCTGGAATTTCCTCTTCACCGGCAGCACGACGCTGTCGCTCGACGCCTATCGTCCGGAAGAGAAGGATCGCGCACAGGGCGCGCTGAACTTCTTCGTGTTTGCGACGATGGCGGTCAGCTCGTTTGCGTCCGGTGCGCTGGTGGTCGCGCAGGGCTGGCGCTGGCTGAATTTCGGCTCGCTGCTGCCGGTGATCGCGACCGGCGCTGCGCTGGCCTGGCTGGCGCTGCGGCGTGCGTCCGGTGCGGCGGCGGCTCAATAAGCGAGGCCGGCTGAACCGTCCGGCCTTGCATCCTGATCCGAACCCATGAACAAGCACGTATCCGAAACCCCGGCGACACAATTCCTCGCGCAGCGCAAGATCGCATTCGACCGTCATCCGTATGACTATGTGGAGCACGGCGGCACCGGCGAATCGGCGCGCCAGCTCGGCGTCGACGAGCATCAGGTCGTCAAGACACTGGTGATGCGCGACGAGCAGAAGAAGCCGCTGATCATCCTGATGCACGGCGACTGCAAGGTGTCGACAAAGAACCTTGCGCGGCAGGTCGGCTGCAAGTCGGTCGAGCCCTGCGACCCGGACGAGGCGACCCGGCACACCGGCTACCTGATCGGCGGCACTTCGCCGTTCGGCACCCGCAAGCGCCTGCCGGTCTACGTTGAGTCGTCAATCCTGCAGCTGCCGCGCATTTACATCAATGGCGGAAGGCGCGGTTTTCTGGTCAGCATGGTGCCGCAGCTGCTGACGGACCTGCTGGCGGCGAAGCCGGTCGACTGCGCGCTGTGACGCCCGACTGATTCAGGCAGGGTGCGGCAGCGTGGCCACGACGGCCAGCCCGCCGAGGACCGGATCGGTGTCGAACCTCAGTTCGCCGCCGTAGAAGTCGGTGATTTCGCGGCAGATGGCAAGGCCGAGGCCGTGGCCGGGAAGTGATTCATCCAGCCGGGTGCCGCGTTTGAGCATGCGTTCGCGCTCGTCGGCGGGGCAGCCCGGGCCGTCATCGGCAACCCGGATCACCAGCGCCTGCGCGGTGTCGCTGGCTTCGATGCGGACATGCGCGCGCGCCCATTTGCAGGCGTTGTCGCCGAGGTTGCCGACGAGCTCGAGCAGGTCTTCACGATCGTACTGAAACGCCTTGTCGGGCGCGACGATGTCGATTTTCAGCGGCTTGTCGCGATAGATCGCCTGCAGCACTGCGGCAAGCTCGTTCAGTTCCGAGCGCAGCTGGACGCCCATGCCGCTCTGCCGGAACCCGGCCAGCCGCGCCCGCTTGAGTTCGGTTTCGACGCGACCGTGGATGATTTGCGCATGGTCTTTCAGCGCCTTCCTCGCTTCCGGCGTCAGCCCCGGGTCGTCCGCCAGCCGGAACAGCACGGCCAATGGCGTTTTCAGCGCATGCGCGAGATTGCCGATGGCCGTGCGCGATTGCGACAGCCGACGGTTGACCAGCTCGAGCAGCCGGTTGACTTCATCGATCAGGGGCTGCACTTCGCTCGGCAAGGTCATCTCGAAATGCCGTATCTCGCCGCGCCCGAGACGCTGCAGCTCGTCTTCGGCGCGCGTCAGCGGCGCGAGCTCGCGATTGACGACATACAGCTGCAGAATGACCGCGAGGATCAGGCCCGGCACGACCAGCATCAGGATGAACACGCTCTGGTCGCGGACCTCGCTTTCGAGGTCCGCAAGGTCTTCGGCTACGGCCAGCTGGATCGGCCTTCCGTGCAGTTCGAGGCTGCGCACCAGCACGAGCAGTTTCTGCTGGCCGTCCCCGACATTGCGCACGATCACATGCTGGCCCGGTGCGAATTTCTGTCCGAGCGGCTCGGTGCCGGCCAGCGAAGGCGAGGCCAGTGTCTCGCCGGGACTGGTGATCGTGTAGTAGTGGCCGGAATCGGGCTGACGGTATACCGCTTCGACGCTGGCTTCCAGCAGTTGCAAGTGCCCGTGCGCATCCAGGCTGATGCCGGACAGCAGCGAGTTGCCGTCGTGCGTGAGGTGCATCAGCAGCTGGTCGCGCGCGACCTTGTTGACCGCGAAGTGGACCGCCGCAAGGAAGCTGAGGAAAACGACCACCAGGGTGCCGGTCAGGCTCAGCGTCAGGCTCTTGCGCAGCGAGGTCATGGCCTGTCGCCCGGCGCAGGATCGAACATGTAGCCTTGCCCGCGCCGGGTGACGATCCTCGACTCGCCGATCTTCTTGCGCAGGCGGTTGATGTAGACCTCGATCACGTTGCTGTCGTGGTCACGCTCGCATTCGTAGATGCTCTCGGCCAGCTGGGTCTTCGACAGCACCGAGCCCGGCTGCATCATCAGCCGCCGCAACAGGCGGAATTCGATCGCGGTCAGCATCGTCCGCACGCCGGCGTCGCTGACGACGCTCTGGTCTTCCTCGTCCAGCGTGATCCCGTGGCCCAGAAGCGTGCGCGGTGCATGTCCGTGCCTTCGCTTGGCCAGCGCCAGCAGGCGCAGGCTGAGCTCCTCGAAATGGAAAGGTTTGCCGAGGTAATCATCGGCGCCGGCCTTGAAGCCTTCGATGCGCTCCAGCCACGCGTTGCGCGCGGTCAGTACCAGTACCGGCAGTTCGTTGCCGGCCGAGCGCCAGCGGCGCAGCACTTCCAGCCCTGACATTTCCGGCAGTCCGAGGTCGAGCACCGCGAGGTCGAAATTCTCGGTCGCGCCGAGGAACTCGCCGTCCTTGCCATTCGCGGCCAGTTCGACGGCGAAGCCGGCAGCCGTCAGGTCGCGCTGCAGCGACTTTCCCAGCACTTCGTCGTCTTCAATGACCAGGATGCGAATTTTTCCTACCCCTGTACGGAACGCGATCCGGCGCCAACGGCAGTTCGCGCTGCCTGCGCGCCCGGACGGCAGCGTCTTGTCTGCACGGCGCCCATTATCGCCGATGTGGCAAGACTGACAATAAAAATATCAAAAATGTATTCATCTTGAATTTATCTTCGATCCATAGAATGCCGCAATTGTCCGCGCCGTCGGCTGTTTGCGACCACCGTATGTCCGCCGGTGCAGGCGTCCGCCATCCCACCTTGTCAGGAGTCGTCAATTGGCCATTACATCCATGTCCGGCACGAATGCCACCACCGCCACGGTCGTCGACAGCCTGCTGGCGGCGAACTCGGGGATTGCCGTCAGCTATGACAGCATCGTGCTCAGGGCATCGTCGGCCGACGCGGTGAATTTCTATGACGGCTCGCTGAACCTGGGGATCGGGGCGGGCCTGCTGCTGACCTCGGGCTATGCGCCCGGCACCGCCAACACGTCCACCAGCGACGGCCAGGACAACAGCGGCGCCACGGGCTTCTTCAACGGCGACGCCGACATTGACGCGGTCGTGAACACCGTCTTCCAGACCCAGTCGTACGACGCCACCACGCTGGCGTTCGACTTCACCGTGCTGGACCCGAACGCGACCTCGATCAGCTTCGACATCGTGTTCGGCTCGGAGGAATTTCCCGAATGGGTCGATGCCTTCGTCGATTCGGCGGTGGTCATCGTCAACGGCGTGAACTATGCGCTGTTCAACCACGACCCGAATGCGCCGCTGAGCGTGATCAGCCCGAACCTTGCGGCAGGCTATTTCCAGGACAACGCAGACGGGCGCCTGAGCATCGAGTATGACGGCGTCAGCCAGGTGCTGAAGATCGTGGCGCCCGTCCACGGCGGCGCGCTCAACAGCATCAAGATCGGCATCGCCGACACGGGTGACCATATCCTCGACAGCGGCATCTTCATTTCGAACCTCAGCGCCGGCAACATCCCCGGCTCGGGCGTGGTCTATACCGATGGCTCCGGCACGTCGGGCGACGACCAGATGACCGGCTCGGCGAAAAGCGAGTATTTCGATGCCTGCGCCGGCAATGACGTGGTCTATGCCGGCGGCGGCGACGACATCGTGGTGGCCGGCGCTGGCAACGACAAGGTGTATGGCGGCAGCGGCGCCGATGAGGCCGAGGGCGACGCCGGTGACGACTACTATGACGGCGGCACCGAGAGCGACACCGCGGTTTACGCAGGCAACCGGTCCGCATACAGCGTCAGCTATGACGCGGCCAGCGGCAAGACGACGGTCACGTCGCTGGATGACGGCGTCGATACGCTGGTCAATGTGGAACAGGTCCGTTTCAGGGATGGCCTGTTCGCGCTCACCAACGGCCAGCTCACCGAAGTCGTTACCAATCCGACGCCGACCAACACGGCGGGCACGGTAGCGATCAGCGGCAAGGTGATGGCCGGCCAGACCCTGAGCGCGGTGGTGATCGATCCGGACGGCGTCGAGCCGGCGACGGTCGCGTACGAATGGTCCGTGTCGGCCGACGGCGTGAACTGGTCGGTGGCCGGCAGCCAGGACACGCTGCTGCTGGGCGCGGAGGCGGCCGGCTGGCAAGTGAAGGTCAGCGCCAGCTATGCCGATGGCCAGAATCACCTCGAAAGCCCGGTGAGCAATGTCGTCACCGTGGCCCAGACCAGCACCAAGATCACGGTGGAGCCGATGCTGCTGTCGGCGCCGGCCGGCGCCGGCGTCATGGATCCGCTGACGACGCTGGTGGCGCAGGCGTCCGCGCTCGGCTATTCGCCGACCGAGGCATCGCTGCTGGTGAAGGAAGGGCTCGGCATCGATGCGGGCATCAACCTCGCGACCTACGATTTCTACGCGGCCCTGTCGGCCAATCCGGACGATCCGCAGGCGATCGCTTTCGGCAAGGTCGCCGGCATGGTCGCGATGACCGCGTCGGTGTCCGATCCGACCGGCATGAACCTGGCGCTGGCCGTGCTGTCGGCCGTAGCGCAGGGGCAGGCGCTGGACCTGACGAATGCCGCCGATCTCGCCGCCGCCGGACTGGATGCGAATGCGATCGACTTTGTCCAGCCGCTGAACCAGGACATGACCGACGCCGGCACCTTCGCCAAGATGGCGGGTGTCTGGGACGACTGGGCCGGGCAGCGCGACAACCTCAAGTCGCTCAAGGGCCATTTCGATGTGATCAGCATCGACCTGAACCTGGCGCCGACCGGTTTCACGGACGCGCAATACGCGGTGGCTGCCGACGGCACGCTGACCATCAGCAATGACGAACTGATTGCCGGTTTTGCCGACCCGGATGGCGATGCGCTGTCGGCCGTGGACGTGCAGGCCGACCAGGGCGGGGCTTTCACGCCGAACCCGGACGGTTCATGGACCTTTACGCCGGCCGCCGGTTTCAGCGGCCCGGTGGAGCTGAGCTATCTGGTGTCCGACGGGCTGGCGTCGGTCACCGCGACCGCGCTGCTGATCGTGGGCGCCGGCGCGACCCCGGCCAACAGCGCACCGACCGGCGCGGTGAGCATCAGCGGCCTCGCGCAGGAAGACCAGACGCTCGCCGCGACCAACACGCTCGATGATGCCGACGGCATGGGCAGCGTCGCGTACCAGTGGTATGCCGACGGAGCGGCCATCGGCGGCGCAGTGGCGGATACCTTCACGCTGACTGCGGCGGAAGTCGGCAAGTCGATCACCGTGCAAGCCAGGTATACCGACGGCGCCGGCCATGCCGAAGCGGTCGCCAGCGGCAGCACCGCAGCGGTGATGCATGTGAACCATGCGGCCACGGGCGAGGTGACGGTGACGGGCAGCGCCGAACAGAACCAGATGCTGACGGCGTCCAACACGCTGGCCGATGCCGATGGTCTCGGCAGCGTCGTCTACCAGTGGTATGCCGACGATGTCGCGATCGGCGGCGCGACTGCAGAGTCCTTCACGCTGTCCCAGGCCGAGGTGAACAAGACGATTTCCGTGACGGCCAGCTATACCGACGGCTTTGGCCATGCCGAGAGCAGCAGCAGCCTGGCGACGCTGGCAGTGGCCAACGTCAACGATGCGCCCGGCGGCGGCATCGGCATCAGCGGCACGGCACAGCAAGGCCAGACGCTGAGCGCGTCCTCCACGGTCGATGATCTTGATGGCATGGGCACCCTCGGTTACCAGTGGCTGGCCAACGGCGCCGAGATTGGCGGCGCCAACGGCAGCAGCTATGTGCTGACCGCCGGCGAAGTCGGCAAGGCCATCACGGTCCGGGCCAGTTATGTCGATGGCTTCGGCACCGCGGAAAACGTGACCAGCGCGGCCACCGCCCTCGTTGCCGCGCTGGCCGGCAAGACCCTCAACGGAAGCTCGAAGGCCAATACGCTGACTGGCACCGCCGGCGATGACGTGCTCAACGGCCTCGGCGGCAACGACGTGCTGAACGGCGGCGACGGCAGCGACCTGCTGAATGGCGGCGCCGGCACCGACAAGATGAACGGCGGCGATGGCAGCGACCGGTACCTGATAGAGAAATCCGCGGATCACGCGGCGGCGGAAATTGCCGACAGCGGCATTTCAGGCGTGGACGAGCTCCGCTTTGCGGCGACCCTGAAGGACACCCTGACGCTGTTTGCAGGCGACACCGGCATCGAGCGCGTGGTGATCGGCACCGGCACCGGCGCGATCGCCGTGACCAGCGCCACCACCGCGATCAGCATCAATGCCGCAGCCGTCAAGAATGGCCTCAGCCTGAGCGGCAACGCGGGCACCAACGCGCTGACCGGCACCGCCTTCGCCGACACCCTCGACGGCGGCGCCGGCGTGGACACCCTGATCGGCGGTGCGGGCAACGATACCTATGTCGTCGACCTGACAGCGGCCGGCGCATTGCAGGACAGCGTGTCGGAAGGCGGCGCGGATGCGTCGGACTCGCTGGTGCTGCGCGGCGTGTCGACGAATGCCGGCGCAGTGACCCTGACGCTGGCCGGCGCACTGGAAAACCTCGATGCCAGCGCCACCGGCAGCAGCGCGCTGAACCTGACCGGCAATGCGGCGAACAACAGCCTGATCGGCAACGCAGCCGCCAACCTGATCAGCGGTAACGCAGGCAATGACTGGATCTGCGGCGGTGCGGGGGCTGACGTACTCGACGGCGGCCTCGGCAATGACGTGTTTGCCTACGGCGCGTCCACGCAGTCGGACCGGGCATCGACGGACCGGATCAACAACATCGACTTCGGCGGCGCCGATGCCTCGACCGTGGCCGACAGCCTCCATTTCGACGGACTGGCGATCACCCGCGCGACCTTGCTGAAC
>JACCDW010502319.1_pt1 | contig 15749 bp, 13 predicted proteins | sample 7449781 | NCBI WGS metagenome assembly JACCDW01 (sample SAMN15323449, study PRJNA562643) | freshwater metagenome | isolation source: river surface water | place: USA:Blue River Watershed | collected 2017-08-18
CATTTAGGAATTGTTTTTAAACATACCAAAATATCCTTCTGTGATGATTTCAGAAATGAATAAATAGCATCATAATTCCATCCCCCACTGTGGGTAGGATTAAAAGTATACGAGCCTTCGTTTTGCTCAATCCTTTCCCAATCCAAATAATGCCTTACTCCTCCAAATGAAGCAATCGCGTCTATTCTTTTTTGATCAAGTCTATACGGATCTTTCTTAGATTCAACAAAATCCCACTCAAAAGCATTCACACCAAAGAAGTGCTTTAAACTTGAATTTTGTGCCTTTTGCATTGTAACAGCTTCCTCTCTTTTGTAAGAACCATAAAAATCAATCTCTGTGGGGAACCCATCTCCACTCTGTAAAACAATAAATTTTACATCTTTATAAACTGAATCTACCTTAAAATTATCTGGGTTTTTGGGATTTGGTCCCACCCATTTGTTGTAATTCAATCCGTTAAATTCAGCTATTTTTTTTCTATTCCAATTTTTATCAATGATAAATATTTTAAATGGTATGGAATTAGAACCTTGGCCATCATACATCCGTATTTGATCAATTATAATTGTTTCTCCATCCAATAGAGGATAGTAAATTTCATAATTAGGGATGATACTTTTTTTCCCAGCCGATACAGTAGAACTCAATTTTTCATCAAACAATTCCTGAATACCAGACTCGGTATGAGACATTTGATACCAACGTGAAGAATCTAACTTGATTTTATTGGCATTTAGTTTTTCATATGACTGATATCCAGAACAACTAATAAAAACAATTATGATGAAAATTAAATTTTTCATTACAGCGATTATTGATACTGATTGATTTAATCAACATTTTTGTACCCTTTTTGCGTAGGAACAAAAGTGTCATTACTAATTTTTGCTTGTGTTGCTGCTGAAACCATTGAAAATAAAACAGCTGGTAATTTAGCTATTGCAACTACCGTTTTGGCATTAAAATAGGATGCTGGAATGGAGATTATCAAAGATAACCAATATATAAATGTAACAACTAGCCAAAAACCTAAAGGAGGAATTATATGGAAATATATCTTTTCTAAAAGATAGGTCATGCAACAGAAAAGTGGGAGTAAAAGCAAGTAAAATGATCTTGGTAAGAGTAAGTTTTGGAAGAGTCTGTACCAAAATTCAAATCTATTCTGGATTGACTTAAATTCAGGATCAAAAAAACGTTTAATGATTTGCATTTGAGATTCAATCCATCTTTTTCTTTGTTGTTTAAACACAGCTAAATCAGACACTTTCTCATCCAAAACATACGCTTCTTTTAGGTACTCTACAGTAACGCCTTTTTTAATTAACTGTAGAAATATTTCTTTGTCCTCACCTGGACTCTCTTGTATTCGCTTGTTCGCTAATATAGTTTTAAGCAACCCAAATTCAAATGCCATTGCAGATCCAATTAATTCTGCCGATAACCCAAATGCACGTTGTCCTGAGAAAAATATATTGATCCTGATCTCTTCACTAATAGCATCAAGTATGGCTAATGATGTATTTCTATTTTTAGCCATACGATGGCATTGCACTACTCTACTTCCTTTACAAAATTGATTGTTGATTTGCCTAAGACAGCCAGGTTCCATGATATTGTCGGCGTCCAATACCATAACGATATCAAATAAAGATTGATCGACATTTTCAAAAAAATGATGAAGCGACTTAGCCTTTGTGCTTTTATCATGACGAACCTCCACAACAGAAATAGGCATTTTTTTTAATGTTTCAATTGTAGAAGCGAATAATTGATCCGCCATGATAAAAACCTGAAATTTATCGCTAGGATAATCATGGGATATAGCTTTTTCTGCAGTCGAAATGATGATCTGATCTTCTTTATAAGCTGGAATTACTACAGCAATATTTTTTAGTTCATTAATTTCTAAATTCACTTTTGAAGAAGTAGTTTTACCAGCCAATGCAAAAACAAAAAAATAAACAACTCCCAAAGAAATATATACAAACAATAAAATAAATATAATATTCATGGAATAATTTGAGCTATCGCCAGTTATGCTCAAAATAGAAAAAAAGCGATATACTACAAGAAATAATTGACGATATACGTGTAATTTTTAAAGATGACTAAACAGAAAGCAACATTATTAGCAATATTCATAAGCATTTTATTGAGCCTATTCTTTTTTGGCATCATTGAATGGATTCATATCAATAGAAATATCCCCTATGGTGATTTGACAAGAGACCCTAATGCTATTCATGATAGCCCAAAATACATCGGCCTACTCTCACAAACAGGCATGATTTTCTGGTTTTCAACAGCTGGAATACTTTTATTCGCCGCCTTTCTTATGTTTAGCTATTTTAAAGATTTCAATCAGGGCGTTTTCCTTGGTAATGCATTTTTTCTAACAATTTTTTTAGGGATAGATGACATGTTTATGCTACATGATGAGCTTGCACATAGAGGCCTACGAGAAGAATATTTCTATATGTTCTATGGGATTTGGTTATTAATTACATTAATAACCTTTAAAAAGACAATAACACATACTTTATACCCATTAATTTTTATCTATGGTTTATTTTTTGGAATTTCAATTGTCATTGACAAATTCATAAATGAAGCCTATTTGCCAGAGGACATGTTGAAATTTACTGGAATACTAAACTGGTGTTACTATTGGACAAGCACATGCTATTATCTATTACAAAAACAGTTTCAAGCAAAAAACACCACTAAATTTTCATGAACTAAATTTTTGCTTTATTTTTTTTACTTTAAAAACGCCAACTTCCTTCCATATCTCTTTGAATATTTTCTTTGATAAACGCAAATCATAAAAAGGCAAAAATCGCCAATAACCCTCTAATCCAAATAGCCAGCGTGCTATTCCTCTCAGATCTTTTGCCCAAATAGCTCTTCGGATGTCTTTGTAAAACAAGGCTAGTTCTATTGGTTTAGATTTTTTTAACTGGCTCTTTGTAAAGTTATTTTTTCCGGAATGATTTAGGTTTTCTAAACAGTAGACAAAATTATAATCGGACAAATAATTACTGTAGGCCATCCAGGAATTAGGTCGCAAGTCCACCTCAATTAAGTAATGTATGCCACTTGACTTTTCTTTTATGAAAGAAATGTTGGCAAAACCATGTGCTCCTACTTTCTCTCCTATACTTGAAAGCAATTCAAAAAGTGGCTGATACTCAAAATACGCTCTTCTAGTAGTATAACTAAACCTGTCCTTTGTGTTTGATAAGACTTTTGCGCAAAAATAGTTCAATAATTTACCTTGATAAAATAGAGCATCTACCCTAATCTCTTCCCCATCTATAAATTCTTGAATTATAAGACTAGCAGATGAAGATATAGTTTGCAATTTATTTTTCAGCTCCTCAAAAGTGTGACTTACAGAGATATCAGTACCTCCCCAACTCAAGTCATATTTATTTAATACAGGATATTTTATATCTTTTAAAGAATCTAGCGGGTCTACTCCTTTTATATAGCTCTTATACGAGGGTGTTGGAATGTTATTAGCTAGAAAATAATTTGAAAACCCAATTTTAGATGAGAGCATTTCAATTGCCTGTTCATTTTTAACTGGGAGCAGCTCTAATAAAATTGGAATATCTATTATTGATCGCTTTACCAAATCAATTAGAGGGTCTTCAGTTAAAAGTACCCAGTCAAACTTGTTCTGTTTCAGCAACTCCTGAAGCTCATATACAAATGGTTCATCTTGATCCGGAGCCAAGAATTGTTTATCGTAAAATGAACTACATGTTAACCAAGATTGAGCTGGACAATAGATGTAAACCTTAAATCCAGCTTTTTTGAAAATGTATGGTATTTCAACAGATGCATCCCAATTGAACTTACTAACCAATAAAACAGTTTTCATGCCACATATTAGCAGATATTTTGAATTTGAAAATGAATTTGAAGATATTGTTATCCACAATCGAACTTGGAAGAAATGATCACTATATTATGACCTTTCATGTGCGTATTTTTGTGCATGAAAGCAAAACAGCTTTTACCTTATTGAAAATAACAGGATATGCAAAGAGGGAATACCTCAAATATTATAATACCGATTGTCTTATCTACACTGCATAAATTTTCAAGTACAGTTTTTGGCTTTTTGAATTTTTTTATACTTGCTAGAATCTTAACCAAATTTGAATTAGGGGTTTGGTCAATTTTTTTATTTATTATTACCGCATTTGAGGTATCAAAGGGTAGTCTTATCAAAAATGCCCATATAAGGTTAATCATCAACTCAAATCAGAAAAACTATAACCATGTTTCAGGAAGCTCTATCCTAGTTAATGGTGTTTTTACCATATTTTTTATTCTACTTGTATTGATTTTCGGTCCCTATTTCAGCAATTGGCTTCATTTAGACAATCAACTTTATGAATTACTGTTATACTATATCCCTGGTATAATGATCATGGTCTACTTTTCACATTATGAAGCAGTACAACAGTCTTTCCAGAATTTTAAACCTGGCTTTACTGTTAATCTAATTAGACAAGGTATATTCTTTTTGTTTTTATTTTATCACTTTATTACCAATGAAAAAGTAGATCTCCTCACCCTAGTAAAATACATAACGATTGGAAATACTGTAAGCTTAATCGTGCTTTTCTATCTTACAAAAAAGCATCTTTCTTTCCATTTTCAATACACGTATAAAACAATAAGAGAAATTCTAGGATACGGCTCTTATATGCTGGGAGGAAATATTGTAACACAAATTTCTTCCAATCTTGATCAATTGCTATTATCAAGATTTTTATCGGCAGATTTCATTGGCTATTACGGAATTGCTAGTCGTGTTATGTATGCAGTGGACATACCTATGAATGGTGTATCAGAAGCAATGTTCCCTTCATTTACAAAGGCTTCTGCCGAAAAAGATAAAACGCAATTCAATACTTACTTAGAAAAAGCTATTGGAAGTCTATTAGCCATGATGATACCAATTTCCATTATTTTGATTGTTTTTTCGTCAACAGTAATTCAAATAGTAGCGGGTTCAAGTTTTTTGGATGCAAAAATGGTACTTCAGATCTATGTACTTATTACAATCATTAATATTTTTAAACACCAATCATCGAATACTTTACTATCACTTGGAAAAAGCAGATTGCATTTTTGGATTACAATTATTCAATTTGCGATTACCATCTTTATGATGTACATAGGAATTGGCTATTTTGACTATCTTGGACCAGCATATGCAAGACTTCTAATTGCGTTATTGAGTCTGATTGTATGGATTTTCATTATGAAGAGGCTGACAAAGATTAAAGTTTCTAATATCCTTAAATATTTATTGAATTTTTATCCTGCTTTAATAAAGAAAGCACTTGGCAAAGCATAGTAATTATTAAAAAATGAAACTAGCAATATTGATAATGGCGCACCAACTTCCTCAGCAGGTTGCTATTTTATGCAATTTGTTAGTGAAAACAAATGTTGATGTTTATGTACATATCGATAAAAAGGCTGAATTAAAGGAATTTAAAAAAGAGGTCAGTAACCCAGAAATTACCTTTATTCAAAATAGAGTTAATACACAATGGGGAGGATTTACAATAGTAGAGACTATCATTAAGTCATATGATGAAATCTTAAATAAAAGTGCGTACGATTACATTTGCAATGTATCTGGACAAGACCTTCCAATAAAAAATATAGAAGATCTTTTAAACCATTTAGAAATTCATAATGGAAAAGAGTTCATCGAAAATATGCCGTACACCAATGAACTTGGCTGGTGGAAAGAAAATAAGATTAGAGTCGAAAAATATAGTTTTATCAATCTGAATTTGATTGGTAAATATAAATTAGAGCGAATAGTAAATGCAATAAACCCAGGAAGAAAACCACCTCATAATGTTACTTTTTCTGGCAATTCCGGCTGGTTTTGTTTAACACAAGATGCAGTCAAATTTATTATTTCATCATATAAAACCGATAAGCGCCTAACCAATTTTTTTAGATACGTATGGGGCGCTGATGAGATATATTTTTCAACTGTTTTATATAATTCGCCTTTCAGAGACAAGATGGTCGGGAATTTAGTCCATACTGTGTGGGAAAAAGAAGGGGTACATCACCCTAAAGTTTTTACCATGAATGACATCAATGATTTGTCTTCATCAAATAAGTTTTTTGCTAGAAAGTTTGATGTTAATGTAGACCAAGAAATAATTCTTCAGCTTCAAAAGACATTATCCTAAATCTATGCAACCTATGAATGCAATCATCTAATGGAATTATTCTTAATCATATCAACTCTTATCATTATCCATGGATATGGTGGTTATATACTACCTATACTAGTTTCTCAAATTTTTAAAAATAGAAGATCCAATACTAGTATAACCGAAAAAAAGCTTCATAAAATATGTATCGTAATCGCTGCTTATAATGAAGGATCATTTATAGAAAAGAAAATCACAAATACACTTGCAATAGATTTTCCAAAAGAATTATTAGATATCATCATTGTTACGGATGGATCTACTGATAAAACATTTGAGATTGCTAGCCAATTTAAAGAAGTAAGATGCTTTCATCAGAAAGAGCGACTAGGCAAAATGGCTGCTATTGATCGAGTAATGCAATTCGTAAATGCTGAAATTACAGTCTTCACAGATGCCAATACATTACTCAATAAGGATTGCCTTCACTACATCAACATGCATTTTAATTCATCCGCTGTAGGTGGTGTTGCAGGTGAAAAAAGGGTAAAATCTGTAGAAGAAAGTAATATAAACCAAGCCAATCAAGAAGGAGTTTATTGGAGATATGAATCTTTTCTAAAACAAATAGATTCCAATTTTCATTCTGTAGTTGGCGCCGCAGGTGAATTATACGCTATTCGCACTTCTCTTTATGAATTCCCTGGAAGAAATGTAATTCTAGACGACTTCATCATTTCAATGAATATTTGCAAGAAAGGCTATGTTTTTAAATATGAACCTAAAGCTTATGCTATTGAACTCCCTTCGAGTAATATAAAGGAAGAGGCTAAAAGAAAAATTAGAATTGGTGCCGGTGGCATACAATCCATTGTAATGCTAAAAGATGTATTAAATGTTTTCAAATTTGGGAAACTGAGTTATTTATTCTTATCACACAGGGTATTACGCTGGTCAATAATCCCTTTTCTTTTAATATTAATCTTTATACTGAACTTTATACTACTATTCGAAAATAATTTTATCTGGGTGCAAATACTTTTTATAGCCCAACTTATTTTCTATAGTTTAGGATGTATTGGCTTTTTAAACCCAAAAATAAAATCGAAACTTACCGCACTACCCTATTATTTCATCTTCATGAACATAACGCAATTGAAAGGCATAGTGCGCTTCTTTTCAGGTGAGCAAACATCAATTTGGGAAAAGGCAGAAAGGCTGAATTAAATTTTTCGAAGATCCTTTATTGAACTACTTTTTATTAATCCTCATTAGAGCAGTTTCTAAATCCATCCCAAGAAATGTTTCTAACCTGTATTTAGAAGTATTAAGATCTCGTAAGAGGGTAATTTTTCTTGTTAGAATTTCATTATACCTTCTGGTATAATTTGTATAAGCCTCTAATTCAATTTGATTAGATTCGAAAGATTGTGTTGCTTTATCAAGAATCATTTTTTCATCCTGCAATGTTAATTGATGTATTTCTAAAAGATACTTGCCAGATACATACATCTGATATTCTTGTATGACAGCTTCCCTGAGTTGTTGAAGTTCCAATTCCCTTATATCTTTCGATCTTTGATTGTTTGTTTTAGCCATCTGAATTTCCTTTTTCTTTGTAGCAACAAATCCTAATGGCAATGATAAGCTGAAGTTATACCTAGGAAAAAATGAATTTTGTTGTTGAAACAAACTATTCTGTAAAGAAAATTCGTTTAAGTTGAACGAAGCATTTATGTTATTCATCCAGCTTAATTTCACTTTGTCCATTTCTTGTTGTGTATACCTCACATTGTCATCAGCTATTTTAATACGATAATGTTCAACTGCCAAATTTGCTAAAGCATGCCCAATTTTATCACTCATTACAAAGCCTGGTGTAGCAATTGTATCCAGATTTGATTGGGAGTAAGCTTGCATGGAAAACAAGATGAAGCCGAGTAAATAAATTTTTTTCATGATATCCTATTAATATTTAATTAGTGTGATCTATTAACCAAAGCGATACAATTACAAAAAAGAAGGGTTATTTTCAATTTATTATGATTATTTGGTTCTTAATTCAATTTTTTCGAAGTTATCTAGTTTGGCAAATAACTGTTGAACACTATTTTCCCATGTATGATTACTTGCAATCGTTTTTCTTTTTTGAATTTTAACTGATGTTAAATCTTCTGAAAGGGCATGGTCTAAGGATTGCAAAAACTCATCCTCGTTCTCATATTGGTATATCAAATCCCCTAGTTCTTGGGTAAATTCTGTTTTTCTAGCAACTACCGGTTTTCCAAAAAGCATGTATTCATCTATTTTTCTTGGATAGTTGCCTACAGTGGTTTCGTTTAAAAGTTGCGGATTGATACATACATCAAAACTAGAAATGTAAATAGGCATATCAGCCTGAGATTTATGGCCAGTGAAAATAACATTAGGAAGTTTCCTGAGCTTACTTTTAGCAAATCCATCATCCAGTGGGCCAACAAATACCCAACTCAGTTCCTGTCTACTCGATGCCACTTTCTCTAACAATGATAGATCTAGGCGAAGGGTAACTAAATTACCAACGTATCCAACAACAGGCTTTTTAATTTCAAATAACTCTTTTGGCTCAACATTATTTCCAATAGTAGTTGTAATATTTAGATTACAACCTTGCCCAATGTAAAATGAAGAGCTATTGTATGCAGCAGCATATCGTTGCAAATAATTTGAATTGGTAAAAACTAGATCAGCCTTTTTGAGGAGTTCCTGTTCCATGTTTGAACCATTTCTCCTGAAGTAGGGCTGATTAATAAGATAATCTCGCAAATAATATATATATAGCCGAGGCGAAAGTTCTTCTTTTAAAAATTGACCTTGAAAAAAGTCATTATCATTAAAAAGTAAATAATCTTTAAACTCCAAGTCAGTTATAGCAAGTTGTATAGAAGTTGCAAGTTTTTTACAGTTTCTTCTCAGAAGATAATTAAATAAACCACCTTTAAATAAGTTGATCGATTCTAATACAAGGCCAGTATCAAGAACCCAAATGTTTGTTTGAACTTTAGACAGTTTGTACCCTTTTCGTTTTGCGCCTAATTCTTTTGAAGAGCTATCACTAAACCATTTTTTTAACTCTGTACGACGATCAGAGGCACGATTAACATATAAAACACGACATGTTTTTGAAAATACCTTTGCCATATCTACACAGTTGCTTCCTAATGCAACATCCCATGGCTGCAAGCCAACTATAATGATATCATATTTTAAACCATTTTCTTGCATGGACATTTATCTTAAACCCTATATTCATTAATGTCCAATTGATTCAAAACAGAACCAAGGAATTTATCTGGTATTGTTCTAAAGTATTTTATAGATTCCTTATCCGCAGATTTAATTTCAGCATTGGCTGAAAAAATAGCCACAATTCCATCTACGTATTGAGATAACTCTTTTGCATCAGTAAATCCATTAAGCGGAGCTCCCTCGATAAATATAAAATCGTACATCGTTAAAAAGTAATCGAGGTGATTTAGGATATGATCTTTAGGCAATATTTCATTAGGAGTATAATCTCCACCTTTACACCCAATAATATCAACGTTTTCTACTCCTGTTGGACTAACCAACTTTCGTAGTGCAGTTTCGTCTGATGTAACCTTGTCAAATGAAAACATTTCCAAAGTTGGTTTTGCATCATTTAAAACAGAAAGATCATTATTACAAAAGTTAGTATCGATAAGCAATACTCTTTTCTTGCTCAAACTCAAACTAAAGGCTAGTGATTGAAGAAGAGTAGTTTTACCTTGATTGGGCTCTGTACTTGTAAACATGATTGTTCGCTTACCACTACTTTCTATTTCATACCTCATTTTTCGAAGGAACTCTCTGAAATTGTTTGTTCTACTAGTTGTATTTTTTTCAATTTGAACGATATGTTCTTTTAAACTAGAAGCTTTCAAGTCTATGAAATTGATAACACCAATCAGTGGTAAATTTGTCATTCGCTGAAACTGAGTAGGCGTCTTTATCCTTTGGTCAAAATACGCAATCAATATAAATCCTAAAGAAGACAAAAGAAGACCAGCAAAAGTAGAAATGAACACTATTAAAAGCCGCTTTGTAGGCTCTGGTTCTAGAGCAGCTTGACCGTAAATAGTTTGCTTAAAATTTGATTGGCCAGAATCAACTAACCCATCAACGATATTCATTTTTTCCTTAGCACTTGTGTATTCCATCATACTAAGCTCAATCTCCTTTTCTAATTGGTCAATTTTATAAGTAGAACCACGTCTACCAGAACTTCGTGGAAGAACAACTCCCATATTTTCCAATTTTGTACGGTAAAATTCTACTCTAGCATTAGAAGAACGAATTGCAGATTCGAGCTCAATTTTTTCCTTGCTCAAAGCATTTAACTGAGTAGATCTTGCAGAGTTGTCTGTCTTAACAGTTGAAGGAGCATTAGAAGCTAACGTTTTTAGTCTAACCTGCAATTGATCAATCTCTACTTTCAAATTTTGATCTGATGAACCACCTCTTATGTATTGATTAGTCAGGTCGTTATAGCGTCTTCGCAAATCAGCGTATTCCTTATTTGAAGGAACAGAAGTTACAGGCGCCTCTGATACGCCTAAAGACTCGATTTGTTTGTCGACTTGCTCTATCTGATAAGTTAAACTTTGTATTTTAGAAAGTTCATCAGCAATGATTGATTCATAATCATTTGATTTATTAATTCTTGCACTTGCAGCAGCATTAACAGATGAACTTACTGAATCCCTGACATAGCTGGATTTCAAAGCAATTTTATTCTTCAAATCAATTTCGCGCTGGTTGACAATAGAATCCAATGAACGCTTTGCCTCCATAGACCGCTCTCTTGTTGAAACCTCAAAATATCTTTGAAATTCAGTAATAAGCTCATTCACTACATACTCAGACAAATATGGATTTCCAGAAGTAAAAACTATGTTGATATAATCACTTCTTTGGTATCGATATACTTCTAATTTCTCACGTATAGATTCGATATCATAACCAAAGACTTCAATCAAAGTGATTATCTTTTTTTCTGATTCAATTGAGCCATTTAAAAGAGATAAATTATCATACTTATTGATTAAAACCGTTTTAACATCTTCAAGATTTATATTTTCTAACCCTTTTGTTTCTGCAATTCTAGCGGAGTCAACACTAGAAAATTTATTTTCAAAATCGAGATCATGCAGCATTAACTTATAAGAGAGTAAATTCAATACTTTAGGGGAAGTGATATTTTCAACAGCATTGTTAAACTTGATGTCTATTTCTCCAATGTCAAAACTAGCATCTGAAAGCTTTATTTCTTGCCTTATTGTATATCCCGTTGAAATTTGTGAGCGAGAAACAAATTGATCCTTTAGAAAGAAACTAAAAATCAGTGCTACTACACCAGCTAACAATCCTGCCCCAATGATGTATTTTTTATTCTTAAATAAGATTCGAATGATATACGTGAGCTCCATTTTAATACGTTGATTTTATCAAAATAATTTTATCATCATTTGTCCTAAACAAATATTCAGTCTTGCCGCTTAAATGAAAATTCAATCCTTTTAGATAAGCCAAAAAATTACTGAACTGAAAAGAAAATATATAAGTCAGCAGATTTTTAGGCGCCGCAATAAGCAGAAAATAAAGTACAAAAAGAAAATAATTGATACCGTAGGAATTCCTTTTCATGTACAACATTCTATTCCTTGTTAACAGAAAGGTTTTAAATGGTGTATTTGTAGCCGTAGACATTGAACCTTTATGGTAGACACTTGCTTGTGTATGACAATAAATTTTATACCCTTTTTCTCTTATTCTATTTGACCAATCCAACTCCTCATAATAGGCAAAATACGCCTCACACAATCCTCCAACTTTTTCATATACACCCCTAGAAATCATCATGGCAGCACCATATGCAAAATGTGTTTCAGTTATCTTACCTTGAACCTGCAAGTTTTGATGACTTGTTCGAATAATTCTGGACCTACCAGTAATGGGATGAACACGCGTATAACCAGCATACTCAACACATTGCTTATCATAATAGGAATGAATAACCGGACTAACAATACCGGTTTGTTGATCTATGGAAAAAGCATCTAACAAGTTTTCCAGCAATCTAGGTGTGATCTCTGTATCGCTGTTCACAAAGAAAAAAAAGTCTCCAGATGCCGCTTTTGCGCCAATATTGCATCCTGCAGAGAATCCGTAATTTGATGGATTTAAAATTATTTTTATATCATTGATGATAGCCAAGAAATCTGCTGAAGGATTTTTCTTTGAACCATTGTCTACAACAATGATTTCTGCATTAGAATAGGTTAAATTCTCTTTAAGTGAACGAAGTAAATCACAGGTAATGTCTGTTGTATTCCAATTCAATATAATGATGGAAACCCTAGGCTTTAAATCAATATGTTTTTCTACTGCTATCATCACGTTCGATCTGATCAATAATTTTGATTTTGTAATAAAGCACCTGGTGTTTTCAATATAATCCAAAGGTCATTTAAGAAACTACATTCTTTGGAGTAACGTATATCCAAATGGATACGATCTTGCTCATTCATATCCGGTTTTTCTTTTTTAATCACTTGCCATAATCCAGTAATTCCTGCAGGAGCATCAAAACGACTTACATATTCGTTGACCAATAACTTTTCTGCTTCATATAACGGGAGAGGTCGATTGCCAACAATTGACATATGACCCATTAAGACATTCAACAACTGGGGAAATTCATCAATACTCGTTTTTCGCAAAAATTTACCTACCTCGGAGACCCTAGGATCATTTTTGATTTTAACAAAGGCTCCCAATTCGTTCTCATTTCCATACATATTCAAATGTGAAATATCCTCCAAGGCTTGATCAGCACCGTCACGCATACTTCTAAATTTAATCATTGGGAAGACCCTATAATGCCTCCCCACTCTCTTCGAAACATAAAAAATAGGGCCTCTTGATTCAAATTTTATAGCTAATCCTACAAAAATGAATAATGGAATGAGAAGTATTAATAAAATCAAGGAAATAGATATATCAAACAGTCGTTTGACAAACATCATTCTGGTATCAGATTCCTTATATGACTTTACCTTATCAACCTCTAGTAGCCTAGGCGACTTACTGCTTTGTTTGTATTTGATTAAAAACTGGACTTTTTTACTGATGAGTGCTTGATCATGGACATCCTCAAAGAAGTCATCAATGATGCCCAACTGCAACAAATACTGCATATCTGCTATGGATAAATGAACTGCATTCCATAGAATATGAATTGACTGTCCATCAGACTTGTTTCGCGAAAAATCAATTAATTCCTCTATATCAATTGCAGCTACTCCCAAATCCAGTAGAACGACAATAGGCGATTTACCATTGAACGCTAAATCATCAATGATAATTTTCTTAACTAAACTGATAACTGAATTTACTTTAGCATCACTTAAAACTATTTTCCCTCCAAAATGAATGGAATCAGCCTTAATAATTAGACAATTGAACATCACCCCCGCAATTGAAGTGAGCATAGAATAGTCTTCTGTATAAACAATTTGTTGAGTAGCTTTCATTTAGGTTAGAGGATATAGTTGATTTAACTGATTTGACTATCGTTCTTGTGTTCTTAGGTATTTATAGTTATTGGAAATAAGTGCAGTTGGACTAAAAGGTTTAACGAAGATCTGAACGCCATCATCTTGCCTCAATGAATTAAGATTTGGCAACTCATTTTTCCCCGAAAGCACCACTACAGCTTTCTTGTAAATCTTACTTGACCGGATAAAGTGAATAAAATCTAGGCAATCAATGCAATGCTCATCCAAATCAATCACAATCATTTCAATCTCTTGAATTGCCTTTAAAATGGTAAAGCCAGAATAAACATCAATAGCAGAATAGAAAACAAAATCCTTATTAAAGATATTCTTTAATACAAGGTTCATTGATTTATTTGCATTGATACTTAAGACAGCTCTTTCCATTAAGAATTCTATTAACTAAATGAGTCATGCTAATGATCTCTTAGTCTTAAATAGAATATTGGAAAGTTTACGGGCTGCTTGGGAAAAAGAAATTTCACCAAGGTGTAAAAAGTTACACTCAGCTCAAAGTTATTCGTTTTGAAAACGAATACGCCTGAAGTTTTTGAACAATTTATTAAGGTTACAAACCCTTACATGTAGATTAAACTAATGTTTCAAAACAAAAGAGAAAATCATTGAATTAGATAATCCTCTCCACAATTTTACCTGTTGCTTTTTCTTTGAGAATTAATTTCTTTGTTCCATAATGCGTCATCTCTTCTTTAACAAGATAATGATCTGCATCGAATTCTATCAAGTGACTATCCTTGGTTACATCTGTTCTTCCTCTCCAATCATCCAACTGCACTGGCTCCCACTGTTTTGATTTTGCACTCTTGTAGGCTGCATCCAAAACAGCGTTTACCAAATATCCATCATAAAATGTCTCTCTTGGCTTTGTGCCATTTTCATAGCAATTGAACATTTCAGTAAACATGTGATTGTACCCCAATTCATTCAACTCATCTCCTACTGGGAACAACCATCCAGAATTGGTTTCTGCTTTTTCAGCAACATAGTCGGCACCTTTTCCAGTGGTGAACATTTCAAATCCTGTTCTCAAAAATCCATTGATCCAAATGGTTCCTTCACTTCCCATTACCTCGTCTCTTAAATCCAATCCTCCGCGGAATGTCCAGCTGACTTCAAACTGTGCAATAGCGCCATTCTCATATTTCACCAAACCAATAGCATGGTCTTCTGCATCAATAGGTTTCACTTGTGTATCGGCCCAGCACATCACTTCAACCGGACGAATATCTTTTCCGATATAACTGCGGGTTATTTCAACACAATGGCACCCTAAATCCAAAATACATCCACCACCAGCTTGTTCTATATCCCAGAACCAATCACTGTGAGGGCCAGGATGGGCCTCTCTCGACTTAGCCCACAATACTCTTCCAACAGCACCTTTCTTTACACTGTCATATGCTTTTAAAAACTTAGGAGTATATACCAAGTCCTCTAGATAACCATTAAAAATACCTGCTTTTTCAACTGCTTCCAGCATGCGTTTTGCTTCAGTTGCATTGCGACCCAATGGCTTAGTCGTGATGATCGCTTTCTTATGCTTGATACAAAGCATTACTGCAGCTTCGTGCAAGTTGTTAGGCAATGAGATACATACCATATCAACATCAGGATGGGCAATAGATGCTTCCATGTCTGTTGTATAATGTATACATCCATAGTCTTCTGCAAATTTTTTCGCCTGCTCTTCTCTACGAGAATAGATAGACACAATTTTGTCTTTACTCCTCAAACCTTGAATTGAATCTGCATAAAATCTTCCGATAAAACCAGATCCCAACATTGCTAACCTTACCATAAAAAAATGAATTAAGTTTTTTAAAAATTAAGCATTTGATTTTTTGTCTTTAAAAAACAACAGCAAGAAAACCAGTGCTGCTGCGGCAATTCCCGAAGG
>JACCDW010257232.1_pt1 | contig 15746 bp, 16 predicted proteins | sample 7449781 | NCBI WGS metagenome assembly JACCDW01 (sample SAMN15323449, study PRJNA562643) | freshwater metagenome | isolation source: river surface water | place: USA:Blue River Watershed | collected 2017-08-18
CCGCGCTCCATACCGCGACGGGCCTCTTCATTGAAGTGAATGATTTTTGCCATGTTGGATTCAATCTCCTGTAAGTATTTAGCACTCTATGGGTTTGAGTGCTAACACTATTTTGGCACTCTCGACCCTAGAGTGCAAACACATCTAGTTCGCTGTGGGAAAACGAAAAACCCCTCCCGAAGGAGGGGTTTAACTTGTAAAAGATCTAAGGGTCTTAGCCGATTACGTTTACAGCGTCAGCCTGTGGGCCCTTGTCGCCGTTCTTTACTTCGAACTCAACACGCTGGTTCTCTTTAAGTTCCTTGTAGCCATCTGACTGGATTGCTGAGAAGTGTACGAATACATCCGCTCCGCCGTCCTGAGTGATGAAGCCGAAACCCTTTTCAGCGTTGAACCACTTTACGGTTCCTTGTGCCATTGCTTTACTCCTGTTGCTAAACGACGTTCAGAGAAATATTTCTTAGAACGAGTCGCATAGAAAAGAGCTGGTGCTACGGATACTGCTACGACCACTTCTAACATTAGCCTCGTAGCCGCCAATCACCTAGGGAATTCAAGCAGAAACGCGAACCTTTATAGAACGGTTATAACTACTCGATGACCGGCAATTCGTAGTCTTCACCCAAAACGATCGTGATCGGTTCTTCAAACTGGTCCGAAATGGTGACTAACGGTGAACCAATCAGCTCGGCCAATTTCTCGGCATCGGCACGGAAGAGCTCGTCAGTTATAGCAATCGTCGAGACTGCGATTGAAGATGGATTGCCATCAGCATCAACCAAATTTTCAGTTACAACAACATTGAAGCCTGCATCAACAAGCTGGCTTGAGAACGGAACACCGGCTGCTTCAGTGCCGGTGCCATCAATGACGGCCACCCCTGGACGAGTCTCTACCGAGGCAGTTGGCGAGGGTGACGGGTTTGAGATAACCCCCTCAAAGATGGCTGCATTGTCGGCAAATTTGAGCCCGCCGTAAGCCAACCCACCAACCACAATCGCAGCTAAGAAGATTCGCACCCACTCGATGACACGATCTTTTGCAGTGCGGCGAGCGCGGTGACGACCACCCTCGTGTGCCGCTGCATCAAACTCGTCGATCGGGAACTTTTTAGCCATGAATCCTGCTTATCTTTGAGGCACAAGAAATACTGTGCCCCTCAATATTAGGCTGACGAAAGGTTTGACCGTGGACTATCCGGTAAAGAAAACTGATCAAGAATGGCGCGAGCAGCTGACTGAATTTGAGTACCACGTGCTGCGTCAAGCTGGCACGGAGCGCGCCTACACCGGCGAACTCCTCGATGAGCACCGGGTTGGCACATTCTCTTGCCGCGCCTGCGGGGCCGACTTGTTCAAGAGTGAAGCTAAGTTTGACTCACACTGTGGTTGGCCAAGTTTTTATGAACCAAAAGAGGGCGATGCCGTGGAACTTCTTGAAGACAGAAGCCACGGAATGGTTCGGGTTGAAGTTCGCTGTGCCAACTGCGGCAGTCACCTAGGTCACGTTTTTGAAGATGCGCCCCAGACACCAACCGGTGACCGTTACTGCATTAACTCGGTGAGCATTACCTTCGAAGCTTCGGCCTAAAAGCCAACACCCCTGAAAGAACCGCAAACGCAACCATTACGGCTGCAATCAGGTTGCTTGGGCCAGATTCGTAAGTTAGCGGCTGTTCTGGCAACAGGTTTGTTGGCCAGTTGTAGAACCAAATCGCAAGGGCGTACCAAAGCAAGCCAAAGCAGAGCCCAAAGCAGGTGGCAGACCAGAGGCCTTTTCTTATTACGTGCTTTATTCGCACTTGTCGCCCAATCAGAATCACGGCAAAAACGCTCACTGCCCAGACGCTGATGAAAGTAAGCAGTTTCAACAAAACGTTGGTAGGAGTGATTTCTTTCTCGAGCTCCCGCCCGATTAACACAGCAGGGATAATCCCAAGAGTGCCGGCGATTATCAAGAACGTAACCGGAATCTTGTTAGGTGCTTCTCTTGTAGAAACCATAGAGCCGACTAGGGGACTCGAACCCCTAACCACCTCATTACAAGTGAGGTGCGCTACCAATTGCGCCAAGTCGGCCAGTTGCTCGAAAGCAACTTGTCTAGACTACTGCGTCTAGACGATTTTTGCAGGGATTTTTAGCCCTGTGATGCAGTTTGTAGGAATTGCGCGAAGCGAGCTGGGCTAACCAACTCTTCTCCGGTTGACCAGGTGTACTGCTGCCCGTTGATTACGACGGTTGGAGTTCCACCCATCACGATGTCAGTTCCTGGAATTACTTCATTCAAAATACGTGTAGTTGCAGTTGTCATCCAAGAGTTGTAGCTCTTGTTGTTGATGCACTCGGCGATGGCGTCCATGTTGCCCGCACCAGCCTCTTCGGCACGACTAATCAACTCAGCGTTATCTGGGCCGGCGGTGCCTTCGGCAGGCTGGTTTGCAAACAACAACGAGTTGAATTTGAAGAATGAATCTGGTGCCTCTTCGGCAACACAAATAGCTGCGTTAGCGGCGCGGCTTGAGTACGCATTCAGTGACTGCCCGTCTAGGAACGAGACTGGGTGAATCTCAACGGTAGCTGCGCCAGAGGCAACCCAGCTTTCAATCTGTGAAGAGTTTGGAACTTCAAAGGCCTGGCAAATCGGGCACTGGTAGTCCACATACATGATGATGTTTGGAACTTCACCGTCAACCGCAGCCGAGGCTGTTGGAGTTGGAGTTGAAGTTGGGGTGAAAGCCTTTAGATCGGCACCGATCTTGATGCCGTCGTTGAACGAGAAGTTTGCTGGGGTCAACTCAACCTTGTTGGCGCCTGAGACCACTACAGAGGTAACAATCGCAATTGAACCCAAAACTGCAATGGCCATGCCCAAACGTAGAGCTATTTTCTTGCGCTGCTCGCCTTTTTTGTGCTGTTCGCGAAGTTCACGTGCTTTTGCTCGAGCGGCTTCACGCTGTTCGCTGCGAGTTGGCTTGTTCGGAGTCATGAAAATCCTTTTCTGTTAAGTCACGATTTGGTGACAGTCAGGGCTTCTAGTCTACGTCAGCCCTGGGCCGATGAAATAATGGAAAAGTTCAGCAGCGTCGCTGTTGGATTTCTTACACAACGGATCGTCCGGCACGTACCTGCCGGTGAAGGAATAAAAAATGGCATCAGTAACATTCGACAACGCGTCACGCGTTTACCCGGGCGGCGTTCGCCCAGCTGTCAACAAGCTAAACCTAGAAATCGCAGACGGCGAGTTCCTAGTTCTTGTTGGCCCATCAGGTTGCGGTAAGTCAACCTCACTTCGCATGCTTGCGGGTCTAGAAGAAGTTAACGATGGCGCAATTCGCATTGGCGACCGCGACGTTACTCACACTCCACCAAAAGACCGCGACATTGCCATGGTTTTCCAGAACTACGCTTTGTACCCACACATGACCGTTGCCGAGAACATGGGCTTCGCTCTTAAGATTGCCGGCGTTGCAAAAGAAGAGCGCGCAGCTCGCGTTCTTGAGGCCGCAAAGCTTCTTGACCTTGAGCAGTACCTATCTCGCAAGCCAAAGGCCCTTTCAGGTGGTCAGCGTCAGCGTGTGGCCATGGGTCGTGCGATTGTTCGCAAGCCTCAGGTGTTCCTTATGGACGAGCCTCTTTCAAACCTTGACGCCAAACTTCGCGTTCAGACCCGCACCCAGATTGCTTCGCTACAGCGCCGCTTGGGTGTAACCACTGTTTACGTAACCCACGACCGGGTTGAAGCTATGACCATGGGTGACCGCGTTGCTGTTATGAAGGACGGCCTTCTACAGCAGGTTGCTACCCCACAGGAGCTATACGACCGCCCAGCAAACGTTTTCGTTGCAGGCTTCATTGGCTCACCAGCCATGAACCTAATTCAGCTGCCAATCGTCGACGGTGGAGTTCAGTTCGGAACTGCAGTTCTTCCAGTTGAGGCTTCAGTTTTGGCTAAGACCAGCGCAAAGAGCATCACCGTGGGTATCCGCCCAGAGAACATGTCTGTTTCAAAGGACAAGGGTGTTGCAGTTGAGGTTGACGTAGTTGAAGAACTAGGTGCAGACGGTTACCTATACGGTCACACCACCATCGATGGCGCCAAGGCAGATGTTACTGCTCGCGTTGATGGCCGCGTTCACCCACACGCAGGCGACAACGTTTACCTGATTCCAGAGGGTGGAATCGTGCACTTGTTTGACGTTGAGTCAGGCGAGCGCCTCAACTAGTGACTTCACTAGACATTACGGCTGCCACGGTAGAACCAGCTCTGCTGGATCTACCGTGGCATTTGCCATTAGAGGACTGGCCGGCTGAAAACATCGCCGCCCTACCAAAGGGTCTCAGCCGCCACACGGTTAGGTTTGCACACCTAAACGATCACGTGATTGCAATCAAGGAAACTCTTCCTGAATTGGCCAAACGCGAATACGACATGTTGAAGCTTTTGCTCAAGCTAGACGTGCCATGCGTAGAGCCGTTTGCGATTATCAATAACCGAACCACCGACGAGGGTGAAGAACTGCTGGCCGTGTTGATCACTCGGCACCTTAAGTTTTCATTGCCTTACCGAGCAATGTGGTCACAGGGACTAAGGCCTGAAACTGCAACCCGCTTGGTAGACGCATTGGCTTTGCTTTTGGTGCGCCTGCACATCGCTGGTTTCTTCTGGGGTGACGTATCTCTGTCGAACACGCTGTTCCGCCGAGATGCAGGCGCCTTTGCCGCCTACCTGGTTGATGCCGAAACCGGTCACCTTTACGACTCAGGTCTATCAAAGGGCCAGCGCGAGAATGACCTTGAGATTGCCCGCATCAACATTGCCGGTGAACTCATGGATCTTATTGCCAGCGGGCACGCCCAACCGGGAGTTGACGCATTGGCCACTAGCGAGAGAATCGTGGCCAAGTATCGCGAGTTGTGGGATGCCCTAACTGGAGTGGAAACCTTTGAGGCGGCGGACAGATGGAAGATCAACCGCCGAGTTGACCGATTGAATGACCTGGGCTTTGACATTGAAGAACTGGCCATCAAGACTGACTCAACCGGCACCAAGGTAAAGATTCAGCCAAAGGTAGTCGACGCAGGCCACCACACGCGCCGTTTGATTAGGCTCACGGGTCTAGACGTTGAAGAGAACCAGGCGCGCCGCCTACTCAACGACCTAGACCAGTACCGCATCAACCACCCAAGACCGGGTGCAGATGAAGAGGTATTGGCCCACGAATGGTTGAGTCACGCTTTCGAGCCTGTGGTTACAGCAATTCCAAAGGAGCTAGCTGGCCGTTTGGAGCCTGCAGAGGTTTACCACCAGGTTCTTGAGCACCGTTGGTACATGTCTGAGAATCAAGAGCGCGATGTCTCTCTTGAAGAGGCTCTGAGTAGCTACATCGACAACGTGCTTCGCAAGCGCCGCGACGAAGAGGCCTACTTGGGCACTCCGACCGGTTTGATCACTCTGCCTACCGCCATTCCTTCGGGCACCATCGTGGTAGCTGAAGATGACGACGAGGTTGATTGGCGAGACTTGGTCTAACCAACTGAAACTCTTAGAAAAAGGGCCCCGGTTTTTGCCGGGGCCCTTTTTCTGAATTTTGAACTTAGCGCTTTAGCGCTGCACGGCGCTTTGACACCTCATACAAGGTAACGCTGGCAGCGATGCCGGCATTTAGAGACTCGGTATCGCGAGCGATAGGAATCGAAAGCACTGCGTCGCAGTTCTCTGTTACCAGACGTGACAGACCCTTACCTTCGGAACCAACCACTAGCAATAGTGGCTCGGTAGCCAGTTCAAACTGCGGAAGGCTCATGTCGCCGTCGCCATCGAGTCCGACCACAAACACGCCACGCTTCTTGAACTCCTTAAGCGTTGAGTTCAGGTTGGCAGCAAGCGCAACTGGAACTCGTGCGGCTGCACCTGCAGAAGTCTTCCAGGCTGATGCGGTCACACCGGTTGAACGGCGCTGAGGCAAGATAACGCCCTGCCCACCAAACGCGGCCACCGAGCGAATGATTGCACCCAGGTTGCGAGGATCGGTGATGCCGTCAAGAGCCACGAAAAGCGGACGTTGACCACGAGCCAAGACCATGTCCAGCATCTCCATTGGGTGCTGGTACTTGTATGGAGGGACGGATAGCGCAATGCCCTGGTGAACTGAGTCAAAACCTGTCATTCGGTCCATCTCTGGGCGAGTGATCTCGTTGACCACAATTCCGCGAGAACCGGCAATTTTGATGGCCTCTTTAACGCGGTCATCCATCTCGATGCGTGAGGCAATAAATAGTGCCGTTGCCGGAACCTTGGAACGAAGGGCCTCGACCACCGAGTTGCGACCCGACAATACCTCAGAGGCGTCGGCAGCCTTGGCTACGCGTTGGCCCGAACGGGCAGCCGCACCACCGGAACCTGCAGTGCGGGCAGCTGGCGCTAAGAACTCACCGCGGCGGATAGAAACAGCTCCGGTAGCTGCCTTGTGCTTTTCAGCAGCTGCCTTTGCTTTGTATGCCTTGTGGTACGGGCGGTCCTCGGCCTTAGGGGTTGGTCCGCGACCCTCGAGAGCCTGCTTTCCGTGACCTCCGGTGCCTACCTTTAGACCCTTTTTGCCTTTAGCGGCGCCTGGGCGACCTGGTTTTCCAGCCATTATTTAACACTCCAATGGGTTCCGTCGGCAGCATCCTCGATTGAGATGCCTGCTGCCTTTAATTGATCTCTAATTGCATCTGATTGTGCAAAATCTTTGGCTGCTCTAGCAGCATTGCGCTGGGCGATAAGTTCTTGAATCAAGATATCTAGCGCTTGGGTGTGAGCAGAGCCAGCAGAGGTAGCGCTGTCAGGGTTCAAGCCCAGAACCTCGAGCATTGCTCTAACTGACTTGGCAGCAGTCGACACTGCCTCAGTTTGGGCGGCATCAAGGGCCGCGTTGCCCTCGCGAACAGTTTCATGCAGCACACCCAAAGCTACTGGAATGGCAAGGTCGTCGTCCATGGCTGCAATAAATGCCTGCGGTAGCGACTCGATCAGGCTTCCAGAAATCTGGCCGTCAACACCAATGCGCTCAGCGCGAGCCAAGAAATTTTGAATACGGCCAAATGCGGTAGCGGCCTCTTCAAGCACGCCATCGTGGTAATCAAGCACCGATCGGTAGTGCGCCGAACCTAAGTAGTAACGGACCACAGCTGGGTCAGCCGCGGCGATTAGGTCGGCAGCAAATATTGAGTTGCCCAACGATTTGGACATCTTTTGCCCGTTGACATTGACCAGGCCATTGTGCAGCCAGTATTTGGCAAAAGCATCACCCGCGGCTGAGCTTTGAGCCAGTTCATTTTCGTGGTGTGGAAAGCGCAGATCAAGCCCGCCACCGTGAATGTCAAAGTTAGAGCCAAGGTACTTAGTTGCCATAGCCGAGCATTCAATGTGCCAGCCCGGGCGACCTGCACCAAACTTAGTTGCCCATGAAGCTGACTCTGGCTCCCCCGACTTGCGCGCCTTCCAAAGGGCAAAGTCGTGCTGGCTGCGTTTTCCGCGCAATTCTGCGTCTGCATCGGCATCCATGTCGTCAACACGCTGGTTCGTTAGTGCGCCATACTCAGCCCACTTGCTAGCTGCAAAATAAACGTTTGCCGAGCCGTCATCGGCTTGATAGGCGTAGCCATTTTCAATCAAGCGGTCGATGAGCTCTAGCATCTCTGGTACAGCACCGGTAGCGCGTGGCTCATAGGTTGGCGGCAAGATTCCGAGGGCCGAGTAAGCCTGGTTAAAACTCAATTCAAATCGGTAGGCCAGCCCCCACCAAGGTTCGTTTTCGCGTTGTGCGTTTTCAAGCACCTTGTCATCGATGTCGGTAACGTTGCGCACCAACGTGACCTCAAGACCCTTGGCCTGCAGCCAGCGACGAAGCTGGTCGTATACCAGTGCAGATCTAAGGTGCCCTACGTGTGGCAGGCCCTGAACAGTCGGGCCACACAGATAAATGCCAACTTTTCCAGGCGTAATTGGTTGGAATTCGCGAACGGTCTGGGCACGAGAATCAAAGAGACTTAGGGTCACGATTTCAGCCTACCCTCGGCACTAGATATCAGTGCGGTAGCTACGGCGGCAACACCCTCGGAATTGCCGAGAAAACCGAGCCCGTCAGTGGTGGTTGCTCCAAGTGTTACTGGGGCACCAATCAACTCAGTCAAAACCGACTCAACCTTGGCGCGGTTAGGTGCAACTTTTGGACGGTTGCCAATAATTTGTACCGCAACGTTTTCTACTCGAAAACCTTTTTCGCTCAGCAGGTTCAAAGCACCTTCGATAAACACCTTGCCGTTTGCTCCGGCAAATTCTGGGCGATCCACGCCAAAGTTCGAGCCGATGTCACCAAGGCCAGCGGCGGAAAGCAGGGCATCAACAATTGCATGACTTACGGCATCACCGTCGCTGTGGCCATCAAGCCCGCGCTCACCAGGCCAAACGATGGTGCCTAGATAAAGCGGTTTTGCTGCATCTTCGGTGAATCGGTGAACATCTGTGCCAATACCTGTGCGCATGGTGCGGCCAAAACGCAGTTCGGCAGCCGCTAGATCTTCAGCGGTAGTCACCTTGAAGGCCCTGGAATCCCCTTCGACGGCGTTCACTTGAATTCCGTGTGCCTGGGCGAGAGCAGCGTCATCGGTGTAATCATGCTTGGTCGCCGCGTAGGCGGCCACAAGTTGCGCTGCCACAAAACCTTGGGGAGTCTGGGCTGATCTCAAAGTTTCACGGTCAATGGTTTCGCGAACGATCTCACCATCTACGCGCTTTATGGTGTCAACCACACGCATGACCGGCAGAGCTGCAAGACCTGAACGGCGAACCTCAGCAGCCACCTTTTCAAAGAGCGAGGTCGGGGTAAGTGCCCTAGCCGCGTCGTGCACTAGCACGACATCAATTTGGTCATCCAGTGATGCCAGCGCAATTGCGATGGACTCTTGACGCGTTGTTCCACCAGGGACCACGTCAAAGCGCACCTGCTTGCCCGCAAGAATAACGTCGGCGAGCTCAGCAGTTTGCTGTTCGTGACCAGCAGGAACCGCAATGATTACCTGTTCAAGCGCAGCAATTTCGGCAACGTTTTCGAGTGAATGCTGAAGTAGAGATTTTTCAGCAAGAGTTACAAAAGCCTTAGGCTTGTCGGCACCCAGTCGTGTGCCCAGTCCAGCAGCAACAACGACCACCGCAAGATCGCGAACGGTCATGTGCTGTTCCTAGGAGGCTAGAACTTCGTCGAGAGTGATAGAAGCTTTTTCTTCGTCAACTTTGCGGGCAAGTGCAAGCTCTGAAACCAAAATTTGGCGAGCCTTTGCCAACATGCGCTTTTCACCGGCTGAAAGACCGCGGTCTTGGTCGCGGCGCCAAAGGTCGCGAACCACCTCAGAGACTTTTACGACATCTCCGGAGTCTAGCTTTTCAAGGTTTGCCTTGTAGCGGCGGGACCAGTTGGTTGGCTCTTCGGTGAACTCGGCACGCAAGACGCTGAAGACCTGCTCTACGCCCTTTTTGTCGATGACGTCACGAACGCCGACCATTTCTACGTTCTCAGCTGGGACCCAAATGGTGAGATCACCCTGAGCAACAATGAGCTGTAGGTACAACTTGGTTTCGCCGCGAATGGTGCGGTCAGCAACCTCGATGATTTGTGCAGCACCGTGGTGTGGGTAAACGACAGTTTCGCCGACTTCAAACTTCATGTGGGTGATTCCCTTCAGAAACCACTATTTTACCACAGCAACACGCCAATATAAAGGGATAAACTAGAGGGGCTATTTAGCGATTCTCAGGAGGAACAATGGCTATTCGCAAACTTGCAGCAGCATCAATCGCCGCGGCCCTAATGTTGGGCACCAGCGGCTGCAACTTTACTAGCCCTGTGGCTTCAATTGAGGCCTATGCGCCAAGCGATGGCTCACAAATTGACCTTGAGAACGTCAAGGCCCGCAACTTCATCTATGTTGCCGGCGAAGAGTTCGGTGGCCTATTCGGCACCCTGGTAAACCCATCTCTAGAGTCAAAGACTGTGCGAATTCAGTACACCGACGCAACCCTCAACGAGAAGAAGTCAATCAGCGTAAATCTGTTGCCGGGCGCTGCGTTGGACATTGGTTACAACGGCACCGCACCGCTATTGGTTGACCTTGGCTCGGCTCCAGGCAAGATCGTAAGCATCTACCTAAACGAGGGTAGCGAGAGCGGTCGTCAGCTAAACGTGCCTGTACTCGATGGCACTTTGGTTGAGTACCAACAGCTGGTTGACGCATTGCAATCAGCAGTGCCTGCTTCAGCTGAATAGAAGACTTAGACGAAAACCCCTCCCAACTGGGAGGGGTTTTCTATTTCTGAATCAAAAATCAGAATGTGGCAGGCTAAATTTCAAACTTGTAGCCCAGACCGCGAACGGTCAACAGGTGTGCCGGGCGAGCAGGGTCGTCCTCGATCTTTGAGCGCAGTCGCTTCACATGAACATCGAGGGTCTTGGTGTCACCGAAATAATTTGAACCCCACACACGATCGATAATTTGACCGCGGGTCAACACGCGATTCACATTTTCGAGAAGCAGCTCTAGCAGTTCAAATTCTTTGAGCGGCATTGAGGTTTTTTCACCGTTGACAAACACCTGGTGGCGGTCGACATCCATGCGTACTGGCCCAGCTTCAAGAATGCCCTCAGCTGAAGTGACCACCGGGGCATCTGCGTTTCGCCGCAACACTGCCTTCATACGAGCCAACAATTCGCGGGTTGAGTAAGGCTTGGTCACGTAGTCATCAGCACCAATTTCAAGGCCAACAACCTTGTCAATTTCAGAGTCCTTGGCAGTCAGCATGATGATTGGCACCTGCGAAGTTTGTCTAATAATGCGGCATACTTCATTGCCATTTACGCCTGGCAACATCAGGTCCAGCAAAATCAAGTCGATGCCTTTTTTAGCGAACTTTTCAATTGCCTCGTGACCGTCAACAGCCTCAATTACATCAAAGCCCTCTTTAGTCAGCAGGTAAACCAGTGGGTCTCTGAGTGACTGTTCGTCTTCAACAACTAGCACTGTTGTCATTTTTATTTACTCACTTCGATTGGTTGTGCTGCCAGAGGCAGACGAATTATGAAGGTTGACCCCTGGCCAACCTTGGACTTTAGCTGAACCTCGCCTAGGTGCTTCTGGGCGATGTGCTTGACTATGCTGAGCCCTAGACCAGTTCCTCCGGTGAGGCGCGAACGGCTTGGGTCAACTCGATAGAAACGTTCAAAGATGCGCTCTTGGTCTTCAGGTGCAATTCCTGGGCCGTTGTCGGAAACTGCCACCTCAGCAATACCCTTGCGCTTGCGCACAGTCACTACTACCTTGGCGTTTTCTTGACTGTAGAGCACAGCGTTTTCAATCAGATTTTTGACCGCTGCCTTTAGTAGCTCATCGTCACCAAAGACCTCGACCCCGGTGCCGTAGACAACCTCGATCTCAACCTTTTTCTTTGTTGCAACTACCTGATTGCGCTCAATTGCCTCACTCAGCACGCCATTGAGGTCAACAACCTTGGTGAGCCCGGCAACCTCTTTGGACTGCACGTGCGAAAGCTGAATAATGTCTTGAACCAGATGCGCAAGGCGCTGAGATTCTGCCTCGAGGCTTTTGGCAAATTTCTGAACTTGCTGAGGGTCATCCACCGCAATCTGGATAGCCTCGGCCAACAAACTGATGGCTCCGATTGGGGTTTTCAACTCATGAGAAATGTTGGCAACAAAGTCACGTCTTGTTTCTTCTAGATTGTGGCTTTCAGTTCGGTCCTCAACCAGCAAAAGCACAAACCCCTCGCCCAGGTGAATAGCCCGGGCGTTAACCCAAAGAGTAGTTTTGCCAAGTTCTGAAACCAGAGCCAGATCACGACCGCGAGCCTTTGAAGGCTTCTTGACGGTTCTGGCTTTATCAACCAAAGCCACCAATTTTGGGTGAGATAGCTCTTCACCACGAACTAGGCCAAGTGAAAATGCCGTCTTTGTGGCACGAACGATTTTGCCATCGATGTCTAGAACCAAACCAGCCGAAGCAAGAGCGTTTAGCGGTCTAGAGATGCCTTCGAGCACTAGCTCGGAACGCTGTTGGACCTCTTTGGTTCGAAAGGTCGTCCAGCACACAATTCCTACAGAAAACGCGCCAACTAGGAAAGCGGTCAAGACCGATCCCCAAAATTCTGCGCTGTAGTTCATAAAGTTAACACTAGGTTATGGGCGGGTGCCGCCTGCCAGCAATAGCCCCTGACGGGCCGGTATTCTTGGGGTGTTAAGAAAGTGTTTTATCTTTGTTTACCTAGCACTGAAAGCCTCTAAAAGTCACTGAGTTAACCTAGTGACCAAACACCAGCAATGGAAGGTATTAGCTATGCGTGAAGTGTTCCAGATGGAACTGCAAGAGGTTCAAACCCGTCTTGTAGATATTGCCGAGACAGTCACCAGTGTGATTGAGAGCGCCACCAAGGCATTCAACAACTCAGACGCGCGGCTAGCCGAGCAGGCAATTGCTCTGGCGGAAGCCAACGAGAGCAAAGCGCTAGACCTCGACGAGCTGGTCATCAAGATTTTGGCTCGACAGTCGCCCGTGGCGCGCGACCTTCGTATTTTGGTTTCAGCTCTTCGCATCTCAGCCTCACTTGAGCGCATGGGCGCACTTGCTGGCCACATCGCAGCCATCGCAAAGTACCGTTTTCCAGGGTCAGCTGTTCCGGCTCCGCTCGTTTCAACATTTGCCGAGATGGGCAAGCTGGATGTCGAGCTGGCGCGCAAGGTTACCGATCTTTTGCGCAACACCAGCGTTGACCAAGCTCGCGCGATTCAAGCCCAAGACCAGCGCGTTGACGAGCTGCACCGCCACGTATTTGATGTGGTTTTGGCTGATGACTGGAAAGAAAACGCCATGTTCACTGTTGATGTGACTTTGGCTAGCCGCTACCACGAGCGTTTTGCTGACCACGTAGTTGACATCTCGAGCAAGGTTTCATACCTAACCACCGGTGAGTGGCATGAGGTAGTCGAGTAAATCAAATAATAAAAAAGGCCTCCCGCACAGGGAGGCCTTTTTTATTGACTTATTACTTCTTGTTGCCCTGTGCTGCCACAGCAGCGGCGCCAGCGGCCGCAGCCTCTGGGTCAAGGTATTCGCCACCCTTGACTACTGGCTTGAAATTCTCGTCTAGGTGGTAAACCAATGGAATACCGGTTGGAATGTTTAGCTCAGCGATGCCCTCGTCAGAGAGGTCATCAAGGTGCTTGACCAGTGCGCGAAGCGAGTTGCCGTGTGCGGTAACCAAGACGGTCTTGCCAGCCTTAAGTGATGGCTGAATGTCTGAAAGCCAGAATGGCAACATGCGCTCAAGAACATCCTTCAAGCACTCGGTCTTCGGGATCTTGTCGCCAAGGTCTGCGTAGCGTTCGTCATGTGCCTGTGAGTACTGGTCGTTGTCATCAATTGGCGGTGGTGGCACATCAAAGCTGCGGCGCCAGGTCTGGAACATCTCAGGGCCGTATTCAGCCAAGGTCTGAGCCTTGTCCTTGCCCTGAAGCGCGCCGTAGTGACGCTCGTTTAGGCGCCAGTCGCGCTGAACGTCAATCCAGCTGCGGTCAGCTGCGTTGAGTGCAATGTGGGCGGTGTTGATGGCACGCTTTAGACGTGAGGTGTAAAGCAAGTCTGGCTTTAGACCAGACTCAGCTAGAAGTTCACCGGCGCGCTTTGCCTCTTCGCGACCCTGGTCGCTTAGGTCAACGTCTACCCAACCGGTAAACAAGTTCTTTTGGTTCCAGTCGCTGTTTCCGTGACGTAGAAGAATCAATGTGTATTTGGCAGTCATGTCACCAAGTTTAGTGTTTGCAAAGCCTCGGCTATGTTTGTACCCGTGGCAATCAAGAAGCCGATCGGCACTATTACTAGGGGAACAACTAACCCCAATCGGTTGCGCCGCATTGATCGCTACATAGCGGCCCTGCCAATCCTCAGAAGCACCACCGCCCCGGTCGTGGTTGACCTAGGTTTTGGCGCCAGCCCCATAACAGCGATTGAGCTGCTGCAACGCCTGAGCCAAGTGAACCCAGAAACTCATGTGGTGGGCATAGAGATAGATCGCGAAAGAGTTGAGCGCGGCCTGGCTGTTGCCACTGCCAACTTGCACTTTACCCATGGTGGCTTCGAGACGCCTTTGCCGCATTCAATCGGGGCTAAAGCAGATGTCATTCGGGCATTCAACGTCTTGCGCCAATACAGTGAAGCCGAGGTCGCCGACGCCTGGGCCATGATGCTTTCTAGACTGAACCCAAACGGCGTTCTAGTAGAGGGCACCTGCGACGAGATTGGACGCCTGGCGTCTTGGATCACACTTGGTGTAGACGGACCAAAAACTTTCACAATTTCACTACGTTTGCAGGAGCTTGAGGCTCCAAGCAAAGTTGCCGAGCGCTTGCCTAAAGCGCTAATTCACCACAACCTGCCCGGCGAGAAGATCCATGATTTTTTGAGTGCACTAGACATGGCCTGGCAAACCAATGCGGGCCTGAGCACGTTTAGCCCCTCGCAAAGGTGGTTGGCCACCTGCCAACAACTTGAGCGTCAAGGCTGGCCTATTAGCAACGATAAAAAGCGACGCCGCCTGGGTGAACTAACCGTGGATTGGTCTGCGGTAGCTCCAAACTAGGAGCTTACCTAAACCTCAGGTAACTCTTTTCGGGCATCGTCTTCGGCCATGCCACTGGCACAAAGCAAGTCAATCAGCAGAGGGCGCAAGAGCAGCAAAACGCTGGCCTCACGCAATTGGTCGGCTATGCCAAATTTCTTTGGATCAAGCTGGTGAATAATTTCGAGAAACATTTTGCGTGATTCATCGAGCGCGTCTGGACCGTCAAGCCCCTTTGCCAGCACGGCCGTGGCCGCTGAAATTTGCTCAAATAAGTCGGCAAGGTAAGGGCGCGGTTTACCGTCACGAATCAGAAAATCCACTCGGCGAACAACCACGCGCAAATTACGGGTTGCCAAATCCATTCCTCGCATCAAACGCATTTGATCGGTGAGTTCACCCCGGTGCTTGCGCATAAACGGTGAGATTCGTGACACCGAGGCAGCGCTGTCTAGACTCATGCGCCAGTTGTCGACCAGCGGCTGAGACCGCCTGACCCTGACCAAAGCGGCATCGACTACTTGGACATCTGCGCTCTTAACTGCAAATTTCAAAGCGTCAACTGCATCGAGAAAGACGGCAAAAAGTTTTGTGGCATCTTTTGATGCCATGCCAATTGGATCACGCGGAATAAATGCAGTGAACACCAGCGCGATGACACCACCGATCAGGCCATCAAGACTGCGAATAAATGCCCCACCATCCGGCTCGGGCATGATCTGCACGAGCATGGCCTGAATGCCAACGGTGAGTGAGAACGCTGCGGTGCCCGAAAGAAATCGAGCCGAGACTAGTGCGACCAGCAAGACCACACCCACTTGCCAGGCTCCACGGCCCAGTACCAGCAAGAACACTTCACTTAGCGCAATGCCAACAACCATACCCAAAGCGGTTTCAAAAACCCGCCTCAGCCTTGCGTCGCGAGTGAATCCAAGAGCTGCGATAGTCACCGTCACCGCAAAGATAGGGTTTTTATGCCCGAGCAAGAAATAGGCAAAGCTATAAGCCGTCGTGGCTGCCACAACAATCTGCAAAATTGGCGGCAAGGACTCAATCACCCGTTGCACAGAGGCCCTGAGCGTCCA
>JACCDW010326498.1_pt1 | contig 15743 bp, 13 predicted proteins | sample 7449781 | NCBI WGS metagenome assembly JACCDW01 (sample SAMN15323449, study PRJNA562643) | freshwater metagenome | isolation source: river surface water | place: USA:Blue River Watershed | collected 2017-08-18
CGGTAATAGCGAGCATAATAGTCGCTAGGACCACAGCGAGTTGGATGACAAAGTCGATGATGTTGTCGATGGTGGTGACGAGTGAACAGAAGTTGCAGTCAACCCCGGTGCAGGCAAGGATCTGGGCTGAGGCTGTTGCAGGAAGCCAGAGGAATGCCAGTATGAGGGTGAGGAGCGTGAGGAAGCGCATGGTTAGGGTAATTGTACACTACCGGGACAGAACGAAAGACCTAGATTTTTACCAGAATAAAATGCATTAACATACACCGTCGTTCCCACGTACACGTTGAGCTGACAGAGCTCAGCCTCAGGTACACCTAACAGTGACAGGAGGTACTGCTCAGCCTGACGGCGTGTCTCGCCAAGTGGCTCGGCTTCAAGGCCCACCGCAAACGATCCGTCTGCTTCATTGAAAATTACACCAAAGGTTGTACTTGTTTCATTTGCCAGTGTCGTCAGCGCGTAGAGACCATCACCCATCTGCACGGTGCTTTCGCGCTGGCGTGGATCAGAAATCAGTATGTCGCCGGCAGGAGTAGCTACTGCAATGTACGCGTTCTCGGCAACTACTTGGTACGTCGAAGTAGCTGGCGCTCCTGCAGGTAGTTCAGTATAGACGGGGTCTGGTGTGCGTGTACTCAGTAGCAAGTACACACCAACAGCGAACACGAGAACAGCTATAAGGCAGAATGTGAGTGCGAGTATAAAAAGTTTCTGTTGCATATATTATTTTAGCGCAAGCCACACGCACGAGCGGTTGACCACGGTCGCCACGAGTTACCTGCTTCTCTATAAATTCGTCGACCATTAATCATATTACACTCGTTATTCAAGAGTGCGTTTCGGCACTGCTGGTACAAAGCCGGATTGGTAACGCGAGCTGCATAATCAGTACCTCCCCATGCATCATGGCAATTTAAATCAGGTATATTCAAGTGCCCACAGCCACGAATTACATGAACGGTGGTATTGATTTGCATCGCACCAAAGGAGAACGGGTTATTATCAGCCCCAATGTCTGACCGACTGATTGGTGAAGCTCCACAAGAACTTTCCTGCGTGATGATACAGTTGGCTTGCGACGACAGATTGCCCCAAATACGCGCAATGTTCCCATCGGTACATGCGCCGGCAGCTGAAGCGAGCGATACGCTACTAACCGAACTGAGAATAACGGCATACTCAGCATCGCTAAGAATACGGTTGGTATGGGTAGTAATCGGATCGAAGGTGACATTACTAGTACCAGCATCGCGCGCATACCCGCAGTCTATGTTATTCCAGTTTAGTAACGATGTATTACTGCCGACCAAAATACTCATGACGGTGTTGACGACCAAGAACGCACTCAACATGATGACAATACCAATCAAAATGTTAGAAAACATCTGCTTCGCGCGTTCCATCTGACTCACATTTCCCCGCGAAGACACGAGAAGGTATCCGGCATACACCATAATGAGTGCCCCCAGTACAGCAATGAGGCCTATAAGAAAACGAACTATATTATTTGAAAGCTGGACCAACTCACAAACTCCGTAGTTATCAGGAGCATAGGCTTCAGCACAACCAGGCTCACCTACTGGACACGCCGGAACCAACCCTTGCGCAACCACTTCCTCTGCAGGTAGTACCATCAAGACTGCAGCTACTACGCAGCAGAGTACAATGGGGGCGAAAAACTTCCGCAACATACCAAAATCCTACCACAAAGGAGCCCTTCCCCAACCAATAATTTTGTGATAACTTATGGGCTACTCACTTCGGTGAGCACAAAGCGACGAGACCGAAATGTCCTAAAACTAGAAAATGTAATACGCGTCGGTACTCAAGCGGTCAACGAGGGCAGACTGTAAATCTGCTGGCTTATGCCTACGAAGGTTCGAATCCCTCCCGGCGCACACAGGTATATAACAAAAGACTGATTCAAATGAATCAGTCTTTTGTTATATAGCAAGTGAACTGCTTCACTTGCGGACCTGTGTGCGAGCCGGAGGGATGTCTTGGCTATTCTTAATGCCAAGACGACCGAGGCCGGGCAGGAGGTGCTTATGAGCGTCAGCGAATTAGCAACCTGACGCCACCCGAGTGTATTAGTAAATTATGAACGAAGTGAAATAATTTACTTAACAACTCGATATATAGAGACCGAAATTCCCTCCCGGCGAATAAACTTGACATTACACTATTTTTAGTGTAATATGTTATTAGGCTTCGACATTGAGAGGATAGACGATGTTGACAACGGCACAGTTTGAAAATAATAGGAAGGAGAAGCTGGGTATTGCCTACTTCATCTTCAACGACCACCTCTCCGTGTTTACTGCACTTGATGACGCGTGTATGGGATCTTCAATCAACAACGCGGAAGAAATCATCAAGGCAATATGCAACAAGGAACGAGTCGACCCGTTCTGCATGAGATTTTTCGATCTTCAAACTCGTACCTCATATGGGGGCGGGTTGAGAAAACTGGAACCCGGTGATTTCGAGTTCGACGAAGTACTTATCGTGCCGTCGTCGCAACGTATACAAGGGTTTCATGCTGACTGTTGGAAACTTACTAAATGCCCCAGCCAAGTCATTAAAAAATTTGCGGCATTCATCGACGGCACTCCACGTCAATACATACCTCGCGCCTTCGAAGCAAAGTTCTTCGAGTCGTCCATCTGAAGAAATGGCTTAGCCCATCTTCGGTTGGGCGGCTTTTCTTTTATCTCCCCTCCACAAAATTGTCGAACCAGGTCGATCTCGACACACATACTTTCGTGTCAAGTACCTCCGTGCAGACGTATAGAAACACATATTGACGCCGAGTCGACTAGACCGTACCATTTAAGTAAGTTGTTTTTTAACGGGAGGATTCGATGTTCTTCAAAACAGCAGCTCTGCTCGTACTGATTCTCTGCTACCCACTCTCCGTTCACGCACTCACCAAGGCTGAAGCACTCCAGTGCGTAAACCAAGGTATCAACGCCTTCCTTAAAGGTGGCCCCATTACGCACCTGGTCGATACCGACTACATGATTGCCCGAGAGAACATTTCAGCTAGCGCGGCACGCGTCGATGAACTCCTCAATGAGCGAGCCCGCAGCAACAAAGGCTACTACCAAAACGTATCAGCCAATGTAGTGGGTGTCCCACAAGCAAAGAGTAATGGTTTTTTTCTGGTAGCCGGCACGGTTAAAGGTGAAGAGACCGAGTCGCTTGATACGGTAGTCTGGAAACCATTCAAGCACCAATACATTCTCTGGGTTAGAAAAGAGGGTGACCAGTGCCGCATTGGTGTCCTCGCTATTGAAGAAGTATTTCGTTTGGCCAGTTGGGTTAAGACCAATCTCTAGAACGACAAAGGCCGGAGCACAGCTCCGGCCTTTTTTGTGTCGATGGAGTTCTACGCAGTGACCAATTCTTTTTCAGCTGCTTTCTGTACCGCTGTCTTTCGTCCACCCTTCTTAGTGACTTCAAAGGCTAGCTCCCCTTTCTTCATGGCCACCTTCACGGTGCCACCATTCAGCATCCCCTGGCTCACCATTTGGTTTGCGACTGGAGTCAAAATCTTGCTTTGAATGACACGCTTTAATGGCCGTGCACCAAACTTTGGATCATACCCCTCCTTGGCTAAGAAGTCGTAGACCTCGTTTGTTACCGTCAGGATAATTTCCTTGCCTGCCAAGCGCTTCTGCACTTCAGCCACCTGGAGCTCAACAATCGCTCGGATAGTCTCTGGAGAGAGAATATCAAAGACGATAATCTCATCGAGACGATTGAGGAATTCAGGACGGAAGTACGACTTCAAGCTCTCCATTACCTTATCCTTAGCCTGGGTGTACTGGGCGACATCGTCACGGTTATTGGTGAAGCCAAAGTTCGACATGCGATCGATGTGCTCAGCACCAATGTTCGAGGTCATGATGATAATCGTGTTCTTGAAGTTTACCTTGCGCCCCTTGGCGTCGGTGAGGTGTCCTGAATCAAGTACCTGCAAGAGCACGTTAAACACTTCTGGGTGTGCCTTCTCTACTTCATCGAAGAGGATGACGGCGTACGGTCGGTGACGTACCTTTTCGGTAATTGAACCACCTTCTTCGTGACCGACGTACCCAGGTGGCGAACCAATAATCTTCGAGACGGAATGCTTCTCCATGTACTCAGACATATCGATACGAATGAGTGCATCCTTATCATCGAACATAAAGTCAGCCAACGCTCGTGAGAGCTCGGTCTTACCAACGCCGGTAGGTCCCAAGAAGAGGAACGAACCAATTGGGCGATTTGGATCAGCAATCCCCGCGCGTGAACGCTTAACTGCGTCGGTAACGAGTTTCACTGCATGGCTCTGCCCCACAACGCGCTCGGTTAAGTCTTCTTCCATGCGTGAGAGTTTCTGTGCCTCAGCTTCGAGCATGCGCGCCACCGGAATACCGGTCCAGCGTGAGACCACCAACGCGACATCTTCTTCAGTCACTTCTTCCTTGAGGAGACGGCGGCCACGTTGCAGCGACTTCAAGCGCTTCATCTTCTCAGCAAGCTCTTTCTCTACTGATGGAATTGAGTCGTAGCGAATCTCGGCGGCTTTGGTTAAGTCTGCCATCGCTTCTGCTGTCTCCGCCTCAGTACGCAATTCTTCGAGCTCTTTCTTGAGTGCACGAATATCATTGAGGGCCGTCTTTTCGTTATTCCACTTCGCATCGAGCGCGGCTGTTTGCTCACGCAATTCACCCACTTCTGCATCAATCTCTATGAGACGTGCCTTCAGCTTCTTCTTTCCGGCGGTGTCAGCAATCTGCTCATCCTTCTTGAGAGCTTCCTTCTCAATCTCAAGACGACGTACGGCACGGTCAGCCACAACGAGTTCATCAGGCTTATTTTCAAGCGCAATACGAAGGGCTGAAGCCGCTTCGTCGATAAGGTCAACCGCCTTGTCAGGCAAGAAGCGGTCGGTGATGTAGCGACTTGAGAAATGAACGGCTGCAATGATAGCGTCGTCGGTAATGCGCACCCCATGGAAGAGTTCGTACTTTTCTGAAAGCCCGCGTAAAATCGCAATAGCGTCTTCTTCGGTTGGCTCAACAACATGCACCGGCTGGAAGCGACGGGTTAGCGCAGGGTCGCGCTCAATGTGCTTCTGGTACTCCTTAAGGGTCGTTGCCCCAATCACGCGGATCTCGCCACGAGCTAGAGCAGGCTTCAGCATGTTTGATGCATCCATTGAACCTTCAGAGGCACCCGCCCCCACAATAGTGTGGAGCTCATCGATGAAGAGAATCACGTTACCTTTTGATTGCTCCACTTCCTTCATTACGTTCTTCAACCGCTCTTCAAATTCGCCGCGGAACTTGGTACCAGCAACCAAGAGACCGAGGTCGAGCGAGAGAATTTCTTTATCCTTGATTGATTCTGGTACATTGCCGAGCATAATCATCTGTGCCAAACCTTCAGCAATTGCCGTCTTCCCTACCCCCGCTTCACCAATGAGAACCGGATTGTTCTTCGTACGGCGAGAGAGAATCTGGATGACGCGCTGCACTTCAACATCGCGACCAATCACCGGGTCGAGCTTGTTCTCTTGTGCGAGCTTGGTTAAGTTGCGGGTGTACTTCGATAGCGCCCGAAACTTTTTTGGCTGCTGCACATCGTGCACGTTGTGCTCACGAATGTCTTGGACCGCCTTAGCGACTTGCTCGCGGTTAATCTGGAGACGCTGCAAGACTTCAATCGCTGGGCCTGGGAACTCAAGCACCGACATAAAGAGGTGTTCGACACCCACGTATGAGTCACCAAGCTGCTCAGCTACCTGGGCAGACTTTTCGAGTGCCTTTGCGAGCTCTGGAGTAAGGTAGAGCTGGTAGCTCTGCGAAACCGCTGACGAACCATCGGGTCCTTCGAGCGACTCAAGGAGCATGTCGGTTAGTTCGATGATGTCGATATGGAGCTGGTCGAGAATCGAGACCACGGCGCTTTCGTCTTGCATAGCAAGGGCAGTCAGGAGGTGAACCGGACTGACGTGGTTTTGGCCACGTTCAATAGCCAACTCGTGTGCTTTCCGAATTGCTTCCTTGGCACGCGAGGTGAAGTTGTGAAAATTAGGCATAGAATTCAAATCAAATTAGGTTGGTTGCGTCGTAACAGTCATACAGGTACAGACGAATCGGTCAGGCAGTTCATACGCAATATCACTATATTGCAACAGAATGCCCCTGAAGTCAAAAACTAAAAAAACGACCTAGTTAAGGTCGTTTGGTCGTTCAGGTCGGAGAACCTTGCTCATCGGCTTCTGATGTATCAATAAAATCAATCCCGACACCGAGCGCCACCAACCTGAGTTGAGCCTCAACCGCAATAGCTTTGGTGTTTAAAACCTTTATCGATGCGACTGCAACCTCACTATTACAGTTGATGACCGTAATCGCTGCGTTCAATTGCTCAACAAGAAGCTTGATCTGATCATCTTTCTCGTTAAGCTGACGATTACAGGCATCAAATTGCCTTTCGCTCTCTTCGCGCCAGCGATCGAGCTCTGCATGGTACCCATCGACTCGTTCTTGAAGTGCCTTATTCTCAGCTTTCAATTGTCCGTTCTCGGACTCCAAGCGCCGACGAACTGCTTGCAAATCCTGGTACTGTGACTGCCAATTCGGCATCTCACGCAACTTTTCTTCTGCTGCTTTGGCACGAAGGTTTGCACTCCGTACCCAACCCGACAGCGCGTGGAGCACCTCAAGAAGATAGATTTTTGACACCTTCCCAATCGGTGCACCCTCGACGATAATCTGCCGAGCCACCATTTCTGGATTGAAACTTCCTTCATTTTTCGCCACGGCACATTTCCTTCATTGTCAGTTTCTATCTGGCGCTATCTAACCATGCTACCTAGAAAAGTCAATGTTTTGGCTACATGTGCTTTAAGTACCGCAACCGTTCGTGATAATTCAGCTTCAGTAGTACTAGGGCCAAGCGTAAACCGAATCGTCGAAGTCGCACGAGCAGCATCACCAGAGATGGCTTTCACCACTGTACTTCCCCCGCCTGTTGCTCCTGAGCAAGCAGATTTCGTTGAGCACGCTATCCCCGCTTCATCGAGACAAATCACCGCAAACTCACTATCAACGCCCGGGATTGAAATGTTTACATTGTTGGCAACCCGAGACTCCCTATCACCATTAACCACTACTCCATCAATCTGTAGCAACTCATTCACGAAGGTATCCCGTAGCTTTGCCACGTGCGCCGCTCGGTCCTTGTAGCCTCGTTGTGCCACCTCGATCGCCACAACCGCACCCATAATACCGACAACATTCTCCGTTGCTGGCCGTAGACCTCCTTCCTGAGGACCGCCAAACATCACCGGTGACAGACTGACTCCGTGACGCGTCGCAACCACCCCGACCCCTTTTGGTCCACCACATTTCCCGGCATCAAGCGAGAGTATATCTGCCTGCAATTGCTCGAGTTGGCATGGGAGCCACAGCGGTGCTTGGGCCGCATCAATATGTACCAGCATACGCACTGCGTGCTCACGCTCATATGCCCGCACGGCGCGCGCCAACTTCCCCACTGACTGCACTACCCCTATTTCACTATTTACGTACGCAAAGGTAACGAGTACAGTCTTTGGTGATAGTAATTTTAGAAATTCAGCAAAAACAATCTGACCGCCTTCATCTACTGGCACTGCCGTAACCTGCACCCCGAGCGACGCTGCAAAGGCAACCGTCTGCGTCACTGACGGATGCTCAATCGCGGTGGTAATAATTTCCATGTCTGCAAACGCCACACCTTCTTTGTGTCGCGCATAGAGGGCTCCTAGAATTGCCAGGTTGTTACTCTCGGTGCCAGAGCCGGTAAAGACAATACCGTTCTCACGCACACCAAGAACGCGCGCGAGCGAAGCTCGCGCGCCGTCAATCTCGCGCCTCGCAGCCACACCATCGCTGTGAATTGCACTCGGGTTGGCAAAATGAGCGGCCTCAGCTGCCCGCATAGCTGTCACTACTTCTGGTAGGAGTGGCGTAGCCGCTGCGTGGTCGAGGTAGATGCGTCGACCTGACTGGCTTTTACCAAATTTTGAAATAAATCGATCAAATATCATATATGTATCAGGCATAATGCCATACAGCTTTAAAAATAGCCAATCGATTAAAACTATGGTAGAGTATGCGCACATAACTGCCGTATTCACGGCCTTTTTCATTACTCATCCTCACCCACGCGAACCATTATGGCTAAACACAAGACACCAACCAGCACCATCACCAAGCGACCACCAGTCGTTGTTATTATGGGTCACATTGACCACGGCAAATCAACCCTCCTTGACTACCTCCGCAAGTCAAACGTGGTTGCTGGTGAAGCCGGTGGTATCACCCAGCACCTCTCTGCGTACGTGGTTCCCCATACCACTAAGGACGGCGCCAAAGAAACTATTACCTTCCTTGATACCCCAGGACACGCGGCGTTTCAGCAGATGCGCCACCGTGGCGCTGACGTTGCCGACATAGCTATTCTCATTGTGTCAGCCGAAGACGGTGTAAAGCCTCAGACGCTTGAGGCACTTGCGAGCATCAAGGCAGCCGAGATTCCCTACGTCGTTGCTATCAACAAGATTGATAAGCCAGGCGCTGACCTCGTGCGTACTCAATCAAGCTTGATTGAAAACGAGATTTACATCGAAGGTATGGGTGGCGACATCCCGTGGGTAGCTATCTCAGCTAAGACCGGTCAGGGAGTCGACGAACTCCTCGATGTTGTCATTCTCGCGGCTGACCTTGCCGAACTTACTGGCGACACGAGCGCCCCAGCAACCGGCACCGTCCTTGAAGGCAACCTCGATCCAAAGCGCGGTAGTACTGCTACCCTTCTTATCCAGAACGGTACCCTCAAGAGCGGCATGTTCGTTGTGGCAGGCAATGGCTTTGCCCCGGTGCGAATCATGGAAGATTTTACAGGTAAAGCTATTAAAGAAGCTGGCCTATCAGTGCCAGTACAAATAATTGGCTTCTCTGAAGTGCCAGCTGTCGGCAGCACCTTTGCCACGGTCGCCAACAAGAAAGAAGCCGAGGCACTCGTTTCGCAACGTAAACAAGATACCGTTTCTGTTGGCTTTGCCCCAACCAAGCTTCCGATTGTCCCGGTTCTCATTAAGGCAGACGTAATGGGTACCCTTGATGCTATCAAGCACGAGCTCGCAAACTTCTCCTCTGACCGTATCGCCGTTCGTGTCATTGACGCACATGTAGGCGATATCACCGCCAACGATGTGCAAAACGTTAGTGCTACCGAAAACGCCATCATTGTGGGATTCAACGTAAAGGCGGAGCGAGCTGCGGTCGACTTAGCGGAACGACTTGGTGTGGAGATTGAAACCTTCAGTATCATCTACGAACTTTCTGACTGGCTTAACACCGCGCTCATCAACCGTACGCCAAAGCGTGAAGAAGAAATCGTGACTGGTAAGGCGAAGATTCTGAAGATCTTCAGTACGCAGAAGAATGTGTACGTGCTCGGTGGTCGCGCTGAAGAAGGTACCTTAAAGCTGATGCAACGCGTTCGTGTCCTTCGTCGCGATATTGAAGTTGGCAAAGGCAAGCTCGTGAACCTCCAGCAGCTCAAGTCAAACGTGCAGGAAATTCGTGAAGGCGAATTCGGTATGCAAATTGAGTCAAAGGCAGACATTGCCCCAGGCGATGTCATTGAAGCGTTTGATACGGTAGTCACCTAGATATATATGTCACTTGATCGTCAAAGCAAAGTAGCTGAGCAAGTCGCGTACTACGTGGCGCTCTATGTGCAAAAGGAAGCCAACGCTGACCCGCTGATTACGATTACCCGGGCAGATATCTCAAGTGACTACAGCAACGCCACCGTCTACTTCACCACTATCCCCGACAACCGGCAGAATGACGCACTTATTTTCCTCAAGCGTGCCGGGAGCGATATGCGCCATTTTATAAAAAAGAAGATGCGCATCAAGCAAATCCCCTTCCTCAACTTCGCCATCGACTTCGGGGAGCGCCACCGCCAGCACATCGACGAGATAGTGCGAGAGACAGGAACAGAACCAACCTTCGAGATTCCAAAGTAATAGAAAAAAGCGCGCTCCAATGGGAGCGCGCTTTTACATTACGCTACTTTAGCTGCCACCTTTAATACCTCAGTGATTACTTTATCCCGAAATGAGGTCACTCCACCACCGGAAGGGCCCTCAGGGATAGCATACACACCAAATGAACCATCAGCTTCACGAATCACCAAACAGGTATCGTATTGGCCGGTAACATGGGCAATTTTAATCATTCGCTCTACTGCTGCCAGCTTCTCAAGTGGCGAAAGCTCAGGCGAAAATATTTCGGGCTCGAGCGTGACGAGCATCGCTCCGCGCCGAAGCTCGGGAAAAAGCAGGTTTTCAAGCCACATACGAAACATTATGGAACTCCCCCTGGTTTCTGCTGGCAACTATGCCTGAGGGGTGGACATAAATCAAGACAGCATGAGCAGCATACCTATACAAAACCTTTCAATCGATTGAAAGGTTTTGAGTATGACGTAAGGGATCTCTTCCACTACTTGGACGGTACACCTTTTGGCTATTTATTTTCGTAAACTCAAAAAATATCTCAAAAGGTTTTCGATTCCCTTATACAACGCAAAATGCTGTCAGAATAAATCTGACAGCATTTTACTTTGTGCCGGGAGCGGGAATCGAACATTACATGTTCAGTACCCGTTGTCGCTCTTTATTCAAAAGAGCTGGCAACGGCTTCGATTCAGCGTTACGGATTTGTATACACAAATCCTACGCCCGCTCCCAGCCCAAAATAAAGACCCTCTTGCGAGGGTCTTTATTCTTGTGCCGGGAGCGGGAATCGAACCCGCACGGCCTTGCGGCCACAAAATTTTAAGTCTTGCGTGGCTACCAATTACACCATCCCGGCACGTGGGAAAGATAATAGCATATTACCTACAATATGCATCTTCAGGCCATTTAACTTTTAGCTTGAAGTAACTGGATAATTTCGCTCTTTCAGTCTATACTGGTGCACTGAAGAACGGCCAGGTGGCGAAGTGGTAACGCGGCGGTTTGCAAAACCGATATGCACGGGTTCAATTCCCGTCCTGGCCTCAAAATAAATTGCAGCTTGTCTGCAGTTTATTTTGGCCAAGGGAATTGAAGACCTTGCGAGACGGATTCGACTGAAAGGAGAATACGTCCACAAGGTGTACAGATTCTGTAAGAATCAAGTCCGTCCTGGCCTCAAAACAGCAGAAGCGATAGCGTATGCTGTTTTGGCCAAGGGAATTGAAGCTGTTGCGAGATAGTTTGTGAGCGAAGCGAAACAAAATATCCGCAACGGATACTGTCTGTGTAACAGAAAATTTCCCGTCCTGGCCTCAAAATAAAATGCAGCTTGTCTGCAGTTTATTTTGGCCAAGGGAATTGAAGACCTTGCGTGTCTAGGTTTACTCCCAAGCCGAAAAGTAACTAGTGTGCCCAGGTGGTGTAATTGGTAGCCACGCCTGCCTTAGGAGCAGGTGCCGCAAGGCATGGAGGTTCAAGTCCTCTCCTGGGCACACTGGTTATTTTTAAGGGAAAGGAAGATTACGGAATGATTATTTCATCCCTTGAATAATGTGGTCTAATACGGTACACTCTTGCCACACAAAGAAGTCGTATCGTGTAAAGTATAGCAATGCGCCTTTAGCTCAGTAAGGTAGGCGTAAACAGTTTCCCAAACTGTTTACCCTCATTAAGGAGTCATGTCGTGTAAGATGTAGATAAATAATGCGCCTTTAGCTCAGTTGGTAGAGCAGCTCCCTCTTAAGGAGACGGTCCAAGGTTCGAGCCCTTGAAGGCGCACCAGAGCAAAACTAAGACCCTCAGACACAAGTCTGAGGGTCTTAGTTTTAGTACGAGACCTGCGTCTCGTACGGCTCTGGTGCGAGACGGAGATATGTTTCTATTTCCTTCCTAGAAATATAAACGGTCGGGTCCGGGCTGGAGGTCGTTAAGAGCGTGAGCTAATTACGAACCTGGCGGCCATATGTGAAGGATGGGGTGACCCCTTGAGTGTTCACAAAAAACCTTTCAATCGATTGAAAGGTTTTCTTGTTTATGTTTTTGGTGTTAGCTAGCCCGCAGCTTTGTTTTCTTGAAATGTACCGGCCTTCGGTTGGCGTTATACCAACGCGCATACTTCTTCTTCCAGGTCTCGGGAAGTTTATCAAACGCAATGCACCAGTACGAGCAGTAGCCGTGCTTCTTTTCGATACAGTCCCCACAGCCTAAAAAGAGCACATGGCAGACTTGGTTCTTGCAGTGGAAGTGTTCATCAGTTTTATTGGTGCGGCAAAGGTGGCAGTACGAGATGACCTCGTCCCCTATCTTTTCACCTAGGCGTTCATCGAAGACGAAGTTTTTGCCTTTAAACTTGTTCTCTAAGCCCTCCCGCTCCACTTGGTGCTTGTAGTCAATCACCCCACCTTTAAGGTGCTTCACATCTTCAAAGCCATTGTGCTTTAGCCACGCACTCGCCTTCTCGCAGCGAATACCCCCGGTGCAGTAGAGCGCTACCTTCTTCCCTTTATGCTCGGCCAAAATCTTCGGCACAATCGCGAGCTCTTCACGAAACGTATCAACGTCCGGGCGAATCGCCCCTTCAAAGTGCCCAATCTCGCTTTCGTAGGCATTACGCATATCAACCACCACTGCATCGGGATTATTGATATACTCATTCATCTCTTTTGCAGTGAGGTACTCACCGGTGTTCGTCACATCAAAGCTTGCGTCATCGAGCCCGTCAGCCACTACTTTCTTGCGTACTTTGATATCTAGTTTATAGAACGACGGAATCTGCCCTTCCTCTACGGCAAACTTGTACGGAATTCCGTAGAATTCAGACTTACTCTTCATGTACGCGTCAAACTGATCCCAGTGCGCTCGAGGAACGTTCATTTGGGCATTAATTCCCTCGCTGGCGACATAGATACGTCCAAAGCAACCAAGCAGGCTAAAGCGCTCAAATAACTCCTTTTGGAGCGCTACTGGGTCGGCAATACGCACGTACTTATAGAACGACAGGGTAACGCGTGGAATACCATCGTTTTGTACCGCTGCCTTTTTTTCCTCTCGTGGACGCAGGTCTCGTTTCATGGGCCCAAGAATACACCCTAAGAAGCTCCCTGACAAGGAAAAATGGTCAACAATCAAAATAATAGCTTGCAAAATATAGCTTATTTTGCGTTCTATATTTGACTTTTAGCTCATTATGTGCTATTATAATAGCTAGAGAAGAAACCTGTGGGCGGAGCCTTCGCTCCCCTCCCGCTCTTTGACAAAGGAATACCTAATGTCCACTAAATATCTATTCTATGTAGCTGGAGGCATCATTCTCTTCAGCCTCACAATGCTCCACCCCCTCGGACAAATCGTCATGGGTGTCGTGACAGCCCTCGTGATTGTCATCTTCATCCTTGCACTGGTTTCTCCACTCTACGCACCGGCACTTACCAACAAACCGATGAACGGCCAACGAAGCGGTTTTCACCTCTTCACGTTTATCGAGCCGGGTCAGGTAAAACTTATCGAACGTGGTGAGAGCCTCGTTCGTATGGTTATGAACACTGACGGAAAAAGCTTCCAAGGAGGCGCTGACCCGGTAGAACGCTGGACCATCGTCGATGGAGTCAATGACCCACTTGAAGGAGTTAATCCCTTCATCAAACCGTGGGCCAGATATGTCTTCAAGACAACGGGTGCTGTATTCACCGGTATCTATCCCTACCAACAGGTACGGGAGTACCGACTGGAGCGTACCAAGATCAAGCGTAAGGAACCGACTGGTGATCGTCAGGTTGGGATGAGTAATCTCCACCTTGAAGTCACTGAAGACTACAGTGATCACTACCGGCTTCGTCAGTTCCTCTACCCGATGCATATCACCGGTGCCGAGACCAAGGACAAAATCCCGCTCGACATCATTGGTGTTGCGAAGATGGAGGTCAAGAACCCGCATCGTGCAGCGTACGGAACTGATCGCTGGGACGCAGCGGTGGTTAACCTGACCACCAACGCTATCGGCGAGAAGACCAAAACGCTCACCCTCGATAAGTCCCTGACTGCCTCGTCAGCAGACGGAGCAAAAACGGTCGCTAAGGCTGTCAAAGGCATTCAGTCCGACTTGAAAGATACTGGTATCGAAATCGGTGGGTTTGATGTTCTTGAAATCAACCCCAACCTCGACGAAGAAGGCCTTCGTATCCTTGCTGCCGAGGCACTCGCCAAACAGCAAGCCAAGGCGACCCGTGAAGACGGTGCCGCCAGAAGTGACGTGATTCGGAGCATTAATGCCGCCAACAAAGAAGCTGGCGAACTCTCCATCAAGACGATGGAAACCGAAGCAATGGTTCGTGCCGCAGAAGCCGCCGGTAAAGGCGGTGGGATTGTCATCTTGACCGCCCCTGGCACTAACACTATTGACCCTGCTCAGGCAGCCATCCTAGGTGAACTGAAGCAGCTCAACAAAAAGGGCTAAACGATGAACGATTACTATTCCGCACTTTTGATTGCGCTCATAGTTATCGTACTGCTGGTTGCCTTAACTATACCAGCCGTCATGATGAGCTTCAAAAGGAAGCAGGACACTAGCAATAGCGGGACAGCGCCCACCACGGGCGCTGGAGACGACAAATCAAAACCCGCAGCGAAAGCTGCCGAGCCTGAAAAAAAGAAGGCGAAGGAGAAAAAGCTTGAAGTCACCTGGTCTTGGTGGCTCTTCCTGTACAGTTTTCTGATTGCAGGATTCGTCATCCCCTCGTTGATGGCTGACAGCCTTTCAACCAGGGACACGTGGCTTCTCGTTATCCTGGTCTCGGTGGCTGCCACCTACGCGGTGGCCACCATGGTTAAGTACCAGTTCGACTTTGACGATGCGGTGGGAAAGGTAAACAAGATTGCGGTGGGACTGCTGATTCTTGGTATTGCATTTCTCTTGTTTCAAAACAACTTCAGCACGACCGCAACACTCAAGGATGCTGGAACACGTACGAGTGGCTTCACGTCAGGGATTAAAGAGTTTCTGGCTGGAAGCAGAAAATCAGTTCCCACTACCTCCTCCACCAACACAACCCCGTCTGGGACACTGCCGAAGCTCAGCATCGACGACTTCCTCGACAACGTCCCTGGACGTTTTCCGGCAATGACGATTGCTGCCGGAAGCAGCCTGGGGCCTGTCAACGACTACGACGACAGTTGCCTCAAGCACGCACAAGGTGGTGGCTCGGGTACACTGGTCATTATGACCAGACCAGATTTCACCAGTGAACCTGTACGCGCAACGAGCGATGCTAACGGCGTCACGGTGCCTGGCCACGATGGTCCAGCATACCAGTACTTCTACGTTGCTGAGGGTGAAAACATTCTCCTCAACCTGCAACGCAGAGAAGGTGACAGTTCTTGCAATAACAAAATCCACTGATGTGGTGCCGCGAGCGCTTATGTGCTCGCGGTTTTTTGTTACCCTAAAAACGTGAACTACCAGTTGGTATGCCTCCAGCACCACTACTACCTGTACCCGCACCACCAGTACCACTGCTTCCTGTATCTATACCACTGGCTCCACTACTACCTGTACCCGCACCGCTGCTCGGTCCACTACCAACACTACTACAATCAGCTTCAGGTACATTAATACCTAAGCCAAACGTGCCAGCAGCTACATTGAGAATTGCGAAAGCCGAAAGCATGA
>JACCDW010655612.1_pt1 | contig 15740 bp, 13 predicted proteins | sample 7449781 | NCBI WGS metagenome assembly JACCDW01 (sample SAMN15323449, study PRJNA562643) | freshwater metagenome | isolation source: river surface water | place: USA:Blue River Watershed | collected 2017-08-18
ATTCCTCGTCTTTCATGTCCAAATAATCCTCATGGTCTTCCTTGTTTAACCAACGAATGATTTGGGTTCTATTCACCACAACACCCACCAATTTGAAAATGGCGATCATGTCTTGGTCACTGAAATTGTAGATGAATCGGATTCTGCGGAGTATGCTGTTTTTGGTCATTTTAGTGGGGTAACTTAATTCGGTGAATTTCTATTTGCAATTCGGATATTTTATTTTTTAGCAAGGGTAAATCATTTGCAATGATGGTCCAAACGGCAGACATTTCCAGTTTATGATATTCATGCGCTATGAAGTTGCGAAATCCTCGGACCATGTGCCAGGGATATTGCACTTTGTGTAAAAGATCTGAATCAATATGTAAAACAGCTTCTCCGATGATTGTAAATTGATAAAGTACAGCACTTTGAACAAGTAAATTATTCGAAAACTCACTTTCATCAATGCCATTTGTAAATGATTCTATTTGATGAATGGAAATTGCAATGTGATCTATTCTAACAAGGTTTCTATTCAGGCTTTTCATAGAATAATTTCATTTCTGACCGCACTGTCTTTTTTATTTTGGGTTCCATGGAATCTAAAAAGCCAATGTCAATCTTAAGATTCAATTTTTTTTCGGCTTGAAACTGAATATCCGCCAATTGAAAATAGCTGAATCCCTTTTGTGCTTGTATAACAATGTCAATGTCACTATTCGGCGTCATATCTCCGCGTGCATATGATCCAAACAACCAACCCTTTTCAATTTCTTTGAATTTGGAAAATATCTCGTTCAACTCTTTAAAAATCTGTGCAATGGAAATTTTCTTTTTTGATTGATAAGCCAATTCCTGCTCGGCCAATTTCAGAATATCAAGAGCGTCTTCCGAATAATTTAGAATCTTCAAAATTTGTTCAGCCGATTTTACTTTGACAAGATGCTGATAGTCGACTTCGTATAAGAGGCAAAGCGATTTGAGTAGTTCTTGAGACACTGGTCTCAAGCCACGTTCAATTTTACTGAGTATCGCCACGTCAACCCCCAATTCTTTAGAGACTTTTTGCAAAGTAAATCCTGCGGATTTTCGCGCCTTGCGGAGTTGGTGAGACAGGCTGGACATATTTTGACAAATGTAGTCAAAAAATAACAGCTCAAAACAAAAAAGCCTTCCGAAGAAGGCTTTCAATTTTTAGTCGGGATGACAGAAATTACAAATATTACAAACTTTAACATCGTATTTGTAAAAGAGAGTAATAAAACATTGTAAATCAGATAAATCAGTGTAAAAATGACTTTGTGTGTTACATTGATTTACTTTATTTTTGAGAAAAAGTTTGCACAATTTTTTCCCATAAGAAATATGAATGGATATGTTAGTTTGTTTTTGAGAGAGAATACTCTTTACCTCTATACCTCTAAAAATGGAAAGGTTCTTCGTCATTGTCTCCATATTAACATTTCTGATTTTCCCCCGAAAGATATCGCTTCAATAGAGAATCATATTAAAAAAAAGAGATTTCCTCCACAATTAGAGAAGTATCGGATTTCCATAGAAAAGGAACAGAAGGTTATCCAGTCAATAATTTTGAAGTTTAAGGAAGAGAATGGAGAGTTTCCTGATATAAGTGAATTGAGAAAATTGATTAAAGGAGGTGATACCAATTTAAGTTCCGAGTTAGTTCCTGTATTTAGAGAGTATTTGGAGGTTAGAAGGAAGGATTTTTCACGAAGGAACTCCTTATCCTCACTGAAGGATTTTGTTTCATTCTTGAATGGTATTCTTGATATGGAATTATCATCCAAAGTGAAATTAAAGATTAAAAATGTAAATGAGGATTTCTTAAAAGATTACTTTGATTTTTTGATATCCAAGCGGGAGTTAGGTAGAGGGTTTAAGACAAAGGGAGGGTTGAACGCTCGTTCAATAAAAAAGAGATTTGATGTTCTAAAGGCGTTTCTTAAATGGTTGAAAGAAAAGAAAGGTATTGATAGACATACTGAAGTATGTAGGTTATTAGGAGATACTACTTTTGATTTAGAGAGATTAAAAGTTGATGTTAAAAGATTAACACTTTCAGTAGAACAGATTAAGCTCATTTCCGAATTTGAAATAGAAGATAATAATTCCCCTTTGTTTAAGGTGAGAGATATGTTCCTGTTTTGTTGTTCTACAGGTCTCCGATTTTCTGATTTAATCAAAGTCAATAAATCAAACTTTGTGAAGGAAAAAAACGGAAGATGGTTTTTAACAGGGAAAGCAGTAAAAACTTCAAGGAGATTCAGGGTTGATTTAAGTGACAGAATAGTTGATATTGTCATTAGAAATAATTACAATTTTGGTTTGATGACGAATCAAAAGGCAAATTTCTATTTGAAACAATTATTGGAGAAAATAGAGGAGTTTAACAAAGAGTCAGAGATATATTTCAAAAGGGATGAGAATAACAGGAATATTCCATACAAGTATTATGAGTTGGTGTCTTTTCATACGGCGAGAAGAAGTTTTGTGACAACATTATTAGATAGAGGGTTTTCCATACCTGAAATAATGATGAGAACAGGACATTCTAAACCAACTACCATAGAAACCTATGTTAATCCAAATGAGAAAATGGGAAGAACTACTTTTGATATATTTGACTATTAATTAAAACCTGATATGGAAAGAGAATTTAAGAAACAGGCGAGACCTCTCACTTTTGATATTGCTCGGTTTTTTTGTTTGATGAACACAAAGAGTATAGAGAGGGTTCATTTTCAAGAAATAGTTGAGGGGATGATAAGAATGAATAAGATGAAAGAGAAGTATGTTAATAATCCTGAAGAATTACTAATTGAAATCAAAGATGTTGTTACTCAATTCAGAGAGGAAATACTTGATGTTGTGAATGAATTGATGACTAATGAAAACCAACTTCGGGAAAATCAGGTTAAAGAAAAATTAATTGAGGATAGAAATATGTCCACCATTGAATTAAGTAAATTTTGTGGAGGAGTTTCTCGTCCTACCATAGACAGATGGAAAGAAAGTGGATTAAAACATTATAAGGTAAATGGTAGAGTTTTTTTCAGGTTATCCGAAGTTCAAGAATTTCTAAAAAGTCATCAGAACAAGTAATAATTCAAATTACTTTCCGTATTTGATATATGGAAACCAGGTTATATAAGACAACAGGATATCTATTCTGTCTTTTTGGATTATTCTTCTTTATTAAAAACCTCCCAATAATATGGTATTTGAACTCTGTGTCACACTCAAATCAATTGAATGTTCCAAGTCAGATGGGTGAGTTGTTGTTTTGGGTGAAGTTCTTATTGTCTATTTCAGTATCAGTTGTGATTCCATTTATTATTGGACTTAACTTTTTAAAACTGAAAAAGGTGTGATTACCTTATTTAATTATTGATTTAAATTTTAATCTATTTCACTTGAGTTTATAAACCTGAACTATCTGTCACTATTTGGTCATTTATCCGGGAATCCTAAAAGATGATTCGTATTTTCATAGTATTATTTTACACCTACGATTAGTAAATCATTTCTTAATTCATCACAATAGACATAAAATATTTCGTGAGACCATTTGGATTTAGGAGGAGTCACATAATTTAAAGTAACTTTAAACTTAGATTTGGACAATAGGTTAGAATCTGTCTCCATAGTTGAGATTATACATTTTTCTTCTACTGGAATTCCTAACCCCCAACTGAGAGTGTATTTGTTGATTTCGGGATTACCCTTTAAGAAAGTTACCGATTTTAATGGAAACTCAAAATAGTTCTTCCCTTGAGGTAGAAAATTCTCAGGAGTAGGATGTGATTGATTAGGGTTATCCCATTCAAATTTCGTGCTCTTTTGTCCAGGTTGAAGATATAATTTATAGTTTTTGTTTACTAACGATGTTATATCAATTTTCTCCGGATTGCAGGGATATAGTTTAGGTTCGGAACTCTTATCAGATTTTTCTTCGGTTTTTGCTATCTTTTCAGATTCTTTATTTGAAGATGGTTTGGAACTTTTATTTTCAACGTTGGAAGAATTGGAACTTTTGGATTTTTCCGAATTATTTTTAGAGGAACTAATTTTCTCCCCTTGTTTATATAAAATCAAAACATTCCCCACCATATTTCTGTCAAATAAGTCAAAATCTCCATTTTTAGCACCTGAAGAATATGGGTTATACATATCAAAATTTGACAATCCATATCTCATACCCATTGACATTGTTTGATTAGCGAAATCTGACCAACTCTCGTCATAATTTTTATTAGTCCAAAACCATTTATAACGTTCTCCCTTTTCTGAATATCCTTGAGCGTTCCACGACTTCCAAAAGGGATTGTTACCTGCTGTTTCCATCAAAATTTCTTCTAACTCTTTTCCAGTTGGTAACCTGTAACCTTCCTCTGCACTCATTTGAGTCGCCCAATTCCAATTTCCTGTTCCTGCATATCTTATAAAATAAGTCCCTAAAGAAGTAGATAACTTGATGGGTTGTTGAGTAAAGGAAATAAATGTTATCATTATGAAGAATAATACCCCAATTAATTTTTTCATTTTCATTTTCAAGTTTTAATATGAATCAAAAATACTATAATTAACAAAAAATGACAAAATGGTTTTGAATCAGAGATTAAATAGATAATGAATCATACACATCAAATATCTCTTCCTGTCTTATTCCGAGATATCTTTTTGTGATTTGTGGTGATGAGTGTCCGAATACATCCATCAGTAAATAAAGAGACATTTCAGAGTTTTGATTTACCTCCACTACCCTTCTTCCAAAACTCTTTCTCAAACTATGACTTGTTATAGGATAACCTATTTTAATTCTGTATTTTCTTTGAATCCTCTTTAACTGAACATTCACATAGGACTTATCAATTGCTTTAGTCCCAAAACGATTGACAAACATTAATTCTTCGTTGTTTTCAATGTTCTGTTTTTTGGAAATACGACTGACTAATTCCTTTAGGTCGGTGTTAATTTTGATTTCTCTTCTCTTATTGGTTTTCTTCTCGTTGATAACTAATTTATCATTGTCTATGATATCACAATATCGGAGTCCCAATAAATCGGAGATTCTCAATCCTGTATAAACACCTGTGGATACAAGCAGACAATATTTGTAATCTTCATCTTTTTCTAATCTTTGGATGAGATACTGAACTTCTGACCATTCCAAATAGGTGGATGTTGTGTTTGACCCCTTTTTACTCATATTCCAATTATTTGAAAATAAAACGAATTAACTTATACTTTTATTGTTAAGGTATAAAAGTATAAGTTATTTTTCTTGGAAACACGGATTTTAATTCAAAATCAATGACTTATATATTGCACTTTCTTCTATTTGTGTAATATGACAATATCATCGGAGAATTTCAATTCGTTCTTGAACAATTGTATTGATGATTTTATCAGAATCAAATTTCAAAGGGGTAATACCAGCAGAGACAATGGTGTAAAACCTGTCCATTTGGAGTGGAGTGAAATCATCAGTTTTCAAAATAGATAAACTCCTTTCAATCATCCGTTTTTGGAAATCCGAGAATTTATCGTGATTTCTATAACCATACGAACCGAAGGAGAACTCACATTCACATAGATAAAAGTTATTCTTAACCTTATATGAAACCTCTCTAACTAAATCATCAGGATATGGTTTGGTAGAGATTAGGTCAAATGACAAGGAAGAATGCAAAAAGTTATTGTTGTTAGTATGGTAATAACCATAAATTCCAAAGTCGTTATTTTTAATGAAACTAATGTTTGGAGGAGAGGTTCTTAAAAGTGTATCAGTCAAGATTTCTTCTAAACTTTGAATTAAGTTGTCATTTCCTAATCCCTCTAAATCATATTCAAATCGTAGGTAATAGATGAAATCTCCGTCATTTAAGGATATTCTTTTTTTCCACTGAATCAAGTTGTATTGGAGCACAATATATGAACAACAAAAACATTCAGTAAACAATGGACAAATGATTAGAATGTCATTTCCATCATCATCTTTTCCAAAAATATTATGATGTTTCCCCATGCTGGAGAAACGACAGAACTCAATAAAAATTTGAGTTAGTCAAACTTTACTTTCGGAAGATTTCCAACTATCTCTCTCGTCTTCATACTCACATTGATAATACTCAACAACAAGTCCAATATGTATCTCGGGTTTCCAACTTCTTCTGCCCAATCATTCGGGTCATTTGTAATCTGACTTTCCTTGTGAGTTGTAATCTGATATCGTTCCATTATCCATTCAATTGCCGATTTACCATTGACAACATACTCATATGCTTCCAATGGGATATTATGAATGGTTATTTTACTATTGAAATGGATGGTGTCCTTTTGGTCTTTTTTCGGGAATCTCATTTTCTCAACTTTGAAGAATCCTGAATCTTTACCTTTCACTTCCAAATTTGGATAAGGTTCAACACTTTCATAGTTCAGATGAATGTCTGCCAGTTGTCTTCCTGACTTACTAAAATTCCAAAAGTCCTTGACATCATCTACTAAAGGAAGACGGGGCAACATCTTCTTCAAATCATTGGAAAAAGTTTCTCGGTATTCAGGTGAATGAAGGAAACCATATACATAATAGAATATGTCTTCTTTGGAGATATTGTTGGCTCCGTATTGTTTCTTGACTCTATCCAAGATGAAATCACTTACTCCATCTCTTCGGATGTAATCTTGTCCTCCATCTGAATCAAACAAACCCTTTTGCGACTTGGCGTTTTCTTCATAGTAATATAAAGGGAAACATTGGGAATTGAATAACAACTGATAATCTGGAATTTTATCTACAATTAAAACCGAAAGTTCTTTTGTATTTCCAATTCCCGAAACAACTATAATTTTATTATCTCCATATTCGGTTTTTGTCCTCTGATTGATTCCTGGTCTTTCAATTAGGGACTTTTCAAAGTATAGATTCTGTTTGGTAAATGGTCTGTATGTAGATTTTCTAACTGAATTTCCAATAAATGATATTTTCTTATTATTTGAAAAATCCTTTTTCAGATTTGCTGTCCAACTTAATTGTTTAGGGTTAGAAATCTCACTTTCAGAAACATTAATATTAGAAATTTGATTATCAACTTGATTATTATAAAAATCTACCATTGTTTTCAATCTTGATTGAAGACCTAAATCGGAGAACCCATATACCCAAGCATCCCTACCACTTGCTACAGCTGGTCCATTTTGATTAAAAAAACTACTAATATTTGTTTCTCCTTTTTGAGGTTCAATTGGAATGAAACTATCAAATGACTCATTTCTCTGACTAATCCAATCTCCGTGTTCATTCGGTTCAAGGATTTTCCAATTCATTTTCTCATTTGAAACTGACCTAAAATCACTTACAATCTTCAACTTTTCAGATTGGGACAAGTAATCTCCAATATCGTGGTAGTATATCGTCGCCTTATCCGTTTTCACTTCAGGATTCTTGACCAACAAGGTAATTGAAATTGGTGTTCTTGAACCTGAACCAAATATTTTCCCCCCTTCTTTACGACTTAATTCTCCGCTCGTTCGTTGGTTTCCTCTCAAATTGAAAACATAGATAGAGGTAAATTCTTTCTCAAGGGATTTTCTAAAACCATCGGTAGAATTACCATCAATCCAAGCTCCATTGGATATATAACAAATGATTCCTCCATTCTTATCTAATCTGTCTGAACTCCAACGAAACGCTTTGATGTAAGCGTCATAAAGAGATTTATTCAGTCCTGCAGATGAGAGTTTTGCATAGGTTTCAGAGATTCTTCCATCTAATTTTGGATATGATTGGTTTTGAGCGTTGTCATTGGCTGACTTTTGACCAATTGAATAGGGAGGATTCCCCATAATAATTCTCAATGGTGCCTTTTTTTGTCTTTGAACTCTCTTTGAGTTTTGTGGGAACATTTCAGAAAACAATTTCTCTCCATCTTCTGACTCTCCCAATTGAAAAGTATCTGTTAGAACAATTCCATCAAACGGGATGTATTTACTCTTTCCAATTCCATCATCAGGGTCAGGGGTGGCATCGTGAAATGCGTTTTCAATGTTGATTGCCGCAATGTAATATGCGAGTAAAACAATCTCATTGGCGTGGATTTCGTTTTTGTATTTCCTCTCTAAATCCTTCTCTTCAATCAAACCACTTTGGAGTAATCTCGTAATAAAAGTGCCAGTTCCTGTGAAATTATCTAATATGTGAATATTCTCATCCGAGACACTTCTTCCAAACTCTTTCTTCAGAACATCATTGACCGAATGAATAATGAAATCAACACATTCCACAGGAGTATAGACAATACCCAATTTTTCCACCATTTTAGGGAATGCCGTCTTGAAGAACTTATCGTATAGTTCAATGATGATTCTTTGTTTTCCTTCAGAGTTGTCTATCCCAGCTGCACGCATTTTAACGGACTCGTAGAATTTCACAAGAACTTCGGTGTCCTTTTCAAGAACATCCTCATCTAATACATCTAACATTCCTTGCATTGAAACAGAAATCGGGTTCTCTTTAACAAAGGAATAACCCTCAAAAAGTGCTTCAAATACAGGTTTGGTGATGAGGTGTTGGGACAACATCTCTATTCCTTCTTGTTCTGTCAAACTTGGATTAATATTCTTCCTCAATCCTTCAATGAAATCATTGAATACTAATTTGTGTTTTCCTTCTTCCTTGATTAATCTATTAAGTCGTTGAACTTGTCCTTCTGCGATTTCACCAACATTTTTAGACCATTGTTCCCAATATCTTCTGTCCCCAACCTTTTGAACCATTTTGGCGAAAACCGCCCCTTTCAATTCTTGAAATTGAAGAGATAATTGTTCCGCAATCTCCTTTCTTTGACTCTCGTATTCACCTGATTTTTCCCCAACTTGAAATTCCCCATCATCTCCGAAAGAATATCCAATTCCACCTACAATAATCTGCTTGGGTTTCTTTTTGTTTAATTCAATCTTATTAATGGTTGCGTTGAATCTGTCATCGTGAGCCCTCAATGCGTTCAGAACAGACCAAACTACCTTAAACCTTTCATTATCGTCAAGGGCTTGTGAAGGTTCAATATTTGAAGGGATTATTACAGGAATTACGATATAACCATATTTTTTATTTGGACTCCTTCTCATTACTCGTCCAACAGATTGAACGACATCAACCTGTGAATTTCTTGCCGATAGGAATAATACAGAATCTAACGATGGAACATCCACACCTTCACTTAAACATCTAACATTGGTCAAAATACGACACTCATTATCTTCACCACCTTCTTTCAACCATCCCAAAAGTTCATCTCTTTGCGGGGCATTCATTGTCCCATCTATATGTTTGGAGGAGATAGAAACCATTTTTTCCCTCTCTTCAGGAGACAAGGATGAAATATACTCATCAGAGGCAATATTGAAAGTTTCGGTAATTCTTTCAGAAATGGCAATTGAAGAACAAAAGGCAACTGCCCTTTTCATTGGTTCAGGGTCTGTGTTTTCAATTACCCCTTCATCACCCAACACTCTTTTTGATAAGGCATTTATACATCCAATTAGTTTTGAAACATCATCAGAATTGATTTCATTTCTTCCATCTTCTATCATTTTCCATAGGGATGGTGGAACATTACTCTCATTCAAAGTCAATATCAACACTTTATAGTCGGACAAAAGGTTCTTTTCTACCGCTTCACCGAATCCAATCCTGTAAATTTCTTCTCCATAAAGTGAATGGTCATCCATAGAACAAAGAGTAGCATCAGATTCAGCCGCCTTACTCTTAACATCATCAGAAAACAGACGAGGAGTAGCCGTCATATAAAGTCGTTTCTTGGACTTTATGAAATCATTGTTATGGACTTTTGTAAAAACTGATTCCTCCTGTCCTGAAATTGAAACCCCTGTGGTTCGGTGGGCTTCATCACAGATAATCATATCAAACTCACTGAATTTAGATTTCTCATTCCTCAACAATCGTTGTGTTTCGGAAATTACCTCTATGGATTGATAAGTTGAAAAAACAACCACCATTCCTTTTTTCTTCTGTCTTTCTATTCTTCTTATTTGACGAAGAATTTGCATTGGATTAGTTGAAGCTGGAAGTGCCAAATCCAAAATACTATACGAATCAGAATCTTCTATTTTATTCTTCTTCCTTGAAATTTCAGGGTCAGAACAAATACATATTGGATTTATTGGTTCCACAGAATCTGCACTCCATTCTCTTAATGATTGACCCAATAAGGCAATTGAAGGGACGAGGAACAAGATAATACCTTCGTTTTTGGTTTCATTTTCTGCAATCCGTAGTGAGGTAAATGTCTTTCCTGTTCCACAAGCCATTATCAATTTTCCCCTGTCTCCTCCTGAACTAAAATATTTATTTGTCTTTTCTAACGCTTCAATTTGATGAGGACGAAGGGATTTTTTTTCTAATCGGGATAATTCTCCTGTTATTCCACTTTCCAAACTTTCCCAATCCACAGGGGCTTCCTCCAAATCATTCAGTCCAATTCTTGAAACAGGAGGTGTTTGATTTTTAATCGCTTCAGAAGCGTTCGTTCCCCACCTGTTTGTTGTTGAAATCCATAAACGATTTGAAAAATTTACCTTTTCACCCTTTTCATTCTTGAACTGACGACTTGAAGTAGATAAAAAAGAATCTACCGAAGGTTTATCAATTACTGCCGTTTCTGAATAACATTTACACTGAATCGCCCAATATTCATTATCATCTGTCAGTGCAACAAGGTCTATCCCTGTGTCATTTCCACCCAAATCATCTTTGAATGGAAAATCTTCCCACATCCACACATTTTTGAATAGAAATATATAGTTAGGGTCAGTTTGAAGATAGGACTGCATTAACCTCTCAAATCTTTCCCCCTTGTTTTTCTCTGAAAATGATTGTGTCCTATATTTCTGTAAAACCTTCTTAAAACTCATATTATGATTGTTTGTATCAAATGTCGTTAATATTTGAACTTTTTGGTAAATCTACCAAAATCCTAAAAATACTTCTTTATGTCGTATCCCACGAAATTTAGAGAAGTCCCATACACCTTGTTGATTTCCTCAATGTTTTTGAATACACTTAACGAACCACAAAAATTATCAAGGATGGTTATATCCTTCCTTATTTGATTTTGAAATGGTAAAACACAGGTTTGAAGAATGGGTATGGTAGATAGTTCAATCGGAAACATAGCTGGATGTTCAATTCCGTTGTTGTTGAACTGATTTGAAACTGATGTCCTGACAATATCTTCAGTCAGAAAATCCCCAAGTTTTTTACCCAATGGATTAGGTATATACGGGGTTATTTTTGAAATATCACCTACTTCCTTTGTTGTTCTGTGTCTTGGTGGGTGTGAAGGTCTTGTGTTTCCTGAAAGTTTGGTTAATACAGGTTCATAGTGGTAATCTTTGCCCTTGACAAGATGAAATATGAACTCGTATGAGGGTGTGTGGGTGTTTTTAACCGACACAGGTTTTGTGTTTGACTTGACCCAAACCAAAGTTGAACGGAGTATCCATCCTTTTCTCCGTTGAATTTCAATCAATACTCTGTGAGGAATACTTTGCAAAGAACCATCTACAAAGGTGTCTCCCAAATTTAAGTAGAAACTTCCTTTATCATCCAATACCCGATAACAATCGTCCAGGTGTTCAGATAGATTCTTTATGAACTCTTCGGGAGTTTTCTCATTCCCAAGTCCCTTCTTTGAATCATATAATCTTGCAGAGAAGTATGGTGGGGATGTGAAAATTAAATTGATTTCTCCATCCTGTAGTTCAGACATATCGTATGAGGACTTCTGAAAAAACCTGAATTTCTTTGATTTTTTTAATTTTCCTTCACTCTCAATCTTTCTGATGTCGTTGCGTGATTCCTGTTCCTTTATCATCCTTTGACATTGTAAATAGGATTGATTGATGGACAAAATACCCTTATCAATAAGGTCAATAAGTTCGGGTCTATGTTTCCTTATGAAGATTAATCTTCCAAGTTGTGAGTCAGAAAGTTTTATATCCTCTGCAACCATTAACCTTACATTCAGTCCATTTTCAATTTCGTTCTTGTTGGATTTGTAATATTTCTTCAGGTGGTCATATTCATTTAGAAGTTCTGATGATGACTTTATTCGTTGTTTGTTGAAATGTATGAGGAGTTTGATTTCCTGACCCTTCGGAACATTGATTTTTACAACCTCAACCTTTTCCCATTTCAGTTTTCTGATTGCCTCAAATCGTCTGTTCCCTGACACAACCTGATTATGTTGGTCAATGGTAAGAGGTTGAAGAAGTCCAACATCTTCAATACTCCTCATCAAATCTTCAATGCCAGTGAGTGAGTATATATTTTGGTTTAATGGATGATGTATCAGGGATTTGACAGGAACTTTCATCCTACAATATTAGCAAAATGGACTGAAATATTGATTTTTTTTGGAGTCGTAGATTATTTATTGATAAAACAAGAATCAATGGAAGAATCAGTCAAATACTTTATCCACTACGAGAATGTCAAGGATGTTAGGGAGTTTGTTTCCCTAATCCGTGCAGCAATTTCCAAGAATAGTCAAATTGTTAAGAATCATACTTCTCTTTATCACTTACCTCCCAAAATAGATTTGATTTTTACCGATACAAGTGTCCAAATTGTTTATTCAAAAAGTTCAATATCATCCAATGACGAGGAGTGTAAAGATTTTTCATTTTTGTTTGATTATGATGATTTTGAGGATAGTCAAATGTTCGGAAGAACAATAAAACAGGTATTAAGGAGTGGGGTATTGGCAACAAGATTTCCAAATATTCCTCCCCAAGATTTAGATTTTGTCTATGATTTTGGGGAGGACACCTTAAAAGTTTCTATTTGTAATACATTACCATTTTAGTTTATTCCCATTTTTGATACATACCGATTTCCACTCTTATTGTTTTTGTTGTAGTATTTGTTAATTTGAATCACTTTACTCTTGCCAACCTTTATCTCAAAATATTCGGTAAAATGACCTCTAAAGGTCTGTATTGAAGGAATTTCAGTATTGAAACTACAAACGAAATGTAAGTGATAGGTTTTTCTTTTGTTTTCAATAGGGTCTGGTTCCAACCAAAAATAAAAATCAACTGATTTTTTCCCATACACATCCTGAAGTAAATTTCTGAAGTAGTTTCCTATCTTCCGAGTGTCTTCCAAATTGTATGAAAGTGTAATATGTCCAATGAAATTGAAGTTTTTGAATTTGATGAAACTTCTGAATTTTTTGTTATCCTTTTCATTTCTTGGTTTTATTTTCAGAGTAAAGAAGTAGTTCAGTAAGTCCTCATCAAACACTCTTCTGATTCCATTCATTTGAGTGAGAGCGGAGAATTTGTAATGAGATTTTATAGTGTTCAACTCTTCATTGAATTTTGTTTCTCCAATTCCTGTTATTTCAATGATTTGTTTTTTTGTTAGTTGTCTATTCATAGTTTGTGATTGGATATAAAACACCCATACCACCATCGGCAGGGATTTGTTATTTAAAGAAGTATAATCGTTAATTTTCCGAAGTCAAGGGGAAATTTTCCGAATACCTTTTTTTTGAGTAATCTTCACCAATGGGTTGAAGTATGTTTTGATAATCATTGATTTTTTCTATCAACTCTTTTGCATCCTTACTTATGTTTTCAGGATTCAAAGATGAATAAATTGAAATATCTTGTTTTATATACATTTTCTTGATACGAACTCTCAAGCTGGTAATCACTGATGGAGTGATGTCCTTTTTATTCTTGAGAAGAAAAATGAGATGTATTAGAGTTGGAGTTCTGAAAAAGGTGTAAGCACCACCTGAAAAATAAATTGAAAAAAAATCTCGGTTTTTCCTTCTTCCAATGGAACTATTAGATTTTGCAAGTTTTCTGTAAAACGAAGATGGAGTCCCAAACTTCTTACAGAAATCCACCAAATTCACAGAACATTCTACAATCAAATAATCTTCAAAATTCAAGGTCTTTTTCAATGGTCTGTTCTTTTGGTTGATATGATTGATACTCCTTGAAGTTTGGAATGACGACATCGTTATTTTCATCAAATTCAACATCGTGAATATTAAAAATGGTCAAGTATTGCAACTGACTTCGTAAGGATTCAGTTCCGTATATGTTATGGGTGTTTGACAAGAAAAGTCCTGATGTGTCTTGTATTAATTCACTATCTAATAGACAGGAAATATCCATTTCAATTCTTTCAATACCTTTCTCCTGAAGTTCAAACATTCCTACATCCCCTGTGTGTAGAGGGAAAGTGTATAGTCCCAAATCAGTAAGAAACTTGATACAATCTGAAGGCAAATCACCAAAGAAGTATATCTCAAGATTCAGAACAGGATAGGTATAGTAATGTGAATTTTCAATGTATGATAAAAGTAAAATCTTTGTTTTTTTTATGGATTCACGAATTTCATCACTTCCCCTGTCTATTATGAGATGGAACAAATTTTCAATTGAAGTAAAATTCTGAAAATTGATAAAAAAATCAGTCGGTAGTATACGAGACGACATCAAATAAACTTTTGAGTCCATATCTATGGATGAAATGAAGTCCGAAAACCTTAATTTGTTTAGATTTCTGATAGTTAATTCACATCTCTCACAGAGAAAGGGATTATCACAAAGTTGAAGGATACTCTTATCCTCAATAAAAGGGTGTTTTAAGAAATTATGTTGTTCCATATTATTAAATACTTTCAAATGTTGTTAGATACACTTTCTGTATCTGTGAAAAAGGTAAAAGTTGTCTGATAGAGACAAAGGGGATAATCACTTTAGTGAATTTTTCTCCAAAATTTTTTTGTCTATATCGTCAGATTTCATAAAAAATGGGGTGAGTTTTTCAGATGGTATCGTAGGGGGTAAGTTGTGTGATAAATCGTGTATATATGGGAGGATATGGAGGGGGAAGGAGGGGAACCCTCTAATTTAGTCAGGTAGGTGGGGAGGGAGAGTGTTTAATTCATCCCTGACGGGATACTTCCTTTGGAATTTAATCAGAGATTGAATCAATTTTGATATTTCCTTGTCAGTATAGAGAAATTCCAGCGAAAAAAAACTCTGTCCAATGGAGAAGTTATCTCGTGGATATATCCTCAATAAAAAAACATTCTCCTTTTTACCCCCAAACTCAAAGGTTATGTTCCCTTCAATAGGTTCCCAATATTGATTAGGCTCAAGTTTACTTAATATCAATCTCATTAACCATCTTATAAGTTCCTCCAATTCTGAAGATTGCAGACAAGGGTCTGTTACATTCAGGTTTATCCCTCTCCCCTTGATTTGTAGATTTAGTTTCAACCAATTGGAGTCAATTCCTGATTTGACTTGAGGAAATTCGTATCCTCTAATAATAAAAGTTAGTTCTATTCCGTCCGTTGATGTAAGTTTCATTGCAATAAATACACGATGGAACTTTCTTCAGATAGGAAAGCGATTCAAACTTTACAGGATATTACAATTGAATAAAAACAAGGGAATGTTTGCTCAATGTTTTCCCGTAAAATAAATAAACCCTTGATTATCAAGGGTTTATTGTTGTAAAGAGTCGGGATGACAGGACTTGAACCTGCGACCACACGCCCCCCAGACGTGTACTCTACCAACTGAGCTACATCCCGTTGGAATTTTTCAGGGCGCGAAAATAGTAAATTTTATTCGCAATCTGAAGGAATTTGACAAGCACCTGGAACCAACGTCACGGTTTC
>JACCDW011703266.1_pt1 | contig 15738 bp, 41 predicted proteins | sample 7449781 | NCBI WGS metagenome assembly JACCDW01 (sample SAMN15323449, study PRJNA562643) | freshwater metagenome | isolation source: river surface water | place: USA:Blue River Watershed | collected 2017-08-18
TAAATTTGTCCCAGTCGTTGTCCGTCCATTCAGTAGAGATATTCATTTAGATTCCTTAGGTAATATTCCAAAAATAATTATAGCAACGATGTTAACTGTCGGTATCAATAGTGTCAGTGCGAACCAGGGATTTATTCCTATATCTCTGCATCGTCTGTATGCAACACCAAACATAACATAAAGTATGCCAATAAACAGCATTAGCATAAATGATCCGACCAATAATCTTAACAAAAGGTAACTTGGAACAAAAAGAAATATAGAAGTAAATGATCCAAAGAAAGTCAACACAGTGTAACAAATGAGCATAATAGCCCAGTATTCTTGCCTTGACGCTAGACCATCTAAGTCAAAATATTTTTTAAATTTATTAATTGTTGTGTTCATATATTATTGGTAATTTCTTGTTTATGATGGCGAGAAATCATTTCTTCCAAAATAATTTCTACCATTTTATTCAATGTAATGTCACGTTCGTGTGCCATCTCCATGAGTTTATATAACTCGTCTTTTTCAAGATTCAAGGGTACTTTGACACGTGTATCAAACTCTTCACCACGCATAATTGAGCCTGCTTTTTCAAGCCAATCTTCACAGACTTCTAAATCATACCATTTGGTATTGTCCCATGCTTGATCGTGATCGACACCTCTGGCTTTAGATTCGTCAATCATTTCTTGCTTGTATGCAGGATTCAACCAACGATAAGGTCTATGTTTGTTTGCTTTGTCATCTATTTCAGCCGTGTAAACTTCCTGCGTTTCATAATTAAATACGACGGATGCATGAGCAAATTCACTTTCATAGTCAAGCCAACGTGCGTTGGCCCAACAGTTCCAGCAATACTCACTTCCACCAGTAATTTTATGTTCAAGTGCCTCGTTGACTTTGCTTAGGTGCATTTTGATTCCTTAGTTGATCGGATAAATTTTTACATTGGTCTACAATTTCTTCTGGAACATTATATGAATTTATAATAACTTCCTTGCAATTGTAATCCATAGATATGATGTGTAGATTATCATATTCCTCTTCGGTTATTGATAACCAAAAAACTGTAAACACTATAGCAAGTATAGCAAAAATTTTATTTTTTTGAAAGGTTAAGTTTTCCCACATGTTGCACCACAGCCATATTTAGTGGCTTTGGTGAACATATTTAAATTTTTAGAGTTGCCCAAATTGCTGTCTTTTCTAAGTCAGATTGGAACTCAGGGTATACATCATCAAGAAGGTCTTTGTCAACTTCTTTATAACCTTTGTTCCGTTTCTTGTGAAATAACTCCTCGGCTTCCCACCAAGTCGCCTTAATCATCTTGGTTTGAAGTTTTGCTCCGCGGCGCCCCCAGAATGTTACACAATCATTATCATGTAGGCGAATGATACCCCACACTTTATCATGTACTCCTTCCTTACACCAACCAATGTGTTCGTATTTCATACATGAAACCCTGCCTTACGCAATTCGCTCAGACTCATAGCCCGTGTTTCAGGCTGGACTTCAAGTCTAATCGGTTTTCCCGTAGAAATCAAGTCACTCATATCCTTTGCCTCTTTCAAGCCAAGACCACGCCGATCAACACTGCGGATAGTTTTAATCATGCGAACACGGTCAGCACCGATGTTGTGACCGGTGATAGTAATGACACTAGTATAAGAACCAGTGAGCATAGCAAAGAAAATCTGACCTTTAACATCAGAGTCAAGTGTACTTGCGATGGTGTCCCACAGTTTCATGCCTTCGTCAGTGCCATACGCTTCGGTAATGGCTCGCAGGAAGTTCATGCCACTTTGAATCACATCGTCTTTGTTTTCTGATGGAATCATCACATACCTTTAGGTTTTTGAGGTTTACGAATACCAAGCGTCTTACGCTCTGCCGCAGTCAGTTTGTTATAAGCCTCAAGTTTGATTTCGTACAGTCGGACCTTTTCTTGGTATTTTTCGAATTTAGCACGAACGCCACTGTAAATTCTATCCCACCAATTACGGACTTCGTCATCACGCAATAGAAGGAAGTCTGCATAGCCGGCTTTTACGAGTTCAATCATGACCTTGCGGGCGATACGGCCTTCTTTACTCATGTAATATTCATCACTATCCAAGCCCTTGGTGATGAAGTCGAGGATATCCTTGTTTTCTAAATCACTCATTTTTTGACTTTCTTATCAAGACCAAATGCCTTGATTTCCTCAGGAGTCAGTTTAGCCAATGCCTCTTTTCGCAGTTTTTCTTCCGCTTCACGTTTGGCTTTTTCTTTTTCTTCCTTAGCGATTCGTGCGGCGTCTGCCTTCTTGTGAGCCGCCCACCACTTGCGAGATTCAGTATCCTTAAAATTTTTCAGTTCAGGATCAAGTTTTTCAAGTGCAGTAATTGCTTTGCAGGCGATTCGTGCGAGACGGTCGCACTCCATTTTCAGTGCGGTAACTTCAACGGTATTTCTACTAGCACGGGCAGGCTCATGAACCCAGTTAGTATCATAACTCATACAAGGCATTTTATTTCTCCTTACCAACGATTTGCGTTATCAATTTCATCTTGTGTAAACTGTCCACCCATACGATCCGGGTTGTCGCGCCAGCTATTGTATACATCTTTTTCAATACACTGTTCCACATCCTTGAGGATACGCTTGAGTTCGTCAATGTTGATTTCAAGCATATTAACAATAGCGTACCAGCCCGACGATAACGATTCAGTCTGGGTACGCATAGCCTCCAGGTGTCTTTCCTTGCCGGCGATTGTGTTCTTGAGATTGTCGCGGACGGTGTAGATGTTCATGTTATTACTCCACGTTCACTTGAATGACCACACAAGGTTGATCTTCGGGAAAATCAGGATCCATATCTTCGGGAAGAAAGCAGTCTACCTGATCGATCCGAAATACATTGCCATTACCGTTGTCATTGACTTCGACCTGATAATCTTGGGGCATAGTTTTGAGAATTTCAATCAGTTCTGCGACAGTCATTTCTTACTCCGTTTTCTCATTCAATACATGTATTATATGCCCAAACAGATTTATTGTCAACCAAACAGTAGTACTACAAAAGTATTACCATTTTACCACAGTGTACATGTCTACAAACTGACGTTCCTCGTAGAAGAAATCCACGGTGTAGCCGTCTTGTCTGAGAATGTCACAGGCTTGTTTCCAATCAGGAGTGTCGCCCGAATAACCGCCGTGTGCCCACCAACCGTGTAAATGGACTTCACGCTTTTTTTCTTCTGCGGCTTTGCGGATCAGTGGATACACAGCATCCACACGCTCTTGGACTGTAGGGCCTGCAAGTTCGCGGGCCTCTTGTGCGGTAATTCTAGTCATCACATTTCCTCCATTTGTTCGTCGGTGACCTCGACCAGTTCGGCGCCGTTGTCGCTGTAAAAACGATTGACGATATCAACAAGGTCTCGCGGCGTAATACGATGTCCTTCAAAAATCAGGTCAGTAGAATAAAACACTTTGACCCAATCACCTGACTCTTTGGAGTTGGTCACTACACGAATTTCAGGTTTGCTCATTTTTTGTCCAGCCATTTGACAAGTTTCTTGGTCCAGTCATACACATCGTGTCCTTTACGACAGTGCCTGATTTCTGCCATTACATAAAATACAGAAACCAGAGTTACGGCAATGATAACAGTATAAATCATTTCAACCCCAATGCAATTTTATCTTCTTCGGTCAGTTTAGCCAATGCCCGTTTGCGAGCCTCACCATTTTTGTAATCCATGAGTTCATCGTAAGAATCAAGTATTATGAATTGTTTTTCATATACAGCATCGTATGTATTCTTTTTCATCCAAGCATCTGCCGCCTCTTTGGTTGCCACATAATACTTGTGATTGTGACGATCACCACCGTCCCAAACTTGAATATCCCAACAGTTAATGATCTTCATAACAACTCCACTTTATTGACTGCAATCCAATATCCATCAGGATACATATCATAGCTACCGAAGCCTTCGTTAACATTAACCATTCGGTCAAAGTCAACATAGACAACATCACCACTATCGTTGGTGTGTTTGACAGTTCCAACTTCACCAGCATTCCTACCAGTCTGTACACGAACTCGGGTGCCGATAGCAATGTTTTTCATATCCTGCTCCTTCACTATGACTATAGTATATCAGGTTTTGGATTTGTTGTCAAACGCAAAAAGATAATACTACTTACATTCTTCCTCAGCGGCTAACAAAATGAGGTGTGCAAAATTCTGACAGAAAATGTTGAACCAAAGAGTATCCAACACATCCTCAGGTGCGCCAGCCTCAATAGCAATTTGTCGCAATTCTTGGTTCATTCTTAAACTCCAAAATGGTTGAGTATAACTGTTTGCCCAATAAGAATCTTATTTTCATCAGTAGATTCTCTGAATTGTTGGCAACACAATTGCATCGCACATTCCCGAACAATCAACTCGGCGAATACTTTTTCTAACTCACCAAATCCCATCCAAGTAGCATCCGCTTCACCATAAGGATCTGGGCCAGGATTCACTTTGCGATAAGCCTCTGCGGCAAGTTCTTTCAATCGTTCGTTCATTCTTCAACTCCGTAACGGGACAATAGATATTCACTGATTACATAAGAACCAGTTCTAAAATCAGTATCGGGACTTGCACGACCTTTAGCCAATGCTGCCTCAGCACAGTCCTTGATAATCAACTCGGTGAGTTTTTCTGTGTAGGTCGCAAGCCAAGAGAATTGTTTATTACGATCCTCAGTCCAGCTTTCAGCCTGGTCGGCGTGGTCCTCGGCTTTTTGACTAAGTTCGTCAATTAGTTTATTCATTCTTCAACTCCGAAATGTTCCAAAATAACTTTGTCACATGGCATATCAGCCATTCGAGCACATTCCCTGACAATCAACTCGGCGAACTTTAGGTCCCTGGCCTTGAGAATTTTAGCTTCCCAAGTCAAGCCGTCGTCGGTGCCACTGTAATAAGAAACCGTGTTTTCGGCATAAGTTGATGATTGGTTTGCGATTTCTCTAATGCGTTGTTCGTTCATTTTAAAATCCATCCTTGACAATGATTGCCAGGCCCATGATGATAACAGGCATCATAACGATAATCAAATTAGTAATAGCGGTCATACCAGTTCCCAATCTAAACTTTTAACACCACATTCTGACAAACGATTAATGCCTTCATGAGGGCAGTAGATTTCACTAGCATGCCAACAAGCTATAAATTCGTCCTGGTTTTGTCTCTCGAACCATTCATTCTTAGTTTTACCACTCAGCCGCTCGGCAATATTTTTAGGAGCATCAAGTTCAAAAACGCATTCGCTGGGATGCCTTACTAAGATATCTTTGATAAATTCTTGAGTAAAGTAATCATTCATACCAGTTCTCCGGTTTCATCGTTGACACAGCCGTAGTAGACTGCCTTCAGTGCAGTATGGTTGTCATTGAAATCCTCAATGAATTCCTGTGCTTCCCAATCATTAGTGAATTCTTCTTCACGCTTGACCTTATGAGTTTGCAGGATACCGTTGTAGATAGGATGGACTTGGACGATGTGAAAGTATTTGGTCATGTGTTGCTTTCTCAATCAATACATGTATTATATGCCCAAACCAATTTATTGTCAACCTTTGCTATCCTTGAGGTAGTCAAACAAGTGTGCCTTATCATAAGCATTTTTGACTACAGGGAGGTTGTTCCGCCAAATTGCGAACTTGCGTACTACATTTTCTACACCGTTCAATGACCAGTTACGGAAGGGTGGAATCAATGCGAGAAGGATAGCACATAGTAAGAAAAGTATTACAAACGGGACAAAGGGACCGGTAATACTCCAGAATACAATATTGAGTTTTGTGTTAGGGCTTAGTTTCATTTTTAATTCCGAAATCGTGGTTGATTGCCGAGATATAATCTTCCGATGTTGGTACGAGACCTTTTTCTTCCATTTTAATATCAGTAATTAGAATTGAAGCGATAGCTGTTCGGTGCATGTCCCGCTTAATCAACTCGGCGAATTTTTCAATGCAAGCTAGGTTATGATCCTCACCCTCAAACACTACCTCAAAACCTTCTTTGGGATTAGTGTAGGCATTCTTCCAACCAGCCTTGAGAATAAGTTCCTTGATTCGTTCGTTCATCATTAACTCCGAATATACTTTTCTTCAATCTCAAACATCATGTGGTCGCTGTATTGAGGCGCCTCTTTTTCAATACAGGCTTCTGCCAGTTCACGGGTTTTGTACAGGCCCATAGAACAGGTCTCGCTAGGGCAATGACCATCAATCATAATCACTTCAAACATCATTTCCATTATTTGACTCCAAAAGTATTAAGAGCAGGTTGCAGAGTGTTAATCAATTCAGTTTCCCGAGCATGTGCCGGACGCTTACCACGCACAACCTCGACAACACCGAACATAAAACGCTCGGCGCCGCGTTCACGCAATGCACGTGACAAACCCCAGTTTTTGTTTTCAGCGATGGCCCGTTGCATGTGTTTCTGCATACGACGGCGCAGGGTCTTGAAAACATTGCCCTTGAATGACAATGCGGTCAAGCCAATGTAATACTCAAGTGTTACAACATCTTGGATGTAGTAAATCACTTGGTTACGATCAGACCTACGCTTGCGTGTTTTCATCATTTAAGTATTATATGACACCTTGGATTTATTGTCAACCTTTGGGCATTTCGCTAGGACTGACACTGTATCTACTACAAAATAAAGAATCGGTCCTAGCGTTCCTGAACAGCAAAAATGAATACTTTAGTTATCCAAATTGTAATACTAAGTTATTCACAAACTCGTCTGTAGAATCACCCAAGTCGTGGTCTTCACAAAACACACTAACATCACCGAACTTGGCAAGTCGTTTACCTGCATCGTCATTGTCACAGACGGCTACTACTTTTCTATTCAACATGAATAGGAAGTTTTTCAAGTCTGTTCCGGTGTTGTTACTGAGGACTGCAAGGGCACTGTAACCCTTCTCAGTGAGCCTACATGCATCGAAAACACCCTCAGTCAAGAAAACGACATTAGGCGATAAATGTAAACTTTCTACTCCCCAGACTGCGAGGGTAGGTTGCTTTCGGTATGTGAAATACTTGCCTTCTTTGGGATTGTTTTGGGGCTTCTTTTCGCCCTCGGGGCGGTATTGTTGGTAGCCAACTAATGCACCCGAGAGATTGTACAGGAAGAAAGTCGCAACACGATTTTCCTCGTCCACCATAGGACGATGCAACTCAAGGTTGAGGTGTCTGTCTTTGAGGTGTTCTGTAACTGTTTTCATAGCACAAATTATAAACCCAAACTGATTATTAGTCAATTTGGGTTTGTAGTACTTTAGTTACACTTTTGTGATTTCAGCACGCCAGAAGTAATCAGGAGTGCCTCCTTCTTCCCAACGGGCCTTGTAGGCTTTGGCTTCCTCGAGGGTGGTGAAATACTTAGTATCGTTCGGATCAACACGTTGACCCCAACCACGTTCGTATTCGGTGACAGTGACCTTGTAAACACCACTCAGTTTGACTTCTGCCATATCGTCTTCCTTTCTCGGGGGTTGCTATCTACTGTACTTACAGTATACGCCCAAAAGGATTTATTGTCAATGAATGGTTTCGCCCCAGGGCAACTGTGAGTAGATTTTCAATTCTTTCTTGAGGTCTTTTTCTGTATACCCCATAGCAATCATTCGCTGTATGAGTTCCACAAAAAGACCATGAGTTGCCATTCCTGTCATATACTCACGGTCATCATTTTCTAGTTCAAACTCATCCAATTGAGGTAATAGTACATCGTGAATGAAGTCGCTTGCAACTTCTGCACTGTCCTCAATCTGTTGCATTTCTTTATCGTCGGACTTCAAGTCCTGCTTTGTTGTTGACTTTGCCATACAACTATTTATCGGCGTTATATTCGTAATTAACTGTTTCTATATTTTCACGAAACACGATAGCCCCATTTTTCAAATGAAATCTACGTGCTACTTCTGTTTTGGGACTGAGAGTTACAAATCTTGTCACGCTGGGATATTGTTCTTGTATAGCCTTTACAGCCTGAACTAACAAATCACGACCTTTACCTGCTTTATAGCTCCATATAGTGTAAAACACTGCGGTGGTAGGTACTTGTGCTACATTCTTCAAGTCGTTTACATCACTAGGAACAAAGTCGTGAAAACTCACACATACCATTGCTTCTGGATCATCTTCTTTTTCCGCAAGTGCAGCTACCATGCGCCCTTCACTAACCCTGAAGTCTGTGGGTATTTCTGGGCGAACAGGGTCGTCTTTAATGAATTCCAATAATTTGTGTGAAAGGTCTCTGATGAAATGTAGCATGATAATGTCTCTGTTTTTTGTATTTATACAATTTGCAAAATATACGCTTATTTAGGTAATTTATAAATAATAGTATGATGGGAAAAACTACCTGGTCCAGTGGATTAAATGATTTTAAAAAACACACATTGATTGATAACCTGTTTATTACCGAAGTACACGAAAATGATTTTGAACCAAATAGGTCAATTGATGATATTTTTTATGACCATTTGGCAAATAGACAAACATCCAAAGTAGAAGTATTGTTTAGTGGCGGCGCGGATAGTGAATTAATTTTAAAATCATGTATTAAAAATAAAATTCCCTTTGAAGCTATAACAATGGCTATACAAGTTAAAGGTATAACTCTTAATGTTATTGATTTATATTATTCAGAAAAATTTTGTAGAGAAAATGACATAAAACAAAAATTGATATATTTGGATGCAGAATGGTTGTTTGAAAGCGGTAAATACAATGAATATCTTAATCCCTATCTAATTAATGAACCGCATGTTGCTAGTCACTTTTGGTTAATTGAGCAATGTGATTATTATCCGATATTCGGTGGTGATTGGTTTTGGTTTCAACAACACAGAAACGTGTTGTCTCCGTTAAGATTAGACTATGCATGTTACGAAAGATTTATGGAATCAAAAGGTATATACGGTATAGGCAATATGATTAATCATAGTTTTGAATCTTGCTATAAATTTATTGAATTGCACACACAAAATGAAGAAACTATAGTTCCAATACTAAAACAAAAAATGTATGGTTTCGATTTTCCAAGAATGCGAAGTTATGGTTGGGAAAATATCCCCACTGAAATTTTAGATATTGAAAAATACAAAAAAAATTTAATTGACATACATAAACGTACACGGAATATAATTAAATGGGGCAGTAAAATTAAAAAACTAATTAACTCTGATGTAGACGGAAACTATAAATTTTAATATTATGGATGAATACCTTGACGCATTTTCACACGGACCGATATTAAGTAAATTATGGCTATGTGAAGAATTAGAAACTATATTAACGAATATAGAATATACAAACCCCACAGTTAATATATTAGGGGGATGGATAAACGTATTAGGTTTTATGATGCAAATTAGAAAACCTAATTATTATAGAGAAATTAATTCATATGATAGTGATCCAGAATCTACTAGAATGTCAGATAGATTATGTGACGCTTGGAAATTTGAAAAGTCTAAAATATACAATAAAACAAATGATGTTAGGCACTTACGTTTCAATCAAAACACACCCGAATTAATATTTGTAAACTGTAGCGTAGATCAATTTGTAGGGACAAAATGGTATGATAATCTACCCGATAAATCAATTGTGTGTTTACAAACTACAAATTTACCAATAGAAAATGCGCCTTGGAATATAACACAAGAAACAAAAACTATTTCTGAATTACTAGACAAATATAAATTGAATCAGATTTTATACACTGGTGAAAAATATTTTGATTATGGTGAATTAAAATATACTAGATTAATGAGTATAGGCATAAAATAAAAATAGGGGCCGAAGCCCCTATTTTTAACCCGGTCCATAGACCTCTTCTCGGCTCTTCATACCTACTGAGCCTCCTTCTGATGTGATTCTTTTTACCACATCCTCAAAGAGGATCGGTCTAAAGTCGGTCTGCTCTACACAAACACAGTGATAGCGAGGATCAACTACTTCCTCTTCTACTGTAAAGGGTCTAGGATCATACTTACTAGTCCTTTCAACCTTGACAGTTTTCATAACACGGTGAGCATGAAGATGTCCGTGAATATTAGTACCAAATCGACCAAGGTTGCTTTCGTGCATGGGAATGTGACTCAGGATACAACCATTCATCACATGATACGCACGGATATCCCTAAAGTAAGGAGTGTAGTCCTCAAGTCTAAAGATATCATGGTTGCCCTTGATAAGCACCTTGTCGCCGTTAAGTCTACCAAGAGTCTTAAGGGCTCTACGATTGATTACAACATCACCGAGGTGATAGACCTTGTCGTTCGGTCGAACCGTTTCGTTCCAACGTCTAACCATCTCCTCATCCATTTCCTCGGGACTATCCCAAGGACGCAGTTTCGTCACACCATCGGGGCCCATAAACTTGCAAACCCCAAGGTGTCCGAAATGCGTATCACTAGTTAAAAATACTGCGGGCATTTTATGCTCCTCTTGATTCTAATTTCTTATTCAGATATTCAACAAACTCGGTATAAAACCTTGTTGCGAAATCTGGATGCCTTTTCAGGTCACCGACTGTTTTGTCACGTAATGCAACCATGTCTTCGGTTGACATATCATTGTAATAACGTTCCAAATCAAATGTCGGGTGACCTTCAGGCGTTGTAGTTCTGTATTTCAACAGAAAGGCTTGTCGTTCTGTAGTCACTTTCGTTTTCCAATCTTGCTTACAACATCAGCCTTGCTTTGTTGCAACTGAGCCAAGAACCTGCGATAGACACGCAATGCGGCGATGCTCATTGGGTCTTCCTTACCTTCTAGTTCTTGGATACGGTCTTGCAATTCTTTCTCTTTAGCACGATGACGTTCGACATCGGCTTTGAGACCTTTTGCATCGCCCCAGAAAAACTTAGTCATATCGTGCTCCTTTCTTAAAAGTTAAAACTGCGAACCCACTCAAACCTAGTTGATGCGGGCACCCAACGGAATTGTTGTTTCTTACGCTCGGCTTGTTCAAAGTCAAAACAGACCATGACCCAACCTCGGTCAGTAGAAAAGCCCACAGTGTCTGCAACACGCACGACTTGGACAAGTCTTCCTTGCATTTTTGCGACTACTACTGTCATATGGACCCCTTTCTAAATTTTATTTCTTGCTCCAAAGAGTCTTTTCCAGATTCTCTATCATAGCAGTTTGACGAGTTACCTGATCTTCCAAATTCTTCTCACGCTTGCGGCTGAATGCAAGTTGGGCTTCAACAAAACGAATACCTTCAACCGCTTCTTCAACTAGTTTGTACAACGCAATTGGATCATTGGTCTTGAGTGCGGCAGCAATTAGTTGGTCAGCGTTTCTCATACAATGTCCTTTAATCAATCAATACATGTATTATATGCCCAAAATGTTTATTTGTCAATCCTATTTCGTTTCAGTCTCCAGAACAGTCGCCATGCTCTGGATTGTTTCGTCCTGTGCAGGCTTTTAGTTCCAGTAACAAAAGTATTACCGATTAGTTTACCGAAGGGTTTTGCTTTGGGCTGGCCCTTCAGTAACTTTTCGCTAATACGTTCGTATGTACTTCTTTTATAGTACATTATAATTACTCCACAAATTGAATTTCTACGAACCCCTCATCCAACGTTGGTATTTCAAAATTGTCAATCATGCCACGCACGACAAAATCAGGGATAGATTTGCCAGGTCGACTGTTCAATCGGCGAGTCAGTTCACCTTCTTCAGGTGTCTTGAACACAACCGCAATATGCTCATAGTCAGGTAACATGTTAAACTTGCGTTGGCGGCTTTTTACAGTTGTAGAGGTTTGATCCCAAATGATATTCATACCTTTGTCACGTGCCAACTCAACATGATTAGCCATTAACTGTACTGCCTTAGGCATATATTCGTCAAAGACTTCCGAATAGGTTTTGCCTACTCGTTCTGCCTCTAGTTCGACCCACATGTCAGTGGACACTATAGCACAATCTTTTGCCCAATCCTGGTCTTTGATCCAAGTAGATTTACCTGAGCCAGGTACTCCGATTAATTGATAACATTTAGGCATGTATTCCCCTAGTAGTGAACTAATTTATAATTATAACACATTGGCGTTTTCTCGTCAATAGGAAATCTTTAATATCCTAAACTAGGGTCTACTATTCCGCTGATGGGTAATCCGAGTTCCATTTTCTGAATCTTCTCTGCAATTTGAGAAATACTGTCATCACGGTCTACTCTCGATGCAATATGTGGGGTGATATTAATTTTAGGGTGTTGCCAAAAAGCATGAGAAGCCGGTAAGGGTTCGGTTCGAAACACATCTAACGTGGCTCCAGCCAGATGCCCGTTATTCAGTAAAGTCAATAAATCTTCATCAACTAAATGATCGCCACGTGCCACGTTAATCACATAACTGCCAGGTTTTAATTGTGAAAGTGTTTGATAATTTAATATGTTCTCAGTTGTCGGAGTAAGTGGTAAGAGATTAACTAACAAGCGAGTGTTTTTTAAGAACTCGGATAACTCATTAGGAATATAACAGTTTACACCTTTTATTTCTTTAATAGTACGACTGTATCCATTAATGGAGTAACCTAGTACTTGTAAGGTCTTAACTAAATGCATTCCTAATCTACCTAATCCCATAACTCCTACAGCGAAATCATTACGGTTACTGGTCTTTCGATAAAACCATTTAAACATAGGTTTATCTACAGAATAACTTTCAAATTCTCTAAAATATCTTATTACTGAATGACAAACATACTCGGTCATTTGTAATGGCATTGTAGAATCATCTAATCTAACAATTGGTATATTAGACGGTACCCTCAGTTTTAACAGAGAATCGACACCTGCTCCTATATTGAATATAGCCTTTAATTGTGGTTGTTCATCTATAAACTGTTGCGGCGGGTCCCACACAATAGCATAATCAGATGGCGATGAGCCAGGAACCCACTTTGTCACCTCTGTGTCGGGCAATATATCACGTAAGCCAGATACCCAGAGTCTGGACGCAATACCAGTTAAACAGACAGAAATTTTCATGAGTATTTAAACTCTTTCCTTCTTTACTCGACCGATGCGACTAGCCTTGTTCCAGTCGTAAACAATACCATCAGGACACCTGCCATCTACAACACTATCAACACCGAACTTACCGCAGATTTCAAAGGTTTCACCCTTGATAACTACAAATTCATTTATAGATTTAGCATGATCCATTGCGGATGCTAAGTCTACAAATTCAACATCTTTGATTTTAAACATCTTTTTAATCCATATTTCTTTTCTAATTCAACATGACCCGCTATTGCTTCCTCTTGAGTTTTGTATCGGGCCAATACATCACTATCGCCGTTTGCAAAAAAGATACACGTTTCATATGGTGTACCTTCGTAAATAGTCAAACCACCAAGTTTCAATGAGGTCAATTCAACTGTACTCAATGTTACATCAGCAGGGTACATCCACACTGAATCATCGCTTACAATTTGCCAACGTTTACGCTTAGTCATAATTGTCCTCTTTGCTTGGGGGAACCCAAATCTTTTTGTTCCCTAGTTCATCATATTCGAACGGCACACCGTTGATAGTGTGCGGTTCGTTTTCATCATAAGTCCAGCCCAAAACTTTCATCATCTTGTGCTTGACCAACAAGTTGGGGCTACGATAAGCCTCAGTGTCATCAAATCCCATCATCACACCAACTTCACAGACTGCGCCACTTCGGCAAACACCAGCGACACAATGCACAACCACATCCATACGATTATCTAATGCATGTTGCAACAGTTTGACCAGTTGCTCGGCTTGTTCGTCAGTCACTTTAAATTCTTCACCGTAATTGTCATCACGCTCCAAGTCCAAGAATTCAAACTGGTGAACCTCTTTGAACTTGTACAATGGAGTAGGGAAGGTCATGCATGGATCCACAATCTGAATCAGCATACTATTTTCACCGACACGGACATGCTGTCCTTTGGGTATGTCAGCAAGTGCAACGTTTTGAATCCAAGGCATAAATAATCTCCAATGATGTATTGTACTATATTTGGGTGTTTTTGTCAAGAAATAAATATGAATACTATGTTCTTACCTGTACAAGAAAAGCCCGTGTCGTTAATTGATTTTACTAAATCAATGATTGAAATACCCAACCTGATAACAAGAGATGTAGCCAACGAACTTCGTCAATATACGTCAAGTGAAGGGTCGGGTTGGCACCATCGAGGAAGCAAAACACCTGAAATATGCAAAGCCTCTTTCCACACGTGTCTAGTGTTTAGATTCGATAATCCTATATATGAAATTTTAGATTACGCATGGGAAAAATTTCAGGAATACGATAAAACTAATCTTACGTTTATAGAACCGTACGAAATAAAATCATATTCAGTGGGTGATGTGTTTGAACCTCACAATGATATTTTATATAGTAATGATAGCACCGTTGAACGTAGAGTTAATTTAGTAATACAACTTAGCGATCCTGATGAATATGAAGGCGGAGATTTGTTAATAGGCAATGCAAAATGTTCCAGAGAATTGGGCACTGGTATATTTTTTAGAGCAGAAACAATACACTCGGTAACAGAAATAACAAGAGGAACTAGATTCAGTCTTATAGGACACGCATGGGGTCCTAAACGAATATAAAAATGCCCGGTCAACTCTCACCACAAGAGTCACCGGGCCGGACATAACTATGTCGTTTACGTATTTTATTTCTATGGATAGCAGTTAGCGTTCTGCTCCCTAGATTGTTTTCACGCTCCCATGTAACGCGGGAATGAAGGTCAAGTTCTAGCGTACCCGATGATTATGGCAGTCATCTACGCCCACTTCTTTAACGGAGAAGTGTAGCCGGGTTATAGTTAAGCCAAGTCGTAACGAGGCTTCATAACGGTCTTCAACATGATTGCTTCTGGGGTGAAGTCATCCATGCTACCACTCAAGATACCACCAGCAACAGCAGGGCTGAAGCCAGAGACTAGAGCAGTACCAGCCTTGTCAAACTTGACAGGGGTGTTACCGTATGCGGCGTTCAAGTTCCAGAACACAACCTTAGGAAGAGTGTAACCTGCTTCTTGGTACTTGCGTTCCATCATCTTGATAGCGGATTCATCCTTACCATCAACAGCTCCGTCGAACTGCATGTCAGAGAAGATCACCAATGTTTCCGGCATTTCTGCTTGAGGAACATTGTTTTCCTTCGCTGTCTTAAGGATCAAATCGAATGCCGCATTCAAGTTGGTGTTAGCAACTTCGCCAGTGTTCATTTGATCGATCTTCTGGTTGATGTTACCCTTAAGGTTCACCAACTTAGGAGAACGGCTGAAAGTCAAGAAACAATCAGCAAACTTGCCCTTGTTCTTGTCTGCAAAATACAGACCAAGACTGATTGCAACTTCCAAGCAGGACAAGCCAGACTTAGAGTTGTAGCCACCTGCAGGGCAAGTCATAGAACCGCTAGAGTCTACCATAGGTAGAACGTTAGCGTCACCGACGTAGTTAGGCAATGCGTCCCATTGTGCTTGGATAACATCCAATTCTTGCTTAGACATGTTGCGTGTACCGTAACCGATACGACCCTTCAACACATCATAAGGGAACACTGCACTTGCGTTAATCTTAACGCCAGCTTCACCCTTGACCAACTTAGTCACGTATTCAGCGTATGTTTGACCATGACGACCGAATGCCTTCTTGTATCGTGCGTGA
>JACCDW011308704.1_pt1 | contig 15735 bp, 9 predicted proteins | sample 7449781 | NCBI WGS metagenome assembly JACCDW01 (sample SAMN15323449, study PRJNA562643) | freshwater metagenome | isolation source: river surface water | place: USA:Blue River Watershed | collected 2017-08-18
CAGCAAGGGGAGAAGCATCATTGGCTGGGATGAGATCCTCGAAGGTGGATTGGCGCCCAATGCTGCAGTCATGAGCTGGCGTGGAACCCAGGGCGGTATTGAATCTGCCAAACAAGGGCATGATGTGGTCATGACGCCAGACAGCCATTGTTACCTGAATTTTTACCAATCAGAAGACCAGACAGATTCCATTGCATGGGGAGGATTTCTGCCCTTGAAAAGGGTATATGGCTATGATCCGATTCCCGCTGAGTTGAACCCAGAACAAGCCAAATACATCAAGGGTGTACAAGGTAATCTTTGGACTGAATACATCAAATCATCAGCCCTGGCAGAGTATATGCTCTTTCCGAGGGCTGTTGCATTGGCAGAGATTGGCTGGACAAAACAAAAGCCCGGATTTGATCATTTTACCAACCGTTTGATTTCCTATTTGAAGCGCCTTGAAAAACACGGCGTCAACTATTCCAGGCACATGTATGACATTGGTTTGAAGAGCCAGTATGATCCAGCCAGCAATACTGTGAAAGTGAGTGTTGATGGAGTGTCTGACAAGAAAAACCTATTCTATTCTGTAATCGCTGAACAAGGGGGACTAGTGACAAAACCATATGAACTGCCCATCACCATTGCTTCTGCTGCCAAACTCGAGATCGCTGCTTTTGTTGAAGGTGCAGTTGTAGACAAACGCACTGCATTTTTCAACATCAACAAGGCTACTGGAAGAAAATTCAGTTTATCCATCGAACCTGCTCCCCAATATGGAAAGGGTGGACCAGCTGCCCTTGTGAACGGTATCATGGGCAGTGTTACAAGGTTCAACGATGACGAGTGGTTAGGATGGAATGGAAAGCATTTTGAAGGCATATTGGATCTGGGCAGGGTAGAAGAAATAAAAAAAATATACCTCCGTTTTTACAAGGCTCCCTCCAGTTGGATTTACATGCCCTCATCTATACAAATTTTGGTTTCTGCCGATAGGATAACGTACAAGGAAGTGGCTGTAAAAAACAATCCAGATTCAGGCCAGATGGGGGTTCAGCAACATGGATTTTCCTTTGATGGTCTCAAGACCCGATATGTTAAAATAATTGCCGCTAACAATGGCATCATCAAGTCAGGTTTCCCCGGTCAGGGATATCCTGCTTGGTTGTTTGTGGATGAGGTGGTTGTTGAATAAGCTTTTTGTATATATTTGCACCTCCTGGGGAATTAGCTCAGTTGGTAGAGCGCTTGCATGGCATGCAAGAGGTCACCGGTTCGAATCCGGTATTCTCCACAAAAGCCAATACATTGTATTGGCTTTTCTATTTTTTAAGCTGCATGATTCCGGTCCGGACAAAACTTTCAATTAACTTTACGCCATGCAAAAGACCACGAACGCCAAGCCTACTTGGGCATACAATTCAAACTATCCTGGTATTGACGATTTGATCAACAAGGCAAAAAGCAGGGTGCCCCGCTTTGCTTTTGAATATCTCGATGGCGGTTGCAATGAAGATGTCAACCTGCGCAAGAATACAGATGAGTTGCGCCAGGTGGAATTGCTTCCCTATTATCTGAGTGAACATACCGGCTCAACACTTTCTACAGAATTGTTTGGGCATACTTATGATGCACCGTTTGGTGTTTCTCCCATTGGCCTACAGGGACTCGTTTGGCCCAATGCGCCCGAAATTCTGGCAAAGGCTGCACTCAAGCACAACCTTCCTTTCATCCTCAGTACAGTTTCAACTTCCAGCATTGAGCGAATTGCTGAAGTCTCTGAAGGAAAGGCCTGGTTCCAGTTGTATCATCCTGCCGAGGATGCCTTGAGGGATGACATTCTCAATCGCTTGGAGGCTTCAGGATATGATGTATTGGTGTTGCTTTGTGACGTGCCTTCTTTCGGCTTTCGCCCAAGGGATATTCGCAATGGCCTCGCCATGCCTCCCAAGATGACCCTCAAAAATATCCTACAAATCATGGGAAGGCCAAACTGGGCCTTGAATACTTTGTACCATGGTACCCCTAGTTTTGCTACGCTCAAGCCTTATACTCCAAAAGGCTTGAACATGAGTCAATTGGGGCAATTCATGAACCGCACTTTTGCTGGCAGACTCAATCCCGACAAGATTGCTCCTATTCGCGAAAGATGGAAAGGTAAAATCATTTTGAAGGGATGTGCAACAGTAGAAGATGCTGATATGGCTGTCAGTTTGGGCATCGATGGGTTGCTGGTTTCCAACCATGGTGGAAGGCAAATTGATGCAGGCCAATCTGCCATCAAATCTCTTGGACCTGTAGTGGATAAATACAAAGGAAAAATCAAGGTGATGATGGACAGCGGTATCCGAACAGGTCCAGACATTGCCCGTACACTGGCTGCTGGTGCGGATTTCACCTTCCTTGGTCGATCATTTATGTACGCAGTTGCTGCTTTGGGCAATGAAGGGGCAGACCACATGATGGGCATGTTAAAAACACAGCTTTACCAGGTCATGGATCAGGTTTGTTGCAAGCGTGTAGAAGATTTGCCCAAACACCTGGTCAAATAATCATTCAAAAATAAGCGCATGAAAATTCTATTGCTGGACGGGTATACCCTGTTTCAGGAAGACATATCCAGGTCTTTCCTGAGGTCTTTTGGAGAGGTGGTATTTCATGATCGCACTAGCAGAGAAGACTTGTCTGCAATGGACAAGGATGTTGATGTGCTAATCACGAACAAGGCCTTGGTAGGTGTTCCTGAACTGGAACATTTCACCGCTTTGAAATTGGTGATCGTATCTGCAACAGGTTACAATTGTGTTGATGTTAAAGCTTGCGCAGCCGCAGGTGTGCCAGTTTGCAATGTACCTGCTTACGGGACATTTTCAGTGGCCCAGCATGCATTGGCCATGCTTTTGCACTCCAGCAACCATGTTGCTGCACATGACCTCTCTGTAAGAACAGGGGACTGGTCTACTTGTGAAGATTGGACCTACACGCTGACGCGGATTCATGAGTGGCATGGAAAGACCCTGGGGATCATTGGCATGGGCAATATCGGTTCATGTTTTGCGGGTATGGCAGAAAGCATGGGAATGAACATCATTTATCATCATACGAGAGATCTTCAATTGCCCAATCGCCGTTTTGTTGATCTCGACACCCTGGCCAAAACAGCGGATGTGATCAGCCTTCATTGCCCACTGACCGAAAAGACAGACAAACTCATCAACGAAAAATTCTTATCGGGAATGAAATCCAGTGCAATACTGATCAATACCTCAAGAGGTGGATTGATCGATACCATCGCCCTTCGTGAAGCGCTACTGAGCCATACCATTACTGCTGCATTACTGGATGTTTTGGAAAAAGAGCCTCCTCCTGCAGACCATCCACTTATTGGATTGCCCAATGCCATTATTACACCTCACATAGCCTGGATCAGTTTTGAGGCCAGGAAAAGAATCTGTGATGTAATCTCAGCAATCATCATATCTTTTGAAAAGGGGAAGTTCCTGAACAGGGTGAATTGATTGCATTTCAATGATTTCTATCTTTTTGACGACATTTCAAATGTCGCGGAATTGTCATTTTTTTTTGATTTTAAGCTGAAAATACGAACAATCAGGCTTTATGGCTGTTCATTAAATCTTTTGTGAGAGTGTATAAATTACGATTATGTTAATTTTGCACCTCTTTCGAAAAAATCATTCATTAATCAAAAACCTCCTACATGAGAAAATTCCTATTTCTGGTGGTAAGCATGGCTATGTTATCTGTAGCTACGCTTGCCCAAGGCAACAGGACTGTCAAAGGTAAGGTCACCGACGCCCAAGGAAATCCTTTATCAGGGGTTTCTGTAAAGGGTGGTAACACAGGTACCTCCACCGATGCAGCCGGTTCATTCAGCCTTTCACTGCCTTCTTCAGTGAAAAATCTTTCTTTCAGCTCAGTTGGCTTTGCAAGCATCAACAAGCCAATCACAGGAAACAGCATGGACGTTACAATGAGCCAGGAAAACGCTGCCCTTTCTGAAGTGGTGGTGGTTGGTTATGGCACACAGAAGCGTTCAGACCTCACTGGTGCTGTTTCTACTGTTAAGGCTCCAGACATCGAGAACAAGCCTTTCTCCTCAGTGGATAAAATACTCCAGGGGCAAGTTGCTGGTCTTCAATCAGTGGCTTCATCAGGTCAGCCAGGTGCTAACCAAGCCATCCTCATCAGGGGTGCAAGTTCCATCTCAGCCAGTAATTCTCCGCTTTGGGTTGTTGATGGAATTCCACTCAATACCGGTGATGCTGCCCGTCTTCAGACTACAGCTAATCTTTTGAGTACGCTGAACCCCAACGACATTGAAAGCATCACTGTGTTGAAAGATGCAGCCTCTCAGTCCATTTATGGAAGCCGTGCTGCCAACGGTGTAATCGTTGTTACCACTAAAAAAGGAAAGGCCGGTAAAACCCGTGTCAGGTTCGATACTGAAGTTGGATCAAGTGATATCGCTTATTTCAATGACATGTATCGCCCTCTTAATGCACCTGAATATGTTGCAATCACAAAAGAAGGTCTTGCAAATGCAGGCTATACCCAAGCCAATATTGACGCAACTATAGCTGGTCTTGGAGGAACAAGTGGTATTGATTTCAATTGGTACGATGCCATTAGCAATCCAGCTCCTCAACAGCAATACAACTTAACAATGGATGGTGGCAATGAAAAAACGACATTCTATCTGTCAGGTGGACAATTTGCACAGGACGGAACTACCATCAATTCAAAACTTAGAAGGTACAGTGGAAATATTCGTTTGACACACAAATTGAACGATCGCCTGAACATCAATTTCAACCTCAATGGTGGAAATGTAAGCCAACGTGCTCCATTGGCTGGTGGATCTTTCGGCAATCCCGTTCTTTCTGCCTATTTCCTCAGGCCAACCCACAGTGCATACAATTCAGATGGTTCTTACAACCTTGTAAGTACTGCATTGGGCGGACTTCACAACACAATTGCGCTTGCTGAAATTGACAAGAGGTACCTCCGTCAATTCAGTTTGAGGGGATCACTTTCTGCCGACTACCGCATTCTAGATAATTTGAAATTCAAGACCGCTTATGGTTCTGACTACAATGTCCTGGAAGAAGACCAATACAACAATCCATTGCATGGTGATGGTGCCGCTTCAAACGGTAGGGCATATTCATACTATACCCGTTATTTCAACTGGGTTTGGACCAATACACTTGATTGGAACCAAAGCCTTTTGAAAAATGGAGATCTGATGCTAAATGCTCAGGCAGGATATGAGAGCCAAGAATCTCAGGGTTATTTCGGGTCATTGCAAAACCAGCAATTCCCTCCAACTTTGGCACTTACATGGCCTGCATCTGGTGCAAGCCCAACAACTGCATCTGCATCAATTTCTGAATACACTTTCACTTCAACTTTCGCATCTGGTAACTTGAACTACAAAAACCGTTATGTTGTTTCTGGAAGCTTCCGTCGTGATGGTTCTTCACGTTTTGGACCAAAGAACAAATATGGTAATTTCTGGTCAGTGGGTGGAAGCTGGAATGTTGACAATGAAGCATTCATGCAGAATGTCAAGTTGATCAGCCAACTGAAATTCAGGGGTTCTTATGGTGTGAATGGTAATGCCGGTATTGGTAACTACGACTGGGCTCCTTCTTATGGATATGGTGCCAACTATAACCAGCAGCCAGGTAGTGCACCAGGAAACGTTGGTGATTCCAGTCTTACATGGGAGTTGAACAAACCCCTGGATTTGGGTCTTGATGTCAGCATCCTGAACAACCGTGTGAATGTATCTTTTGACTGGTACAAGCGTACTTCAGAAGACCTGTTGCTGGGTGTTCAATTGTCCCGTACAACTGGTTTCAGCAGTACAACAAGGAATACTGGTTCAATGAGCAATCAAGGAGTGGAAATTACTTTGAATGTTGTACCTGTAAAAACAAAGAATTTCAACTGGACGGTTGATTTCAACTTTGCTGCAAACAAAAACAAAATTCTCTCCTTGCCCAATGGTGCTGATATCGCTTCAGGAAACCAAATCATCCGTCAGGGCCAGTCATTGTACTCTTATTTCTTGAGGAACTATGCCGGTGTAAATCCTGCCAATGGTGATCCACTTTGGTATTCAGATACCACCCTTAAGGCAACTACGAATGTATATCCTGGAGCCATTTCCAGGACCATTTCTGGAAACAGTCTTCCAAAGTATTTTGGTTCTTTCACCAATACTTTCAATTACAAAGGATTCAGCCTTGAGTTCCAGTTGTACTATAACCTCGGCAACTACCTCTATGATACTTGGGGAAGTTATTACCTGGGATCTGGATTTGGTGGTACCTACAACAAGGTTCAACGCCAGTTGGACAGGTGGACTACTGCAGGTCAGGTTACGGACGTTCCAAAGTATATCTATGGTGGAAACAAGAGCTTCCAAAGTGCATCTACTTTCTACCTGGTTAAAGGTGATTTCGTGAGGTTGAGGAATTTACAGCTTGGTTATTCACTGCCCAAGTCTGTACTCTCAAAGTTGAAGATTGGCAATGCTTTCTTCTACACAAGGGGAACCAATTTGTATACATGGGTTAAGGACAAGAAAATGCCTTTCGATCCTGAGCAAGGAACAGGAAGTGCTACCAACCTTAACGTGTTTATTCCAAAAACCGTTACCGTGGGATTGAACGTTACCTTTTAACCTAAATTAAAATTCAAATTATGAATCAGATAAAAAAACCAATTTGGATTCTTCTTCTGGCGGGTGTTGCTACATTCTCGTCTTGCAAGAAAGAATTCCTCGAATTGAATTCTCCAACCTCTTTGGTTCCTGCAGTTGCTTTGGGAAAAGAAGCAGATTTGTTGGTTGCTTTGAGAGGAGCTTACGCTTCACTCAGGAACGTAGACCATATGGGAAGGACTGTACCCATGATCGGAGACATCATGGCCGATAATGCTTACCAGTCTACACTGAATACCAATCGTTACACATTGTTCAACAATTATACCTACAATACACTTGATGGTAATGTTGCTGGATTATGGTCAGCAGCCTACAATACCATTTTGAGGTGCAACAATGTAATCAATACAACAATCACGCCCAATACTGCAAATGTTGACCAATACAAAGGTGAAGCATATGCAATTCGTGCACTCTGTTATTTCAATTTGGTAAGGTATTTCGGTAAACCTTTTGCCGAAGATCCCAATGCACTGGGTGTACCCATTGTAACTACTTACAATCCAGATGATAAGCCAACACGTGCCAAAGTAAGTGATGTGTACAATTTGATGATTGCTGACCTCGAAAAGGCTTATTCACTGATGACCAAGTACACCAACTCTTCCCAGTTCAGCAAGTACGCTGCAAAGGGTCTGCAGGCAAAGGTATACTTGACAAAGGGAGACAATGCCAATGCGTTGACAGCTGCGCTGGATGTTATCAACAATGGTGGATTTACTGCGATTACTGCAGCCAATCATGCTTCTTATTGGGCCAATTCAACCGTGACCACTTCCAAGCTTGAAACATTGATGGAAGTATCTTCAGATGCAACGGCTAATCTCGCATTTGATGCTTTGTCTTACCTCTACAGCCAAGCTGGGAACTATGGAGATTTTCTTGCTACAGATGATTTGATTTCCAAGTATGCAGCTGCTGACGTTAGGCTCGGTCTCTATCCAAGGGTAACTCGTTCCGGCGTACAGGTTTACTCGGTGAACAAGTATCCTGTTATTTCTGGGGATTACAGTGACACCAAGGTCTTGCGTTTGAGTGAGATGTATTTGATTGCTGCTGAAGCTTCAGTTGCAAGCAATGAAACCAACGCGAAAACTTATGTCAATTTCATCACCAGCAGGAGAAATGCTGCTCCAATTGCTTCATCAGGTGCTGCATTGCGAGCTGCTATCATAGAAGAACGCAGAAAAGAACTTGCATTTGAAGGTGATCGATACATGGATATGTTGCGTTTGAAAGCGGATGTGGTTCGTGGTGCTAACTATCCAGTTGCAGCACGCAGTTTCCCAGTTTCTAACTTCAGGAGGCAGTTGCCCCTTCCCCAAGGTGAATTGGATGCCAATGCGAACATACGTTCTCAGCAGAATCCTGGTTACTAAAATTTGATTATTCTGTCTAAAAGGCTGCGATTTATCGCAGCCTTTTTTTATACATTCACGTAAAGTTTTTCGCATGATCATCAGGTGGATTTTTTCAATTGTTTTCACGTTTGGTGGGTTGGTCGCATTCACACAGGTTCAAATTCAGGATCCTTTGAGTGGGAAAGTACTCAGTGTCTCAAAATATGGTGGCATAAGCGGCAATCCGTTTTTGTATGATCAATGGATGACGGGGGAAGTGACACTTAAGCAAGGTAAATACACCAACCTGGAGTTGAAGTATGATGCATTTTCAAACATGCTCTATTTCAATAAAAATGGAGAAATGTTCGAGTTTCAGGATGAGGTGATTTCATTTTTGCTGATGCCCAATAAAAAAGAGGAATCAAAGCAACAGTTGTTTGTCAAAGGATTGGGAAGTGGAGATTTTGGCAAAAATCAATTTGTTCAAGTATTGTACAATGGAACAATGGGGTTTTACAAGTTGACCATTGTTTTTGTGTCTGAGATGAACAAGATCAATGAAGGGGTAGTGAAGACTTTTCAAAAATCCGAACGGTACTATTTCAAGGTGAATGACAGGCTTGAGATGATACGATTTAATAAAAAAGATATCTTGGATTTTTTTGCTGATCGATCTGCAGCAATGGAGAAATATGCAATAGCTGCTGGCCTATCCTTTAAAAAGGAGATGGATATTGTAAAAATGCTTGAATTTCACCAGACACTCAAATGATAATCAATTGAATTGAGCAAGACTAGCATTGGATATCAGTAATGCTGGTCTTCACCCTTTTTTCTTTTAACAAAAAAGGGGAGAACCCTTGATGAGTTCTCCCCTTTGATATTGAATCTACATTTTAGTATCCAGGATTCTGTACAATCACAGGGTTTGTTGTGATCTCCAATGCTGGAATTGGCCAAATGAACCTAAAATCGCTATACGCTATTGCTGGTTGACCCAGGACTACCGAAGCACCAAATCCATATTGGGCAAGTGTAGTACCTGTTACACCACCGTTGGCAACTTTTGCAGGAATACCCGCCATCCTTACTGCTGCCACAGGATCTTGTGCCAATCTGTGGATGTCTGGCCAACGCCTTCCTTCAGCCAGAAATTCAATTCTCCTTTCGAGAAGAATTGCCTGAAGAAGTGCAGTTGCATTTGCAAACCTGGCTGCTGTATACTGCTGGGTTGCAGGATTGGCAAGAGACCTGTTTCTGACGATATTCAAAAGGTCAATTGCTTTCTGTGAAACGGTTGCAGAAAGTCTTGCTTCTGCCTCTGCCTGATTCAACAATACTTCAGCCCACCTAATGATTGGGGTATTGTCGCCGCGTCCAGAATAGTCAGTGTATTTTGTGGTCATCATCGCTCTTCCAATGGCACTTCCGCCATTTCTGTACAATGTCGATCTTCTTGTATCATCAAGCAACCATCCTGTATTGTTCCAGATGATGGGAGAGATGCATACAAGTCCACGACCAAGCAGTTCAGTTGAGCCATACATGGCAGCTGGCGCACCATTGACGGATCCATTATCAAGTGGATCATTTTTAACACTGAAAATATTCTCGGTACTCACACTGTTGCCTCCTGCATGTCCAAAAGAACCTGCTGCAGTGGCTGTGAGGGAGTGATTTCCAATAAGACTTCTGGTTGAAGTCGGAGTGGCTGGAGTCAGGGTTGTTGGAATCAGGAGATTGCCCGCTGCGATGGCATTCGCCCATTGTCCCATGTGCATGTAAATCCGCTGCTTGAGTGCAATCGCTGCTGATTTTTGAGCACGAATTATGGCACCCCCTGAATTGGTCACTGGAAGATTGGCTTCCGCAAAGTTCAGGTCTTCAAGGATCTTGGCATAGTTTTCAGAAACTTTAGGCCTAGCCTCTTTTTGAAGTTTTTCCAATGTAGCGCTTCCAGAAACTGCATAATCCCTGTAGGGGACGCCCAATGCTGCTCCATTGCCATCAAGAAATGGTCTGGCAAAATGGATCAACAGCTCATGATGACCCAAAGCACGGAGAAACCGGCATTCAGCTTCAAATTGAGTGGCAAGTGCTGGGGAGAGTATACCTGATGCACCTACTTTTTTGAAACCTTCAATGGCTATGTTGGCCTTGTTGATCATGCCATAGGTATTATCCCACATGGCCACATTGTTTGCTGTGGCTGGTGTATAGGTACCCTGGTAAGTGATTTGATAAAAGGCCTGAAGATTGACGACATCTTCACCCCTGTTATCACCTTGTTCAATCGTTGCAGCTCCGAATGGATATCCACGACCAGCTAAGCTAGGTCCGCCTGTTTGGGCAGCGTCATAAACTCCATTCAAGGCAAGTGTTGCTCTTTCAGCAGTCGTAAATACACTTTCATCTGTGAAAGCGGAATAGGGCTGTTGGTCAAGTACTTTTTCGCAGCTTGCCATCCCAATTGCCAAGCCCAGGATGAGTGTACCCTTTGAAATGTATTGTGTGAGTCTCATTGTTTACTTTTTAATTGTTTGTAATGGTTACAAATTAGAATCCTGCACTGAAGCCAAAAGAAACGATTCTCAATGTAGGGGACACCGCATTGTCTTGACCTGCCTGGCTTGCATTGTCTGGATCAAGTCCTGTGTACTTGGTGAAAGTCAACAGGTTTTGTCCTTGAATGAAGATCCTTGCATTTTTCATGTAGCCATTTGACTTGCCTTGAAGTGCATTGCCCAAGTTGTAGCTGAAGACAAGGTTTTGAAGCCTGAAATAGTTTCCGTTTTCAACAAACCTCGAAATAGCCTGTCCAGTTTGGTTGACAGTTGCACTTTGGGCATATCTTAACCTTGGAACATCTGTTACGTCTCCGGGGTTTTTCCACCTGCTCATGATTTCTGTACCATTGTTGTGGAAGTTCTGACTCAGCAGGGCTTCCTGGCGTGTGATGTTCATGATTTTATTTCCACCTTGGAACCTGAACATGAATTCAAATGAAAAATTTTTCAGGTTAAGCGTGTTGGTGAAAGCACCAAAGAAAGTTGGAAGACTGTTTCCAAGGTTTACTTTGTCTGCATCTGTAATAGATGTCTGGTTGGCAGCGGTCATGGTTGCATCACTTTTTCCTGATGCAGTATAATAAGCACCATTGACTGTGCTCCTTTGAACCAGGCTTCCATTAGCCTTGAGGTACATGGGATTTCCTGTAGCTGTGTTAACGCCTGCATAATTCCAACCCCACAGATAGTTCAATGATTGACCTACTTCTATGCGGTTGTAGGTTCCAGGAATTGTCTTAACAGGATTTCCTCCAATGGAATAAAGGGAAGTGATTTCGTTCTTGAGTTGAGTATAATTGGCATTGATGTTCCAGGAGAAGTTCTTGGTTTTGATCACATCACCACTCAAGCTGAACTCAAGTCCACTGTTTCTTGCAGAACCAATGTTTTGGCTGATAGAGTTGCCTGGAATTCCAGCAGAATTGGGTGTTGGTACGGCAAACACAAGTTGGTCGATATCGTTGAGGAACCAGTCTGCAACCAAAGTGAATCGATTGTTGAGGAGGCCCAATTCTACACCAACATCAAACTTTTTGCTGCTTTCCCATTGCAATGATGCATTCCCAATTGCGCTTGGCGCAAGCCCTGGGATGTTGCCATAAGGCGCAGATCCGAAAGTGCTGAGATATGGGAACCCACCAAGCTGGTTACCAACAATGGCATAAGATCCTTTCAGTTTTACATCGCCAAAAGTATTGTTGAGGAATGTGCTGTTTTTCCAGAAACCTTCTTCTGAAAGCCTCCATCCAGCTGATGCTCCAGGGAAAATACCGAATCGATTGTCTGGAGCAAGTGAGCTTTGCCCATCCCTTCTGACAGAACCTTGCACAAAATATTTGCTTTGGAAATCATAATTCAAACGTCCAAAAAGGGAATGGAAGCCACTGACACCATAACCTCCACCAGAGAATTGAAGTGCACCCGATCCGCCAATAATATTTTTTTGCTGGAAGAAAGGATCTGAAATTTGTTGCAATGCACCTGAGACACTGCGGCTCATGTCTTCCTGCACCTCGTGACCTGCAGTCAGGTAAAGATTGTGTCCTCCACCAAAGGATTTATTGTAGTTCATGTAGTTCTGCCATACCAGTCTTTGGTATTGCTGACCTGCATTGTAGACATAACCCTTTGAACTGAAACCATCACCGTGGATGGGGCTCCAGGAAATATAGGAATAGTCATTCAGGAAGTCAAAGTTCAATGCGGAGCGAACCTTCAACCCTTTTACTGGGCTCAATTCAACATATAAGTTGTTGTTGACCCTGAGTTTGTCTGAGGAATATTGATTCTCATTCAAGGTGAACATGGGGTTGGTATAGTTGTCGTCAACGATGGAGAGGTTAGGCCCCAATCCAACCTGGTTCAATGCTGGGTAGCGGATGTTGTATCCGGTAACATTGGCGGCATCCAAAGGATTTACGTTTGGCAACATGCGCAAAGCAGAGGCCATGGCTCCGCTGAGTGCGTTGGTTCCGTTGTTCTGGTCGTTGTCAATTTGTCTTGACAAAGTCAGGTTATTGCCAATTTTAACGAATTTGTTGACCTCATTATCGAAGTTGAACCTGATGCGGTATGCTTTATTCTTGTTGGAAAGCAGGATACCTTTTTGATCACTATAGTTCAGCGAAAAGAAATAGGTGCTTTTGTTGGTACCACCAGAAAAACTGAGGTTTTGCTGATTGACCAATACATTCTGGTTCATCACCTGTTTTTGCCAATCATATGTTTTTCCATCTCCTGCACTTGCCCAACCGGTCAATCCCTGGTTGGTTCTCTTTTCATTGGAGATTTCTACAAACTGGGCATTGTTGAGCAATTCATATGTTTTTAAGGCTGAAGTAAAACCAAATGTTGCGTCATAATTTACTTTCATGGCTCCACCTTTTGATCCTTTTTTGGTGGTAATCATGATAACGCCATTGGCAGCCCTTGAACCGAATATTGCTGTAGCTGATCCATCCTTTAAAACCTCAATGTTCTCAATGTCATTAGGGTTGATGTCTCCCAATGCATTAGAGTTGGTTGCGGCAGCGAGGTTTCCAGTGATAAAGGGAACGCCATCGACTACAATTAGTGGAGACTGGTTACCAGTGACTGAATTGATACCACGGATACGAATACGTGCAGGAGTTCCTGCATCTCCACCAGCATTCACAACCTGCACACCAGCAGCACGTCCAGCCAATTGCTTGTCTACTGATGGAGTTACCAATTGTGCAAATTCTTTTGCATCAATTTTAGATGCAGCCCCTGTGAATGCCTTCTTTTGCTGAACACCATATCCTACCACTACAACCTCAGAAAGCGATCCTGATTCGCGTATTAGGCTAATGTCTACAGCAGTCCGATTCCCGATTCTCGCATCTGCGTCCTGGAATCCAACAAAGGAAAATTTAAGGGTGTTGGCTGCTTGGCCCAGTTGAATAGAATACATTCCTTTTTCATCTGTAATGGTCTTGGCTTTACCGCCAACTTCAGAAACCGTTACGCCAGAAAGAATCTCACCATTGGAATCGGTGACCTTTCCGGTAATTCTCTTGGTACCTTGTGCGGCAACAAGCCCCACAAAAAGCATAAGAGAAACAACGAACAAACCTAGTTTTCTCATGATTTAAATTTTAGTTAAGTAAAATGGTAGACAAATTTAAATGATTTGACAGGGTTTAACTTCTGCCAATGTCATAAGCTGGTAGTAAATATTTTTAGTTTTCACATTAAAATTATTCATGACCAGCGATATGCTTTGGCATTCATTTTTTAACAAGTAAGTGATTGTTTGATCAGAGAAATCCCAACTCCAGCTTCGCCTCTTCGCTCATCAAGTCCTTGGTCCAAGCAGGGGACCAGGTAATTTCCACAAATACATCATTGATCCCTTCAATTTCCCTTATTTTTTGGTCCACTTCATGGGGGAGTGATTGAGCTGCTGGGCAACTGGGTGCTGTTAGGGTCATGATAATCTGAACATTGTTGATGGGCACAACATTGACCTCGTAAATCAAGCCGAGTTCCCAAATGTTCACAGGCAACTCAGGATCAAAAACGGTTTTGATCTTTTCTATGACTTCCTGCTTTATTTGTTCTTCTGTTTTCATTTTGTTTTTCTCAAGTCCTCATCCCTCATCCTTTTCCCCTCATCCTTTTCCCCTCATCCCAATACTCCGGCATCCATCTTCATTTGTTTGATCATGGCCCTCAAACCGTTTGATCTGGTTTGAGCAAGATGAGAACTCAAGCCAATGGTATTGATGAAATCCAGTGGGGCATTGACAATTTCTTTGGCGGGTTGCCCATTGAGTACGGTGGTCATCAATCCCACCAATCCTCTTACGATGATCGCGTCACTATCCCCTTCAAAATAGACCAGGCCATCTTTTGCATAAGAATGAATCCATACGCTGGATTGGCAACCCTTGATTTTGTACTCTTCAGTTTTGAAGGTGGGATCCAATGGCGCCAATTTTTTACCCAGGTCTATAAGGTACTCATATTTTTCCTCCCATGTTTCGAAGAGGGAGAAATCATCAATGAGTTCCTGTTCTATATCTTTTATGTTCTTCTGATTGTTCATCTACAAAAGCATCTTCAAAGATTTATTGAGCGCCTGTATCAATACATCAATTTCTTCAATGGTATTGTATGCGGCAAAGGAAGCCCTTGTCGTTCCGACAATCCCAAGCCTGTGCATGAGGGGTTGCGTGCAGTGGTGGCCCGTCCTGACCGCAACACCCTGGTTGTCCAGCAGGATGGCAAGGTCTTGAGGATGAACGCCATCAATGGTGAATGAAATCACACTTACTTTATTCTCTACATCCCCAATAATCTTTAATCCAGGGATACTTTTCAATTTGGCTGTGGCATATTCCAGCAGCATTGCTTCATGTTTTCTGATCGCTGCCTTTCCGATGCTTTTGATAAAATCAATTCCAGCTTTCAGCGCAATGACATCAGCAATATTGGGTGTTCCCGCTTCAAATTTGAAAGGGAGTTCATTGTAGGTGGTGTGCTCAAACCTGACTTCTTTGATCATTTCTCCACCGCCTTGATAGGGTGGCATGGATTCCAATAGTTCTTTTCTTCCATAGAGCACGCCAACGCCTGTAGGGCCGTAGATTTTGTGTCCTGAAAAAGCATAAAAATCGCAGCCGAGCAACTGTACATCAATGTCAAGATGAACACTTGATTGTGCTCCATCCACCAATACCACTGCATTGTGTTGATGGGCAAGCTGGATGATTTCTTCAACAGGATTGATGATGCCAAGCGCATTCGAGACATGAACCACAGATACGAATTTTGTTCTCGGGCCCAACATTGACTTGAATGCTTTCATGTCAAGAATGCCGTTATCGTCTATGGGTATAACCTTGAGGATGGATTTTCTCTCTGCAGCAATCATTTGCCAGGGAACGATGTTGGCATGGTGTTCAAGGGAACTGATGATGATTTCATCACCTTCTTGTAAAAATGATTTTCCCCAAGCATGCGCAACGAGATTGATGCTTTCTGTAGTTCCTTTTGTAAAGATGATTTCGTCGGGAGATGATGCTCCAATAAAATTCATCACAGCTGCTCTTGAGGCTTC
>JACCDW010091728.1_pt1 | contig 15729 bp, 18 predicted proteins | sample 7449781 | NCBI WGS metagenome assembly JACCDW01 (sample SAMN15323449, study PRJNA562643) | freshwater metagenome | isolation source: river surface water | place: USA:Blue River Watershed | collected 2017-08-18
CTAAGCCAGACATGACTACCAGCATCTCATCATTGTTTAAAGCGATGCCAGACGTTTCAAATATCACAGCGTTTAATGTAGATCCATTTAACACATGGAAAAGCGCATTCAGAGAGTGTGTTAAGTTAGCCAGCAAAACTATTGATCGACAGGATGACGCCGACACAAATTATAGATTGAATGTTTGGTGTACTAGAGGAATAGATAGACAGTTTGGTAGAGAAGCCATTGAAGGTGCCGTACAAGGTAAACAGTACGGACTAGAAAATAAAGATAACAACGAAGCATTAAAAATGATCAATGATTTCGATTGGTTGAGAGAACGATTTGGACGATAAAGCCCGCATACAAAAATTCATTCCTATAATGAATGAGATTTCGCCAACATTCTGTATGGCCAAATGGCATCACACGACCATATATCTACAAACCGGTGAAACTCATAGTTGCTATCATCCTGCCCCTCATAAGATTCCTTTACAAGAACTAGCACTAAATGTAAGTGCTCTGCACAATACAAAACAAAAAATTGCAGAACGCAAAGAAATGATCGACGGAAATAAACCCAGCGGTTGCAACTATTGTTGGAATATTGAAGCCATGGGTGATAATTATATCAGTGATCGCAAAGAACGCAATGCTAGCATCTATACCGAAGAACGATTTAATAAAATTAAACATAATCCGTTGATTCATTTCAATCCGCAGTATATTGAAATATCTTTCGGTAACGAATGTAATTTTAAATGCGGATATTGCCATCCTAAACACAGTTCAGCATATTACAAAGAAATCAAAGATCATGGTCCATATGATATGGTTCGTAATCATCGTAATGACATTGATTGGTTTGAGATTCACGAAGAAGAAAACAATCCCTATGTTGAAGCATGGTGGAAGTGGTGGCCAGAGGTCAGCAAAACACTAACTATTTTACGCATTACTGGAGGAGAACCTCTGTTACAGGCCAGTACTTGGAGGTTGTTCGAAGAGTTAGAGAAAAATCCTCAGCCACAATTAGAATTGAATATCAACAGCAATTTCGGTGTAAAATCTATATTGATCGAACGATTAGTAGAAAAGATAAATCGATTGTTGAATATCGGTGCTATAAAAGATTTTAAAATTTTTACCAGTATTGATACTTGGGGACCTGCTGCAGAGTATATTAGAACAGGTTTGGATTTGAAAGTATGGGAACAGAATCTAGACATTTACCTTACAAAAACACAGTTGCCTATTACATTTATGATAACGTTCAATATCTTAACAGTAACAAATTTTCAAACTCTGCTAGAAAAGATTCTAGAATGGAGAGAAAAGTACAATGGATTTGAACAGAACAAGTGGCAGCGTATAAGATTTGATACTCCATTTCTCAAAGAACCCTTGCAGTATGATATGAATATATTACCTAAAAACGAATTTGTGCCTTATATGAAAAAGCACCTAGACTTCATTCTAGCCAATCTAGACGATAAAAACCGCAGTAAATTCAGTGAGTTAGAGTACGAAAAATTTCTAAGAGTTGTAAAATACATGGAAACGACTACATATACACCGGAACGTGTATTAGAAGGTAAAAGAGACTTCTTTAATTGGTTTACAGAATATGACCGCAGACGCGATACTGATTTTGCAAAAACCTTTCCCGACCTAATGCCATTTATGGAGAGCTGTAGTGAATTGGTATGAGTACGTCGGCACCACGCCACATGGATTTAAACATAGCAAAATACTGCTCAACGACATAAATTTAAAACCTAGATGGGTAGAAATTCCTGCTAGATTTTCTGAATTTCATATAAAGAGAAAAAAAGATTCTTTATTGATAGTAATAGGTGAAAGTTGGACCTATGGCGAATCTTTAACAAACGTTGCCACAGCGATTAAAAAATATAATCTATATTCGCAATTATTAAATTGCTTTGGCTCACGAATGGCAGCAGAAATGAATGTAGATTATTATCAATATGCAGTTCCTGGAAACTGTAATTTTTATATGTTTGAAGAATTAAAAAGAATATTAAAATATGTCAGTGATATGGATTATAAAAAAGTTTACATTTGTATGCAAATGACAGAACCGGGAAGAGAAAAAGCGATAGCAAATGAGTTAACAGAACATCCCCTAGATAAACTTTACGATATTAATCGTAAAAAAATAGATTTTAAACAATGGTTAGTAGAATACGACGAAATTTTTTTTAATTTATACAATGATATTATTACTGAATATAAAGATAAATTTGTTATAGATGCCATATTGTCAAAAAATTTCTGTCGTACTGTAACACCCAAGCGTGAATATTTGTTTAGAATAATAGAAACAAGTTGGATACAGTATTCTGCAAGCACATCGGGTATAAAATTACAAATGCCTGATTTTTATGCAGTAGGTTGGATGGCCGATATGAAAGAAAATTATTCAAAAACAATTGAGTTTGATATAGATTTCTTAACACAACAACTTGATATTATAGAACAGTCTAATCATTTTTTGCTAAACAATGAGAATCATTGCCCTCACCCAAAAGAAATAGCTCATGCTCTATGGGCACAATTTTTATTATCAAATGCAGGATGGGATAATGCAATCTAAAACATTCTGCATCCTTCCGTGGATTCATATTTACGCAAACCCCGATGGATCAGTATTGCCCTGTTGTATTGGCCATCATCACCGACATATGGGTAATGTTCAACATAATACCGTCGAAGAAATTTTTAACAATGAAAAATATAAATCTATGCGTGTCAACATGTTGGAAGGTAAACAATGTGATGAATGCACCGCTTGTTATCAATTAGAAAACAAAGGAATAAAAAGTCTTAGACAATCAAAAAATGAAGAGTTTTCTAGATTTAACAGCATAGTTGATCAGACCAATGATGATGGTTCTTTAAATAAAATTGATTTTAAATATTTTGATCTTCGATGGAGCAATATTTGTAATTTTAAATGTCGTACCTGTAGCAGTACATATTCGTCAAGTTGGGCTATTGAAGATAATGCAGTAGCCGGAACAAAGAAAAAAGTTTTTATCTTTGCAGGAGGTGACAGCAACGATGATTTATACAATCAATTTTTACCATATTTTTCTAGCATAGAAGAATTTTATTTTGCTGGTGGAGAACCGCTGCTAACAGATAAACACTATGACATATTAGAACATCTCATATCAATAGGTAAGACTGATGTAAAATTATCTTATAATACCAATCTTAGTAATCTAATATACAAAAATAAATCAGTATTAGAATTATGGCAACAATTTTCGTCAGTGAGTGTTCGAGCTAGTTTAGATAGTTGGCAAGATCGCGCAGAATACATTAGAGAAGGAACTGACTGGAAACTAATCGAGCAAAATATCTTAGATATACAAAAAGTAACTCCTCATGTTGATCTACAAATTAGCACAGTAATATCGGTATTCAATATAGCTACACTGTCTGATTTTTTAGATTATTTGTTTGAAAAGAATTTATTTAAGAAAGATAAGTTTTTTCCTTCTTTGTATAATATACAACACCCTAATTATTACAGCACCTCGGTAATCCCTAACGATATCAAACAAAATATAATTAGTAAATTATCTAATGTGAATTACACACCTTACATTGATAGACAGATAAAAAATGCAATAAACTATTTAGAAAATTCAAATTTTAGTATTGAAGATAATAAAAATTTTATATTAGAAACTGAAAAATATGATAAAATAAGAAATAGAAAATTTGCAGATACCTTTCCTGAAATACAGCGTATTATACATGAAAATATATTTTGATACTCTAGATATAGACACTTCTAATTTAAATCACTTGTCTCGCAATGGTGATATCTCTCATTGGATAGTTTCTCCAGGATCCATAATAATGCGGCGTCTAGGTGAAATTAATTGCAAATTTGGGTCAATAGATAATGTCACAGACAGCGGTTGTTATTTTATCGATGTTGCTGGAGATCCTGTTTGGTGGGCTGGGGTGTTAAAACAGCCGCAGTTACCTAATCATCATATTTTAACATTAATACCAGATCATATATTAGAATTAGTCCGACAAAGAAAAATAAGAATAATCATTAGTGGTGACAAAGAAGGTGGTCCGATGGTTAATGATGAATACGATTGTTTTGAAAGCACCACACAGGCGATGATTAGTAAACAAATTCCTGCTCAATCGGTGTTGATACTTCAAGGAAATAAAAAAATTCAACAGCAATATGAATCATGGTTAGCTGAAACTAAATCTCTTAGATTATTTGAAGTTCAGTATTCTTGTTCTTTCGCTATGATTTTTTATAATAGATCTTTGCTTAAAGAGCCTGTAATACATGAATCAATAAAAAGCGCAACTTATGCTTTTAACAGTTTGAACAGAGTATACAGATCACACAGGGGAGCCCATTGCTACTATCTTGTTAAAAACAATCTATTAAACAACGGAATAGTATCATGCAATCAAATATCATTAACGGATGATACCGGTGCAGCATTAGTTGAAATGGATAGGTTAGGTTTTACAGAAATTTTACAATCAAATTTTCCTAAGTTCGTCGACGGAGACTGGTCTAACATAAATGCTGCCGATCAATACAATATCGATGTTTATAAGAATAGCCTAATGTCTTTTGTCACAGAGACTAAATTTGATGAAGATGTGATTTTCCTTACAGAAAAAGTTTTTAAACCTTTGGTATTAGGCCATCCCTTGATATTGCTGGCATCACCCGGAACACTCAGTAGTCTAAAAGATCTAGGATTTAAAATTGATTGGTGTGGAATAGATCCCAGCTATAATGATATCGAAGATGATAAACAGCGTTTCATAAAAACACACGAAATATTAAAATGGTGGATTCATTTACCAAGAGAAGAAAAAATAGAAAAAATTCAGCAATCTATGGATACTATTCAACATAATTTTAATTTAGTGCGTAGTAAAAATTTTTATCATGAAGCACTGCGGACTGCATTAAATAGTTCTGAGGAATACTTTAATGCTTGATTTAAAAAAATACAAAAGATTTTTTGCATTCGGTTGTAGCATGACATCTTATTATTGGCCAACCTGGGCTGATATAATTTCTAGAGAAATTCCAGAGTCATATAACTACGGGCAAAGTGGCGGAGGAAATCTTTTTATTTCAGCCCAAGTCACCGAAGCCAATTTAAGATATCAGTTTGATCAACATGATCTAGTAATGATTATGTGGAGTTCCATAGCTAGAGAAGATCGATATCGACACGGACAATGGATCACACCCGGAAACATATATACTCAAAATTATTTTGACGATGCGTTTGTCAAAGCATGGGCAGATACTAGAGGATACCTGATTAGAGATCTGTCAGTGATTACTATGTGTAAAAAAATGTTGGATTCTTTGAACATAGATTATCATATGTTAAACATGGCTCCTTTCGTTGACAAGAGTTCTACTGATCTTGATGTGACAGATTTTTTTAAAGAAACTCTCGATGAAATTCATAAAGATATATTGACAGTAGAATATAATGGCGTTTGGCCACAGCACCCAATTAGACACAACGGTGGGCAGACTGCTGACTATCATCCCAGTACTGCCGGACATGCAAGATACCTTCAAAAAACATTTTCTAATTTAGAATTCACTAAAGAAACCAACGAGTTTATTCTCAAACATGAGAATATAATCATGGCAGCAAGAAATCTGGACGAAGTACGTCAACATTGGTCGACAACACGACCGCCGAGATTATAATGACCTGTATTAATGCCGATAGAATTCCTTACCTAGTTGCATACGATCCCAATAATGCAAAACTGCATATAGTAGAAAGCAGTGCTGGAATTTCTGCAAGAAATAATACAGAATTTGATTATTGGTATTGTCAAATTTCTTGTCACAACAGTTTTAGTTGTTTTAATATCAATAATATTATGCCATTGGAAGTAATGCAGAGAATTAAAAATAAAGAATTATTTTTAGTCGTTGATAATGGATTAGAACCATTCTTAAGATCGGCAGATGGAATATATCATAATCTAGTTATTAAAGAAAATATACCTGCAGAACAGATTATCATTATGTCATCGGTTCCTACAATGATCGATCATGTTAAACGCTTGGCGCAAGAATTACAACAGCCAGAAATCAAAGTAGAATGGTTTAGTTTGTTTGAGTGGAGTTTAAGAGATTATGTATTACACAGCCAGAAACTATTGCCGCGAACACTAGAGAAAAAAAATTATAATAAAAAATTTATAAATTTTAATCGAAGATGGAGATTGCATAGGCCACTGTTGGTAATGATTTTAAAAGATCGAAATTTAATAAAACATGGTTATGTTAGTCTTGGAGAATCGGATTTGCCGGGAGGAAATTGGGAAAGAAAAATTAATGAATTGCAAAGATATTATTATAACTCTCCTAAGATTTTAGAAATAATAGATCGTAATAATGACATTGTGGATATGCCTAGCTTATATCTAGATACTACAGATTTAGTAACTAATAGAGCAGAACAAACAGATTCAACCAACACATATTACAGCGATTCGTATTTCAGCGTCATAACTGAAACCACATATCACACTAACCCCGGGTGGGACGGTGTGCCTTTCTTGAGTGAAAAAGTATTCAAAGCCATAGCTATGAATCATCCATTTATTTTAGTTACGGCTCCTAACACTCTGCAATATCTTAAAAAATTAGGATATAAAACATTTTCGCCAATCATAGACGAGAGTTACGATTCAGAATTAAACGATGCAGATCGTATGCTTAAAATAGCAGATGAAATTGAACGTCTTTGCAATCTGTCACAAACTGAATTGGATTCGTTTCTCGAAACCGCAAAAAAAATCTGCAGTTACAATAATAAAATTTTGAAATATCAAAGAAATACGATTCATAGAATGAATTGAGATTGCATCCAATGTCAATTTATGTTAAAATAAAGCAACAAAGGGTACAGATTTGAGTTTCAATTTTTACAAATTTAGACATACATCGCAAGCCAGGGAAGAACCACCTGATGCTAATGACAGACACTTGGCCATGCTTAAGGCCATAGCCCCCTATGCGAAACCCAGTGTTCAGCGTAATGTCACAGATGTAGCAATCCAGCATGCACAAAGGCAAACTAAATTAATGTTAGTACTGCTGCCAGAGTGGTCGGCAAATTTTCCTCCATTCAATCTAGCTAGATTATCTGCAGTGGCTAAACAAGCGGGTTATGAATCCCAGATCTTAGATGTCAATGTAAAATGTTTTAGAAAATGGAATAATTGTCTAAAACCAAATAAATCGATTGATTTTGAAATGTGGAATTCAGGATCTAGTTGGAGATGGATCGATGAAAATTATTATAAATTTATACATCCGTTATTCGAATCTATTTTAAAAGAAAATCTAGAAAAAATAATAAAATATAATCCCACAGTAGTAGGATTTTCTATGTATCAATTCAACGAAGAACCAACTAAGTGGATGATACAACAATTAAAAAAACGATTACCTAAAATTAAAATTATGGTGGGTGGTTCAAATGTTCAACACGGTTGGTTCAGGGTTCAGCCTTATTATGATTATGTAGTTAATGGCGAAGGCGAAGAAGCTATTTTAAAAATTCTAGACGAAATTGAAAATGATATTTCGCACGATCAAACTCAGTATATTAAACAACCAGCCGAACAACGCATCAATCTTAATAATCTACCCATGCCAGATTATGACACCATAGATTTTAATGAATATGAAATACCCAATGGTGCTCTAAGTGAATTAAGTAGAGGATGTACTGCTAAATGTACTTTTTGTGAAGAAACACATTTCTGGAAATATAGACAACGCCAAGCTGTCGATGCACTAAAAGAAATTGAATGGCTGTATTATAACAAAGGTACAGATATTATTTGGTTCATTGATAGTTTAGTAAACGGAAATTTAAAAGAATTACGAGCATTTGCTAAAGGCATCATAGCGAAAGGATTAAAAATTAAATGGACGGGATATGCTAGATGCGATGGACGTATGGATCTAGAATACATGCAGGATCTTGCAGACAGTGGTTGCGTATCTCTTAACTATGGATGTGAAACCGGAAGTCAGAAGATATTGAACGATATTGATAAAGGTGTTACTGTATCAGAGATGGAACAAAATTTTCTTGATGGTAAAAAGGTCGGAATATCTGCAGCCACTAATTGGATCGTGGGATTTCCTACAGAGACCTATCAAGATTTCGCAGATACTATGACATTCCTATGGCGCAATAGAAATATGAATATCAGCAATATAGGAACAGGAATGGGATTCGGAATGGGACCAGAAACCATCGTAGGACAAAATCCAGAGAAATTTAATTTATCAGGACATAAGTACCTAGGATATTGGATCACTAAGGATTTTAAATTAAGTGGTAGTCATGTTCTAACTAGATTAAAAAGTTTTCATATCTTGATAGATCATCTAGTTACAGATCAACCTTTTGACTGTACTCGCCGTCCAGATATAACGAGATATCATTATGATATAGAATTTCAAGATGATTCGATATTAAACGATATCAGTTATGAGAAGTTTGATTACAACATAATTAAAACATCTATAAATCCTTACGCAGATTCCTTAGTCAATGAAATATGGCCTATTCTTCGTACTCTATGGAGAGCTAGAGGAGGGTATACTATCTCTATTAGATTTTCACCTGATCTAGACAATAAAGAATTTGGCGATCATTTCGGAACTGGCATCTATGATGCGGAATATAAGTTTTCTATTAATACTCAAGGTCAATGGCAAGCAGATTTTAAGATATCATTTCAACAGGTATATTCTAGTGTAAACGATCCAAGAGAACCACATCGCCATGGTCCATTTTTTGCACAAGAATTTTCTAGAATGACTGGTAACGCTGCACAAAGAGCTAGAACATTAGCTAAACCTCGCTGGGGCGACCAAGGTCGTAGTCATCAAGATTTTGACGATTTGTTGGCAGAAGAATTACAATTAAATCAAACTACAGATTGGAGTTTTGATTGGGAATGGCAAGGCACGGGTGATTGGCAGAATCATGAACAGTATATTATCGACACTCCTGCCAAAATATATCAGCAGATATCTTTCTATAATACTGTAGAGTAGTACGGCACAGTTTTTAAAATTTCAAGATTGTGTAATAATGTTCCCTGCATTTCTTCATAAATTGCAGACAGTTCTTCCAAAGATTTACTATCGATATAATCAATAATATCAAACAGCATCAACATTCTTGTTTGATGATTTTCTTCCTTATCGTAGCTTTCGTCCCACCAGCGATCGAATGTTTTAAATCCTAATTTTTTTAAATATTCTAATCCATGCGGCGGAGACACTAGCAAAAAAGGAAGTTTAACATTTATAGCAGTCAATGTTTTTTCGCTGACATAGCTTAACGGAGATGCATATTTGCTTTCATTGACCACTGCGCAAAAGCATTCTTTATAACTTTCAATTAATTTTCTTGAAATTCCAGGATTGGGACCTGGAACATAATAGTTCTGTGCATCATCGACATTTACTGTATCAGCAATTTGATCTATGCTAAAAACATCAGATTTTAAAATTTCAATGCCATGTCTTAACTCATCATATCTCGATGTGTTTTTTAGATTTTCAAAATCAAACCAGCGATTGTTTTTGACAGTTTCAAAGTCGCACTGTAGATTCCAACTGTAATTTCCAGATTTTTGAATCAGATACGCAGTCATGATATGTCTATGCGGGGTGTATCGCCAATTGCCGCACCAGAATTTCTTTTCAATTTTGTTTTCTATAGTATTATATTCTTCATCATAATCTACACCTCTAAGAAAAGTATCTAGACATTTTAATTTTAATCCTGAATATTGTGTTTGAATTTTTTGAACGTTATAATCGCAGACATACACAGTGACATTATCCAGATTGTTTCTTTCACAGAAAGTTTTAATACTGTCTAAATCGTTAGATCGAATCGATTGATGTGGTACGGCATCTATAAATTCTCCTTCGTATGTTAGGCCATCGAAATCTGGACAACGTAATCCTAGTGGTTCATACATGTAAAAATATAATCCTGTTTTATTGATAGAATCGATCGTTTCTTGATCGAAAGTTATCGAGTCTAGTTCAAATATAGGACCAGACCTTGCATAATAAAAATAAGGCACAGTGATGTTCTTCATTACACGCATTTTGTTTTCATAATTTATAATCGGATCTAAATTATCTTCAATGCCCGGTATGTTGCACCAATACAGTATTCTTTTCATACCGACGTCCTTAATAGATCTAGAGTAACACAATGATGTCCACCACCTAGAGTTCGACTATGCCTGAGATCAACACCAATAGTTGTTACATTATATCTTTCTAATTGCGTTCTCAAATATGTTTGTTTTGGATCACAGATCACAGTTGTAGGATCAACAGTTAAAAAATTTAAACCTATGTATTTGCTGGCATAGGGATAATAACAAAATTGTTGTTCATGCAATTGATCACCACGGATCCAAATTTTATCCCATGATCTAAGAGGTTCGGGAACATTGGATTCATTGATGCGATCAGCATTCAATACTACCAATCCTTCCCTTACTGGACTAATAGTGCTGTCAATATGTACGCCGCTATAGATATTTTCTAGAATATGAACTTTGTATTCATCTCCTAAAATGTTCTGTAACCATTTCCCTCCAGCGCAATTACCGCTGTCACTGACTAGATATAAAAGATCCTTGCCTAATCTACAGATATTTGCAGCATCAAAGGTAACAGAAGAATCTACACAACTAATTATAGTACCAGGTAGATATTCTGCAATCGCTTCTATTTCTTTTTTTCTTGTGGGATATAACATAGGAGCATCTACGACTTTATCTCCTATGATCAACGCTCTATCTCTAGGGCAATAATTATACATGCCGTCGAATGATTCAAAATCTAAATCTCTAGGACGATGTACTTTAACACCTAGTGATTCTAACGTTTTAGATAACATGTCAAGATCTTCGTTGGCTTCCTTTACGATCCAGGATTCGACCGGACCTGACGGAACCGGAGAAAATTGCCATTTGGTAGTTTTTTCTAGATTTCTGAATGCAGAACAATCTTTAGGCCAGTGAGCATTAGTAGCCGACCCAACGATCACTTCTTTGAGTGGATCCCATTCGTTGTGACTATTCAACAATTTTAATCCTTCGGCAGTCTGGATATTCTGCATAGACGGGATTGAAAAGACCCTTTTCTTTGTATCTGTTTAATTTTTCCAAGGCAGAAACACATTCTTCTGGATTTAGTTTATAGTGATATCCTATTTTAAACTCTGATTGGTCACTCCAGGGAGAAATATTTAAATTTCTGCCATCATATCTCATTCGAATAATAGCATCATAGGCTGTTTTATCATCTAATAAAATAGCACCGCCTCTACCGTTATCTAGCGGCTTAGAATGACCAAAACTCAAACACTGCATCTGTCCTGCTCGATACATGTTCGGTTCTAATCTGCGAGCACTGTCCCAAACTCGTGTATTTTCAAAATGATATTCGCCGACCCATCTATTATTTGTCATCCTATAATTTATTCCTAATTTATGCATGGTCATAGGAATACTAAGATATGTAAAGGCAGTAAATTCGCAGTATTTTATTTTTTCGTATCGTAAACATAATTCTATAGCATGTGTGCAGCAATCTGCGCTAATGACATATGGTGCACCGACAAAGTCTGCTAGAGATTTTTCAAATTCTAATATTTTATCAAACATCGGTATATGTAATTTGTAGTGTGTATCTAGGCTCTAATCCTAGATTAGCGGCCATGTGTTCAGCGTCGTATTGCCATAAAACATATTCTCCGGCCTTCCAATTGGTAACAGGAGTCCGTTCTATTTCAAAAATATGTCCGGGTTGCCAATCTTCGAGAAAGATTACGGCTCTATGAATTTTAGAAGTATCTCGGATATTGAATAATTTTATATATCTATAATAGGTATCACGATGTTGAGGAAGTATATTACAGGTATTCATTTTATAAAAACTTAAACCAATATTGATTCCTTCAAAGACATTTAAAAATTTTTCAGTCCATGCTGGCATAGGATTTCTCATGTCATACATTTCTCCGGTAAAATGTTCTTGAGAATATCCCTGTGATCTCCATAATATCAGGTCTTCTTGGCAGTTGAATGGTTCTCTGACATAATTGAGATAACGATGTTGATATTCCCAGAAAGGCGTAATCAAACCTTGTTTGAACAATGAACTACTCCAATAAATATGCTACTATTATTTATTTAGGAACAGATATGAAGATTGGTTTCATCGGTGTTGGAAAATTAGGTATGCCTTGTGCAGAAGCTATTGCACAAAAAGGACACAGCGTAACCGGATATGATATTGTAGAAAAATACAGTAATCACATTGATATAGTAGACAGTATAGAAGCCTGTGTATATAACAAAGATATCGTTTTCATCGCAGTACCAACTCCGCACGATCCGGCCTATGATGGACGATCGCCAACTGCTCATCTCGCTCCTAAAGATTTTGATTACATCACAGTGATAAATTGCATTGCTGAAGCAAATCGATATATGAATAAACAGCAGCTATTGGTTCTTATATCTACAGTATTACCAGGAACCACTAGAAAAGAATTTGCGCCCTTGATATCTAACACTAGATTTGTTTATAATCCGTATCTTATCGCTATGGGATCTGTGGCTTGGGATATGGTAAATCCAGAGATGGTTATGATTGGAACAGAAGACGGTTCAGAAACAGGTGATGCCAAACAGCTAGTAGATTTTTATAAAACAGTAATGGAAAATAATCCTAGATATGAAATCGGTACCTGGGATGAGTGCGAATGTATTAAAGTTTTTTACAATACTTTTATTAGTGCTAAAATAGGGTTGGTGAACATGATACAGGATGTTGCCATCAAGCAAGGCAATATTAATGTAGATGTAGTAACAGATGCATTGGCTAAATCAACTATGCGTATTATGGGTCCACAGTACATGAAAGCTGGTATGGGCGATGGCGGTGCTTGCCATCCTAGAGATAATATAGCATTGCGACATATGGCTGAAAAATTAAATCTAGGTTATGATCTTTTTGATTCAATCATGCATGCTCGTGAAATCCAGGCAGAAAATTTAGCGAAAGAATTAGTCAAACATGCTAGTGATAATAATATGGGAATTTTTATTCACGGTAAAGCATATAAACCGGGAGTTGAATACTGTGATGGTAGTTATAGTCTGTTGATTGGACATTATTGCACACAGATGGGCTTCAAACCTACATATATCGATCCGTTAACCGGAGATGATGTAAATGGATGTTATGGTGTTGTGTTGTTAGCCCATAACAGAAAGGTCACTTATGAATATCGTGGTTTCGATGAAACACAGAATTTATATTGCAAAATAGAAAAAGGGTCAATTGTTGTTGACCCTTGGAGAACTTTCAAATCAGAAGATGTTACAGTAATTCATTATGGTAACACTAGAAAATAGTTTTAGTCGAATCGCCTATATCTTTTTTCAATCTTTCAATATCAACTTTAAAGTCTAGTTTTTTAATTTCATCTTTGTATTCTTGAAGAGTTTCTAACAGCTTTGCTGCTATTTCATCAGCGTCTAAGGCCTTCATCTGTTCTTTGATATCTATCTGCCATACTCTGCCGTTGACAAATTCAAGATGTACCATCTCAAGATATGCCACCGGCATGGTATTCATGTATAGATCTTCAAAAACCTCTGGCCACTCTTTAACTAAATGCCTTGGCGGCTTGAATAGAGGATTAGGCATCAGCAGATTCTTTTACCTTTGCAGTTTTCTTTTGCGGAGGATCTAATTCATCTGCTTCCTTTCTCAATCTTGCTGCTTCTTTATACATAGCATCTGCTTGACTGCGATATGATTTAGCAATGTCTTTGTCGGATAACACAGTATTTTCTGTGGCTTTTAATGGTTCTGTTGGTGCGATATCTTTAACTTCTACAATATCCTCAACTGTTGCATCGTTGGTCTTTTTCGGAGCACCGGATACAAAAGTATAAAGTTCGTCAATGGTGCAATTACGTTGTTCTGCAATTAACACATTAAGTTGATCTAATTGAACATTGTCATTAGTAGTTGGTGTCATAATAACTAGATCAGTCGGAACCTTTTGCAGACGTTCGTCGGCCTGCATAGCCTGTAACATTGGACGACCATCTGGGAAAGTTCTGGTAAACATGATTTCACCGAATTCAAATGTTTCTTGTGCTTGATCAGTCTCGACCACAGTCATAATACTGTCATGATATGAATCAGATAAATTTGCCACAGGTAATACTAGTGCCATATTTGATTCACCTGGTAAGGTTCTGAATACCACAAGAACCTTTGCTCCTGTGTTTTTCATTCTACCTATGTGTTTTAATGGCTTCATATTAAGCCTCCTTTTTAGCTACAGACTCTAAGAATGTGTTTAACTTATTAAAAGTTTTACCCACTGCTTCTAGTTCTGCTGCTTTGAACGCTCCCCTTTGTGATGCAACTTCTACAATACTTTTTAACGCAACTAGATCACTGATGTTTAAATCAGCTGGTGGTGCTGCAGGTGCTGCCTCTGGAGCAGGTGCTGCTGTTTCTGCTGTTTGGGTTTGAACTTCTTCTGTCATTTAGTTTCTCCTTAAATATGGACAGGCTAACATAAAATACGTTAGTTTTTTTTGGTTTTCGAATGCTACAAATGTGCTGCTTTTGCATCTTCCGTCTTGATCTATATTAGGCGATCGAACAATACAATATCTACCTTTTAATTTTGTTCCAATCCAATCCTCAAACTCTCCTGTTAAAAAATCAACATCAGCGAGTTTAAACCGTGAAAAATGAGGAGGTAGAGTCTTCAGTTTTCTTTGTTTTAATACGTCAATAGGATTAAGGTCGAACATAGTGCGAATATTTATAAACGGTGATTATTCTTCGACGGATTCTTGGCTAAATTTACGAGCTAGAGCTTTGTTATAACCCATTTTCTTAATATCGCCAGAAAATAGATAAAGTTGGAATGCAGCTTTTTCTTTTAACACAGTTATAGACTTTTTAGTAATGTAGTACGGACCATCGATATTGCTGTCTAACCACAGCAGAATTTGTGCTGTGATAGCAAAATCTTTGGGGAATTCTACTTTGTATGTTTTTATTTTAGCTTCTTGTTCTATGAATTGCAAGGCAGGTTCAGTCAATCTAAGACCACCGGTATCTTTGTCGCGAACATTCCACCACCATGTGCTGCGAAATTGTTTTAGGGTATTCTGGTCAGCTTGTTGATTAGCTGCTTGGAGGAATACCTTGGTATAGGTATCCTTGAGGTCCATCTATTCTACCTTCTCACCTTGGGTGAGCTTAAACACTTCAAAGTCTTTGGTCTTAAATAGTCTGTTGAGTTTTTTTGCGAGATTGATAGCATGACCTGGATTTGAAAACGATACTTTTTTATATTTAGGTCCAGGATAGCTAGCAACCAAACTACCACTCTTTAGATTAAAGGGCTGTCCTTTGTAGAATACTGCCCAAATGGCCTCACTGTCAAGGATCTGTTCGATCTTGAAGTTTTCTTTGTTAGCATATTCTAACAGTATTCGGGGTTTTGGTCTACTCATTATATACGTGTTTCCTAATTAACCACGTATATATTTATGCCTTTTAGAAGCCTCCGC
>JACCDW010587999.1_pt1 | contig 15725 bp, 16 predicted proteins | sample 7449781 | NCBI WGS metagenome assembly JACCDW01 (sample SAMN15323449, study PRJNA562643) | freshwater metagenome | isolation source: river surface water | place: USA:Blue River Watershed | collected 2017-08-18
CTCGCTATTTCCACGTCCCCTCTTTTTCAGAAGGCCGTGCCCTTGTCCAGATGGTTCAGGCTGTGTCTCCCCACTATGTGGTTGTTCACCAGCAGGCCTCCCAGAAACGCCTTCCAATCTGGGGCCATGTTGCGGAGGAACTCGGCACAGACCAGGTTCCTATTCTGGATATCAATGAGAATCACTATCCTGAGGGCCATCCTTTCTATGAAATCGGAGCAGCAGTTGTTGGTAAGCCCCTTCTCCACTACAAGGAACTTCTGGAGCATGCCTCAGAAATCCATCTCCTGGAGAGTAGCCTCTATTGTTTTGCGTCGCACCTTGACCTCTCAAATGTGAAGCGCAAAGTCTGTTATGATGCATTTGACCATTCAAATGAACGCCTCGGAATTTTCACGACTGGACAAATCTAAAGTAGAGAGTATAGGACATTTAGGAATGAAAGTCGCATTTATCACAGGTGTGACTGGACAAGACGGTTCTTATCTCGCAGAACTTCTGCTGGACAAGGGCTATGAAGTACATGGACTGGCGCGCCGCATCTCCAATCACCAGAATAAAACACGGATAGAGCATATTTTGACACACGACCGCTTCAAGCTCCACATGGGAGATATCACTGATTCCTCAGGAATTCACACAATTCTCTCTTCTATTTGGTCGCCCTCCACAAACGCCGCAGCGATGACCTTTGAAATCTACAATCTGGCTGCACAGAGTCATGTTCATCACTCCTTTGCGATGCCCGAGTATACGGCAAAGGCAGATGCGCTTGCGCCACTATCTCTTCTGGAATGGATTCGTGCGCAGAAAGATGGGCGGATTCGGTTTTACCAGGCGAGCACGAGTGAGTTGTTCGGAAACGTTCAGGAAATTCCACAGACAGAGACAACTCCGTTTTATCCGCGGAGCCCGTATGGAGTCGCGAAACTCTACGCTTTCTGGATTGTAAAGAATTATCGGGAGAGCTATGGTCTCTTCGCAGTCAATGGACTCCTTTTCAATCATGAGTCACCTCGCCGTGGTGAAGATTTTGTAACCCGTAAAATCACAAAGGCAATCGCTGCCATCCATGAAAGTAAGAAACAAACTCTTGAAATTGGAAACCTGGATGCGCGACGGGATTGGGGTCATGCGCGCGATTATGTAGAGGGAATGTGGCGCATGCTTCAACAGGATAAACCCGAGGACTTTGTGCTCGCATCAGGGGAACAGCACAGTGTTCGTGAGTTTATTGAAATTGCCTATTATACTGCAGTCGGTTCCCATCTTCGCTGGGGCGGAGAGGGTGTAGATGAGAAGGGGTATGATTTCTTAACGGGGGAACTCCGTGTGACTGTGAATCCAGAATTTTTCCGTCCTGCGGAGGTTCAAACGCTTCTCGGAAATCCGCAGAAAGCGGAGACCCAGCTCGGATGGCGTAGGATGACGACGTTTCAGGAACTTGTAGAGGAAATGGTGCGCGCGGATATAGCGGAACTCGCAGCCAAAAATTGAGGCGGCGCGGCCACAGAAAGAAAAACCACTTAGAAAACCCCCACTAATTCAGAAGAGGGATGCCGTCTGGTTTAGTAAGACCGAGTTCTGAAATTGAGCCGATTGTTGGGATTCAATTCGGGATTTTCAGCCCTGAAGAGATTGAACGGCGCTCTGTCGTTGAGATTACCAATGCGGGAACGTATGATGGTGTAGAGCCGCGCATCGGAGGTCTCTTTGACCCCCGCATGGGTATCCTTGACAATGGCAAAACCTGCCGCAGTTGCGGTCAGACAAATCATCAATGCCCGGGTCATTTTGGGCACTTTCGCCTCGCACGCCCAGTCTACTACATTCAGTTCTTTCCGCTAATTCTGAATGTGCTGAGCTGTGTGTGTGTTCGCTGCAGCAAGCTTCTCATTGATAAGAATCATCACGCAAATATCTCCAAGCGCCGTGGCGAGGCGAAGTGGCGCCAGATTCTCAATCTTTCCAGCAACATTGGTCGCTGTGGTCAGGAAACAGAGGATGGCTGTGGTGCGAGACAGCCCGACCGCTATGTTCGGGAAGGGATTGCGCGCATTGTGGCGGAGTGGGACAATATGGACGGTGCGGCGGCGAAGGAGGTTCTGGGCCAGGGAGCGAAGATGCGCAAAGAGCGTCAGGTCCTGGAGGCCGAATACATCCTCCGTCTATTCCGTCGTATCACGGATGAGGATGTGGATTTCATGGGGCTCAATCGCTACTGGTGCCGCCCCGATTGGATGATTTGCAGTGTTCTTGCGGTCCCCCCACCGCAGGTTCGCCCCTCGGTCATTCAGGACAACAACCAGCGTTCGGAAGACGACCTTACCCACAAGCTTGTAGATATTATTAACACCAACAACATTCTCCAGGACAAAATCAATAACAACGCTGCTAAGAATATTGTAGACGAATACACGAACGTACTTCAGTATCATATCGCGACCCTGGTGGATAATCAGATTCCAGGAGTGGCGCCGAGTGCGCAGCGCAGTGGTCGCCCTCTGAAGTCCATTCAGCAGCGCCTCGGTTCCAAGGAGGGTCGTATCCGCTACAACATTCAGGGCAAGCGCGTAGAGTTCTCTGCGCGTTCCGTCATCACGCCTGACCCCAATATCTCTGTCGGAGAGATTGGTGTGCCGATGAAGATTGCTATGAATCTCTCAGTGCCTGAGCGTGTCACGCAGTTCAATCGCGACCAGCTCTACAAGTATGTCCAGAACGGTGCAATGAAGTTTCCTGGTGCGAAGACGATTGTTCGCCAGGACGGTCGGATGATTTCTCTGCGCCACGTGAACACGAAGGAAATCGTCCTTCACTATGGTGATGTGGTGAACCGCCACCTCATGGACGGCGACATCATCCTCTTCAACCGTCAGCCGACGCTCCACCGCATGTCCATGATGGGTCACAAGGTGAAGGTTCTCCCGTTCAATACATTCCGCCTGAATGTATCCGTCACGAGCCCTTACAATGCTGATTTTGACGGTGATGAGATGAATGCGCACATCCCGCAGAGCATTGAGTCCATCACGGAGCTGACGGAGATTGCGGCTGTTCCCCACCAGATTGTCACACCGCGTCACGCAAAGCCAGTGATTGGCATTGTTCAGGATACGCTTGTCGGTTCTTGGCGTATCACTAGACCCAAGGTGGATTTCACTCGCCGTGAATTCATGAACATGATGATGTGGAATCGCCGCTTTGAGGGTATTGTTCCTCTGCCGATTCGTGGTGGCAAGCGCTACACGGGCCAGCAGGTGATTGGGCAGCTCCTGCCGCCTATCAATCTGGAGATGGGCAATTCCTTTTACAAGGATGCGCAGAGCGCCGATGAAAAGAAATCCAACTATGTCATCATCAAGGAGGGCCAGATTCAGCAGGGCATCCTGGATAAGGACATCTTCAGCAAGCCGTCCAAGGGCATTGTCCACACAATTTTCAAGGACTATGGCTCTACAGATACGGTGAACTTCATTGACAGCATGCAGAATACGCTGGAGCAGTTCCTCGTCTACAATGGTTTCTCCGTGGGTATCTCTGACCTCGTGGCAGACGAGTCTACGCGCAAGGAGATGGACAAGGTCATCAAGGCGCGAAAGTCGGAGATTGAGAACATCCTTCTCCAGCTCCACTTGGACCTCTTTGACAACAACACTGGAAAGACAAACCAGCAGGAGTTTGAGGACAAGGTCTACACGGAGCTGAACAAGGCGACGGAGCTCTCAGGCAAAATCGGCCTCGGCTCTCTCGCAGAGGAGAATCGTCTGATTGCGATGGTTCGCGCGGGCTCCAAGGGCTCCACGATTAACATTGCGCAGATGATGGCATGTGTGGGCCAGCAGGCTCCTGAAGGTCGCCGCATTCCTTACGGTTTCAGCGACCGCACGCTCCCCCATTACAAGAAGTATGATGACGGTGCGGAGGCGCGTGGGTTTGTGGAGAGCAGTTTCATCCAGGGTCTGACGCCGCAGGAGTTCTTCTTCCACGCCATGTCAGGTCGTGAGGGTCTCATTGATACTGCCGTCAAAACCGCCGACACGGGCTACATCCAGCGCCAGCTCGTGAAGGCGATGGAGGACTTGGTCATCCAGTATGACGGCACTGTCCGTGATGCGCGGAATAACATTGTCCAGTTCCACTATGGAGAGGATGGTGTGAATAGCACGAAGATTGAGACGCAGGGTCTCGGCCTCGCAAAGCTGACGGAGTCGGATATTCTCCAGCAGTATAGTTTGGCAGGTGTGGATATGAGCAAGGTGCTTCCTGAGGGAATTGTGGTGAGCGCAGAGGAGGTAGCTTCGCTGGAGTCGTTTGCGCGCGAGGTTCTGGCGGACCGCAAGATGCTCGTGGAGGATGTGTATCGCAACAAGCAGGACGGGTCTACCTTTGCGTCGGTGAACCTGGAGCGCCTGATTCTGAATATCTCAGTGAAGTTCGGCCTCAGCAAGGATGCGACGACGGATATGACGCCTGCGTATGTGCTGGATGGCATTGCGAAACTGATTGCTCGCACGCAGCCTTACCACAAGCTCTGGTGTGCGATGCTGCGCTTCTACTTGGCCCCTCACAAACTCATTGTGAAGGAGCGTTACACGAAGGCGGCGTTTGATGCGCTCTCAGAGCTCATTCTAATGCGCAACTGGCAGGCGTGGGCGCAGCCTGGAGAGCAGGTGGGCATCATTGCTGCTCAGAGTATTGGTGAGCCTTCAACGCAGATGACGCTCAACACGTTCCACTTGGCAGGTGTGGCGGCGAAGTCCAATGTGACGCGAGGTGTTCCTCGTCTGAAGGAGCTTCTGAAGGTGACGAAGTCTCCCAAGGCGATTTCACTGACGATTACACTGAAGAAGGAATTCCGTGAGGACAAGGAGAAGGCGCGCCTCGCTGCGCAGGACTTGGAACTCACACTTCTGCGCGATGTGACGACGCGGGCGGCAATTTACTTTGACCCACAGGACTCGGAGTCGGTGCTGGAGGAGGACCGTGACCTCATCACGTTCTACAAGGCGTTTGAGGCATCTCAGAAGGATGAAGAGGAGGAGGGAGGTGAAGAGGAGATGTGGAGCCGTTGGATGCTGCGCCTGGAGCTGGACCGTGAGCGCCTCTTTGCGAAGAACATTTCCATGGAGGATATCTCCTTTGTGCTGCGCAGCAAATTCGGCGATGAAGTCCAGATGATTTACAGTGATTTCAACAGCCCGCGCCTCATCATGCGTATCCGCCTGCCTGAGATTGCGAAGTCTGGGCTGGATGACCTCGCAAATCTGAAGAAGTTTGTGAACCGCCTGTTGAACGGCATTGTTATCCGCGGAATTCCTGGCATCAAGTCTGTGAGTTTCCGCCAGGACAAGAATATGCTGGAGCTCCAGGACGGCGCGTATAAGCCTGTGACGCAGTATATTCTGGATACGGATGGCAGCAACTTCCTCGCTGTCATGACCCATCCTCTGGTAGAGGGTCGCCAGCTGACGAGTAGCCATGTTCATGATATCTATGAGAATCTGGGCATTGAAGCGACGCGTGCTGTGTTGATGAATGAGATTTCCACGCTGTTTGAGGAGGCGGGTGTAAATTTCCGCCATCTGGGTCTCTTGTGCGACGTGATGACACGTCCTGGCAAGCTCATGTCTGCTGACCGCTATGGCATCAACAAGCAGGATATTGGACCTCTTGCGAAGGCGAGCTTTGAGGAAACCGAAAAAATCTTGCTGCGCGCGGCAATTTTCGGAGAGATGGACCCTGTGACGGGTGTGAGTGCGAATATCATGACGGGTCAGGTGATTCATGGAGGCACGGCGTTTAGTCAGATTCTCTTTGATGAGGCGGCGTTCCTGAAGCTCCAGAAGAATCTGCCAGCTGCGGTGGACTACGAGGAGGAAGAGGAAGGTCCCACGGAGGAGCAGATTGAGGCGGAACTGTATGAGACGGCGGATGATATTTGCTCCAAGACTCGCCTCAGGATGAATGTCCAGATGCCAACCTCTGCGGTGCTGATGGATGAACCGGATGTGGAGCTTGTGGTTCTGGAAGCGTAAACAATGGCGTTGCGCGGGGTCTAAGCAAAAATCACGAATACACTGTATGGATATACTTGAGCAAAAACCACCCTGGAAACAGGTTGCTTTTTGGTCCAAAAAAACCACACTTTTTCCACATCTCCTTATCTTTGAAGCCTGGCACAATGAGTATGTGGACCAAGAATTAGTGGATGAAAAGGACAAATTGTCCAAATACGAATCCCAGCACATTTGGGAGCTTGCGAAGAAGATGGCCAATCCTTATGAGTGTATTTACACGCAGGATGATGCGCATTTTCATCCATCCCTTTGTATTTACAGACCTCTGAGTCGCAGTTTTTTTAAAATGATAGAAATTCTGGGTGTGCTGGAGTTTTTTGAGCGTCTACCGAAGCAGCAGGGTCGCCTGCGGTCTGCTCATGTTGCGGAGGGACCTGGGGGATTTATTGAGGCTTTTTATGAGCGTGCGGAACTCCACCGAAAAACCGTCCATTCTTCTTTTGCGATGACACTGAAGCCAACGGACTATCATACACCAGGATGGAAGCGCGCTGCGAGTTTTCTTCAGAAGCACCCGCAAATTCATCTTCATTATGGAATTGATGGAACAGGTGATATCTATCAGAAGGGCAATCAGGAATCTTTTATCAAACTTACCAAACCGGGTGTCCAGCTTTTCACTGCGGATGGTGGATTTGATTTCTCGGCAAATTATTCGTTTCAGGAGATGCGAGCTTTCCATTTGTTAGTTTGTTCTGCGCTGATTGGGCTTCAGAGTCTTGCGCAAGATGGATGTCTTGTCATTAAGTTCTTTGATATTCTTGAAAATCCAACACAGATTTTAATTCTTCTGATAACGTCGTGTTTTCGCGAATGGACACTTTATAAGCCTGCGACGAGTCGCCCGTGTAATGCGGAGCGATATTTATTGTGTAGAGGATTTCGGTCTGCTCCTCCAGACCTTCTCCAACTCCTGACAAAAGTGGAAGAGGAGAGTTTGAAAGGAAAGTATCCTTATTTTCTGAACAAGGGGATATTTGAGAGTTCAGATGAATTTCGCATATTCCAGGAAAATACACGACAGATTGTCGCGCTTCAAAAGTCAGCCATTCAAACGGCCGAGCGCTATATTCAGAATGCGACTGAATGGAAAACGGATTTCCCAATCCATTTTCAAAAGAGTCTTGAATGGTGCACATCATTTCGTATTCCCAATCTTCAGAAGCGCCCTATTGATTCTGCGGTTTCACTTGTGGCTTCGCAAATGTATCAAAGAGTCTCTCGCCAACAATCACCGAAGCCTGGTGCTGTTTGAGGGTTCCTTCTGCCATGCGGTCAAGCATAGCGAGCATGGTTCTGAGACTCGCTTTGTGGTAAGGCTCAGTGCTGATAACGGCCTCAAACAGATTCGGATAATCACGAACAAACTCAGGGACAGCAGCCTTGATAGCGTCTACTGTCGCAAGAGCCTCCTTCATTTCCTCGCATTTCGCAACCATTGCGCGAACATAGCGCACACGGTCACGTGCTTCCGTGGGTGTCAAGTCTTTTGCAGGGGGGTCTGTATTCCCGGGATTCATACTATCACACAGCGGTAGTTTTTAAAGAAGAAAAAAGCCGCAGTTTCAACAGTATGGAGCTGGACCAAATCCTGGAAGAAGAAGAAAAGAGGGTGATTGAATTTCGCAAAGTTTTATCAAAAATAAAGCAGAAATTGAAGGAATCTCTTATTTATAAAACTCAGAATCCTGGAGCTTTGAATATTCTAAAACAAAGACTTTCTGCGGAACTGTATCCAACACTACTTCCAGTTCTCCAAGGAAAGGCTGACCTCTCATCAATAAAAGATTCAGGGTTATACAATGTGTTTGAAAAGGTTCTAATGCCACCGCTATCTCCTTTTCTTCGCAAAAAAATGGAATATTATCTTCATCGTGATTGTATAATGTTCCCTTTTACGTATGATACCCACGTAATAAATTCCTATTCAGATAAAAACTCATTAGAAGAAACAATTTTCCCTTCAACTCAGTAGAAAGACATGGAACATCACTTTGATAAGTCTCTTCCATATAATTCATTAAAAGGATGTCCGAAAGGATATCATAAGCGCAGGGGTTACACGACACGGAAGGGAAAATATGTGCCGACGCGCTGCGTAAAAGCGACAACACCCTATGCGGAGTCCAGTAAGGAGTTTAAGCAAGGTGCTACACGTAAAATGAAAGCACGCCTTGAGCGTTCTACGACGAGAAAAGAAACGAAATGCCCGGCTGGTTATATTGCTCGTGCGCCCTATGTTCGTCGGTATTCAACGAGTGTTCGGCAGAAGGGATATACAGTGAAAAAGGCATCCGGTACAACTTACACGGTGAAGCCGAAGGCGGCGAGTTTCTATGTCCCTGCTGCGTGTATTAAGGACCGTGGAGAGGAAGGAAAGGGTGCTCCTGGAGGCAAAGGAATTGGTCCTTTACGGAAAGGGGAATTGACGAAGCACGGATATTCGGTGAAGGGTTCTACGGAGGAGCGCCGCGCGGCTTTAAAGAAAGCTGTAAAGGAGCTGGGTGATTTGAATGTGTATCGGAAGCTGGATGCCGTTGCGAAGTTGAGTGTGAAATTGGCTCCGCAATCCTCTAAGATATTTGAGGCTGACCGTGAATGGGTGAAGAAAACCTACGCTCCCCTGAAGGCGTTCTAAGACGCGCCCTTGGTCTAAAAAAAACTACACACAAAGAAGAAATGAAAACCAGTATCTTAATCACTGCGCTTTTATTACTGCTCGCTGCGAATCTTTTCATGATGTATGTCTCTCCATTTGGCCTCAAGGAGGGATTCCAGATGAAGGATGTGAGTGGCAATCCTATGGAGATGTTCCAGGATGCGAGTGGAGCCGCCGCTGCTCCTGCTGCCGCCGCTGCCCCTGATGCGAGTGCTGCTGGTATGACGGCTGATGAGGAGGCCGTGATGAAGAAGAAGATGGGTGGAGCCACGGCTGAAACGACACCGAGTGCGGGTATGGAGCCGAAGATGGCGGAGGGATTCGCCTCGTATAGCTTAGGAAATGCTGGTGGCGCGAGTGATAAGTATGAACCGATTGGCGCCTTTGACAATATTCGCCTCTCTACGGGCAATAATATCTCTTCTTGGCGCTACACTGCCCCGAATGAGCCGCTGATGGGCCCTGCTTTCAAGCCTGGTGATAATGAACTCTTCATTTTCAAGAATAACCAGTGCAAGCCTGAGTGCTGCGGCGCGTCCTTCAGCTGCGGCGGCGGTTGTGTCTGCACAACACCTCAGCAGCGTGACTACATCAATGGTCGCGGTGGCAATCGCACATTGCCCGATGATGCTTTCTAAACGATGACATCTTTTACATGAATATCCATTGTATTTGACAGAACCTGTTTGATACAATAGATATGACACCAATTGTAATCATAGGATGTGGGGCGGCTTCACTCCTCCTCCTTTTTCTTTTTCAAACAGAAGGAATTCCAGCACATCATATTACAATCATAGACCCCTTTTTTGACGGAGGAGACTTACAAAGAACATGGTCTTCTGTAAAAAGTAATACACACTGGAGAAAGTTTTACGAGGCGATGATTTCTATCAATCCGGCATGGAAAGCCACGGAAACTGAATGGAATCTGGATGAAACGCTTCCACTTTCTGGATTAATTCGCGCATTGCGAGAGGCTGTCAATCCTTTTCTTTTAAAATGCGAGAAGGTTGTGGATAGGGTAACGAGTGTGATATTTACAGACTGTTGGGAAATACAGACACACACTGGAGAGAAAATACAGGGACAGCTTTTATTTTTATGCACAGGCTCTGACCCAAAATCTCTAAACCTCCCTATTCCAACAATTCCTTTACAGAATGCGCTGTCTCCTTTTTCTCTTCAATCCTATGTTGAGCCTAAACACAAAATTCTTCTTTTTGGAACGGCTCATAGCGGAACGCTTGTCATTGACTCTCTTTTAAAAGTTGGTTGTCGTAAAATCTATGCTGTTTATCGTCATGAAAAGCCATTTCTTTTCGCGAAAGATGGTGAATACGATGGAATTAAAGAAGAATCCGAGCAAATTGCGAATCGTTTGCTGACGGGACAGCCAAAGGAACTTGAATTTGTCCATGAAAAGGATGTTCAAAAAATGGCAAAGGCTCTTCGTTCTGTAGATTGGGTGATTTACGCAATTGGATTTGCGCAACGAAAGAATTATCAGGTAATGAGTGGCGGAACATTTGTAAGTTTGGAGGACTATGACCCAATGACTGGAAAATTACCTACCGCAGGCCCTGCATGGGGATTTGGAATCGCATTTCCGAATCGTGCCCCGGATGGCAAGCATTACGATGTAAGTCTTCATTCATTTGCGCAGCATATTCTGAATCAAAAAGCGGAGATGCTTGAAAAATACCGTTCTATTGCGTCTACGAAAATTACAAACACATGACTAGAGAGATGAATACATTAAGTGGCCAAACTGCCAAGGCAGCTAATACTATAGGCACGAATCTGTCTAAGGCGATTGGCAATCAACCGCTTGTAAAGGCAGCGAATACTGCACTCACTGGTGCCGCAAATGCAGTCAATAGTGTTGCAACAGGAGCTGCCAATGTTGCTGTAGGAGCCGCGAATGCTGCTGTGACAGCTGCGAACAATGCCGCGGCGACTCTCATGCCAACGGCACCTCTGAATAGCAGTCTGACTCGTCTTGGTAATAATGTGAACAAACTGAACAATTCCATGCAGGAAGGATTTAATTCTGTTGGAAATACAATCCGCAATAATGTAAACAAGGCGGTGAATAATACGGCAAATGTTTTTAATATGGGAAACAACGGTTCACGCAATGCCAATTATAATATTCTTCTTGGAAACACGGGTGCTAATACTGGCGCTAATACTGGTGCAAATAGTGGCGCCAATGTAGGTTCAGCGGAAGGTATCAGTGGAATCGGCGCACTTATTGGCATCTTCCTTGCATTGGTTATTACACTCGTTCTTCTGTTCTACTACTTTGCTGTTGAAATCAAGGATGGATACGATAAATTATTCAATGCGATTCGTTCTTCTTTGGGCTTGGAGACAACACCTCCTGAGCCACCGAAACCCGAAGTTCCCGATGCGTTAGTTCCTCCTCCCAGTGAGCCGACAGTTTCCACAGAGCAGACACAGAATTTACTTGAAAAGGTCTTACCTCTTGGACGAAACCCCGAGGTCTTCAATATTAGTAAGAACGAATTCACCTATTATGATGCGGAGCCGCTTTGTAGAGCGTTGGGCGCGGAATTGGCAACCTATGACCAGGTCAAGGAGGCTTATGACAAGGGAGCGGATTGGTGTAATTATGGATGGGTAAAGGGTCAGGTTGCAGTGTATCCTACGCAGAAGGCAACGTGGGACCAGCTTCAGAAGGGCCCTGAGGACCAGCAGGAGGCGTGCGGTCGCCCTGGAGTGAATGGAGGTCATTTTGACAATCCTGAGATGCGGTTTGGAGTGAATTGCTACGGCCCGAAGCCCCCTCAATCTGCGCACGATGAAGCGGAATTGATGAAGCAGGGTCGTATCCCTCGCACCACGGCATCATTGAAGGTGGAAGAAAAGATTAATGAATACAAGCGAATGGCAGATTCACTTGGTGTCTTGCCTTTCAGTAAGGAGAAGTGGGGCAGCCTCTAAATCTCACACTTAACTAGAGATGTCAAAGGGAGACCCTGGTGCCTTTTTCAAGAATGAACCGAAATTAGCCGCACTTGCACGTGCCTTTATGGACCCTTATAAAAGATGGGGGGATGAGTTTTATAAATATGATGAAGAAGAGAAAACAAAGATGAGCTCTGCTGAGCGCAGAAAGATTGAGCAGGCGCGAAAGAATAAACTGGCAGCATTGGAAAAAGCTGGGGCAGAAGCAGAAGAGGCAAAAAAGGCAGAGCTCTCACGATTTCAATTGGTTGCTGCTGCGGAGGCGGAGAAGAAAAAGGCTGCGAATTCAAACAAGGCATTAGAACAGGCCATTAAAAAGCATGTTGCGAAGCAGTTTCACAGGTATACAAATAAGAATACGAAAGTCCTCATCAAGATTGCGAAGAAGTGTAAATGGGAGTGCCAAGGAGAGAAATGCTGGGCTCATAACGCGAAGGCCTGTCCTTTCATTCACAAGGGAGACCCTGGATGGGATGAAAAGAGTGCTGTGCCTCTGAGTGCTGGCGCAGGCACAGGAGTCGCCGCGGGTCAAGGGAAGCCTGCAACGGGTGCGAAGGCAGCAACTGGAAAGAAGCGCAGAGCTGGCGGCAGCAGCAGAAAGCAGCGCCGCAATGTCACACGCCGCCGTCGCCAGTAAATAAAAACAAGTTCTTTTCTAAAAAGACGATGTTTTTACAGTTTAGGGGTAGGAGAAATATCCTGCTGCCGCATCAGTCAAGTAGGGGTCACCGCTGCGCCTTTGCCCAGCACCACCGCCATCTTCCTCTTCACTATCCGAATTTCCTGTTTCCAAGCGGTCAAAAGCAGAACTACTTTCCATATCAAGTAGAGTCCAAATACAATAGCGAATACCTTCGCGGGCACGAGGATGTTCCTCCTGAAGGTCTGACCAAAGAGACCATGAATTCCAAAATTCTGCCCATTTCCCGTCATTCAAATGAAAATAATAGTAGTCGTATTCTTCTTCGGTAAAATCCAAATTTTTCACAGCATGGCGAATTCTTCCAAAATAGAGAAACCGCGCAATGAACTGGCCCAAATCTTGTTCACCGCATTTACAGAAATATCCATTTCCTCGTAAAAAAGGCATGAGTCCTTCTCGCACAAACACTTCAATACATGCTTGGCGCGGAATCCATTCCTTTGCATCCCATTCAACCTCTTCTAAAAGCCAATTTTGCCAACGAATCTGAGCAAAACTCTTTGACAGCAAATATACAGAACTCATTTGCTCCTTCACTCTCTAAGAACAGCACGTCCTTCTTTTTTCCTCTACAATTGTATCGCGTGGCTGCTTTAGCCTGTTTACAAAAGCCCTGTTGTCGGCGGAGGTGGTAGGGGTGGAAGCCCAGGTGTTTGAATCTGTTTTTTCAGACGTTTCGTTATTTCAATAGACTTATTTGCCCGTAAATAGCGCATAATAGAACTCACTTGTTGTTCTGCATTCATGGGTTGAGCTCCTCCACCGCCCCGCATAGCGGCAGGTTGATTAAAATATCCCTTCAGAGCTTCTTCTAAACGTGCGAGTGTCCACGGTTGTGTATGTTTCTCCTCCAGAATCACAAGCTTTCCGCCTTGAATTTGAATTGTCGCATTTTCCATATTGTGCTCCCGAAGCATACCCATGATTTTCATCTCAAAATCATCGCGCACTTTTCGCGCATTGGATGATTGTTTTGAAAGACTTGTTGTTAGATTATCAAAGTGAACCCAATTTCGGACAAAAGTTGCCAAAGCTTGCGTATCCATTTGCTACCTTGTTCCTAATTTGGAGATGAAAAGGTGGTATTTGGAAAAGACGCGGGTCCCTTCCGGAGTTGAAGGAGCGTAATTGTAAGCAAAAGCCCAACTACAAGAAGCACAAGGAATAAAAGGACAGAAGTCAAGATAACGTATGGAAATACGCGCTCCATGATATGATTAATGAGCGGGTCTAATAAATAAACTTGAACTTGTTTCTTTGTCTCTTCATTATTTACAAATTGAAAGATACGCTGCATTAGAAACGATGTGTCTTTTTTCGTCGGGTTAGTCGCGGCCATATCCTATAGCCTACACCTAAAGGGTTTTCAGAGAGGATACGCAGAAGAAGGAGAAGAAATGAGTTTTACATTTGTCACACCAGTATGGGATTCTAAGTTACAGACCTACAAGATAGTAATATCATCGCCAACAGTAAAATTATCATCAGCTCCTCAATATATTGACATCTCCAGCAATGGAGCAGCAGAGATTGAACATCCCGACATGACATCATCGGAGGCGGTGGAGGTCGTTTCTCAATTCATAAAGGCACTCTTGCTGAAGGATTCTCAGGAGAATTGGTTTTCTACCCGACTCAGAGAGAGTTCAATTCTGAAGAAGCTGGAACACAAGTGGGAGCTGAATTCCACAGTTGTCCCGACGCACAATTGGATACGCGCTGTTTGGGTTATGAATTCGCTTGAAATTACGACGAAGGGATTTACGCTTCGTTGGATGCTTCTTCGCTTTGAGGAGACCCAGCCGCAAATCTCTTCCCGATTCCTACCGGCTCTCTCTGCTCCTCAGACTCCTCGCTCCTTATCTCCAGAACCAGAAATCAAGCAAATTACAATTCAGCCTACGGCAGAGATGAATCTTGATGAATTGGAGGTGGGATATGATATACCCTATGCGAATGACAGGACCATGAATCTTCAGGAACAAATGAATGACCGCCATGCGCTTCAGGAGGCACGGCTACGGCTTGCGCTGGCAAAACTGAAGGCGGAGCGTCTGAAGAATGCCTATTATACAAAATACGGAGAGGAATATTCCGAGGAGGAGGATTCCGAACTTTCCGAGAGCGAATCTGAGGAGGAGCGGTAATTTTCACCTTTTCGCAAAAAATATAGATTATCTCTAATACAGAAACAAGATGTCTGCCTCTTACACCATCCAGTCTGTTGGCACCATAGCCCTCGTTGCATTGCTCGTATTAGGCCTCGCCTATCTCCAGCCCAAGTTATTCAAGAGTTCCGAGGGCTTCCAAGCGACTCTTCCTGCTGCCTCCAATTATGCCAGAGAGGCGGGTCAAAATAGTGCTCCTGGCACTGAGCGTGAGTCCGCTGTTCGCTCCAATCCCAACAGCGCTGGTGGTGATGTGACGGAGAACGGCACAGGCCCTGCGCAGTTCGGCAATGCTGAGTCCCCTGCGGGCTGCTACCCCCGTGACCAGCTCACTCCGTCTGAGCTCCTCCCTAAGGACATGAACTCTGTGTGGGCGCAGCAGAATCCCATGGGCACTGGCTCCTTGAAGGGCAAGAACTTCCTTTCCGCGGGTGCCCTCATCGGCATCAACACGGTTGGCCAGTCTCTCCGCAATGCGAATTACCAGCTCCGCTCTGAGCCCCCGAATCCTCAGGTGCCTGTTTCTGTTTTCAACAACAGCACGATTGAGCCTGACGTGAATCGCCGCAACTTTGAGGTTAACTAAATCAGATAATACACACTGAAAAGAATTCATAGAATGAATTTATTTCAATGACGCCATATTCCTTCTTAAATACCGAGTTCCTTTTCAATTCCGAGGAAGTCCTTATAGAATCTACGACTCAGGATATCTATTTTCTTGAGAAGACCGAATTGTGTCGCAACCAGGACAACGGCAATAATCATTTCACCACTATATTCATCTGTCTCATACGGCCTGAATCCCTTTGCTTTGATAGCAAGTGGCACTAATTTCACTATCTTCCGGATATAAAAGACAGAAAGGACAAAGAGCAAACTCTGAAGCGTGACCTCTACGAGAAGTTTTCCCGTAGGAGCCTTTTCATCGGGCTTTGGGAAAAGAGTATCAACAAATGACCCCGCAAAGAAACTTGCGAGAATATACAAAAATCCGTATTGAAGAATCTCAAACAGCTGCATAAACCGTATTGTATCAGCGGCTAAGAGACTTTCCAATCGTTGCTCAAAATGAGTAGGCATATTCTAACATAGAACAAGAAAGGATGGCCAATTCCCAA
>JACCDW010405263.1_pt1 | contig 15724 bp, 4 predicted proteins | sample 7449781 | NCBI WGS metagenome assembly JACCDW01 (sample SAMN15323449, study PRJNA562643) | freshwater metagenome | isolation source: river surface water | place: USA:Blue River Watershed | collected 2017-08-18
CAACATATAAACACAGAAATTTTGGACTTGAGTCTGTATAGTCAACCTCTAAGTATGTTCCGAATAATGAATTACCTATTTCAACATCTTTTAATGGTTGACCATTTTTTACAGCCTTTTGTATCCCGTAAAAATTAATGTAAGCCGGCATCGCCATGAAAATAAAATAATTATCTTCTAAAATTGTACTTATTACACTCATTAAACTTTGGTCTTGCTTTGATTGGATATTCAAAGCATTAACTACCTTTTTAACATCTAACACAAAAGAATTACCCAAATCACTATTTGCCCTATCCATAAACAAAAAGTCCTCAAACAAAGTGTTGTTTTTTAAATCAGACCCAGCAATCCATTTATCGTTAAATCCTTTTAATGTATTATATAAAGCTAATTTTGTAGTGTCACCGTTAAGTGCAGTAGTAGGTAAATCAACTGTTACATCAATATTATTCAAATTTTTATTCAGATTGGCAAAAGTTTCTGTAACCATTTTATCCTGTAAACTTCTTCTATTCTCTAAAAAATTATTTATATATGTCGTGAATTTAGTTTTGTCATATGTAGGGTCAAGTCTTTTTTGTTCACCATAAAGTCTCACTAATGGATATAAAGTAATAATATTTTGTTCATTAAATGCGATTGAATTATCAATGAAGAAATCAGTTAAGAAAGATTTTTGTGTATTTTGTAATGGTTGTGCCTGTTGGGGTACTGTTGTTTGTTGTGGTATTGTGTTTTGTAAACCAGGTAGGGTTGAAACATTCGCAGATAATATGATTTCATTTGGGGAATTAGGGGTATATTCTACCGTCATAACATAATTACCACCTACATTATTATCAACTCTAAATACTCTCGCGTAGTTTGTGTCAACACCCCCAAACCCTTCACGATATATACTAGTACCGATTGGTGGGTTTATTGGGTCAGTTCCCGGTGGATAAAATCTTATATTTTCAATCTTGTTAGCATCAAAATTAGGGTCACCAATAATTCTAAACACCTGATATGTACCGTCTGTTTTTTCAATGTTAATATAATCACCATCACCAGGTACGTCAGGTAATATTGTTGCAGAATCTCCAATAAATTGTAATTGTATTGGGTCTAGTAAAGGTGATTGTTGGCAATTTAATTGTGTTTGATAAAATGACATACAGTAACTTGCAGGTGTCGTTCCTACCGCGTTAGTCTGTGGGTAATTGTCATCATACTCCAAATTATATGTAGTTGTAGTTGCACTATTAGGTACCTTTCTTGCACAGAATTTTTTTGTTTGTGATGTGTTATCAACAACCTCTAAGAACCATACGTCATTATTATAGTAATTAAATGATGTTGTGCTTGTGTTATCATTTGGGTCAATTATATTAAAATACGTACCACTACATAAATCTTGGAACGTTCTATAATTTTGTCCCGCAACAGGTGGTGTATATGGTGTAGGTGGATTATTTTGTGCGATAGGTACGGACGGTAACACCGGTTGTACTTGTGTTTGAAACTCTAACCCTGGTATTGTAGTATATCCTAAATATTTTCTGAACGCATCCCAAGCAGAAGGGTTTTGAGTTATACTTTGTAATAAAGTAGTTGCCGTTCCATCACCAGGTAACGTACCTTTCACATAAGGTTCAAATTTATACTTGTCTTCTACTTGTAAATTTGAAATAGTACTAAATGAATCAAATAATTTTCTATCAAAGTTTGTTGGATTTGCGATTTTTAATACACAATCAAAATTTAAAAATTTATTTAATGATGTATATAAATTTGAAATTTGTAATTTTCCTAATTCTATTCCGTCTTCGTTTTGATTCACACTATTAAATAAACTACTATCAAAATCAAAAATGTTTTTAATCTGATATCGTAATAATTTAACGTCTGAATTTGTTAAACCGTTAGTGTCTATATAATTAGGTGTAATATTTTCCTCATTCAATTTTAATTCACTAGCCAATGGTTTAAAATTACAGAAAGTTAAAAACTTTTCTTCCATTTTATCCAATAAATCAACATCAAACAAATTGAATATTTCGTCTATTTTTGAGTAAGTTAAATCATTACTAACAATATTAAAATCGTTTTGAAGTGGTGCATTATTTTTAATAACTTTAAGATATTCGGTCGGTAATGGTTTTTTAATTAAATCGTTGTTATAATATCCAAAATTAGAAATACCCCATAATGACCTAACAGTACCGTTGAAAACTGAGGTGTTGTTATATATTTCTTCGGTAATTTTATTTGTTTGATTGAAACATTCAAAAATTGATTGGTCGAACGGTATACCTCCCATTGATGGGTATAGTCTTATAGTGTCTGGTTGCGACTGAACCGCCGTGTTTTCAATTAATCTATATGTAAAATAGTTTTTCTTTGAGAACTCTCTGAATCCATTATTTGGGTCAAATCCTGTACCATACATTGTGGTGGACTCACTATTGAATCCTATTTTTAAACCTTTATTATACACATCTGCAAAATCAGTTGTTGTATAACCCGTTAATAAATCTTCTTCATTCAAATAATATTCTAATGAATTTACAACTTTGGGGTAAAATCCAACGTCAAACGTATTTTTTACTATAAATGCGTTTTGTGGATTTTGATAAACCTGAGCTCCTTGTAATGTGATGTTTTGTGGATTGCCACTATAGTCTAATATTGTGTATGTGGTCGTACTGTCACCGGTTGTTGGGGCATAAGCAACATTAAAATCAAAATTTTTCCAACAATCGTCTAATATATCTACATTATCTTCTATGTATTTTTTATATCTATGCCATATTGAACCGTACTTTAATACCCAAGCATAAGGTACTTGATGTATTGCTGAAAATTTATTAAATGTTGCCGCTAAATAATCTAAATCTGTTAATACATTATCTGTTATGTCTTTTATTTTTTCTTTGGTTGTTATCAGTGGTAATGAGTTCAAATACAAATAACCTAAACCTACAAATGAGTTTTCTTGATTATTTTTTTGTTTTGTTACTCCATCGATGAGAGCATTAACAAAATATGGTGTGTTTAATAATGATGTTGTTTGAATAAAAGTTCCGATATTTCCACTATAACTTGTTCCATAGTTAATATATGATTCAGTTAAATATAAATCTTTATCTTGTCTTGTTTCAAAAAAGTTTTTAAGAGATAATCTTGAATTAATTCTTTCAGTTGACCCTACTTGCGTTAAATATGCTTGTGTATTACTTTGGAATACCGTGTTATTTGTGAATAATTTTAAATTAGGGTATTTTTCAGTTTCATTAATTCTGGCGATAGTTTTTTTATCATCTAAATAAATGTAACTTCTTGTAGTATTATTATAATCTTCAAACGCACCAATATTACTTCCGTTAGCCATGTTTTCTTGTAACCATGTTAAATCAGTAAATGGATACGTATCTAACGTATTTTTTTTGGATGTCCCACTATCCTCTAAAAATTCTTTCATATTGGTAGCCAACGGCAATTCAGCAGAAACTTTCACAGACCTATCTGATAATGTGTCAATTGAATAAATTTCATTAACGTTTTGTAGTAAGTTTTTAATATATTCCGTGTTGAATATATCTCGTATGTACGTTTGCCAACTTTGTCCTTTACCATTATTTGATATTGTTTTCATATAATCAATCAATTTGTTTAATGAATTGAATTTTAAATTCTTCAAATTTTGATTGATTGTAATATCCTCGGGGGCGACTAAACCTATATTAGAACTTTCAATATCACCATAAAATTTATCTATCTGTTTTTTTTGTGATAAATCGAGTGGTAAGTTTCCATAGTGAGAACTAATATAACTTCTTTCAAATATTTCATAAAATGTTTTAATAGCATTCAAATCTTGATATGGTGCTGTTTTGAATGGGAACTCTAAAGCATTACAAGAAACATATTTAGTTACGTCTGTTATGTTGTCATACGTGTAATTAGAAGTTGGTTTTTCTTTTTCTAATGAAGCCTTTATGTATGCCTCAACAAAACCAACTTCAGGCCAAACTCTATAATCATAAGCCTTTGTTTGTCTTATGTATTTTGCGTCACCTGGATATTGTATTGTATATAAATCACTACCATTTTCTTGTTTTTCTAATGTAAAATATAACGGCCAAGGATAAACAACATTATCATCATTTAATTCCGTACTTGACTTTTGTATACTTTTCACAGCATCAACTGAAAAGTTTTTTTCTGCTGGTATTACCGCCAATAACCTGTCCTTATCAGTTCTTACATTCCATGCTTCTTCATGGTTATCTTCCATCAACCTATAAAAGGCATCTGCACCTGCAATTATTATTGCGAAAATGTTTCTTATTGTTGGTTTGAATCCTAACCCACCTTCACTTGGGTTTTTTAATTGTAAATTTGAATAATATTTTGTTAACGTGTCCTCAATAACTTTTTGTTTTGACTCTAAACTTTTTTGCATTTCGTCAATCTTATCTAAATAAGAATTTTTCACGTATATGCCGTCAGCAACAATTTTGTTCCCAAAAACAAAATAATCGGGTGTGTCATTTATAATTTGACCTTTTTCATCTCTTACTTGTGTTGTAAGTTGAGCATTTTCAGCTTCTTTTTGAATAAAATTTTTATATTCATCAGGATTTTCTGCTTCTAAATTTCTACTATATCTTGATAAGTATGTATTTAAGACATCCGCTCTATTGTTTTGCCAAGCGTTGAAATCTAATTTTTTAATTATGTCTTTTTTATTTTTAGTTAATATAGTAATTTGGTCTTTTGTTTCACCCTTTTCACCAAAAGTTCCATTGTCTTTTAATTGTTTTGTGTAATCAATTATATTTTTGTCTATAAATGTTTTGTAATCTTCTCTTGATTGTAACGAAACTTCTTTTTTGAAGGGATAATATATTTCTTCACCGACAACATAAAAACTTGTTCTATCAAGAAAATTATTAATAGAATAATCATAAACTTTTTTTCTTAAATTAATTAAAGTGTCTGCAAACAACTTCAAATCATTTAATTTAGTAAAATCTGCCTGTGTTTCTAAATTTTTTTTTAATGTTGCTTCAAAGTTTTCAACTCTATAAACAAAATCCTCTATTGATAGCATCGGGAAGTTATCGGGTAATAATCCTTTTCTCATATAGGTTTTATAAACCTCTTCAAGTTTTTGTCTACCCTTATAAGTGTTAAAGACATTCTTTGTATTCCTTTTACCATCACTCTCTTGTGTTACTGTAATTTGGGTATTGTACATTTTTGGTGCGTTTACCGCGTAAGATAAAGGCGTATCAAAAAGAAGCGCAGTGAATTTACCAATTAGTTTGAGTGAAATATTATAATTACCTGTGTCTGCGTCAAAACTTGCATTGAATGACATTAATGATAATCTATATTTGACAGCTTTACCATAATAACCTTTTAATGTTAAATAAAACAACGGATAAGGAAAATTAAAAAATGCAGAATATAATGAATTTTCCCCTTGTTCAAATAAAGACCTTCCTTGTATGTCAACTAATTGTATATTTACTTCAGGGACACCCGTTCCCTTTATATTAACTCTTATTTCTTTGATACCTAATAATTGTGTATCTTCGGGGTTAGAAACGGAACGTTTAAAAGACTGTCTACCTTCAAAGTTCACAACTCTTTCACTTGATTGATTAGCTCCGTTGAAAGTTCTTGTACCTTCTCCTGTCAATTGGTCTGACCAACTTGTATCAAATTGTGTCTTACCTTTTGGTTTCATGAAATTAATTTTCAACGCGTCGTCACCCGCAAACATTGTTGCGATACTTGTTGTATTAATAACTGGTGAGTCAAAATTATCACCAATAGCTAACTTAGTTCTTGGGATTATAAATGTTTCTAAATTGGCATAATAAACTAAATCTTCGTGGTCAACAAGGCGTTCTTGTTTTGTACCGTCGGGAGAAAAAACTTCGTTGGGGTTAACAACAACAATGTTATCATAATCGGTCTCAATAAAGATTTTTTTATTTTGTTTTAATCTAACGGCCATAATAGAATATGTGAGTATCTAAAGCAGCTTTATAATCTTGTAATGCTGCAGTTAATGGGAAAGGAATAATTAATATTGTACCATCGGGTATGTTTTGTTCAAGTCCACCATATAAGGAATTTGCAGCTAATATCAACCAACCAAAATATGGTGTTCCATATTTTTCAAAACTTATTTTATCTAATCTACTTCTTCCTTGTCTATACAAATATTGCTGGTCTGTAACTCTACCAGGTATAGATAAAAACGGAACAACAGTTTGTTGTCCGTTAATCAAAAAATCTTTATATCTATTGTAGTAATCCATTATTGAAAACTTTTTTGTAAATTAAATTTGCTCCACGTTTTATTTGTTGACGAGTAAATTGCAGATAAATTATCAGTATAAGGTGCTTGTGCCGTTACTTGGGATTCATACCACATTATTCTTTCTTTATCTAAATTATAAGGTTTATAATTTGTAAATGTAGAATTAAAATACGTTGTTCTGAAATCTGCAATTTTTTTATCGACAACAGTTTTAGAAGCTTTGTATGAATCTCTAAGTCCTGTATTCGGTTGATTTAGATTTTCATCTAAGAATTTCAACCAAGCAATTTCATCATCTTGATTTAAATTTGGTATTGCTTTATCTATCAAATCTATTGCAAACTTATCAGAATCATCTATTATGTCTTTACCAAATAAAATAAAGAATACAGTTTCTTGTGGTAAAAAGTTTTGATTGGATATATAAGTATTTTGAGTAAAATCGTCTCTGTATACATCCTCACCTGTTGGTATTAAACTGAAATCTTGTAACTTTTGATAAAAATCATTTATGTTATTTTTAACCAAATAAGAATCTTGAACAAGTTCTTGTAATGTATTGTTCACACCAGATAGGGTTGGTTGTGTTATCTGTGTTGTTCCTGAAAGATTATAGATAACTACTGAATTATTTTTCTTTATAAACCCATCATGAGCATCTGAAACATAACTTATTTTGTCAATTGAACTTATTAATGGGTATTGTATATTATTAATTTCATTTGCATAATTTTCTAAATCATTCAACATTTGTTCTTTTTTAGCATCTATTTGATTTTTTAATTCTTTTTTAACTTTTCTCACTTGAACATTTGATAAGTTTTGATTTGCTAATCCTGAAAGAAGTGGACAAACGTCTCCATTATCCACATCTTCTTTTGCTTTATTTGCAATACTTTCAATTTTAGTTTGTACATCATATGAGTATCCAAATATATTCGCAGAGTTTGTTAAATTATTACCTAAATAATTAAAGTTTCCTTCAATATATTTTCTATCTTTTGTAAACACCTGTAACCCACCAATCAAATAATTTTCATTTATTTTTTCTAAAGTAGAAAGTGTTTTTTCAGTATATTCTTTTGTTAAATTTGCCAACCCACTCATTACATCTTTATACTTGATAGTACCTGAAGTAATAGATGTGTTTAAATCAATTGTATTAGTTATTATTGTTCCAATTGTAACCCCTCCATCATTAACTACCGGTCTTGGTGCTTCCGTATTGACAACATTTAAGTCATCTTTTACTTGTGAAAGTATTTGAGCGTCATAAACTTCTAAATTAAGTTGTTCTGTTGATTCGGCTCTTTCGTCATACATTTCAGTATTAGCATAATAGTTAAATGATAATGCATTTTGTAATTGGGCAACAGGACCTGCTAAACCATGAGCACCTATAAAATTGAATGATACATTCACAGTTGCAATCATTGGTTGAACTCCAATACCTTCAGGATTTAAATCAAATCTACCATCATCATATTTAAAAGTTATTTGGTCAATAACAATTTTTGTATGGAAAAAGTCGCCTATTCTTAAAATACAAACTGGTGGTGCACCAAAAGCACTGTTCGTCGCATCATTAAATAATAATGTTTGTTGACCACTATCTGAAAGAGATACAGTAGGTATCGTATCGCCAGGTCTCATACATTGTTGTAAGAACACTAATCTTGCATTCAGTCCTTCTGGTGTTATTGAATGGAATGCAGGTTGGAAGTATTTTATTTTTGATTTAATACCGTCATAAACCATCGGTTCATTTTGTTTGATATATTCAAAATAATTACATTCAGTTAAAAGTTTTCTTGCTAATCTTTTTGTTAAATCTTTTCTTTTTTGTAGTGTTTGTGTTTGTACGTCTTGTTGTCTCGTATTTGGTGTATTTGTATAAGGTTGTGAAATTGGGTCTTGAGTAACAAAAGGGTTAGTTGTGTCATTTGGTTGTGGTACACCACCATCAACACCGGGTTGTGGATTCGGTGCAATCACTAAGAAATCTTGACCTGATAATTCTTGACCAGTTTGTGACGAATCACCACCATTAGTTAATGGTACAGTTGAATTTTGTGATTGGTTTTCGTTTTGTGATTGGTTATAACTAGGTGTGATATTATTAATTTTAGTTCTACGACAAGCCATTGCGTTTATTGACACAACACCTTCTTGTTTTGATGATTTAAAACCTTTAGAACATTCAACAAATTTATATGGTTTGTCTTCTAGTGTTGGGCTTTCCCCAACGGACCTCTGATTAATTTTCAATTTACCTTGTTGGTTATAATTTTGTAAAGTTGTTTGATTTGGTGACTTTTGTTTTAATATCCACTTCAAAACTGCATCATTTCTTCTTTTAGATAAATTTAGATTATATTCAGGGTCGGTAACAGCAGATGCACTAGCCTCTAAATCAAATTCAACGGTCCCACCATCATCTAATATTTTACCTAGTTTTGATATAAAACTTTTGGCTTCGTTAAATTCACTAGTTATATAATCAAAAAATCTACCTATTTCCTCTTTTCTTGTATCTACATAATTCCTTAGATATTCTATTTTAGCAGCATTACTATCATCAAGTCCTAAAACGAAACTAGTTTTATCTGCTTTAGTACTATCATTGTATAAAAATATTTTATTCAAAGCAGCACTATAGTTATCAGTTCCATCATTTAAATAATTGTTTCTTGAACCAATATATAAATCGTACCAATGTTCAAAATCTTGAGTAACTGTGGTACCGTATCTATTTGCTGTTCCGTCAGGAAAGTTGTTATCAAAATAAAAACCAACATCCGGAAATTGAACGTTTATTGGTGTTTCGGTTGCTGTAGGTGTTGGTGTAGGTGTTGGTCCTGGAGTTGGTCCTGGAGTTGTTTGAACACAATTTTGTCCCGTTGGTGTTATGGTATTTGTAGGGTCAGGTGTTGAGTAATTATAAGCATCACTTCTTATTGCACATATTTCTCCACTCGCATTTGGTGCTAAACCTGTTAGTGTTATTACATCTCCTGAACAACCTGTATACGTTAAATCGGTGGTAACACCAATTTGGTATTTTAAAACAACACATGGTGATGGTGTAGGTGTAGGTTCTATTTCACTATCAATATCAATTTCTTGTTCAGGTATAGAATAACTGTTTTCTTGTACTACAGTGACAACATCTTCCGTAGTTAATATTTGAGTTTCAAAAATATCATTAGGAGTAAACATAGGGAATTTACTAACTAAATCCCATAAGTCATATTTAGTACATCCCGCAAAAAATGAATCAATAATTTGTGTTATTTCTCCATTGTTTCCAACATTTTCTAATTCTTTATCAACTAATACATTAAGGATTGATGGATGGTCAACAATAATTTTAAAAGAAACGTTACCCTTTCTTGATGTGTTAGTGTAAGTATAAATCGGTTCAGTTCTACCTAAAAAATTGTTGTCAGTCCATTGTGTACTAACACTTTCATCAAAACTTAAATCATATGGTGGGAACCACATAATTCTACCACCATTTGGTCCTTTTTCACAAGCCGGTAAATCATCATAAGTGAAACCCTTCTTATTAGATGTTCTCCACGCCAAGTTTTCGAGAGATAGCATGTATTTTTTTACTTTACCATCTTTTATACTATATCCGTCAGTTGGTGCAATATTTAAATTGTAAGTGTTGTCTAATACTGAATTAGTATAACCTCTTATATTACCATCTGTTTTTTGTAGCTCATCATAAGTATAATATGGTCTGTCTTTTGTGAATACTCTACAATATTCAAGACCTGTCGGTGTAGCACTACTATCAGGTTTAGAGTTTTGGGTTGTATATCTTATAACTCTTGAACCTTTTGTTAATTCTTGGTATCCATCGTTGAATACTTTTGATACTTGGTTAATAGCATTTCCAACATGTTCTAAAGGTCGTGAACTTCGTTGTCCTGCATCTACAAGTTTTTGTGTTACATCTAATAAAGAACCTGGTGTGAAATCTAAATTAGTAGACTTGGTTGAATCAAAACCCACTAAATTACCAAAAGTAAATTCACTATTGTCTTCGAATTGTTCTCCACCTCTACCTTGTAATTTACCTTGTAGTGGTTTATTATCTTCTTGTGGACTCTTGCTACCAATCCAAGTCACCCCTCCAAAGATACCAGCACCAATCCATTTAACACCATCTTTATTGGCACCTGCACTGTATAAGTTTCTACTATTTAAACCAAATTGTGTTTCATTTAATTGTTCACCTTCAAATACTTTACCCATTTCGGAGTAAGAAAGAACTGGTCCCATCGCAGAGGTTTTACCGTCTTTTGCATATGGTAGTTCAGGTGCGGGTGACATTAATTCTGTCAAATGATTTTTTCTATCGCCAAGATAGAACACACCTTTAGGTGCAAGTAAATTATTACCTATTTTATAATCAGGTCTGTACTGATTATATTTTAATTGGTCGTAAAGTAATTTACGAGTTGGTACTGATGTAAATTCAACAAATAATTCAGATGAAGATTGATTTGCGGGTTGTAGAGCACTAAATAAGGAACCTAAGGCACCACCTATTAATGATAATGGGTTTTCAAAAGGTCCATTACCTATTCGTTCAGGATAATCAAAATACTCACCAGGAATATAAGAATAGGGCGAATAAAGACCACCTAATTTAGCAGCAAAGTTAATACCTTGACCAAATAAAAAATCAGGAGTTGTAATATTATAAACTCTCGATACAATAGGAATATTACCTGTTAATAATCCAATAGCATCGAAAGGGTCAGTATTTGGTTGAGCAGATATTTCTCCAGTGTCAGGATTAACATTAGAATTGAATATATTTACTTGCCCTAAAGTTTGTTGGAACAATTCTAAAGCAACTCTATGTTTGAATTCCTTATTTAATTGTTTTGCACCAATATTTGCTAAGTCAGAGTCTTGTGATAAACTACCATCAGAACCAGATGGGTCATCATTTAATAATATGCTATATGGTGTGTAGGTAGATGGTAAAAATATAAATGTATTATCTGAATTAGCATATGGTAACTGTAACGCCTCTTGTTGGAGGGTTTTGAAATCTGTCGGGTCATATTCACCATCACCCGTAGCATATCTGTTTGATAGGTATGCTTCAGTTTCTTTAATTCCTCCAACAAGTTCTAAAAGAGAGCCATCCGAATCAGTAACGTCGTAATTACCTTGTGGTATTACTAAATTTTTTTGTTTTCTGTACGGTTCAACTTCAGTTTCACTTTGTCCTTGTTCAGGTCCCCATTGATTTTGTAAGAAATTAGGTTTTCTAACGTCTTCACCTACAATTTGTAATTCACTATCTACAGTATCAGGAAACCCATATTCACCTTCATTTGAGTTGGTTTGTAGGTTATTATTTATTGATACTTCGGTTGTTGGTAAATTTTCAGGACCATATTGATTTATAGCAATTAATGCAGGTCTATCCGTTTCTCCTTTTATTTCTAATGGACTATCTACAGTATCAGGAAAACCATACTCACCTTCGTTAGCATTAGTTTGTAAATTATTATTAATCGAAACTTCGACATTAGAAGGGTTTTCAGGTCCGTATTGATTATTTGTAATAAGAATAGGTCGGTCGGCATTTGCGGTAGTTTCTAAATTACTACCAATTGTATCTTGTACCGTATATTCACCTTCACCAACAGTATTAATAACTTTATCATTATTAATGTACCAAGCAGTTGAGCCGAAGTCTGATAAACCATTTTCAGGTCTATAAACATTTTTTATTATAATTTGTTTTTCAGTATTGTTACCAATAATCTCTAAATCACTTTCTATAGTGTCAGGATATCCATATTCACCTTCATTTGATTTATAATTTAAATTAATATTGATTGGTACAATGTCTCCATATTCTCCAGTATTGGTTTGTGGTCCGTACTGATTTATAGGTAAAAGAATTTGTTCTTGTTGGTTACCTATTTGTTCAACACTTGGTGAATCGATGGGAGTTAGGTCATTAATATTAAATTCAGAAGAACCTGGTTTACCGTCATTCGAAAAAGCACTATCTACTTTGTATGGTGGAAGATTTCTCACCAATAGTTTTTTTCTAAAATTTTCGCTCGAATTAAATGATAGTGGACTCTCCATTCAGTCTTTTTATGATAAATAGATTGTTTTAGATTTTTTTAGGATAATACACCTTGTTGTCTTTTATATTCATTCATTTTATAAAGAACGGTATCCATAATTTGTTTTTGAACTTCAGGAGAATTGAACATTTTATTTATTTGTCCAGGGTCTCCACCAATACTACCGTTTAGATTAATGTTGATGTCTATTTTACCACCTAAACCACCACCCTTATTAAGTGCATCAGTTAAATTAGTTCCAATCGCAACCTCATCACCAATAATTCCCTTATATAATGTATCTTTTGCTAATAACTGTGGAGCGTCTCCAGGTTTGAATAACATGTCCGAACCTTGTCTAGTTATTATTTTGTTTGTGGTTTCTTCGGTTTCTAATTTTTTCTTCTCGGCAGCCTCACGCGCTAGTTTTTCTGGGACCGTTTCCTCTCTTGAAATTTGGTTTTTGTCCCCATATGCTGCCCCCAATTGTTTTGCTGCTGAAATTCCAGCAGAAGACGCTTTATTTGAGGCTTTCTCTGCAACATCACCCATCTTTTCTGATGAGTTTTTAATTGTATTTTCTAATGACTTTCTTTCTTCAGGTGACATATTCCTTAGAATAGATTCTTTAATTGTTCTGACGTCAATCGCCTGATTTTGAGCAATGGTAAGTTGGTCTACAGCCAGTTGTTTTTCAGTAAGTGCCATTTTTTCTTGATATTCGGCAAGTGCTTTGTCCATTTCCGCCTTTTTTCCGGCATCATTCAATATCTCATCTAAAGTTTGACCTTGTGAATCAAAACCAGGTACATTCACCTCAACTTTACCAGTACCTTTCTGTATGGTAGATAGACTTGCTATTAGTCCTTTACTTTCATCGGATACATTACTTAAATCAACCGCATTTTGAATGAAATCTAATTTAGCTGCTTCTCTACCTGCCTCCGCCATTTTTTCAAAATCTGCACCAGTAATACTTGCCTGTTCTCTTAATCTATAAAGGTCCTGTGTTGACGCTTCAAATTGACCAGTACTCTTATTGAACGTATAAGCTGCTTTAGTTGATTTAACTAACTCATCTTGTAACCCCGCCATATCACTTTGAGCCATATAAAGTAACTGAAATGGGTCTCCTAATTTACCTACAGCTCCTCCTAACATTTGGAATCCTGCTGCCGCTTCAATTGCACCTTCAGGGTCTAATATTTTACTTTGTAAAGATGCCGCCCCGATGTTTTCAATAGAACTTCTAAGTAATTGGGCTTGTTTTACCATATTAGTCAAACCTTTTACTCCGTCTTTGAATCCAAATCCACTTAATTTTTTTAAATTTGCATTTACATCTGTAATAAATTTATTTGCGTTTAATCCTAACTTTATTGCTTCGGTACGCATTTTATTCATCTCCTCTAAAGCTTCGGCTTGTGAACCCCCGTATCGTATCATTTCTGCAACCATCTTACCTACGGATTCAGATGACATACCAGCTAATTTAGAAAAAAGTACCATATTTGATAGGTTTTCAGTACTTGTACCTACCATTCTACCCATCTCACCAGACATACCCTGTAAAACATCAGCACTATCCTTGAAGGTAGCTCCAATGTCCATATTTACTTTATATGCCTCATAAAGTTGTTGTGTAAAATTTTGGGTGTTGAATGCAACACCTCCCATATTTTTTTGTAGACTTTTAGACGTGTTTTCTATTGAAATCATTTCTATTGAAAGATTCTTGAAAACCTCTTTCATATTTGGTCCAACAAAATCCTTTATACTATCAGATAAAGTTTTTAATTGGTTCGCTAAATCTTTTCCGGTAGAATATTCTCCGGCTGATGTTGTATTTGTTTCGGGTCCAAAAAATAACATAGTCTTTTATAGTATAAATATGTTTTTTATTATTTTTGAAAAGTTTCTATAACTTTATCAATAAAATATTTTCTTTCATAAACAGGCATGTTTATAACATCCAAATATGAAAAGTTTCCATATTTAACCAAATAAAATATTTCATCCATTAAGAATTTTTTATAACTCAAAGAAAGGCCGAAAAAATTCAACCCCAAAGGTCAACTCAACGCTTACCTTTTCTCCTGACGGGGCTGTTACTTGTCTTTTAACATCTAACTGTGGTTCACATTCCAATACATATTTTCGTAAACTTTTAGAATCAATAATTGGCATTTGTTGAATAAATTTGGAAATTTTTTCTCTACTTGAGTCACCTTCTAAAGAGACAATGTGTTTTTCTAATTTTCTAGTTATTACAGGGGCAATCATCCCAGACGGGTATTGGCCTTCTAAATTATCTAACTCTTTAGTGTCATTCAAAGATAAAAGTTTAATCTCAACCTTTTTTTGTGACTTTGGAAGTACAAATTCGAAGTTTCCGTTTTCGTTTTTTGAATGTTTGGATTTAATATAATTAATTTCATCAAAATTAATTGTTGCTTCAAATCTTGTTTTGGTAACCGGGTCAGTTAAAGAATACGTGTAATCAGAACCAAAGGCGGTGTTTCTCAAAAATAATAAAACAGCTCTTACATCACAATCTAACATTTGACCTACATCAAATCCTGGTTCGTAAATTTTATTTTTTAAAAGACTATATATTAGTCCTTCTTTTGCGGTATTTTGAGACATGATTAAATTTTCATCCATCGCCGTTAAATATCCAACTTTTAATGATTCTTTTTTCTGTCTATAGAAATCTCCACCACTCGGTAATTTTACCATATCATGTGGAAGGTTGAAATCCATTTGTCCGTATTGTGTACTTTGGTCCATAATTTTTTTCTTTAAAAATAACTTGACTTTAGTTTATGTAAATAAAAAATCCCACCTAAAATAGATGGGATTAAATAATATTTTATTTTGTTTTTAGTATACCAAGATACATCTATCAGGTCTTAATGTTGCTTTTACGGTAATCAAACCATCTTCACTATATCCTAATGTGTCAAAGTCAACATTTGTTAAAAAACATCCTTGTAAAATCCATTTTTCAACTGCCACACCTGTTGGGTCTAACATTTCAAGGTCTACGTCTTTTTTGTAACCTGCAGCATAACCCATACGACCTGTTACTGATTCAGCGTGTAAACGAACCCACTCCATAAGAGCTTGTGATGCTGAAGGACCAATTGGGTCACGGAATGTAACGTCTATTGTTCCCCATTTAAAATTACCAGCAACATAAGTTTCAGTGTTCAAAAACGGGATAGCTACTGGATTAATCTCTACCTTTGGTCTTGAAGAACTTTCAACATACCAAGAGTTAATC
>JACCDW010175302.1_pt1 | contig 15723 bp, 17 predicted proteins | sample 7449781 | NCBI WGS metagenome assembly JACCDW01 (sample SAMN15323449, study PRJNA562643) | freshwater metagenome | isolation source: river surface water | place: USA:Blue River Watershed | collected 2017-08-18
ATCGTAGATGGAGCGCATGCACCAGCACATATCCCATTGGATTTAAGTAATATTCAAGCAGACTTTTATACAGGCGCATGTCATAAATGGATGATGGCGCCCAAGGGCTGTTCCTTTTTATATGCAACCAAAGCAGTGCAACCCATTTGCGATCCAATGATTGTAAGTTGGGGCTATCAAGCAGCCAAGCCCTCCCATTCTAATTTTTTAGATTACCACCAAATGATTGGTACCAGGGACTTTTCGGCTTTCTTAACAGTAGCTACTTGTATTGAATTCATGGAGCAGCACCATTGGACCGCAGTCGGAAGACGATGTCACCAAATGGTGTTAGATAACGCCCCAAGATTTTATGCCTTGTTAAAAAGCATGCCCATCAGCCCTTTGAATAGTGAATGGATTGGACAAATGATTAGCATCCCTATTCATACATCTGATCCCGAAAAATTACAAAGAACCTTATTTGTAGACTACAAAATAGAAGTACCCATTATGCGACAAGGCAACGATGTGTACTTAAGGTATTCGATCAATGCATTCAACACCATCGAGGACCTAGATGCATTGTATGATGCATTAGTAGATATTCAAAAACATGGAATACTTTTGTAGAAGGAACAAGTGTATTCAATACCACTACCAAAAAAGGGACACTAGTTATAGTGTCCCTTTTTTAATTCTAGCTCATGAAATTTACCATTTCAATGTTTTCAAATAAGCGGCATTATCTCTAGCTGCGTCTAATTCATTCGTGCCTGTATACGCTTCTTGTTCCACAATCATATGCTGTACACCACGCTTAGCCACTTTTGGTAATAGGGACTTATAGTCAATCGTGCCTTTGCCAATCACACATGATTCATGTCCAGTCGCTGTCTTAGTTAAATCTTTAACGTGCACTAATTTAAAACGATTAGGATGTTTGTCCATGTAAGCAATAGGATCTACCCCTGCAGCCACTGTCCAATACATATCCATTTCAAAATCTACTAAGTCTGGATTTGTGCCATCCATCATTAGATCCTGGGGGACAATGCCCTCCATTGCTTTGAAAGAATAATCATGGTTATGATACGCAAAACGTAGTCCGTGCTTTTTAGCAATTTCACCACATGCATTGAACTCGTCTGTGAATTTCTTGAAATTATCAAGTGACTTTTGAGGCCCTTTAAAAGCACAAATCAAATACTTCAAACCTATTTCACCTGCTGCTGCTGCCTTGCGCTCAAAAGATACAAGATCGCCTGTATCATTACAATGCGAGGATACCATATTCATTCCTAAATCATCCATTACTTTTTTAAACTCTGTGTTTTTCATCCCCCAAAACATCCCCTTAGCACCTTCAAAGCTTTCAATTTTTTTATACCCATTGTCAGATAATTGTTTCAAAACAGCAAGTGGATCTTTTGCCAATGCTTGTTTCACTGACCACAATTGAAGACCAAATGCATTGGACTTTGAAGCCATCGCCATCAACTCATTTTTAAATGGCATGGACATTGCCAAAGTGGTTAAAGCCGCGCCACGTAAAAAACTTCTTCTTGAATTAGACATAATATAAAATTGCAAACGTTATAAATAATTGTAAAAAATTGAGCCTCCTTCTGGAGGCTCAATAGATAAGGTTACTACTATGAAGTAGCCCAAGCTTTTTCTCCTTTAGTATAAGGCACACAACCTTCATACTTTCCAGGAACAGCTACATACCTCAATACTTCTGTTGCACCAATTTTAGAAGTGAACAAGCCAGATAAAGTCAATTGCTTCATCATGGTAAAGTAATGGGTAGGGTCTTCTTTTTGTTTATTCTTTTGGTACTCCTTCGCTTCTTTATCTAGTTCTGTTAAGAAAGCAGTACGTTCTTCTGGAGTCGATTCCATGAAGGCTTTATTATGGTGCTTTTTAGAAGCAGCATTCAATTCTTCCATGCCCTTCATAAAGATCTCTTGATCCTTTGCTTCATAACAATCGCTTACCATCACTTGCATGAAAGCACCAACATTCGCAGCTTTCGCGCCAGGAGTATCCGTTGCAGGAAGGATGGTCTCACCCACTTCATTTAAAAAGTCGATATCGGCTTGGGAAAATTTAACACCCTTGGTATTGGTTTTACAACCAGTCAAAAAAGCTTCTGCTCCTAATACAGTTCCACCCATGATGATGGCAACTCTAGAAAGGGCTTCTCTTCTGTTTATCATAAAATATTTTTTAAAAATTAAATTATAAGTTTCCTTTTTTCAATTCTGATACAGCGAAGTCTACCGCTCTAGCTGTGAATGCCATATAAGTTAATGAAGGGTTCACACAGTTCGCACTTGTCATGAACGCACCATCTGTTACAAATACGTTTGGCGCATCCCATACTTGGTTATGGCCATTCAATACAGAAGTCTTAGGATCTCTACCCATACGTGCTGTACCCATTTCATGAATACCTCTACCTGGTGTACCATCTCCTTCAAAACCTTGTACATTCTTAGCACCTGCACGCTCTAACATTTCTTTAGCGTCTTCTAAGATGTCTTTACGCATTTTGATTTCGTTGTCTTTCAACTCACAATCAATGTTCAAGACATTTAAGCCCCACTTATCTTTCTTCGTTTTATCTAAAGTCACTTTATTGGTTGGATCTGGTAACATTTCACCAAAGCCCATCATACCAATTGACCAGCCACCTGGCTCAGTTAAAGCATCTTTAAATTTACCACCGATACTTACTTCAGCCACATCATGACCCCATCCAGCTCTGTTGGCGCTACCTTGGTAACCAAATCCTCTGATATAATCACGCTTTTCACCATTTAAGTTTCTAAATCTTGGGATATAGAATCCATTGGCACGACGACCAAATGTGTACTTGTCTTCATAACCTTCGATGATACCACCTGCACGGTTACCTAAATGGTGGTCCATTAAGTTTTTACCCAACGCATCACTACTACTTCCCAATCCACCTTCCCAAACATCTGTTGCTGAGTTCATCAAGATCCAAGTACTATTTAAAGTAGAAGCATTCAAGAAAATGATTTTTGCTTTGTACTCAATGGTTTTGTTGGTTTCTGCATCCAACACCGTTACACCAGTTGCACGTTTTTTATCTTTATCATACTTCACCTCTGTCACAATAGACCAAGGTCTCAATGTTAAGTTACCTGTTGCCATCGCAGCTGGTAAAGTAGAAGACTGTGTACTGAAGTAGCCACCGAATGGACAACCCAACCAACATTTATTTCTGAACTGACATCCTGGACGACCTTCATGCGGCACAGTAATGTTTGCTGTACGACCAATGATTAAATGACGGCTACCTTTATAGATCTCTTTAATTCTTGCAGCTACATCTTTCTCAACACAGGTTAAGTCCATTGGAGGTAAGAACTGTCCATCAGGTAATAAATCAATCCCATCTCTATTTCCAGAAATACCTGCAAATTTTTCTACATAATCATACCATGGCGCGATATCCTTATAACGTACAGGCCAGTCCACACCTACACCATCTTTTGCATTCGCTTCAAAATCCATATCCGCCCAACGGTAAGATTGACGACCCCACATTAAAGAACGGCCACCTACATGGTATCCTCTAAACCAATCAAAACGCTTTGTTTCTGTATAAGGATGATCCTTATCAGAACACCAGTAATCCAAATTCGTTTCGTTCAATGGATAATCTCTTTTTAAGACTGGATAATCTTCAATCATCTGCTGTGTTCTACTTCCTCTATGAGGAAAGTCCCAAGCTTCTTTATCTGCATTCACATAATCCTTGATGTGTTCAATGTTTCTTCCACGCTCTAACATTAACACTTTAAGTCCTTTTTCTGTAAGCTCTTTAGCAGCCCATCCGCCACTAATTCCAGAACCTACTACGATTGCGTCATACTGTTGTTCGGCCATTGTAAAAAATTTTATGAGTTGTTATGATTGGTTTTAAAAGCAAAATTTAAATATCGCAAACATTGACTGCTTGCTTGAGTGAACTAATTTTATCTGCATTCGTTGGAATGAATTCATGGGCTACATACCCCTTATATCCAGTCGCTTTAATGGCACGCATGATGGCTGGATAATTTAATTCTTGACGGTCATCTAATTCATGTCTACCAGGGACACCCGCTGTATGGTAGTGTCCAAAATACATATGACTATCTTGAATGGAACGAATGATATCCCCCTCATCTATTTGCATATGATAGATATCAAATAAAATCTTGAAATTAGGAGAGCCCAGCTGTTTGCATAGTTCGATACCCCATGCAGACTTATCTCCCATATAATCTTTATGATCTACTTTAGAATTGAACAATTCAATTTGTATCGTTACACCCTTTGCTTCTGCTAACGGCATGATTTGTTTTAATCCCTCCACACAATTTTTTAAACCTGTCGCATCATCCATGCCATTTCTATTCCCCGCAAAACAAATTAAATTTTTATACCCTGCAGCAGCCACTAAAGGAATCGCTTCCAAATAATCTTTGATCAACCAAGGATGGTTGGAAGGATTGTTCCAGCCTTTTGTCAAACTTGTTTCACCCGCAGTATAACACATAGAGCATTCTATGCCATATTTTTTCACCGTCTCCCATTCATTGGGTTTCAATAAATCAATCGCATTGAATCCGATACGCTTTACTTCCTTGCATAAATCTTCTAAACTCAAATCGCTATAGCACCATCTACAAACACTATGGTTGATATTGCCTTTTAAATTGGACGTATTAGAAGGAACTGTTGAAAAACTTTCTAATTGTGCTTTTGCTTGCTTTGGCAATACGATACCAGTAGCAATCGCAGCAGAGCCGGATAAAACTTGTTGTAATAGTTTTCGTCTATTGATCTGTTTAGACATAGCGAGCAAGCATTAGGATGAGGATATAAATGTAAATTTATTTTTGCATTCTTTTCAAATATTTTACACGAAAAAAAAGGGTTTTTTGAGAAATAATGAGGAAATTGCTTTTACAATAGGCAGAACGTGTTATTTTGACACAATCACCTTATTTTGTAAGCTTAAAAACTCCCTATAAAATGAATAGAAAACTACGCATGGGTATGGTAGGTGGTGGTAAAGACGCTTTCATTGGCGCTATTCACCGACTTGCAGCCAATATGGATGGCCTCATTGAATTAAAGTGTGGCGCATTAAGTATCAATCCAGAAATTGCAGTAGCATCTGGAGAAGCATTATTCCTTCCAAAAGAAAGAACTTACCTGACTTACGAAGAAATGATTACAAAAGAAGCGCAATTGCCTGCCGATGAGCGAATCGACTTTGTGACCATTGTGACGCCTAATTTTGCGCATTTTGCACCTGCTATGATGGCATTGGAAAACGGCTTCAACGTAGTGATCGAAAAACCGATTACGTTTTCTTTAGAAGAAGCGAAATTGTTACAACAAAAACTAAAAGAGACAGGCTTAACACTCTGCTTAACACATACTTATTCTGGTTACCCGATGGTCAAACAAGCGAAGGCCATGGTGCGCGAAGGCAAGCTAGGTAAGATTCGTAAGGTTTGGGTAGAATATCCACAGGGCTGGTTAAGTAGGTTATCTGAAAGAGAAGGTAATGCACAAGCAGCATGGAGAACAGATCCAAAAAAATCGGGTAAGAGTTCAGTAATGGGTGATATTGGAACCCATGCAGCACATTTAGCGGAATACATTACTGGTGCAAAAATCACCGATATCTGTGCCGAATTAAATACATTAGTAGAAGGCCGTGTAATGGATGACGATGGTGCTGTGATGTTAAAATTTGACAATGGTGCCAAGGGTGTATTGATGGCGTCACAAGTGGCTGCAGGAGAAGAAAATGCATTAAAAATAAGAGTATACGGAGAACTAGGTGGCATAGAATGGTTCCAACACGAACCCAATTCATTGATCGTGAGATGGTTGGATCAACCTACTCAAATCTTAAGAGCTGGTGCTAACTATGGCGCACACTTATCTAGTTTCGCAACCCATAATTGTCGCACTCCGGGAGGTCATCCAGAAGGCTATTTAGAAGCATTTGCCAATATCTACAGAAACTTTGCGCTAACTTTATCTGCTAAGATAGATGGTACGACACCGACACCTGAAATGTTAGATTTTCCAGGAGTAGAAGATGGTATCAGAGGCATGGCATTCATTGATAATGTGGTTTTATCTGCAGGATCAGATCAAAAATGGACAGCACATAATATATAATAGGCAATCACAACAATATGACAACAGTTAAAGGACCTGGTATTTTTTTAGCGCAATTCTTAGGAGACACTGCACCATTCAATACTTTAGAAGGTATCTGTAAATGGGCTGCTGGATTGGGTTTCAAGGGGGTACAAATTCCTAGTTGGGACGCTAGATGTATTGATTTAAAGAAAGCTGCAGAAAGTAAAACATATGCAGATGAGATAAAAGGAATCGTAGAAGCTGCTGGATTAGAAATCACAGAATTGTCTACGCACTTGCAAGGGCAATTGGTAGCGGTACATCCTGCTTATGATGCACAATTTGATGGCTTTGCCCCTGCTGAATATAGAGGCAATCCAAAAGCAAGAACAGAATGGGCAGTGCAGCAATTAAAATACGCAGCAAAAGCTTCTCAAAATTTAGGATTGAATGCACATGCTACTTTTAGTGGCGCCTTGTTATGGCATACCGTATATCCATGGCCACAAAGACCTGCAGGATTGGTAGAAACAGGCTTTACAGAATTGGGCAAAAGATGGTTACCTATCTTAAATGAATTTGACGCAGCTGGCGTTGACTTATGTTACGAAATTCATCCTGGAGAAGATTTACATGATGGCGTATCCTATGAAATGTTCTTAGATAAAGTAGGGCAACATCCACGTGCCTGTTTATTATTTGATCCATCACATTTAGTATTACAATGCATGGACTACAAAGGCTATATCGATGCGTACCATGAGCGTATTAAAATGTTTCATGTAAAAGATGCCGAATTCAACCCTAGTGCAAAACAAGGTGTATACGGCGGTTATCAAAATTGGATCGATCGTGCTGGAAGATTTAGATCGCTTGGTGATGGCCAAGTAGATTTTAAAAGTATCTTTAGTAAGTTAGCTGCATATGATTACAAAGGTTGGGCAGTATTGGAATGGGAATGTTGCTTAAAGCATCCAGAAGTTGGTGCAGCAGAAGGTGCTGTATTTATTCAAAACCATATCATCCCTGTAACCGAAAAAGCCTTTGATGATTTTGCTAGCACTGGATCTGATGAAGCGTTTAACAAAAAAATATTAGGTATCTAATTCATAATTTTAATTAACACAATCAAACAATACACTATGCGTAAAATTGTATGTGCCCTATCAGCAGCTGTTTTATTAGTTGCATGCGGTGGTGGCGAAACAAAAAAAGAAACAACAACTGAAGCTACAACTGCTGCTCCAGAAAATAAATTATCAGACAACCCTGATTACTCAAAAGGCTTAGCATTGGTTGCAGGCAGCGACTGTTTAACATGTCATAAAGTTGCTGAAAAAAATATTGGACCAGCTTATCAAGATGTTGCAGCGAAGTATGAAAATACAGATGAGAACATCGAGATGTTAGCCGGAAAAATCATCAAAGGCGGAAGTGGTAACTGGGGCGCTATCCCAATGACTGCACACGCACAGTTAAGTCAGGATGATGCAGAAGCAATGGTGAAGTACATCTTATTGCTTAAGAAATAATCTACAAAAATCATTTTATGAAAAAACAATTGCTTGCTTTAACCTTATTGACAATTGCCATACTTGGATTCAACCAAGCGCAATCTCAAACTCAAAATAAATGGATCTCTTTATTTGATGGTAAAACTACCAACGGTTGGCATACCTATGGTAAAACCACTGCTGGTGAAGCATGGAAAGCTGTGGATGGCACTTTAATGTTTGATCCAACCAATAGAGTTGATGGAAGAATTGTTGGTGGTGGTGATATTGTTACCAACGAAAGCTTTACCAACTTCCATTTACAATTAGAATGGAAGATTTCTAAGAACGGTAACAGTGGTATCATCTTTTTTGTACAAGATGATCCTACAAAATATAAAAACACTTGGCATACTGGACCAGAGATGCAAGTGCTAGATAACGAAGGTCATCCAGACAGCAAAATCATCAGTCATAGAGCAGGTAATTTGTATGATTTGATTGTTGGAAGAGAAGGCGCGGTCAATGCTGCTGAAGAATGGAACAAAGTAGATATCATCGTGAATAAAGGCAAGTTAGATCTTATCTTAAATGGTATAACCGTTGTGAGTACGCATTTAGGAGATGATGGCTGGAAAGAATTAATTAGAAGAAGTAAGTTTGCCAAAGGTGAATCTCCTGATTTTGGAAAGATTTTCTCTGGACATATTAGCTTGCAAGATCATGGTGATAAAGTTTGGTACAGAAATATCCGTATCCAAAAACTATAATCCCAGTTATATAAGCTAGTGGAAAATAAACATGAACATTATATGCGTCAGGCCCTCTTACAAGCGAAGAGGGCCTTTGACGAAGATGAAGTGCCTGTTGGCGCTGTGATTGTAATGAACGATCAGATCATCGCCAAAGGGTACAACCAAGTACAACTTTTAAAAGACGTCACGGCGCATGCCGAAATTTTAGCACTCTCCAGTGCTTGCGAAAACTTACAATCTAAATACCTTCCAGAAGCTACCCTTTATGTCACACTTGAGCCTTGCTTAATGTGCGCAGGCGCTTTGTACTGGAATAAGATTGGCCATATTGTTTTTGGAGCTTACGACGAAAAAAACAGCTACCGTCGTGTCACAGAAAAGAATCCCTTCCACCCCTCTACTACCCTTATTGGAGGCATCCTCCAAGAAGAATGCGCTGCTTTGATGCAATCCTTCTTTAAAGCCAAGCGCTAATTGAGAGCCTAGAAATAGGTATTTATTCCTTATTAACTATTTAAGGAAAATTAATCTTGGTCAGTCTTATTTCGCTGAAAGCATTGTAATTTTGACATGCAATCTTTAACAATAAAAATAAAGCAATATGTCATTTACATTACCTGCATTACCTTATGCACACGAAGCCTTAGAGCCACATTTTGATACCTTGACCATGCAGATTCACCATGGCAAACACCATCAAGCATACGTAGACAATTTAAATAAAGCTATAGCTGGTACACCTAACGAAGGCAAAACAATCGAAGAATTAGTTGCAGTTGCTGGAAGCATCAGTCCTGCTGTTAGAAACAACGGTGGTGGTCACTGGAACCACACTTTCTTTTGGAACAGTTTAGCACCCAATGCAGGTGGTACCCCATCTGGGGAATTAGCTACTGCTATTGATGCAAGCTTTGGAAGCTTTGATGCATTCAAAGAAAAATTTGCAAACGCAGGTATGACTCGTTTTGGAAGTGGTTGGGCATGGTTGATTGTAAAAGACGGTCAATTAGAAATTTGTTCTACACCCAATCAAGACAATCCTTTAATGGATGTTGCCGAAGTAAAAGGAACGCCAATTTTAGGTGCAGATGTTTGGGAACACGCTTACTATTTAAAATACCAAAACAGAAGAGCAGATTATTTAGCTGCTTTTTGGAATGTAGTTAATTGGTCTATGATTGCTGATCGTTTTGCTGCTGCAAAATAAATCAATCATCGATTTAAGCATACTGAAAACCGTCTCCAAAAGGGACGGTTTTTTTATTTACCAACTTAAGGAACTGGATCATATCCATGACCGCCGCCAGGTCTACATTTGCTCAATCTTTTGACACCCAAACGAATGCCTTTGATTGGACCATATTTTTGAATCGCCTCTGCAGTGTATTGAGAACAAGTAGGGGTAAAACGACATTTGCTACCTCCTAAATATGGAGATAAAACATATTGATAAAATCGGATCAATGCGATAAATGGAAAGGCAATGATTTGCTTAAGCTTGTCCATAGATACGTTTTACCAATTGATTCAATATCAAATTCATCTTTGCGTTGATCTCTTCCTGAGGTAAGACATGGACGTCCATGTATAAAATAAAAATGTTCAAACGCATTCCTTGCAATGGGAGTTGCGCTTTAAAAGCAGGCAGCGATAAACGATATGCTTCTCTTAATAATCTTTTAACTCGGTTGCGTTGTACCGCTTTTTTAAATTGCTTTGTAGGCGCGCCCACTCCTGCTTGTATAACCAATGCGGCCGGATTGATTTGGCTCGCATCCGCTATATTTTCTAAAGTATAAATTAACCTAAGCGGCGCGTTGGACATGGACTTACCAAAGGTGAACAAGTTTTGAGTTTGTTTCTTGCTTTTTAATTTATCCTTTTTTTGATATGTAAAAGTCTTTGTCAATGAAGTAGCTAATTGTCTATTTTTTTATTTGATGTTGCATTAAAAAAGTCCACCCGAAAACGAGTGGACTTTAAAATTATAAGTTTCTACCAATAGAGATTAAATTATTTTAATCCTTTCTCGCTAGATACAGTTAGTTTCTTGCGTCCTTTCTTACGGCGACTTGCTAATACTTTGCGACCATTAGCTGATTCCATACGCTTACGAAAACCATGAACTGATTTACGACGACGTTTATGAGGTTGGAATGTACGTTTCATAATATACTTTTTTTAGCGGGTTATTAGGATTATTCCTATCTGCCCTTGAGGTTTAATACTTTATATTCTAAATCCGTTCTTATAGCAGTCACCATACCACTACCTGTGAAAGGACGGCAAAAATAGGGTATTTTTTGAATTTTTAAGCTAAATCTGTGTGATTTGCAGCAATTTTTTGGCCAAAGAATAAACTGCCTTGTTCTTCGAAGCTAGTTGGATTGTCTGTGGTAAAGAAGCGCAATTGTCCATTTTTGCTGCAATTTTGGTCTATTTCGGGGTGATTTTGCAAGTAAATGGCCAAACTCTTGGCTACAATATCCCCCTGGGTTACCAATTTGACCCCACTCGGTAAAAAGCTTTGAATCTTTTTTGCCATCAATGGATAATGGGTGCAGGCAAGCAATACGGTGTCAATTTTAGACGATTGATCAAAAAGTTGGTCAATGTACAACTTGACAAAATAATCAGCACCTTGGGCTTCGTGTTGACCATTTTCAATCAATGGCACCCACATAGGACAAGCTTGTTGAAAGACTTTTGCTTCTGGTGCAAATTTGGACAATTCAATTGGATAACTCTCACTCTGAACCGTACCTGTTGTTCCTAAAATGCCCAAATGGTGTGAAGAAGAAAATTGACCTAACACTTCAGAGCTAGGTCTGATCACACCCAATACCCTTTTGTCTGGACCAATATTGGGTAGATCCAACTGTTGAATATTTCTTAGCGCTTTTGCAGATGCAGTATTACAAGCTAGAATCACCAAACTACAACCCTGTTTAAAAAACCATTCTACTGCCTCCAATGTATATTGATAGACCGTATCAAATGACCTTGTTCCATAGGGTGCGCGCGCGTTATCACCTAAGTAGAGATAATCGTATTGAGGCAATTGTTGCTTCAATTCTTTTAAAATGGTTAGTCCTCCATAACCACTATCAAAAACGCCAATTGGTGCTTGCATAAAATAAAAATTCCAAGTTTGCTTAAAACAATACACCCCGTTGTAGACAACGGGGTGTATTCAGTATATATCGATTATAATATTACCCCTTTTTTGCTGGAGTCGCTGGTTTTGCGGCGCCACCTGTTGCTGCTTTGAAAGCATCTTCGATATCCTTAGGAACTGGAAGCTTTAATTTTAAAGCAACGCGGATCGTTAAGTTATCAGCGATAGATGGTTGAGCATAAGGAGACAATGCGTCTGCTTTTAATACCAAATTGTATTTTTGCTCTGCAACCACTTCACTTAAAGCTTGAGCGATTTTTTGTCTGTATGGTAACAATAAAGCTTCTTGCTTTTGCTCCATCATTTGTTGTTGGTACTGTTGCCAGTTGATCAACTTATATTTCAAACGATTTAAATCGTCTGTAGCCATTTGTAAAGCTTTTGGTCTTTTAGACAAATCAGCAGAATCTCTTCTGTAGATACTATCTTTTACTTGGTAATCCTTTAAAGTGTAGTTGTACTCATCTTGTAAAGAATCTTTAGCATAAGAATTCAAAACTGTATCTAATTTTTCTTGGATACCTGGGAATAAAGCAATTACGCTTTGGTCATCGAAATAACCAATCTTAGTTTGTGCAGTTGCACTGTTACCGAAAGAACAAGCCACTAACAAGATGGCTGCAAATAAAACTTTCTTCATTGTCTATTTTTTGTTTGTTTGTTTAATTATTGATGACCCCTAATTCTTTTAAAATATCGTCGCTTTTATCCAACTTAGGGTCTGCAAATATAATGGTAATTCCTTCACTTTTATCTAAAATGAAGTCATACGAACGGGCAGTAGCCATTTTTTGTGCTGCATTATAGACCCTGTCTTGTATCGGTTTAACCAATTTTTGACGTTCTTTAAACAAATCCCCCTCGTAGCCAAATCGCTTTTTTTGTAGATCACGCAATTCTTTCTCTTTCATAAACAATTCATCCTCACGCTTTTTTCTAAGATCTTCAGACAGCATAAACTGTTCAGCTTCATAGTTTTTGTACATTTTATCCAAAACCATTTGCTTCTCATCAATTTCTTGTTGCCACTGATCACCCAAGGCTTTTAATTTCTTATCTGCTTCCTTGTATTCAGGAATTCTGTCTAAAATATACTTGGTATTGATGACTGCATATTTAGATTGCGCTTGTGCAGTAAAAGACAAACTAATCATCAAAACGGCCAATAAAAACAATTTTTGCAATTTCATAGTTGTTGTATTTATACGTTCAATCTATTCTGGTTCAAATCCTAACATAAAGGTGAATCTAGCTGCGTCCTTCAATGCATTGCTGCCATCCAAACGATCTAGACCGATTCCATAATCAAATCCAAGCAATCCAAACATAGGTAAGAAGAAGCGCATACCCACCCCAACTGATCTTCTCAATTTAAATGGATTGTATTCTTTCATACTATACCAACCATTTGCTGCTTCAAAAAAGCCCAATGCATAAATGGTACTACTTGCAGCTAAACTTAATGGATACCTAATTTCAACAGCATACTTATTGAATATAGTGAACTTTTGTCTTGATGATTGTTGATCAGGATTAATTTTTGGATTTGATGATTCATACACAGGATAACCTCTTTGTGCAATGATATCATAGCCTAATAAGGCAAACTGATTGCTTAAACCTGCATCACCCACCTGAAAACGTTCAAATGGAGAGATAGATAATGATTGATTATATCTTCCCAAGAAACCATATTTAGCTGCAAACTTCAATACAAATTGCTTGTTACGATCTTCACCTGCTGGCTTTCCTAATGGCACATACCACTCGCCATTGAATCTCCATTTGTGGTATTCTAATAACTCGTATGGATTTTGCTTAGTAGCAAAATTAGGATCAAACAAAGAATAAGGCGGTGTTAATTGACCACTCAATAAGAACGTAGAACCTGTTCTTGGAAACAATGGTTGGTCTATAGAGGTTCTTTGTAAAGCAATTCTGAAGTTCAAATTGTTTACAATTCCATTATCAAAGTTAGGAAGGTTAAAAGGATCAATTGCATAGTTTTTTAAAGTATAACGTGTATAGTTTAATCCCATGCTTAAAGAGAAAAAGTCATCTGGCCATGCCAATTGACGACCAAATGAAACGGTCGCACCCGTAGTAGAAATATATCTTGAGTCGGCAGCATTTGGATCAAATAACCCTGTTAGTTGATCAAATGTTTGACCAAATTTTGTATTGTATACGCTCACAGTTAGCGTATTACGTTTAATGCCGCCAAACCAAGGCTCTGTGAAAGAGAAGTTAGTAGATCTGAATGCCTTTCCATTACTTTGGAAACGCACACTTAATTTTTGTCCATCTCCCATTGGCAATGGGTCCCAAGCTGATTTGTTAAAAATATTTTTAGAAGAAAAGTTATTAAAAGTCACCCCTAAAGTTCCAGTTAGTCCAATGAATCCACCCCAACCCGCACTCAATTCCAACTGGTCACTTGATTTTTCTTCTACACCATAGTTAATATCTACAGTGCCATCTTCTGGATTCGGTATTGGATCAATTTTAATTTTCTCTTGATCAAAATAATTTAACTGAGAAATTTCACGTTGAGAACGGATCAATAGTGAACGACTAAATTTGTCGCCTGGTACTGTTCTGATTTCTCGACGAACTACAAAGTCTTTTGTCTTTTCATTACCTGCAATACGAATTGTTTTAATGGTCGCCTGTGGACCTTCTTGTATTCTTACTTCAAAGTCGATGGTGTCATTGTATACAGCAGTCTCGATTGGATTGATACTAAAGAATAAATAACCATCATCTTGGTATAAGCCACTAATATCGCCGCCTTCTGCAGTAGGTGTTTTACCTAATTTATTAAAGAATGTCTCTCTGTTGTAGATATCCCCTTTTTTAATATTCAGGATACTTACTAAAATTGAATCAGGATATTTTGTGTTACCTCTCCACGTGATATTACCAAAGAAGTACTTTCGACCTTCCTTGATTTGCATATCGATATTTAAATGGCCCACTGCATTGTGGTACACCGTATCCTTTTCAATCACCGCATCTCTAAAACCTAGTGAGTTGTAATAGTTCAACAAGTTATCCTTGCTTTCGTCGTATTTTTTAATATCGTATTTAGAAGAAGAGAATCCAATTCTAGCATACGGATTCAATATTTTTTTTGTCTTTGACAATGTCAAGTAGCCACGCTCTTTCAAATACTGATCAAAGGTATAAGGCGTAGTCTTTACAATCGCAGGCTTGTCATTCACTGGGAACAAGGTTAAGCGAGATTTTTCGTGAATCTCCTTTAAACTTTTCTTTAATTTAGTCTCATCAATTTGATTGCCCCCAAAATTGATATTATTGATTCTAACTTTAGGACCTTTTGTTACAATGAAGTCGAGTACTAATTGATTTTTACGAATTGAATCTTTTGTTTCTTTGATACGAACTGTCGCATCTTGAAAACCTTTTTCTGCATAAAACTTTTTAATGCCTTCAATAGCCGTGATGCGCATATTATCTGTCACCACTCTATTAGGCGTTAAACCAGTTTTACCTGAAAGTTCTTCTGTTTCTGATTTTTTAATTCCAGTAAAATTAAAGCGAGCCAATCTTGGTCTTTCAATCACATTGATTTCTACATCAATTTCATTTCCTTTTACATCTGTTAAATACACACTTACATCGCTAAAATAATTTTGATCCATTAACTTACGAATGGCTTTAGCAAAATTATCTCCTCCTGGCAAAGCCACTTCATCTCCCTCGTTTAATGTAGATAAGGATAGTAATAAGTTTTCGTCAAAAAATTGATTACCCACTACTTTAACAGAACGAATCTTATACTTAGTAGGTGTTTTTTGATTTAAGATACCCAGCAACTTAACATTGATCTGGCTAACTGAGTCTTGCGCTTTTTGGTCTTGGGCAAAACTAGAGGTGGATAAGATAAGTAAGGATAGAATTCCTATTGTAAACTGGGTCAATTTCTGCATCTGCTGGTGGGGCTAAATATGTATAATTTATAAGAGGCGCAAATTACTTGTAATATTTCAAAGTCTTTGTTAAAAAGCCAAAAAAACACATTAATAATTTTACGTATGTAAGTTGATTTGAGCGCTTGTTTTACCAAATCGGCGTTCTCTGGACTGATAATCCAAGATAGCAGTTA
>JACCDW010617055.1_pt1 | contig 15722 bp, 12 predicted proteins | sample 7449781 | NCBI WGS metagenome assembly JACCDW01 (sample SAMN15323449, study PRJNA562643) | freshwater metagenome | isolation source: river surface water | place: USA:Blue River Watershed | collected 2017-08-18
CGGTTCTGTACGGCCAGGCCTACCCCTATGAGAATACCTCGTTTGTCGGCGAACTCGCGAAAACGGGTCGTGCCCTCTACGGTTGGGCGGAAATGGAGGATGAGGATGGGGATGTTACGCGCTTCGGTCTGTGTGTGACTGCCCTTTTTGCGGCATAGGGTAGATGAGCAACCCACAGCAAATCACCAATGTTCTCACGCAGTCCGAGATTGATTCCATTCTCGCGTTGCCTGAGGTCGTCGCAGCCAAGGAGCGACTGGATGCGAGCCAGGGCGCTCATGCGATGGTCTACCTGAACCTGGCCCTCCCCGCCCCTATTCGTGAGGCCATCCAGTCCCGGTTAGGCGTTGATTTGTCTGCCGTCGCCACCGTGCCCCTGCGCTGGATCAAGGGTGATTCCCTGCCGCACGTGGATCGCACGCTGACAGGCGGCGCATTTGAGAATACGTATCTCATGTATCTGACGGACAGCCCTGGCCAACTCGTGCTAGGCAATGCGACCTACCCTATTGCGCAGAACACGGCCTACCGGTTCTCCGAGGGTGTAAATCACGAGACGACGGGCGCGGCCGGCACGAGCCGTTTGCTGGTTGGCCCTATGAACGAAGAGGGTCTAGCCGTAGGCTATAATGTTGCATATTTTCCATCTCTTGCGGATGCTCTTGCTTTTACAAATGTTATTACCTATGACAACTTTACAGTAATTTCAGCAGGAGGATACAATAGTTGGCGTATTGCCCCAAATAGCAGCGGAAGTTCTTCTCAAGCCGTTGTGTATACTGTAGGACAAACACTTGTTGCGGATGGAGTCTATAATCTATATCCAGGATTGCCGTGTTTCCTCAAAGGCTCTAAGATTCTGTGCCAGGTAGACGGAAAGGAGGAGTGGCGCGCCGTGGAGACGCTGCGTAAGGGGGATCTTGTGAAGACGAGCCTGAACGGATTCAAGCCCGTAGAACTGATCGGATACTCCAAGATGAAAAATCCTGGAACATCTGACCGTGTGGAGGAGCGTCTATACCGACTCACACCGGCTGCGTATCCGGCCCTTACAGAGGACCTGTTTCTTACGGGCTTCCATTCCGTGCTCGTGGATGAACTGACAGATGCCCAGCGCGCCGCGACACAAAAGAGTGTGGGGAAGATTTTCGTGACGGACCGCAAGTATCGCCTGATGGCGTGGGTTGACGAGTGCGCCGAGCCCTGGGCTTCCGAGGGCGAGTATGAGGTCTGGCATTTCGCGCTGGAGAATGCAGACATTTTCATGAACTACGGTGTGTATGCGAACGGTGGGCTTCTTGTGGAGTCCTGCAATATTCGGTTCATGCGCGACAAGTCTAACATGACACTATTATCTTAGAGCCCACTTTCCAAAAAACGCGCGCGTATTTTAGAATGGACACCTACACCCAACTGTTCTGGTTCTTCGCCATCACCTTTGTTGTGTTGTCCGGGTATCTGCTCTGCTGCAAGAAGCGCAGCAACACCTTTTATGTACAGGTGGGTGCTGGTCTAGGCATGTTTGCGACGAGCAAGATTGGTCGCAAGTTTTTGGGGTTGGAGTAAGGGCCTTAGAACCCAGCCAGTTCCATAATGATTTTGCCCAACTGATTGTCGCCCTCAATACGCCCATCCGCCTTTCGGACACCACCCAGATTCGTGGAGTTCGCGCCCGGCGCATAATACAAGAGAATCTTTCCCTTGTCTCGTGCCGCCTCTACAATCTTGCGGAACCGCGCGTCCGTCTCCCAACGCTGGCGCACACCCTCGCGCAGAATCTCATCCTTGCGAGTGGCCCAACGCGCCTCATCAAAGGTGGCCTTGTATTTCTTAAAGGCTGAGGGGCGAATCGCCTCGCGCACCTCAATCGCCTCTTGCTTCAGCAGGTCCTTGTCTCGCTTCTCGGGCAGTGCCTTCGTCCCACCTTCCGTCTCCAAGAGGCGCGTGCGCAGGAACTTTTGGTGAATAGTACCCTCCTCACCGAATATACTCGCGGCGAGTTCAGGCTTGTCGGATGCCACACGGAAACGCATGGCGGCGAGGTAGTGATTCAGGGACGGATACTTGACCTTGTCATCCTCGGGATCGGCAATAGGGAATGGTGCCATAGGAGAGAGCCACTGGCCAGCAGACTTGTCCTTGATGCCGAGCACATCCTTTTCAGCCGCATCGGCAAAGAACTGGAATAGTTCGCCAAGAGCATAGGTCGGTGCAGCATCGGCCGCCGCTGCGGCAGCGCGGCCCGCGGGAGCAGCGGCGCCCTCCTCCTCTTCCTCGGCATTCGCGGCACCAAGCGCAGCGGCAGCGGCAGGCGCTGCGCTTGGCGCACCCGTCGCCTCCGCAGCAGCCCTCTTGATGGCCGGCAGCCCCGACTGCGCCTCCTCCATCGCCCCGCTCATCTTCTTACGCCGAAACACGAACCAGCGATTCAGAAACGAGAAGTCGCGCACCGCATCCGGCATCACAAACGTCTTCCCCGCCTTCTTGGCCATCTCCCAACTCGCCCCAAACAGATTGGACGACTGCTTCAGGCCGAACTTCTTGAGTTCCTCTCCGTCCAACTCCTCGCACCCAATCGCCTCCATGGCCTGCTTGAGCAGGGGATATGGCACCAGATACTCGCGATGCGTCGCACCAATCGTCACGAACTCCACATCAATCGCGAGACCGAGCCCATCTTCTCCATCTGGAATATCATCTTCATCGTACCCTTTCGTGATGGACCACATGACGGAATCACCCTCCATACCCGACTTCTTGCCACCCTTGGAAACTGTGCGCAGCAGGTCAAATACCTTCTCACCATCAAAGGCTGCTCCAATAAAGTAGCCGCCCACCTTCAGATTGTCGGCGATGTTCTTCACGAATCCCCGTAGAGTATCCGCATTCTCAAAGAAGTAGTGAATGGCGAACATACAGGCCATACAGTCGGCGCCCGTACGTAGACGCCCAGCCCCCACCTCTGCGACCCACGGCGGTGGCGGGCCCACCGGCCGCTGCTTGCCCAGCACGGAACGGAGAATATCCTTGTCCTCTTCGGTCTCACCCGCATCGCCCGTCACGTAGTTCTTCGCCGAGTTGCCGATCGCGAACACCATCGGCGCCACGCGGTCACGGCCCCCCGCCGTCATCATAGTCTCCATGTAACGCCGGTAGATGCTGTCATTCATACCTTTGATGTTCTCACCAGAGTAGTCCACACCCAGGACGAACGACACATCGCAACGGCGCCAAATCTGGAGGTCTGCACCCACGCCGCACGCCATATCAATCAGCGTCTTGCCCTTGCCGGCAAGGCCCGTGCGGTAGAGTACGCGCTCCTTGATCCACTTGTTGTGGAAATCGCGCATGCCGCGCGTCAGGCGCTTGTCCTCCACCGTCGCACGGCGCTCGTAGTATTTCTTGGAGTAGGCACCGCCGACAGAGCCGCCCATACGCAGCAACTCGGCTTGTTCATCCGCCGACGGCTCCTCTTCGCCCGTGCGAATCATGTGAAGCGTAATCGGGTCATAGATGCTGTTCCACACATCATCGGCCGTCTTCTGCGCGTTCAGAGAGCGCGCAAGCATGCCGCGCTGCATGCGCTCCGTCTTATCCATACGCACACGCAGAGGCACCCAGCGCCAGCCGGGCTCCTTAGAGGGGTCATAGGCCATCTCCACGATGGTCCGGTCCTGAATCGGCTCCTCCGTGTCCTCCGTCTGTACATAGATGGAGCCCGTATCGGGGTCCTCATGAACAGGTAGGTAGCAGACGGAGGCCATCGGGTCCGGGAACTGTGTTGGCGAGAAGAGCACGGGGCGATACTCGGCCTTTTCGGGGTTGTCCAGGATTTCGCGCGGCGGCAGGTCGCGATTGTTGATTACGATGTCACGCGCATTCTCTTTAGAGGAGCCGACGAACAGGCGTAGGGTCTTATAGGTGGTCGTCTCGCCCGTATCGGGATTCACACCTGTCTGAATACGGTCAATCGTCTTGGACCCCTCTACCTTCTCAATGCCGACAAGGAAGTCAATCGTATTGTCCTTCGGCGGCTTCCACTTGAACTGCTCATAGAAGGTGGAGGCCGCGGCCTGGGGCAGATTCTTGGTATTGCTGGTGAAGATGAGACCGTCCGTGTAATAGGGGCGCGCCGTGTCCAGCACTCGCGCCGCCGCACGGAAGATGCTCTCGTCGCCTGCACGCGCGAAGATGAAATCCTTCATGCTCACCTGGAGTTGCGTTGCGGCTGTGATGCCGGCGACCACGCGCTTGGGACCACCGTCTTTGTTCCACCGCGTAATCCAGGTCTCCAGTTGGCCATGGCGGCTTTCCAACTTGCGGTCAAGCGCCGGCGCCTGGAACGGCAGTTTGCTGACATCCGTCTTGTCCGTCGCATAGAAGATGTCAAACGCCAGGTACTGGTTGATCGGACGCTTATCAGCCGTCAGAGTCACCCACTCACCGTCCACCAGCGACAGGCGGCACTCGGGATTCACGAGCCCCGTGCGATAGACGCTGCTCATGTTCATGTCCAGCAGGAACAGTTCACCTTTGTCATCACAGAAGGCGAGGCAGCGGAGCCCATCGGCCTTGTCCGTCACGTTGTAACCGTCGCGAATGTTCGCCTCGGTGCCTTCACGCTCCTTAGAGAAGTTCTTCTTTTGGAGCGTGCGTAGCGAAGGGCCACGGAACTTTACCGTGCCGGTCAGCGCCTTGTAGGCATCCAGCATCTTCTTCTTTTGGCTCGCACGAATCAGCACGGAATTCTTCTGGATGCCGCGCAGCACCTCGCCGACACCGCGCACGAGCCGCTTCAAAGCCTCCTCGGGCGTATCACCCTCCTTGCGTCGCAACTCCACCTCAATCTCATAGGTGGGGGTGTTCTGCATTACGTCCTGGTCACGGAACCGGCGCTGCCAGCGATAGTCGCCCTGGACAGTCTTCTTGGTGCTACGGACAATGGAAAGGTCAAAGACAATGCCGTCGCCCTCAAAGGTCCAGCGGCGAATCATGCGGAATGCCTTCTGTGTGCGGGGCCATGTATCGTCGGCCAGCAGTTTCTTCAGCGTCGCGTCGTCGGCGGCCATGGGGAGTTCGCGCCGATTCTTGATGCGTGTCCCATACTCCTCTAGGTCCACGTTCGCCGTGCCGGCCGCGCGGTCCTTGATGACGGCGACGAACGGCTTCCCAGTCATCGTATCGTCACGGCAGTAAGCCTGAATGATGCCGAGGCCGGAGAGCGTGAAGCGGATATGGTCCTTCGTCGTCACCGTCATATGGTCCTCTTGGGGTAGGGCGACATAGCCTTTTGCACGCAGACGCTTCGCCACCGTCAGAAACGTCGTGACGTCCACCACACCCTTTTCACCGAAGGTTGTCTCCAACTCGTACTCGGGGTGGGCCAGCCACTCTGTAATCTGGCCGGTGATGGCCTTCGCCTCTGCGGAATAGAGTTCCATTCCGGGCGACTTCTAATCAGCACTATAGGTTTCCCTTTGGGCGGCCTAGAGTGCTGGCACTCGTCTCAAATTTTCCTAACGCCGTTAAGCCCTACGCGTATTGCGACGCGTGCTACGATTCGGCGTGTTGCTATTTGCATTGTAACCGCGACGCAGATTTGCTGCGGAACGACGCAGTTCGGCCTCTGCTGCACGAGCCTTTTCACGCGTGGCTGCGGCTTCGCGCTGGAAGCGTGTTTGCCACTCTTTATAGGTCTCGGCACTGCGCCAGCCGACGAGGTCGGCTAGGTAGACCATCGTACCCACATAGGCGGCCTGGTCACAATCGGCGGCGGCCTTTGTTTGTCCGCACTTGGCCGCGAGGTCTCGGGACTCTTTGCGGAATGTCTCCAGCCTAGTGCCTTCAAAATCCTTGGGCTTTTTCTGGGCGGTTGCTGCCGCTGGAGCAGCCTTTCTTGTACCAAAAATACGGCTAAGCATCCTTTCCTACTAAAGACCCTTACGAAAACTCCGTCGCGAGGTGGCGAATGGCCTCTGCGCGCCCCGTCGCAGCCGCATAATCTGCCTTCTTTGGCTTCTCGCCCGGTCCTAGGCTTGCACCCAGCCCAGCCCCCAGTTTCGTAAGAGATGCCTTCAGGGCCTCTAGTGTTCCATCCGCGACAGGCCAGTCAATGCGCCACTTCGGTTGCGAAGACTCACGCTCAGAAATCCATGCCGACAGACCAACCGACACTGCCTCCTCGTTCGGCCGATGGAGCACCGCGCGCGAGCCGACCGTTGCGCCCCACACCGGCCGCTCCCGAGACCAGTTCCGCGGGTCCTCGGGCACCCAGCGCACCTTCTTGTTCGCCTCATCCACCATGACAATTTGGACCTCATAGAGGAATGCGAGCGCCTCGTCTAGGTCTTTAGTATCCTGCGGCGGCGAAATGTCCGCAGACTGCTGGGCCGCAAGTTGCTCCTGAATCTTCTTGCGCGACCAGCGGTGACCGCGGCACTCGGCCTCCACGCGCTTCGCCACGCTCACGATCGTGTGGCGAAGAATATCACGGCGAATGGCAACAGTGCCTGCGCGATACTCGGGATTCGTCTTCCAGAGCACGAGCGACAGGGGGCCCGGCGGCTCCAGAGGAGTCGGGACCCAGCCACAGAGTGTCGCTGGTGCGTCATCACCCTCTTGCGTATCGGAGACTACCCGAATCGTAATAGGGTCTACTGTTGCGGTGCGATGGGGATTCGTCGCCGTCAGCGTTTTCAGTTCCTCTAGAATGCCCATCTTAGTGCCTTGTATTGACTTGGAGCAGGCGGTTTAGCCCAATTTTACTAAGCGTAGCGGTAAGGCGAAGCCGCAAAGCGTAGCGTTACTCCCGTAAGCCATCCATCTCTGCCTCACGCTCCGCCTGATCCTTGCGAACGGCACGGCAGAATTCCAGGTAGGCCTTTACGGCCCGGAAGCAGTCGGCCGAAAGTTTCGCCACATCAAAAAACACTCCGTTGGAATTCTCGGAGAATTCGGCCGACCCCTCCCGGAGAATTTGTAAAATCTTCAGATGCTCCGTTTTTGTGAGCCCCTTTATCTCCTCTAGGACTCGCCGGCGGTCATCGTATTCTTCATTACTTAGAGCCGGGGCGACAGACATACTATTAGAAATGAGGGGCCTATACAACACTCTTTGCCGCAGTAAGCCTGTTAAGCCTCTTCTGTCTCCTCGGCTCCCTCATCCGCTGGTGCTTCCGCATCGGCTGCGAGCACATCGGCAGGTCCTGCCGCTTCGCTTAGTGCCGCTTCTTCCTCCGCCCCGTTCACAGCCGCTTCTTGCTCTTCCTCAGTGGGTGGCGCTTCTTCGTCTGCCGCTTCCTCCTCTTCAGGCACAGCAGCAGCAACCGCCTTCACAGCCGCTGTAGAAACGCCCTTGAACAGTCCCACCGAGAGAATGTACTCATCATTGACCTGAAAGCGGGACTTCTTAATTTCCACTTTGATGGTGTCTCCTACGGAGATTCCCTCAAACTGGTCGTCGCCGATGTTCAGGTCGCGCGGGACAATGACGCGAATGGCGTCCTTGTAGTTCACATAGACACCCATCTTGTTCTTGCGTACCACCTCGCCCTCAATCACCAGCCCATCCGGCGGATTCAGCACCTGGCCCTCTGCCTGGACATGAAAGAGGATGGAGCCCGTGAAACGCCCCTTCTCCACGATTCCCATGGACCGGCTGAGAATCTGAATGGAGCCCGGTAGAACATAGCCATGCCTAGAGCAGCGCCCCTCCAACTTCGCCTGGAGTTTCTGCTCCAAAAGGGAATCAATATTCTTGATTTCATTTCGGAGGTCCTTTGGTGTCAGAGGCACCTGTTCTTCAAAGATCGCCGTATGGTCCATCGCGTTTCTACTGGAATGCGAGTATATCCTTAGGCGTCTCAATTTTCTCATAACGGACCTCTCACTTGAGTTTGTGCCCCGCCTTCACGGCCGCGATCGGTCTGAAAAAGTACCGCTTCCCAGCCGCCCGTCGTGACTCCAATTTGTCAATCAGGCGCAGGATAATTTGCTTCAGGGCACACACCTTCACCACATTCTGGAATTTGCGGCTGTCTAGGCGCAACTTGACGAATGCTTTCGGTGCACCTGTGGCCTCCTCTTCTGCGCCGGCAGCACCCTTCTTCTTCCGCTTTCCTGCATCAGCGCTAGCCGCTGCGCTTAGTGCAGTCGCCTTCTGTCGCTCCTTTTTCTCTTCTAAGACCTCCTCACGCAACAAAAACGCCGGATAGCCGAGTGCAACAATCATCTCGCGAATCTCGCGCAGAGCCTTTTTGTGAGGTTCAATATTGGGAACAATTTCGCACTCGCCGCCCTTTTCGGGTTTTACGCCAGGGTCCACAGGTCGGTCGTTCGTCTTGAAAACAATTGTACCCTCTTTCAATTTCGGCAACATCATTCCGTAGATGCGCCCCGCCGTTGTGCGGTCTGCGCGCACCGTATTTATAGGGTCAGCCCTGTCCCGCTCAAAGAGGTCTGATACGGCTCCACTGCATTTCGCTCCATCACACATATATTCAATTGCACCCGTCGTCGGCACGACGAAGCGATAGGCCACGGTGGAACCCTTTTTGACTCGCTGCTCGGCCGTCACACCATCTAGGGCAGCCCCCGCAGTGCTCGGATCACGGAGAATTGCCATTTGTTCCGCGCGTGTAAAACTGCCGTCCCAGACCATCTCTAGGAGAATGTCGGCGAGGGCTTGGCGCCAGCCGGCACGCATCTCTTCCCCATAGGTCGGATTCCGCTGAATATCCTCGTACATCCAGGAAATCATCACAAGAATATTGTATTCGCGTTTCAACTCATCGGTGCCGTATCTGCGCTCTATCGCGGCAAGAAGAGGAATGGGCAAATCCATCTCCGATGTACCGGCGGCAATTGTCTTGGACCATTCCACACATGCGGACCAGTACTGCAAGGCCATCTCTTCGCGTGCCGCGGGCGCGGGTGCCGCTACGCTTGGTGCCGCTAGTGCCTCTGCAGGCGCTACGCTTAGTGCCTCTTCTGCGACTGCAGCCGCTACGCTTGGCGCTCCCCGCCGCTCCTCCATCACAAGAGGTCCAGGCTCATACGCATCCTTTCGCACGGGAACGCCCGCCACGCGCAACGCCAGAGGAATGCGCACATCCGCCAAATGGATCGGCTGAAACAGGTAGAATCCATTCCGATACACCAAGTATCCCTCTTGGCCCGCCAACCGCATACGGAATGTCTTTTTACCGACCACATCCGCGAGCAGAGTCCGAATCGCCTGCTCCGGAATTCCCCCCTGCCGCATCGTCTCCACTAGACTGTCAATCTGAATCATCGGCATCTCCTCCCGCTCAAAAATCCGGCGCAAAATCTCCTTGATCTGCACCTCACGCCAACGCATAGAGTACTCGTCGTAAGTGCTCATATCTACACGCCCTTCCTCTAGAATCGCAGCCACATCAACCGGCTTCGCGCATGTATAGGGGCATTCCGTCCAGTCGCAGATGCTTGTATAGGGCGTATCATTCAACGGAATATTCTCCCGCACTTCACCCTGCGAATCCTCTTGGCGCTCTAGCGGCTCCAGATCATCGGCGAGAACCGCTGGCCGATTCAGATTGCAGTCCAGAGCGTACTGTTTCAGAACACGTGTCACACGTCCCACCTGGAGTGCTTTGACCATCGCATTGCGATACATATACATATCAGCCGTCTCTTGCGGACTTCCCTCACCGTAAGAGTTTAGCAAAAGGTGGATGGTACAATTCCTGTGGACCGCCGGCAGCAGGGCGTGAGAGCATGTGCGCACGCCGCGCCCAAGCACCTGCTCCATCTTGTTCAAGTGAAACCATGAGTCAAACACGTAAATTTCCCGCACGAATCGCAAGTCAATGCCCTCGGACGCCACCTGGGACCCAATCACCACTTTCACGACTCCACCGGCCGCGTTCTCGCGACTACGCGCCGCAGCAATGGCCGCTGCGTTGTTCGGAGAATAAATGGCCTGACCAGTCAGCAGCACATACTGTGCCGGCGTGAATTTGTGGCCGCGCCCTATGTGCATCCTTTCCCGTCCATCGCACAGAGCACATTGCCGCCCCTTTCCATCCACCGCGCCTCCCACCAGCATCGGCTGGGACCGGCCCCAACACGTATATCCATTCGCCTCTAGAGACAGGGCCAAAGGGAGCGCACCGGACTTGATGAAACGGCTATAGATGAACACGACGCCGCGCGCTTTCACGATGCGATTGAGAATGAGCCCAGCCTTTGGAGACGCACGCTTCAACACGGACTTCTCCAGCCACATCCCACCGTCCTCTGTGGCCGCGACGAATTGTGAGACATTCCCCTGCCGGTTCTCCTCAAACACGGAGTCAAATCCGGCGTCCCGAATACGACCCTCCAATGCCTCCCCAGGGAACAGCCAATTTCCCGTCTGGACCATCTCATCTATGGAGCGCACACCGAGACCCGCGGCGTCTACGAGCGCGTTCGCCGCTGTGCGGACGGCTGTCAATTCTGCCCCTTCAAATCCAACAGGGACGAACGGAAGACGCAGCAGGAGGCGCTTGATGTCTTCATCTTCCACGGCCGCCCCATTCGGCGCCTCTGTCGGCCATGCAGTCAGCGTCGGCACCCCTCTCGGGTCCAGCCGCACAGGAAAGGAGAGCGGGTTCTCACCGCGCATAAAGGAGACATAGGCCGAGGCAGCCGCACCCAGACGGCGCGCACCACCGGGTTTGAACGCACCGTTCGGTAGAAAAATATCCCGCTCTGAGAGTGTTGCCTTCTTGTCATTGAGAAGGAGCAAATTCAACAGGAAGATAATTTCCCTATAGGAGTTGTACATCGGCGTGCCGGTCAGCAGCATGAGTTTGAGACCCTGAGACGCCCGCAGAATTCGCAGCAGAGTGGGCGTGAGTGCCTTCCCCTCCGCCGATTCCGTCAATTCGGCAACACCCCCTGCAACGTCAACCGCATCCGCGTCCGTCTCACCGGGCACATCGCGCAAATTGTGGGCCTCGTCTACGATCAGGAGGCGCTCGCTGAATTCGGTCCGCAACACGCGCATCTCCTCCAGGTCCCTTCGCTCTTTGGAGAGCGACTTCGGAACGCGTTCCAGCAGCCCTTTCACGTAATTGTCAAATTGCTTGTACCCCATGATCTTGTAGCGGGAATTGATGGCCTGGCCGACCCGCCGCCCGATCGTCTTCACATCCCGCTCAAACTCCACGCCCGCCCGCTTCAAATACGTAGAGCCCGTACAGCCGCGCAGAGAGTTCGGCTCATTCTCGGTGGCCCCCAGGCGAATATCGTTCTCGTCATAGATGGTGCGACGAAACCCGGATTGAATCGCTCGGGGTGCGACGATAAAGACGGGCGTGTGTGGGTAGGCCTCCAAGAATGTCTCCGCTGTCGTAATGGCCGCGCAGGTCTTACCGACACCGACGCCGTGAAACAGGAGCGCGGAAGTGTAGGGACACTGGGGCGACATAAAGCGGCTGACGAATCGCTGCGTCGGCGTTAACTCAAACTCCTCCTGGGAGTCGCATGGATTCACCTTGCGCCGTTGTTGCGTCCCAAAACTCTCCTGGAAATTTTCCACGAATTCCTGTTTCGCCAGCAATTTCTCAATGAATCTGGGATCATCCGTGGATGGATAGAGACCGGCCTCTTGCTCCCAAGTCTCTGTTGCTACGGAGGGAAAGAGGCGGCGCTTCACCATTTCAGCATACATACCGTCTCGCTCTGTTGTATCGCGTTCTGTGTCCCAGCGAACAAGAAGTTCTTGATCACTTAGACCTTCCATGGGGTCTGCACTTCCTATTAGGTTAGGCAGAAGTCCCGCGCGAAAGAAATGCGCAGTAATTCCGGAGTAGCCCCGAGACACGCAGCAGCACACCGCGCTTCTCTACATTTTCAGGCCGAATGAGCGTGAGTGCCTGCTCCAAACTGCACCAGCGAATATCCCCGACCTCGCGGCGCATATGTTCATTTGTCGGATCCATTTTGATAGGTTTGGAATCAGGTACAAACATGATAAAATACTTGTGGCAGTATTGGATATGATTGCTCCCGAAAAAGACTTCGCGGATGGGTTCAAGATTCCGAATAGGAATCACATCACGCTCTGTCAGACTGGTCTCCTCTTGCATCTCACGCAACGCACACGCATACTCCGTCTCATGTGCATCCCGCCTCCCTTTCGGAAACCCCCACTCTGGCGTTTCCCAGCCACCCCCGACCGTCGCCAAAATCTCGGCCAGCGAAACGCATCCGTTGCCGGCCCGAAGCGCCTCCAATTTCGCGCGCGACTGCTCCTTTTCGTGCTTATAGGAGTTGGTCCCCTCCATCGGCGGACCCCATAGGCTTTCCCAGAGTGTATCAAAGGGCTCGGTCGCGAGACGACGCTGCTCTGCCGTCGTCATACCGCGCACTTGTGTCGTAATATAGTCCGTATCTGTCGGCTTATACTTTCCACGCATAATATCAATATAGCCGAGACTATCGCGCCGCTGAATAAGAAGATACTCAATCTGAGAGGCCTGCAGCCCGGTGAAATCTGTATCGGACTGGAGGAGCGCTTGGGCTTGTGCGACGCTGCCGTTACCGTTTCGCACCCGAAAAAGAATCGTTCCGAAACTTGTTATAGGCTGGAGGCACTGTTTGTTCGTGTGGCCTCCCTCTCCGCAATTGGTACAGAATCCTGACCCACTAACTACTGTATTCATATGTGGCCGCATACCCCTTCTTGACTGAGACGCCGAGCGTTTAGACCTGGGGCACAAAACCGCACGCACAAGCAAATGAGGTTTCCTCCGAGCGTGTGGGGTCCCTTCTTCTGGCACACCATTCATATTACGGCCCTCGGCTATCCGAGAGCACCCACGTATTCGGACAAGAAGGCAGCGAAGGAATTCTACGAATCACTCGTATTCTTGCTCCCCTGCCCCGTCTGCCGTGAGCACTATGCCACGCATCTCCAAAAGTCTCCGCTGACACCACATCTGGACCGCCGTGAGGACCTGTTCAAGTGGACTGTTCAACTTCACAATGAGGTGAATGCTTCGCTAGGAAAGCCCCGAGTCACGGAGGCGGAGGCACTCCTTTTCTATCGGCGCATCGGGGTCCGTGGCAAGTCCCCCGTTATCAACCAGGACATTCTGGACGAGATGGACATGCGCTCCATGATAAAGGGTGGGCTTATTGGCGGTGCGACGGTCTTCGCAGCAGGTGCCGTTTTCTACCTTGCCTCTAAAGTCTAGTTCACAAATAGGGTTGTATACCAGATGGCCGGCGCAGCCAACAGATACTCCAAAGAGTTCACTTCATCGGTCGGCGATGCTCTGAATACGGCTGCCGATAAAGTCGCCGAGACTGCAAATTCCGTAAGTGATGCTGCTCAAAAGATGGCATCCAGCATTCTTTCAACGCCAACAAGTGGCTTTCAAAGTGGAGTGAAACTCCTCTTTTTTCTCGCTGGTCTCGCACTCTTTCTCTTCCTCTTTCTGATCGGAATTCACTACACCGTCACTCCCGTCTTCTCCTTTTTTCCCGGTGATGCTGGTGTAATTCCGATTGCGGCGGCAGGAGAAAAAATCATCTGTAGTCCAGCGGCTTTTCTTCCCTATACGCAAAAGTGCGAATACAAGGCCACAAAACTCGTGGCATTCAATGTTGCATTTGCATTTGATCTATTTGTCAACTCGGACTTTACGACAACTGTACCACGCGTTGTCCTCTACAAGTCAGCACAGACTACGCCGGTGACTATGATGGCCACGGATACGGAGGCCGGACTCTCTGCGAAATTTCCTGCCTCCAACTTTGTTATCTTCGTAGATGCGCTGAAGAATGATCTCAAACTCATGCTTCAGACGAAGGCTGATACGGCAGCAACAGCCACGCAAGAGATCCATACGGTGATTGAGAATCTGCCGCTAAGAACACCGGTTCGGATCGGCCTCGTTGTATTTACAAAGCACATAGAAGTCTACCAGGATGGAAATTTGGTAGCAACGGTCGCTGCACCGACAAACTTATTGAGAGATGAAACATCCGAGATGTATCTGTACGGCCCGCCCCAATTTGTCTCGGGCTCCGTAAAGGTTGCCCGTATAACTTACTGGCCGTATGTCATTTCTCCGAAGATGTTCCGTGTAGATGCTGCCGACAAGGCCAATCCTGCTTGGTTTAGCAGTTAGTAAATAGTAGCAACCACCTATAGGAAACGGCCCCCCAGATGGACCAGGGAAATATGCTCAATATAGCCTTCTTAGGCACACTCGTATTAGTCGTGATTATAGGGGTTGTTATGCTCGCAACAATCACGAGCGCAGCGCCATCTGCGGATGTGACCTTCGGTGGCCCCTTTGAATTGAAATCCAAAACATCGGCGGTCACGAGCAGTGATTTCGGCACACCCGCGCAGGCCGATGCGTATTTGACGAGCGGTGCGGGATCGTTTCAGGCATTCGTCTACCTGGATACGATGGCAAAGACTGGCGAGTACACCCCTTGCGGCTCCAGCCCCGCGGAACCCTCCTGTGATACAGGCGCCTATCGTGCATGCCCCTGTGAGGCTGTAGCGACATGTAATAACTGTGTGCATAAGGGCTATAAGACGATCGTCACCCTCTACGGGGTCTATACACTGGAAGTTCTAAATGTTCCGGACGCAAGTCGCCCGAATGCCGTCGCTGCACAACTGGCGGTTCTCACAACACAGACGGCTTCCGGCGGTAGCAGAGTCCTCTTTAAAGAAACGGTCTCCCTACCTGCGTTTCCTCTTCAGAAATGGACAATGATTACGATTGTGCATGAGGGCCGGCGCGTGGACGTCTATTATAATGATGGGCTCGTGGCATCTGCGCAACTAGAAAACGTCATTAGCACGAGCAACTTCAATCTTTCCTATGTGGATGTGGGGGATACGGGCCTCACTGGTGTAGCAGGCCTCCTACGTTTCTACCGCCGTGCCGTAAACGGTGGCGATGTACGTAGTCAGTATAGTAGCCAGGTGGATACGCGCGGAGCCCCCGTGGAAATGAATACGGAAAAGGCGCAATATTCTACGGCTATCTCCAAGGCGCAGCCGGGTTCACTGCTCAGCCGCCTCTGTCTAGACGGCTCCTGCCTCTCTGGTGGAATGTTTAGACCCCCGAATGTGACATTCCAGCCTATCGCAGATCAGCCGGCACAGATGGGAACAATTTCATCACTGTATGCGTTGGATACACCGTATGCCTGAGAGGCGTGAAAATAGCAACTCGCTGGTGCCGCTAAGTGCTTATTTAAGTTCACCCATGATAGCCCCTTAGTAGGGGCTATCATGGGGGTAAATCTAAATTTATCGCTCTAAGCAGCAGTTCGGGAGTGCTTCAAAAAAGCACTCCCTTGTAGGAGAAATGGATTCACTTCCGAATAGAGCAGTGGGCATTGTGGTCACTGGTCTACTCGTTGTAGGAGGCCTCGTAGCCATATATTTTCTATATTCATTCCTGTATGGCGCACAAGTTTCTCAGATGACGACGCTGATAAAGAAGGATGTGGTCGCGAATCGGTCACCCACGGGTATGCCGCCAGCGCCTCCTATTTACGAGGGTGGCGAGTACAGTGTAAGTATGTGGCTCTATGTGAACAGTTACAACATCAATCGTAACCGCCGCAAGCATGTGCTGGAAATCGGCGGCACGAACTTCACATCACTCCTCGTGGCCCTCGGTGCATTCAAGAATACACTCATCATTCGTACACATTCC
>JACCDW011050473.1_pt1 | contig 15716 bp, 12 predicted proteins | sample 7449781 | NCBI WGS metagenome assembly JACCDW01 (sample SAMN15323449, study PRJNA562643) | freshwater metagenome | isolation source: river surface water | place: USA:Blue River Watershed | collected 2017-08-18
ACATCCACCGCTGAATTGGCCCAGCTCGTGGCTGACACGGTCAAAACCCGCGAGCCGGGCAAGGATCCTGCAACGCGCACATTTCAGGCTTTTCGGATTTTCATCAACGCCGAGTTGGACGAAGCGACGGCGCTGGTCGCGATGCTTCCTGATGTCCTGAGTGATGGCGGAGTCGCGGCCATTATCAGTTTCCATTCGCTGGAAGACCGCATCGTCAAACAGTTCATGGCCAAGCACTCCAAAGAGGTGGTGGACCGCCGTGTGCCTTTTGCCGAGCCCGTCAAGATGCGCCTGAAAACCCATGGCCGCATTCGCCCAAGCGAAGCTGAGGTGCGTGGCAATCCCCGTTCACGCAGCGCCATCATGCGCATGGCCGAGCGCACCGAGGTGCCGGCATGACGCGTTTGAGTATTTTCCTCTTGGCGGCGGTCATTGCCAGTGCACTTGTCTTGGTGCATAGCCAATATGAGACGCGCCGTTTGTTCATGGCGTTGGAATCTGCACGCAAAGAGTCCAAGCGGCTGGAGGTGGATGAAGATCGTCTTCAGGTTGAGCGCCGGGCGCAAGCCACGCCTTTGAGGGTTGAGCAAATTGCACGGCAGCAACTGCAAATGCGTGCAGCCTCCCCGGCGATCACCCAATATGTGTCAGTCAAGGATGCTGTGCAGTCAGGTCAGGCGGTGGGCCCATGAGCCGCAGCGTTCAACTGTCATCCAGCCCCTTGCTGGCCAGCAAAACGCCGGTGTGGCGCAGCAAATTCATTGTGGCTGCAATTGCATTGGGTTTCACGGGCTTGATTGCCCGCGCCGCTTATGTCCAAGTGATTGCGAATGATTTTTTCATTCGCCAAGGCGAAGTGCGTTTTGCCCGCACATTGACTTTGCCTGCCAACCGTGGCCGTGTGCTTGACCGCAATGGCATGTTGCTGGCATCGAGCGTGCCAGCGCCCAGTATTTGGGCCAACCCCGAAGACATTGAGCGCGATCCGGCCAAGCTGCGCGAGTTGGCGCGTTTGCTGGAGATGTCGCCAGCCGAGTTGGATAAAAAACTCAAGGACGATGAAAAAACATTTGTCTGGTTGCGCAGACAACTTGACGAGCCTGTGGTCAAGCAAATCTTGGCGCTGGGCATCAAGGGCGTTTATGACATCAAGGAGTACAAACGCTTGTACCCCGAGGGTGAAGCGGCAGCCCACATTGTGGGCTTTACGAATGTGGAAGACCAAGGCCAGGAGGGTGTGGAGCTGGTCTTCCAGAAGCAACTGTCTGGCAAGTCAGGATCGCGCCGTGTCATCAAGGACCGTCTGGGACGTGTCGTTGAAGACGTGGGTGAGACTGTTCCTCCGGTCGATGGTGAGGATTTGCAGCTGAGCATAGACAGCAAAGTGCAGTTTTTTGCGTATCAAAAGTTGCGTGAAGCCGTGTTGGATAACAAAGCCAAAGCCGGCAGTGTGGTGGTGCTCGATGCCCAGTCCGGTGAAATCTTGGCATTGGCCAACTACCCCAGCTACTCGCCAGACAAGCGCGTCAATCTGAGTGGTGAGCAACTGCGAAATCGCGCATTGACCGATACTTTCGAGCCGGGCTCCACCATGAAGCCCTTCGCGGTGGCATTGGCGTTGGAAAAAGGCTTGGTCAAACCCGAAACACCGATTCAGACAGCACCAGGTCGCATCACCATCACCGGCTCCACCATCACCGATGCACATCCTCATGGTGTACTCACCGTGAACGAGGTGATTCAGAAATCGAGCAATGTGGGCACGGTCAAGATGGCCATGCAGATGCAGCCGCGAGAGATGTGGGAAATGTATGCCCAAGTGGGGTTTGGCCAAAAACCTCAGCTGCCATTTCCTGGCGTAGTCAGTGGTCGTTTGCGTCCTTACAAAACATGGCGACCCATTGAGCAAGCCACCATGAGTTATGGCTATGGCATCTCCGGCAGCTTGTTTCAAGTGGCCCGTGCATATACCGTGTTCGCACGGGATGGTGAGGTGGTTCCTGCGACCTTGATGAAGGCCGAATCCCAGGTGCCAGGCGTACGCGTGATCAGTGCGGAAAACGCCAAGGCCATGCGCAAAATGTTGCAAATGGCAGCTGGCCCAGGCGGTACTGCGCAAAAAGCACAGACCATGGGCTATTCGGTGGGCGGTAAAACGGGCACTGCCCACAAGCAAGAGGGCAAAGGCTACGCTGGCAAAAAGTACCGAGGTTTCTTCGTGGGTATGGCGCCCATCGAAGCGCCACGCATTGTGGTGGCGGTCATGATTGATGAACCCAGCAATGGACGCTATTTCGGTGGCGATGTTGCGGCACCCGTGTTCAGTCAGACGGTCCAGCAAACATTGCGTTTGATGGGGGTTCAGCCCGATATGGCGGTCAAGCCGCAAATCGTGGCCAAGTCGGTCGAGGAGTCGTTCTGATGCTAATACTGCACAGCATCCTTGAAGCCACGAGCTGGTTGCGTGCAAACGTGACGGGAGAGCTGCGCACGGACAGCCGCTTGGTGCAGCCTGGCGACGCATTCATTGCCTGGCCAGGTGCTGCTACGGACGGACGTCGGTACTTGGCGCAAGCGCTGCAACAAGGCGCTAGCGCTTGTCTGATGGAAATGAACGGACATGAGGCTTGGCTGGAGGGGCTGCCGATGGATGCGCAGCAGAAGCTGGCCACCATGTCAGAACTGAAGGCACAAACAGGCGGGATTGCCGATGCCTATTTCCGCCACCCAAGCCAAGCGATGAACGTTTTGGCCGTGACCGGCACCAACGGTAAAACATCGACGGCTTGGTGGCTTTCGCAGGCCTTGTCTTCAGATGTGTTGCGACAACCATGTGGCTTGGTGGGCACTTTGGGTGTGGGCCGGGCCCCAAACTTGGTGTCGACCGGCATGACCACGCCCGACCCAGTTTTGCTGCAGCGTCAGTTCAGGGTCTTTGCCGATGAGGGTGTCGGGCATTGCGCCATCGAGGCTTCATCGATTGGTCTGGCTGAGCACCGCTTGGATGGCACACAGATTCGAGTCGCCGTGTTCACCAATTTCACACAAGACCATCTTGACTACCACGGCGATATGGCCAGATATTGGTCTGCCAAGGAAGCCTTGTTTGCTTGGCCTGGTTTGCAGGCCGCAGTCATCAACATGGATGATGCACAAGGAGCCTTGTTGGCCCAGCGCCTGAGCAAAAGTGCTTTGGATGTGTGGTCATGCTCTCGTCAAGGCGCCGCACGCTTGCAAGCCCGGCTTCTGCCCAGTCCCGATGGTTTGGCCTTCGAGGTGAGTGAAGGGGCCCAGACGCAGACTTTGTACACCCAACTCATGGGTGACTACAACGTGGACAACCTGTTGGCTGTGATCGGCAGCTTGCGCGCTTTGGGTGTGAGCTTGGCGGATGCTGTGCAGTCTTGCGCAAATTTGACAGCTGTGCCGGGGCGTATGCAGCGTGTCATGCCTGGTGCCGGTGATCAAGCGTTGCCTTTGACGCTGGTCGATTACGCCCACACGCCCGATGCGGTGTCGCAAGCGCTGTCCGCTTTGCGTTCGCAGGCACAAGTGCGTGGCGGACGGCTGTGGTGTGTGTTGGGCTGCGGAGGTGACCGTGATGCAAGTAAGCGTCCTCTGATGGCGGCAGCAGCAGAGGCCATCGCCGATCACGTGGTGCTGACCAGTGACAACCCCCGATCTGAATCACCAGAAGTCATTTTGAAGGCCATGCGAGCCGGACTGCGACAGCCTGAGATGGCACGAATCCAAGTGGATCGTGCTGCTGCAATTGTCGAGGCCGTGATGCAGGCGGCACCAGCGGATGTGATTTTGATCGCCGGAAAAGGTCACGAAACCACCCAAGAAATCATGGGGGTGTGCCACCCGTTTTCGGATGTGTCTCAGGTGCAGTCGGCTTTGCAACAGCGGGCAGAAAAACGCATAGGAGTGGCCGCATGAACGCCGTCCATTCACCCATGAGGTTGTCACTGACTTTGGCGTTGAGCTGGTTGAGTCATGGCCGTGGTGTCAATCTGCAGTCTGTTGTGGCCGATCGCATCCATACCGACAGTCGCAGTTTGCAAGCAGGAGACCTCTTTGTGGCGCTGCGCGGCGAGCGGTTTGATGGCAATCAGTTCATCGCTCAAGCCATGACGCAAGGTGCTGTGGCGGTCGTTTGTGAAGCCTCAGGAGAGGCTCAAGCCATGGCGGTTGGCTTGCCTGCACTGGTGGTGCCTGATGCCCGCATCGCTTTGGGCGAACTGGCGACAGGCTGGCGTGCCCAGTTTGACTTGCCCCTGATCGGTGTGACGGGCAGCAACGGTAAAACCACTGTGACTCAGATGATCGCCTCTATTTTGCGCGCTCATGCCGGCTTCAATGCGTTGTCGACACAAGGCAATCTGAACAACGATATCGGTGTGCCTTTGACCCTGTTCAATTTGCGAGAGCACCATCGGATGGCGGTGGTCGAATTGGGCATGAACCATCCCGGTGAAATCGCTTACCTGGCGCGCCTGGCTCAGCCGACAGTGGCGATGGTCAACAATGCACAGCGGGAACACCAGGAGTTCATGGGCACGGTACAAGCCGTTGCCTATGAAAATGGCGCCGTTTTGCAGGCTTTGCCCTCGAACGGTGTGGCCGTCTTTCCTGCCGACGAAGAATTCACATCCGTATGGCAGTCCTTGTCTGGCGAACGCACACAACGCACATTTGCTTTATCCACCGATCATGTCGATGCAGATGTCCGTGCTGCTGTGGTGCTCTGGCAATCAGGGGCTTGGCAATTCACCCTGAAAACCGATGAAGGCACGGCACCAGTGCGCTTGCATATTGCTGGGCGTCATAACGTCAAAAATGCTTTGGCAGCCAGTGCTTGCGCGCTCACTGCAGGTGTGCCCTTGGCGGCTGTCGCTCAAGGGCTGCAAGCGTTTGAGCCTGTCAAAGGACGGTCGCGCGCCTTGGTTTTGCACACAGACATCGGCGATATCACTTTGGTGGACGACACCTACAACGCCAACCCTGATTCTGTACGGGCTGCGATGGATGTATTGGCCGAGTTGCCTGCGCCACGTTTGTTTGTCTTGGGTGACATGGGCGAAGTGGGTGATCAGGGACCGCAGTTCCATGCAGAAGTGGGCGCATACGCCGCCGAGTGCGGCATTGAGGACTTGTACACCGTGGGTGAATTGGGTATCCACGCTGCACGCGCATTTGGACAGGCCCGACATTTTGAAAGCATGGACCGCTTGCTCGATACCGTTGTCCAAAACGTTGCCCATTTTCAGAGCGTGGTGGTGAAAGGCTCTCGCTTCATGAAGATGGAGCGTGTAGTCGAGGCCTTGCAGTCACAAGTCTCAGTCAAAAAAAATCATCAGAACAATAAAGGGGAGGCCCATGCTGCTTAGTTTGGCCCAATGGTTGCAAATTTCGTATCCAGAGCTGGGGTTTTTGCGCGTATTCCAGTACATCACGTTTCGTGCCGTGATGGCGGCGATGACCGCGCTGCTGATTGGTTTGGCAGCGGGTCCCTTTGTGATTCGTCGCTTGACTTCACTCAAGATTGGCCAGCCGATTCGTGGCTACGGCATGGAGTCACACCTGTCTAAAAGTGGTACGCCGACCATGGGCGGCGTCCTGATCTTGTTGTCGATTGCCATTTCAACATTGCTGTGGTTTGACCTGTCCAATCGTTTTGTCTGGATTGTGTTGATCGTGACTTTGGGTTTTGGTGCCATCGGATGGGTGGATGACTGGCGCAAAGTGGTCAACAAAGACCCCGAAGGCATGCGTTCACGTGAAAAGTATTTTTGGCAGTCGGTGATCGGCTTGCTTGCGGCCTTGTACTTGGTGTTCAGCATTTCTGAAGTTTCCAATTTGCGGGTGCTGGATTTGTTTGCCAAATGGGTGATGTCAGGGTTTGATGTCAGCCTGCCACCCAAAGCGGGTTTGCAGGTGCCGTTTTTCAAGGAAATCAACTACCCCTTGGGTGTGTTGGGTTTTGTGGTCATGACCTATTTGGTCATTGTTGGCGCCAGCAATGCCGTCAATTTGACCGATGGTTTGGACGGCCTGGCGATCATGCCGGTGGTCATGGTGGGCTCGGCATTGGGCGTTTTTGCTTACGTGACGGGCAGTTCGGTGTATTCCAAATACCTGTTCTTCCCCCACATTCCGGGCTCTGGCGAGCTGATGATTTTTTGTGCGGCCATGGCCGGTGCTGGTTTGGCATTTTTGTGGTTTAACACCCATCCTGCACAAGTGTTCATGGGCGATGTAGGTGCATTGGCGTTGGGTGCTGCCTTGGGAACCATTGCGGTCATCGTGCGGCAGGAAATCGTACTGGCCATCATGGGGGGCATCTTTGTTGTCGAAGCCTTGTCGGTCATGGCGCAAGTGGCTTACTTCAAGTACACCAAGAAAAAATATGGCGAAGGCCGCCGCATCCTGAAGATGGCCCCTTTGCACCACCATTTCGAGAAAAGTGGCTGGAAAGAAACGCAAGTCGTGGTGCGTTTCTGGATCATCACCATGTTGTTGTGTTTGGTCGGCTTGTCGACCTTGAAGCTGAGGTAAACCATGCAGCTCCAAGGTCAACACGTTCTGATTCTCGGTTTGGGTGCATCGGGCCTGGCGATGGCCCGTTGGTGCGCCCAAGCGGGTGCCAGCGTGACCGTGGCCGATACACGTGAAACACCGCCTCAGTTGAACACTTTGCAATCAGAATGGCCTGCAGTGTGCTTTGTGTCAGGTCCTTTTGCGGCCAGTCTGGTCGAAGGCACTTTGATCAGGGCCGTATTTCGCAGCCCTGGGCTGGCCCCAGAGGTTGTGGCCCCCGTGGTGGACGCTGCGCGGGCGATGGGGCTGTGGGTGGGTGGGGAGTTGAGTTTGTTTGCCGCAGGCTTGCAGGATTTGAAAGCACGTTTCGGCTACGCACCTGAAGTTTTGGCCATCACGGGCACCAATGGCAAGACCACTGTGACATCGTTGACCGGTCAGTTGGTGGCGCGTGCAGGCAAGACGGTGAAAGTGGCGGGCAACATTGGCCCTACCTTGCTGGATACGTTGTCTGAAGCCATTGTTCAGGCGCAAACGCGGCTTGAACAAGCGGCAGCCGATCAAGACGCTGAGCAGAACACTGAATTGTCGAGCGCCCCAGAGACATCGGTCGCCAAAGCCGACGAGGTGGAGACCGCGTCGCTACAAGCCGCTTCGCGCCAAGCGGATGTATCGCCCATCGGGCATGAAAAACAGATCGAACCAGAACAAGCGAGCAGCATGCTGGCCCGTCATTCGGAAGAGGACATTACTCTGAGCTCGGATGAGGACATCGGTGATGCTGTGGTGGCTTTGCCTGCACCTGTGGTTTCATTGGATCCGATGGCGCAAGCACTGCCCCAGGTCTGGGTGCTGGAGTTGTCGAGTTTTCAGTTGGACAGCAGCGAGGGTTTTGAACCCACCGCTGCCACTGTGTTGAATATTTCACAGGATCATCTGGACTGGCATGGCTCCATGGCTGCATATTCAACAGCCAAGTCTCGCATCTTTGGGGCGCAAGCTTTGATGGTGCTCAACCGCGAAGACTCCCATGTCATGACCATGCGGCCCGCACCTGTGCGTGTGAAATTGCAAAAGCCACTTGAGCGGGCTTGTCTGACCTTTGGCGGCGACATGCCTACCCGGCCGGGTGATTACGGCATTGAGGTCATGAACGGCATGACCTGGTTGGTGCGTGCCTTGGAGGCCGATGAAACACGCCGCCGTCGCAAAGACGAAGTCGAAGACTTGCACATTCAACGCCTGATGCCTGCAGACGCGTTGCGCATTCGTGGTCGCCACAACGCGGTCAATGCACTGGCCGCTCTGGCCTTGGCTGGCAGTGCGGGCTGTGCTTTAGGTCCTATGCTGTACGGATTGCGTGAATACCGGGGAGAGCCGCATCGCGTAGAGCCTGTGGCCATCGTCAATGAGGTGGAGTACTTTGACGACAGCAAAGGCACAAATGTGGGTGCCACGGTGGCCGCCTTGCAGGGCTTGGGTGCTGACCGGCGTGTGGTGGTCATTTTGGGCGGCGATGGCAAGGGGCAGGATTTCGCCCCGTTGCGTGATCCCGTTTCCCGTTATGTGCGTGGTGTGGTGTTGATCGGGAGAGATGCACCGCGTATTCGTGAAGTGTTGCAAGACAGCGGTGTGCCTTTGGAAGACGCCATCGATATGCACGCTGCCGTGGCGCAAGCCAGTGGCATGGCCCGTGCCGGAGATGCGGTATTGATGTCGCCTGCGTGCGCCAGTTTCGACATGTTTGACAACTATGGTCACCGTGCCCAAGTGTTTTGCGATGCCGTGGCTGAACTGGCGGATGCGGCAGGTGTCATGGTGGAGGGCGGCGTATGAGTGAAGCCCTGACTTTTTCTCAACGTCTGCAAGCCGGCATGAACCGCCTGACCGGACTGATAGGGGGGGGCTTGGGTGCGCAAGCTACTCAGGGTCAAAGCTTGCCTGTCAATTTGGGTGGCTATGACTTCGCACGGCAGACCCCGGGAGCAGCCACGCGTTTGCAAGGTGTCGATCAAGCCTTGGTTTGGGTGGTGGTTGCCTTGCTCATGTGGGGCATGGTCATGGTCTATTCGGCATCGATCGCGATGCCAGATAACCCTCGTTTCTCTCGCTACGCACAAACCCATTTCCTGACACGCCATGTCATATCGATGGCGGTGGGCTGCGTCATGGCTTTGCTGGCGTTTCAGGTGCCGACGAGCACTTGGGAAAAAGTGGCTCGTCCGATGTTTGTGTTGTCGCTGGTGTTGTTGGCTTTGGTGCTGATCCCCTTTATTGGCAAGGGCGTCAACGGTGCGCGTCGCTGGATCTCTTTTGGCATCATGAATTTTCAGCCGTCCGAGTTGGCCAAATTCGCGACCATCATTTATGCCGCTGATTACATGGTGCGCAAGATGGAAGTGAAAGAACGCTTCTTCCGTGCGGTACTGCCCATGGGCGCTGCCGTGGTGGTGGCAGGAGTGTTCTTGTTGGCCGAGCCCGACATGGGGGCCTTCATGGTAATCGCCATCATCGCCATGGGCATTCTGTTTTTGGGCGGCGTCAATGCCCGCATGTTCTTCATGATTTTTGCTGTTTTGGTGGGGGCATTTGTCGTGATGATTGCCGCATCACCTTGGCGGCGTGATCGAATTTTTGCTTATTTGGATCCCTTCAGCGCAGAGCATGCTTTGGGCAAAGGCTATCAACTTTCGCACTCTTTGATCGCCATCGGGCGCGGCGAAGTTTGGGGTGTTGGCCTCGGTGGCAGTGTGGAAAAACTGCACTGGCTGCCCGAGGCGCACACCGACTTCTTGCTGGCAGTGATAGGAGAGGAATTCGGTTTGGTTGGGGTGTCTTTGGTGATCTTCATGTTCTTGTGGCTCAGTCGCCGCATCATGGTGATTGGCCGTCAGGCAATCGCGCTGGACAGGGTGTTTTCAGGATTGGTGGCTCAAGGTGTGGGCATCTGGATTGGTTTTCAATCCTTCATCAACATGGGTGTGAACCTGGGTGCTTTGCCGACCAAGGGCCTGACCTTGCCACTGATGAGTTACGGCGGCTCGGCCATCATGATGAATTTGATCGCCATTGCGGTGGTGTTGCGCATTGATGCTGAGAACAAGCAGATGATGCGGGGAGGCCGATCATGAGCGTGAAATGCGCCCTCGTCATGGCGGGTGGAACCGGCGGCCACATTTTCCCGGGTCTGGCTGTGGCAGAAGCACTGCGTGATGCCGGTTGGCGCGTGCATTGGCTGGGCTCGCCCGGCAGTATGGAGCACGATTTGGTGCCGCCGCGTGGTTTTGCATTTGAGTCGGTCGAATTTTCCGGTGTGCGCGGCAAAGGCATTCGCACTCTGGCCTTGCTGCCATTGCGCTTGCTGCGTGCGTTTTGGCAAAGCTGGCAAGTGGTGCGCCGCGTTCAGCCAGATGTGGTGCTGGGCTTGGGCGGTTACATCACCTTCCCTGGGGGCATGATGGCGAGCCTCTATGGCAAGCCGGTCGTGTTGCATGAACAAAACTCGGTGGCGGGGCTGGCCAACAAGATGTTGGCGCAGGTGGCCGATCGGGTGTTTACCGCGTTTCCGGCTGTGTTCAAGACCGGTCAGTGGGTGGGGAACCCGCTGCGCCGTGCGTTCACAGAACAAGCTACACCTGCCCAGCGCTTTGCTGGCCGGACGGGGCCCCTGCGCGTGTTGGTGGTGGGCGGCAGCTTGGGGGCCAAAGCGCTGAATGACATTGTGCCCAAGGCGCTGGCCTTGATGCCTGCGTCAACCCGACCTGTGGTGACACACCAAAGCGGGGCAAAGCAAATTGACGCTTTGCGTGCCAACTACGAGGCTGCAGGTGTACAGGCTGATCTGACGCCATTCATTGACGACACGGCCAGCGCTTTTGCGCAGGCCGATCTGGTGATTTGCCGCGCGGGTGCCAGCACAGTGACCGAGTTGGCAGCGGTGGGTGCTGCGGCCTTGTTCGTCCCCTTTCCTTTTGCAGTGGATGACCATCAAACCACCAATGCGCAGTTTTTGGTGCAACACGGTGGAGGGTGGCTGGTGCAGCAGGCCGAGTTGACGGCTGAGGCCTTGGCTGAGCGGTTGTCGGGTTTGACCCGTGAATGCTTGCTGGGCTGCGCCCAAAAAGCCCATGAACAGAAAAAAACAAATGCGACACGGGAGGTCGTGATGGCTTGTGAGGAACTGGCAGCATGAAACACGCCATTCGAAAAATTCACTTCATCGGTATCGGTGGCTCGGGTATGAGCGGCATTGCCGAGGTTTTGCTCAATTTGGGTTATGCCATTTCAGGCTCTGACCTCTCAGACAGTGCCACATTGAAACGCTTGGCTGCTTTGGGTATTGAGACACACGTCGGGCACTCTGCTCAAAACGTCAAAGACGCCGATGCGGTAGTCACCTCCACTGCCGTGAAAGCGGACAACCCGGAAGTGCTGGCGGCCCGTGAACGACACATCCCCATCGTGCCCCGCGCTGTGATGCTGGCCGAACTGATGCGCATGAAGCAAGGCGTGGCCATTGCGGGTACGCACGGCAAAACCACCACCACCAGTTTGGTGGCCAGTGTGTTAGCCGAGGCGGGCTTGGACCCGACCTTTGTGATTGGTGGTCGTTTGAACAGCGCGGGAGCGAATGCAAAGCTGGGTACGGGCGACTACATCGTGGTCGAAGCCGATGAGTCGGATGCCTCTTTCCTGAACCTGCTGCCGGTGATGGCGGTGGTGACCAACATCGATGCCGACCACATGGAAACCTATGGTCATGATTTGGCACGGTTGAAGTCAGCCTTTGTCGAATTTTTGCACCGCATGCCTTTTTACGGCACAGCGATTGTGTGTTCGGACGACCCAGGTGTGCAGTCCATCGTGAACGACATTGCTCGGCCCGTGACAACCTATGGTCTCAATGAAGGTGCACAAGTGCGTGCCGTGGAGGTACGTGCCGAACATGGGCAGATGCACTTCACTGTTCAACGGCGCAACGGTGTGACGTTGCCTGATTTGCCTTTGGTGTTGAATTTGCCAGGTAATCACAATGTGCTCAATGCGCTGGCGGCTGTGGCGGTTGCGGTGGAGTTGGGTGTGGACGATGCGGCGGTGCAGCGGGCACTCGCGGGTTTCAAAGGTGTGGGTCGCCGCTTTCAACGCTATGGCGATGTGGCCGTCCCCGGTAGTAAAGGGCATTTCACTGTGATCGATGATTATGGTCACCACCCGGTCGAGATGGCGGCCACGCTGGCCGCCGCCCGTGGCGCATTTCCAGGTCGCCGCTTGGTGTTGGCGTTCCAGCCGCACCGTTACAGCCGCACGCGCGATTGCTTTGAGGATTTTGTGAAAGTGATCGGCCAAGGCTGCGATACGGTTTTGTTGTCCGAGGTCTACGCCGCGGGCGAAGCTCCTATTGTGGCGGCCGATGGTCGTTCACTGGCTCGTGCTTTGCGAGTGGCGGGTAAGGTCGAACCGGTGTTTGTCGACGCCATCGCCGATATGCCACAAGCGGTCTTGAGCAATGCACGTGATGGCGATGTGGTGATTTGCATGGGCGCAGGCTCCATCGGGGCCGTGCCAGCGAAAGTGGTCGAGATGGGAGGGGCCGCATGAGCGTTTCCAATTTGGGAAAGGTGGCTGTGCTCATGGGAGGACGCTCCGCTGAGCGTGAAGTCTCCCTCATGTCTGGGCAAGGTGTACTCAGTGCGCTGAACGCCAGCGGCGTAGATGCCTACGCATTCGATCCTGCTGAGCGTGACCTGAGTGAATTGAAACGAGAGGGCTTTGACCGTTGTTTCATCGCACTGCATGGCCGCTATGGTGAAGATGGCACAGTGCAAGGTGCTCTGGAGCTGATGGGCATCCCCTATACAGGTTCAGGCGTGATGGCTTCGAGCATTGCCATGGATAAAACAATGACCAAGCGGGTCTGGCTGGCGGAGGGTTTGCCCACGCCTGCCTATGTTTTGGTGCGCCGTGACCGTTTGGGGCAAGTCGCGCTTGACGAGCTGATCGCCACCCTCGGCTTGCCCATGATCGTCAAACCCGCACGTGAAGGCTCCTCTATCGGTGTGACGAAGGTGTTAACCGCTCAAGAGCTGCCCGCTGCATTGGCTGCCGCAAGTGTGTGTGATGCCGATATCTTGTGCGAACAATGCATCGTCGGCGACGAAGTAACTTGTCCCGTCATGGGGGCTGAAGAAAACAGCCAAGCCTTGCCAGTGATCCGAATTGTGGCGCCTGCCGGAAACTACGATTACCAAAATAAGTACTTCACCGATGACACCCAGTACTTGGTCCCCTCAGGCTTGCCTGTTGCAGAAGAGTCTGCCATCGAGGCTTTGGTGGTCAAGGCCTATCAGGTGCTGGGCTGTAGAGGATGGGGACGCATTGACGTGATGATCGATGCGGTCACTCGGCAACCTTATTTGCTCGAAATCAACACCTCGCCGGGCATGACGGGCCATTCTTTGGTGCCCATGTCTGCACGCGCAGCAGGCATCAGCTACGAAGCGCTGTGCTGTCAGCTGCTGGCCTCGGCTTCGCTGGACCATGTGCAGGAGACTCTTGGGTGAATAAAGCCATGCCTTTGCCGCTGGATATTCGGCTCATGAACATGACGGCAGCGTTGCTGACGGTGGTGTTTGTGCTGCTGATTTTGTCTGGCGGGGCTTGGTGGCTGCTGAGGCATCCGGTGTTTTCAATTCAGGCGATCACCGTCCAAGGTGACGTGACCCGAAACAACGCGGTCACTTTGCGTGCCAATGTGATGCCGCAATTGAATGGCAATTTTTTCACCATCAATTTGGATCGCACTCGGGAAGCCTTTGAGGCAGTGCCTTGGGTTCGGGGTGCTGTGGTGCACCGTGATTTCCCCAACAAATTGAGAGCTGTTTTGGTCGAGCACGAACCTATGGCACTTTGGGGCGATGAAGGTTCTAACAAGATGGTGAACCAGCAAAGTCGTGTGTTTGAGGCGAACGTAGAAGATGCGGATGTGGACCGATTGCCACGGCTCAAGGGGCCGGAAGACCAGTCGGCGGTCGTTGTGGAGATGTACCGACACCTGCAGCCTATTTTTGTGGCAATGGACATGGGCATTGAGCAGCTTGAATTGACGCCACGCGGAAGTTGGCGTGTTCTGACGCAAAACGGGGCGTTATTGGAGCTGGGTCGAGGCAGTGAGGCGGAAGTGGGGAATCAATTGAAGATTTTCTTCAGAACGCTTTCACAAGTCACGGCACGTTATGGACGAACGCCCACTGCGTTGGCAGGGGCTGATTTGCGTCACAAAGATGGTTATGCCTTGCGTTTGCGTGGTGTGACCACGCTGGAAGCGCAAGCTCAGAAAAAACCTTGAGCGATCGAGGCACAGGAATGAAACGGAAACGGTGAGTCAAATGGCAAAAGAGTACAAAGATCTGGTCGTCGGCTTGGACATTGGCACTTCCAAAGTCATGGCGGTGGTGGCTGAGGTGATGCCCGATGGCACGTTGAAAATTGCGGGTTTGGGCATTGCCCCAGGCAATGGTTTGAAGCGTGGTGTTGTGGTCAACATCGATGCCACGGTGCAAAGCATCCAACAGGCCCTCAAAGAGGCTGAGTTGATGGCCGATTGCAAAATCACCCGAGTGAATGTGGGCATCACCGGTAGCCATATCCGGGGCATCAATTCCAGCGGCATGGTGGCGATCAAGGACAAGGAAGTGACGCAAGCCGATGTGGCACGTGTGATGGAGACTGCGCGCGCGATCAACATCTCCACCGATCAGCGTTTGTTGCTTGTGGCTCCACAAGAGTTTGTGATCGACGGTCAGGAAGTCAAAGAGCCCATCGGAATGAGCGGCATGCGACTTGAAGCCAAGGTGCACATCGTGACGGGCGCACAAAGTGCTGCAGAAAACATCATCAAGTGCGTACGCCGCTGTGGCCTCGAAGTGGACCAGCTGCTGCTGAACCCCCAATCATCGAGCTTGGCCGTGTTGTCAGAAGACGAGCGTGAGTTGGGTGTGGTGTGTGTGGACATTGGTGCTGGCACAACCGATGTGGCGATCTTTGCCAATGGTTCGATCCGCCACACTGCGGTGATCCCGATCGCGGGTGACTTGATCACCAGCGACATCGCCATGGCTTTGCGTACACCCACCAAGGACGCAGAAGATATCAAAGTCGAAAGCGGTTACGCCAAGCAATTGTTGGCCGACCCCGATGCGCAGGTGGAGGTGCCCGGTTTGGGTGATCGCGGCCCCCGCATGCTCAGCCGCCAAGCCTTGGCTGGCGTGATTGAGCCCCGTATCGAAGAGATCTTCTCGCTGGTGCACCAGGTCATCCGCGAATCGGGTTACGAAGAAGTGCTGTCGTCCGGCATTGTGCTCACAGGCGGCAGCGCCGTGATGCCCGGCATGGTCGAGCTGGGTGAGGACATCTTCCTCAAACCGGTGCGCCGTGGCCTGCCCAAATATGCAGGTGGCCTCGCCGACATGGTGAGCCAGCCTCGCGCAGCGACCGTGATGGGCCTCTTGGAAGAAGCCCGCTTGGCCCGCCTGCGTGGTTACAAAGTCACCCAAAAGAAGAGTTCCGTGAACAACGCTTTTGGCCGCTTCAAAGACTTCATTGTGGGGAACTTCTGATGAACTGGAAAAAAAGATTTCTGGCCAGAGGCAGTCCACCGGCATCACGACCGTGTCGATGTTGACACCCCTCACCCACAAAAAAGAATTCAGAAATAACTTTTGGCAACTGCAAACAAATTTAGGAGTAGCACCATGACCATTGAAATGATCCAAACCGAAGAGTTCAACCAAGGCACCCAGATCAAAGTGATCGGTGTCGGCGGCGGCGGCGGCAACGCGGTCGAGCACATGATTGAGCGCCAAGTTCAGGGTGTCGAATTCGTGTGCGCCAACACCGATGCACAGGCTTTGGCCCGCAGCGCAGCGCATCGCTTCATTCAGCTGGGCCAAACCGGTCTGGGCGCTGGCAGCAAGCCTGAAAAAGGCCGTGAAGCCGCTGAGAGCGCAGAAGCCGACATCCGCGCCGCCATCGAAGGCGCGCACATGTTGTTCATCACCGCCGGCATGGGCGGCGGCACCGGCACTGGCGCGGCACCTGTGATTGCGCGCATTGCCAAAGAGATGGGCATTCTGACGGTGGGTGTGGTGACCAAGCCGTTCGAATTCGAAGGTGGC
>JACCDW011263105.1_pt1 | contig 15707 bp, 16 predicted proteins | sample 7449781 | NCBI WGS metagenome assembly JACCDW01 (sample SAMN15323449, study PRJNA562643) | freshwater metagenome | isolation source: river surface water | place: USA:Blue River Watershed | collected 2017-08-18
CATCGGTCCGGCTCGCCGCGCAGAGATCGAGCATCGCACGAAAGTCGAGGAAGTGATCGACTTCCTCGAGAATCAGCATATCCGCAAGACCCCCGTCGGCCGCCTGCCCTATGGCCTGCAAAAGCGCGTGGACCTGGGGCGTGCGCTGGCCATGGAGCCGCAGGTGCTGCTGCTCGATGAACCGATGGCCGGCATGAACCTGGAAGAAAAGCAGGACATGTGCCGCTTCATCCTCGACGTCAACGACGAGTTCGGCACCACCATCGTGCTGATCGAACACGACATGGGCGTGGTGATGGACATCTCTGACCGCGTGGTGGTGCTGGACTACGGCAAAAAGATCGGCGACGGCGCCCCCGATGAAGTGCGCAACAACGAAGACGTGATCCAGGCCTACCTGGGCACCTCTCACTGAGCACGCGAAGGACACACCCATGGCATTCTTTCTTGAAACCCTGTTTGGCGGCCTGATGGCCGGCATGCTCTATTCGCTGGTGGCGCTGGGCTTTGTGCTCATCTTCAAAGCCTCTGGCGTTTTCAACTTCGCGCAAGGCGCGATGGTGCTGGTGGCAGCCCTGTCGATGGCACGTTTTTCGGAATGGATCCCGGGCTGGATCGGCGTGGACTCCAAGCTGTTGGCCAACATCCTGGCCTTCGGCCTGTCGGTGGTCTTCATGTTCTTGCTGGCCTGGGCTATTGAGCGCTTGGTGCTGCGTCACCTGGTCAACCAGGAAGGCGTGACACTGCTGATGGCCACGCTGGGCATCACCTACTTCATCGATGGTTTCGGTCAAACCCTGTTCGGCAGCGACATCTACAAGATCGATGTGGGCATGCCCAAGGATCCGGTCTTTTTGCTCGGCGGCATCTTCGAAGGTGGCGTGCTGGTGAACCAGGAAGACGTGATCGCCGCAGCCGTGGCGGCTGTTCTGGTGGCGGCCCTGTCGCTGTTTTTCCAGAAAACCGGCACGGGCCGCGCCCTGCGCGCGGTGGCCGACGACCACCAGGCTGCCCAGTCCATCGGCATCCCGCTCAACCGCATCTGGGTCATTGTCTGGTGCGTGGCCGGCATCACCGCGCTGGTGGCCGGCATCATCTGGGGCTCCAAGCTGGGCGTGCAGTTTTCGCTGACCACGGTGGCCCTGCGCGCCCTGCCCGTGATCATCCTGGGCGGCCTGACCTCGGTGCCTGGCGCCATCATTGGTGGCCTGATCATCGGTGTGGGCGAGAAGCTCTCCGAGGTGTATCTGGGTCCGCTGGTGGGTGGTGGCATCGAAATCTGGTTTGCCTACATGCTGGCGCTCGTGTTCCTGCTGTTCCGGCCCCAGGGCTTGTTCGGCGAAAAAATCATCGACCGCGTGTAAGGAGTCATTGGAATGTTCTACAGAGAAAATGGTCAATTCAAGACCTCTTACCGCGCCGACCAGCAGATCTTCGCCATCGCGCAGGACCGCTGGGCGATCCTGGCCATCATCGCGTTCGCGGCCGTCGGCGTGCCCTTTCTGGTCGACGAGTACCTGTTCCGTGCCATCCTGATCCCCTTCCTGATCCTGTCGCTGGCCGCCTTGGGCGTGAACATCCTCGTGGGCTACTGCGGCCAGATCTCGCTGGGCTCGGGTGCCTTCATGGCTGTGGGCGCCTACATGGCCTACAACACCTACATCCGCGTTGAGGGCATGCCCCTGATCGTGGCCTTGCTGGCGGGCGGCTTCTTTGCCACCTTGGTGGGCATCTTCTTTGGCATCCCCAGCCTGCGCGTCAAGGGCCTGTACCTGGCGGTGGCCACACTGGCCGCACAGTTCTTCTGCGATTGGGCTTTCTTGCGCGTGGGCTGGTTCACCAACAACAACGCTTCGGGCTCGGTGTCGGTGTCGAATCTGAATGTGGCTGGCTGGAGCATCGACACCCCGCTGGAAAAGTACCTGTTCTGCCTGGGCTTCCTGGTGGTGTTTGGCTTGTTGGCCAAAAACCTGGTGCGGGGCGCCATTGGGCGCGAGTGGATGGCCATCCGCGACATGGACGTCGCCGCCGCTGTGATCGGCATCCGTCCGATGTACGCCAAGCTCAGCGCTTTTGCGGTCAGCTCCTTCATCGTGGGTGTGGCCGGAGCGCTCTGGGGCTTTGTGCACTTGGGCTCCTGGGAGCCTGCCGCCTTCTCGATCGACCGCTCCTTCCAGCTGCTGTTCATGGTCATCATTGGCGGCATGGGCTCGATCATGGGCAGCTTCTTTGGTGCCGCCTTCATCGTCGTGCTGCCGATTTTCCTGAACCAATTCCTGCCTGCGCTGGGTGCGCTGGTGGGTGTGGAGATCTCGACCGCCACCGTTTCACACGCCGAGTACATGATTTTTGGTGCCTTGATCGTCTGGTTCCTGATCGTGGAGCCTCACGGCCTGGCCAAGCTCTGGTCGATTGGCAAGCAAAAGCTGCGCCTGTGGCCGTTCCCGCATTGATTTCTTCCCCTGCTTCAACCCAACTCTAGGAGACAAACCATGAAGCTTCGTCAACTCGTTCTGGCCGCCTCGGTGGCTGCAGCTGGCTTGTCCAGCGCGCTGGTGCCTTCTGTGGCCACAGCGCAAGCCAAAGAGCAGTTTTTCCCTGTGCTGGTCTACCGCACCGGCGCCTACGCCCCCAACGGCGTGCCCTTCGCCAACGGCTATGTGGACTACCTCAAGCTGGTCAACGCCCGTGGCGGTATCAATGGTGTGAAGCTCAGCTTCGAAGAGTGTGAAACGGGCTACGCCACCGACCGCGGTGTCGAGTGCTACGAGCGCCTCAAGGGCAAAGGCGCCACCGTGTTCCAGCCGCTGTCGACCGGCATCACCTTCGCCCTGACCGAGAAAGCGCCAAACGACAAAATCCCGCTGATCACTGCAGGCTACGGCCGCAGCGAATCGCAAGATGGTGGCGTCTTCAAGTGGAACTTCCCCATCGCTGGCACCTACTGGGTGGCCGGTGACATCATCGTGCAAGACATTGCCAAGAAGCTGGGCGGCGCCGACAAGCTCAAGGGCAAGCACATTGCCCTGGTCTACCACGACAGCCCCTTCGGCAAAGAGGCGATCCCGATCCTGCAGGAACGTGCCAGCACGCACGGCTTCAAACTGACCCTGTTGCCAGTCACCCACCCGGGCGTGGAGCAAAAGTCCACCTGGCTGCAGATCCGTCAGCAGCGTCCTGACTACGTCGTCAACTGGGGCTGGGGCGTGATGAACTCCACCCTGCTCAAGGAAGCCCAGGCCACCGGCTACCCGCGTGACAAGATCTACGGCGTGTGGTGGGCGGGTGCCGAACCCGATGTCAAGGACGTGGGCGAAGGCGCCAAGGGCTACAACGCGATCACGATGCAGCACGGCGCCGAGCCCAACGCCGCCTTCATCAAGGAAATCCTGGAGAAAGTGCATGCCAAGGGCCAGGGCACCGGTCCCAAGGACGAAGTCGGCCAGGTGCTTTACGTGCGCGGTGCCATGAGCGCCATGTTCGGCGTCGAAGGCGTTCGCCGCGCGCAAGAGCGCTTTGGCAAAGGCAAGGTCATGACTGGCGAGCAAGTGCGCTGGGGCCTGGAAAACCTGGATCTGACCCAGGCCAAGCTCGATGCACTGGGCTTTAAAGGGGTGATGCGTCCCATCTCCACCAGCTGCCAGGACCACATGGGTGCCAACTGGGGCCGAATCCACACCTGGAACGGCAGCAAGTGGGAATTCAGCAGCGACTGGTACCAGGCTGATGAAATGATCATCAAGCCAATGGTCAAGGCCGCTGCCGACAAGTACGCCGCCGAGAAGAAACTGACACGCCGCACGCCTGCGGATTGCCAGTCCTGATCGGACACGCCCCTCCTGCCCGGCAGGAGGGGCGGTGGCCCATCCGGGCCGCCAGATGAAAAGACCTTGTGGGTCTTTTCATCTGGTCACATAAGACAAGGTTCACCATGAGCACGAAAAACATCGTTCTGAACGTCAACGGCATTGAGGTCATCTACAACCACGTGATCCTCGTGCTCAAGGGCGTGTCGCTGCAGGTGCCTGAGCAAGGCATCGTGGCCATCCTCGGCGGCAACGGCGCGGGCAAGACCACCACGCTGCGCGCGGTCTCCAACCTGCTGGCCGGCGAGCGCGGTGAAGTCACCAAGGGCTCGATCGAATTGCGCGGTGAGCGCATTGAAAACCTTTCGCCGGCCGAACTGGTCAAGCGCGGCGTGGTGCAGGTCATGGAAGGTCGCCACTGCTTTGCCCACCTGACCATCGAAGAAAACCTGCTCACAGGCAGCTACACCCGCACCGACAAGGGCGAGATCGCGGCCAACCTCGAGAAGGTCTACAACTATTTCCCGCGCCTGAAAACCCGCCGCACCTCGCAGGCAGCCTACACCTCGGGCGGTGAACAGCAGATGTGCGCGATCGGCCGCGCTCTCATGTCCAACCCCAACATGGTGCTGCTCGACGAGCCCTCGATGGGCCTGGCGCCGCAGATCGTGGAAGAAGTGTTCGAGATCGTCAAAGACCTCAACAGCAAGGAAAAGGTGACCTTCCTGCTGGCCGAGCAAAACACCAACATGGCGCTCAAGTACGCCGACTACGGCTACATCATGGAGTCGGGCCGCATCGTGATGGACGGCGCTGCCGAAGACCTGCGCAGCAACGAAGACGTCAAGGAGTTCTACCTGGGCGTGGGCGGTGGCGAGCGCAAGAGCTTCAAAGACGTCAAGAGCTACAAGCGCCGCAAGCGCTGGCTGGCCTGAAGCCCGCCCCGTCGCGGCAGCGCCGCTTCCCCCTCAAGGGGGCCGTTCCAGTGACCCGGAAAAGCCGTGGCACGGAACGCTGACCCGAAACCCCAGACCACAGCCCCACACATGAGCCAGCATCACGACGCCCTGGAAACCCGCAGCCCGCAAGACCGTGAAGCCGCCTTGATGGCCGCGCTGCCCACGCAAATCGCGCATGCGCAGCAGCACAGCACGGCCATGGCCGAGATCCTGCAGGGGGTCAACGCCGCCAGCATCAGCAGCCGCGCGGCATTGGCGCAGCTGCCCGTCACGCGCAAATACGCGCTGCTCGAGCGCCAACAGGCACAACGCGCCCAAGACCCGTTTGGTGGCTTTTCCACCATCGGCTGGAAGGGCCTGCTGCGCAGCAGCGGGGCGCGCCGCGTCTACCAGTCGCCTGGCCCGATCTACGAACCCGAAGGCGGCGCCGGCGACTACTGGCGCGCAGCACGCGCCATGGCCGCGGCCGGTTTTGAAGCCGGTGACCTGGTGCACAACTGCTTCTCCTACCACCTCACGCCCGGCGCCTGGATCATGGAAAGCGGCGCGCATGCGCTGGGCTGCACCGTGATCCCGGGCGGCGTGGGCAACACCGAGCAGCAACTGGCCGCGATCGCCGACCTGCGCCCGGTGGCGTACTCGGGCACACCGAGCTTTCTCAAAATCCTGATCGAAAAGGCCGCCGAAGCGGGCCAGAAACTCTCGATCCACAAAGCCCTGGTCTCGGGCGAGGCCTGTCCGCCCTCCTTGCGCGACTGGTTCACCGCGCAGGGCGTGGCCGCCTACCAGTGCTACGCCACCGCCGATGTGGGCCTGATCGCCTACGAAACCAGCGCGCGCGAAGGCCTGGTGGTTGACGAAGGCGTGGTCCTGGAGATCGTGCGCCCGGGCACCGGCGACCCGGTGGCCGAGGGCGAGGTCGGCGAGGTGGTGATCACCGTTCTGAACCGCGACTACCCGCTGGTGCGCTTTGGCACCGGCGACCTCTCGGCCGTCTTGCCCGGCCCCTGCCCCACTGGCCGCACCAACACCCGCATCAAGGGCTGGATGGGCCGCGCCGACCAGACCACCAAGGTGCGGGGCATGTTCGTGCACCCGGGCCAGGTCAGCGAAGTGGCCAAACGCTTCCCCGAAGTGCTCAAGGCCCGCCTGGTCGTGACCGGCGAGATGGCCAACGACGTCATGGCCTTGCAGGTGGAGACCGCCAGCACCGACACCGCCCTGGCACAGAAAATGGCCGAGGCGCTGCGCGATGTGACCAAGCTGCGTGGCGATGTGCAACTGGTGGCACCGGGGAGCCTGCCCAACGACGGCAAGGTCATCGAAGACGCGCGCAGCTACAAATGAGTCTGACCTGGATCAAACATGCTGCCCTGCCGCGGCATTAGGGCATACCGCTAAGTACTTCCCGCGATGCCCGAAATCCCAAAAGGACATAAACTGGTTTTTTGTCATTTTGAGGAGCAAACCGATGAAAAAGTGGATGGCTGTTGCGACCTTGGGTCTGATGGCAAGTCTGGGTGCGCATGCCCAAGCCTTTCCCGGCACAAAACCGGTGACTTTTGTGGTGCCTTTCGCCGCCGGCGGCCCGACCGACCGTGTCGCCCGTGACCTGGCCGAGGCCATGCGCAAAGCGATTCCTGGTGGCAACTTCGTGGTTGAAAACGCCGCTGGCGCAGGCGGCACCATCGCCGCCACCAAAGTGGCCAAAGCCGCCCCCGATGGCCACACCCTGATGGTCTGGCACATCGGCATGGCCGCCACCCCCGCGCTGTACCGCAAGCTCAACTACAAAGCGCTGGAAGATTTCGAATACCTGGGCATGATCAACGAAGTGCCCATGACCCTGGTGGGCAAGCCGCAGCTGCCGGCCAACACCTACCGCGATTTCGAGAACTACATCCGCGCCAATGCCGGCAAACTCAACATCGCGCACGCGGGCCTGGGTTCGGCCTCGCACATCTGCGGTCTGCTGTGGCAGTCGACGCTGCAAAGCAAGGATGCGATGACCACCATCCCGTTTGGCGGCACAGCACCGGCGATGACCGCCCTCATGGGTGGCCAGGTCGATGTGATGTGTGACCAAACCACGAACACCACCAGCCAGATCGAAGCGGGCCGCATCAAGGCTTTCGCCGTGACCACCGCCAAGCCCCTGTCCAACCACCCGGTGCTCAAGCACTACCCCTCGCTTCAGGAGATGGGCCTCAAGGGCTTCAACCTGACCATCTGGCACGGCCTGTACGCCCCCAAAGGCACGCCGGCCGACGTCCTCAAGATGCTCAACGATGGCCTGAAAAAAGCCTTGAAGGACCCCGAGTTCATGAAGAAACAGGAAGGCCTGGGTGCGCTGATCGTCAACGACAAGCGTGTCGAGCCTGAAGAGCACAAAAAATTTGTGGCCGCCGAAATGCAAAAGATCAAGGTGGCGGTCGACGCGGCCGGCAAGTACGCCGACTGAGCACACCCGCCCCCTGCGCCAAGGCCGCCTCGTGCGGCCTTTTTTGCGGCCCGTGCCATCGCCGCCCATTGGCCTGGCCGATTTACACTGCGCAGGCGCCAGACACAGGAGAGGATTCAAGGATGCCCACCGACACACGCCTGAACCACCAATGGCTGCCCTTCACGCCCAACCGCGACTTCGCGCGCGACCCGCGCGTCTTCGTGGCCGCCGAGGGCATGCACTTCACCACCCACGACGGGCGTCAGGTGCTCGACGGCATTTCCAGCCTCTGGTGCGTGGGCGCGGGTCACAACCGACAGCCGATCAACGAGGCGATCACCCGGCAGCTGAACACACTGGACTACGCCACCGCTTTCCAGGCCAGCAACGACCAGGCCTTTGAAGCCGCGCGACGCATCGCCGAGCTGGCCCCTGGCGACCTCAACAAGGTGCTGTTTTGCAATTCAGGCTCGGAAGCGGCCGACACCGCGCTCAAGCTCGCGCTGGCCTACCACCGTGCGCGTGGCGAGGGGCACCGCCAGGTCTTCATCGGCCGCGAGAAGGGCTACCACGGCGTCAACTTTGGCGGCATGAGCGTGGGTGGCCTGCCGGCCAATCGCAAAGCCTTTGGCGCTCAGCTGCTGCCGCGCGTGGACCACATGCGCTTCATCCACGACCCGGCCCACCATGCCTTTATCCATGGCGAAGAGCCGGTCTGGGCCGACGACCCGCTGCTCGACCTGACCCAACGCATCCTGCCCCTGCACGACCCCGGCAATGTGGCGGCCATCATCGTCGAGCCCATCGCCGGCAGCGCGGGTTGGTACATCCCGCCGCAGGGCTACCTCAAACGCCTGCGCGAGATCTGCGACCAGCATGGCATCTTGCTGATCTTTGACGAGGTCATCACCGGCTTCGGTCGCCTGGGGTGCAACTTCGGCGCCGACTTTTATGGCGTCGTGCCCGACATGATCAACTTCGCCAAATGCGTGACCAATGGCGTGATACCGCTGGGCGGCGTGATCGCGCGCGATGGCATCCACCAGGCCATCATGAACGCGGGCGGGGCCGCGCACGCGATCGAGTTCTTCCATGGCTACACCTACTCGGGCCACCCGGTGGCCTGCGCCGCCGCCGTGGCCACGCTGCAGCTCATGCAGGACGAAGACCTGTTCGCACGCGCCGGTGTGCAAGGCCACAAGTTAGGCGACGCCATGCACAGCCTGCTCAAGGGCCTGCCCGGCGTGGTCGGCATCCGCACCCTGGGGCTGGCCGGTGCGGTCGAACTCGCGCCCACGGCCGCCGGGCCGGGCAAGCGCGCCTACGACGTGATGCTCGACTGCTTCCACCATGGGGTGTGGCTGCGCGCGGCCGGCGACAACCTGGTGCTGTGCCCACCCTACATCGTGAGCGACGCGCAGATTGACCAAATGGTGCAGACCCTGGCCGACAGCCTGCGACGACAGGCATGACGCTGTCCCGCCTGCTGCGCACCACCCTGACCTTGCTGCTGGCCACGCTGGCGGCGGCGCTGTGCGCGGCTTTGCACACACCCATCCCCTGGATGCTGGGGCCCCTGCTGGCCACGGCCATCGCCTCCATGGCCGGTCTGCCCACACGCAGCTCGGCCTGGCTGCGCAATGCGGGCCAATGGGTGATCGGCTGTGCGCTAGGCCTGTACTTCACCCCGCAGGTCGGCGCCCTGGTGCTGGGCCTGTGGTGGGCCATCGCGCTGGGCATCGTTTGGGCACTGGCCATGGGCTGGGGCTTTGGCCTGTGGCTGCAACGGCGGCATGCGCACGAACTCGCTCAACTGAGCCCGCACCAGATGCGCGCCACCAGCTACTTTGCCGGGGCCATTGGTGGCGCGTCGGAAATGACTTTGCTGGCCGAGCGTGCAGGCGCCCGCACCGACCTGGTGGCGGCGGCCCACAGCCTGCGCCTGGTGATGGTGGTGGTGTCGGTGCCTTTTGCCATGCAGTGGGCCCAAGGCCTGTGGGACCTGCAGGTGGACCCCAGTCTGCGCAGCGTCTCGCGCCAGGCGCAGTGGCCTGGCCTGCTGTGGCTTGGCGCCGCGACGCTGCTGGGCATTGGGGCCATGCTGCGCTTGCGCCGCACCAACCCCTGGTTCATGGGCGCACTGTTGGTCACCATGGGCCTGACGCTCTCGGGCGTGCAGTGGTCAGCCATCCCCACGCCGCTGTCGAACGCAGCGCAGCTGTGGATCGGCGTGAGCCTGGGGGTGCGCTTTCGCCGCGAGTTTTTACACACCGCACCGCGCTGGCTTGTCTCGGTCGCACTGGGCACCGCTGCGATGCTGCTGGTCTCGGCCGTGTTCGGCAGCGCCCTGGCCTGGGCGGTGGACCTGCACCCGGCCACGCTGATTTTGGGCACCTCGCCCGGCGGCATCGCCGAAATGGCGATCAGGGCCAAGGTGCTGCAGCTGGGGGTGCCGGTGGTGACGGCGTTTCAGGTGTGCCGCCTGGTGGCGGTGCTGGTGCTGCTGGCGCCGCTGTTCAACTGGCTCGAAAGAAAAGGGCACCTGGCCTGACGTGTCATCATCGCACCTGAGCACCTGTTGTCATGCCCTGGCATGACCGCCTCTTGTCATCCCATGGCATGACCGCCTCTTGTCATCCTCGGGGCATGAGCACCTCTTGTCATCTTCGGGGCATGAGCGCCTCTGGTCATCCCGGAATGTGACCGCCTATTGTCATCTTCGGGCTTGACCCGAAGATCCATGGATTGCCCGGTCAAGCCGGGCAATGACACAGGGGAGCGGGCAATGACACAGGAGCGGGATAGACACAGGGGGCAGCAATGGCTCAGAAGGCGGGCATTGGACAGAGGGAGGGCAATGACACAGGGCGTGTGAAATGACGCTCGATCAGTGCACGATGACGCGCTGCTGGGCCAGGCCGGTGTAGCTTTCCAGCGTGTCCTCGACCTCTTCCTGGGTCGGGCTGCGCTGTTGCCAGGCTTGCAGCTGCTGCTGGAACACCTCGGCCCAAGAGCCATCAAGGTAAACCTCTTTGCCCGAGCGCTTGTCCACGATCTCAAAGCCATGGCGCTCCAGCACGGGCCGACCCGGTGTCGGCGCCGGGTCCTGGCTGGCGTTGGCCAGCACATGCATCACCGCAAAGTCATCGGATTCGTAGAGCAGATTCATGGGCACCTCTTTCACTGCAAGACCATGTGCTGTCAGTATGCCCTTTTTCAAGGCGGCCCGTCAGGCACATCGGCTCAAGACCTCGGTGCCAGGGGGGCGAGCGGTTCGCTGCCGCGCCAATTGAGCTCGATGTAGCTGCCGCTGGCCTGGACGATGCGGATGCGCAGCGGCAGCCAGGCCTGCTCGGGCGAGACCCAGAACTCGACGCGGGCCTCGTATTGGTTGCGCGGCTGGCACACCCATTTGAAAGCCATGAGCGTGCGGCCATCGATCTGCATCGCCTCTTGCTGCTCGAGGGTGAGCAACCAGGGCTGGGCATCGCGCACGGTGGCGGTCTGCACCTGCAAACGTGTGCCCGGCACAAAACGCTCGGGCTCGCCGGCCATCGCCGCCGCCAGTTGCACATACAGGCTGACCTGGTCTTGCGCGCCCGTTTGCAAAGGGGCCGGGTTGCTGTTGCTGCTGAAGACCACCCGCTGCTGCTCGCGGTCGAAATGCGCCGCGCGCTCGTTGCGCCAGCTGTCTGAAAAGCGCGAGGGCGCCAGGCCCGTGGCCTCGATGCGGCCCACGCTGCGCCAATGCCGACTGCCGAGCAAGAAGGCGCGCACCGTCAGGGTCAGCTCGTAGGCCGTGTCGTTGTGCTGCCAGCGCAACTCACCGCTCGCATGGTAGGTCAGGCCTTTGTCCATGCCGGTGAGGCTGTAGCTCTGCAATGTGGACGGTGGCAGGGCGCCCAGCGGCACCAGCGGCCAGGCCGTGGTCTCGGGCACGGCGCTGACACTGGCGCTGGCGACGCTGGCCACCGGCGCTTCGCTGGGGGCCACGGACGCTGCAGGCAGCGGCGCGGCCACCAGCACAGGCTCGGGGTCCGAGGCAGGGGCCGAGGCTTGGGCCGCTGGCGGCGCAGCGGGCTCGTCGGCCAACGCAGCGGCAGGCTCGGCCGGGGTCAGGGCGGCGCGCGGGCGCGCGCGGGGGGCTGCAGGCTTGGGCGGCGGCGCTGGCGGCAAGGGCGTCAGGACCCGCAGCTGCACCGGCGCGACGGGCTCCTGCGCGGCCAGCCGAAGTGTCAAGGGCGAGACCAGGCCCGACAAAAACACCCCGTGCAGCACCAGCACAGCCAAACCCAGACCCCACAGCACCCGGCGCGTGGGGCCGGCAACCGAGATCGCCATGAACGCAGGCGTTCGCTCGCGCACGGCGCTCAGGGTCTGACCCAGCCCAAATCGGCCGAGAGCTGATCGGCCATGCGGCGCAATGGTCGGGCCACCGGTCCCGCCCAATCGGTGTCGAAGGTGGCCGAGGAGCCCAGCGACACCACACCCAGCGCCAAATGCCCATCGGCATCAAACACCGGCGCACAAAAACCCGAAATACCCGGCAGCAGCACGTTGTGCACGCGACCCATGCCGTGCGCACGCATCTCGCGCACCATGGTCTCGAGCTCGGCGCGCGTGGTCGGCACATCCTGTCGGCCAGCCTTGCGTGCCTGCGCCATTTCCTCATCGATCAAACGCTGGGCCTGGTCCGAGCCCACACCATGCCCCAAAAACGTGGCAAAGCAGCGCCCGGTGGCCGAGGCCAGCATGGGCATCACATCGCCCAGGCGCAGGTTGACCGGCACCGCCCTTGGCGACTCCAGCCAATGCACCAGGGTCGGCCCGCGGTTGCCCCAGACCGCCAGGGCCAGGGTGTGGCCAGTGAGCTCCATGAGGGCGGGCAGTCGTTCGCGGGCCATCTTGACGGGGTCCAGCCGCGAGAGTGTGGCCAAGCCCAGGCGCAGCGTGGCCGGGCCAAGTTCGTAGCGGTTGCTGGCACCGTCCTGCACCACCAGGCCCAGGCGCTGAAAACTCACCAGGTAACGGTGCGCCTTGGCGGCGCTCATGCCGGCCTGAGCCGCCAGGTCGCGCAACATCAGCGGCGCCGACGACTGCGCCAGCACCTCGAGCAGCGAAAATCCCACCTCGACCGACTGGATGCCCGCGCGCTCCTTTTCGCCATCGTCTGTGGCCAGGGCTGGGGAAGGTGTGCGTGTGGCGGCCATGTGGTCTAAAATGCAATTTCGTTTAGTTAAACGAGTTTACCAATACGTAATCGGCTCGACCAGCCTGGCCCCAAGGTCGGCACCGCACTGACTTGAACAACCATGAAACTTGCAACTTACAAAGACGGTTCCCGTGACGGCCAGTTGGTGGTGGTCTCGCGCGATTTGAGCACCGCCCATTATGCGACCGGCATTGCCGGCAAATTGCAGCAGGTGCTGGACGACTGGAACTTTCTGGCACCCCAACTTGAAGACCTGTCGCAGACCTTGAACACCGGCAAGGCACGCCACGCCTTTGCCTTCGAGCCCCAGATGTGCATGGCGCCGCTGCCGCGCGCCTACCAGTGGGCCGATGGCTCGGCCTACATCAACCACGTCGAGCTGGTGCGCGCCGCGCGCCACAGCGACGTGCCCCAGACCTTCTACACCGACCCGCTGATGTACCAGGGCGGCAGCGACGACTTCATTGGCCCTTGCGATCCGGTGGTCTGCGCCGACGAGGCCTACGGCATCGACTTCGAGGCCGAGATCGCGGTCATCACCGGCGATGTGCCGATGTGCGCCAGCCCCGAAGAGGCGCTCGAAGGCGTGCGCCTTGTGGTGCTGGCCAACGACGTGAGCCTGCGCCACCTGATCCCCCACGAATTGGCCAAGGGCTTTGGCTTCTTCCAAAGCAAACCAGCCACTGCCTTCAGCCCGGTGGCGATCACGCCCGACGAGCTGGGCGAGGCTTGGCAGGGTGGCCGTGTGCACCTGACGCTGCAATCGACCTGGAACGGCCGCAAGGTCGGCATGTGCGAGGCCGGCCCGGACATGACCTTCCACTTCGGCCAGCTGATCGCCCACATCTGCAAGACGCGCAATGTGCGCGCCGGCTCCATCGTGGGCAGCGGCACCGTGAGCAACCGCGGCGTCGAGGTCGATGGCAAGAAAGACTGGCCCAAGGGCTACAGCTGCATCGCCGAAAAGCGCGCGATCGAGACGATTCTGGACGGCAAGCCCTCGACCGAATTCATGAAGTTCGGCGACACCATCCGGATTGAAATGAAAGACAAGAACGGGCAGAGCCTGTTCGGCGCCATCGACCAGCAGATCGTCAGTCTGGACGAGCAGGCCTGAGGCGCTGGCGCCGCGCCTGGCTTCAGCTGGCGTAAACGGTTTCGAGCGATTCGAACCCCTTGACCTCGATCGGGTTGCCAAAAGGGTCAAGAAAGAACATGGTCCATTGCTCGCCGCTCTGGCCAGCAAAACGCCGCTGCGGCGCGATCACAAAGTCCACGCCAGCGGCACGCATGCGATCGGCCATGGCCTGCCAATCGGCGCGCTGCAAGACCAGGCCAAAGTGCGGCATCGGCACCAAGTGCTCGCCCACATGGCCGGTGGGCGCGGTCTTGAGCGGCTCGCCCAGGTGCAGCGAAATCTGGTGGCCGTAGAAATCGAAGTCCACCCAGGTGTCGCTGGAGCGGCCTTCGCGGCAAGCCAACACATCGCCATAAAAGCGGCGGGCTTCATCCAGGTCGGTCACATTGAAAGCAAAGTGGAACAGGCTGCGCATGCGTCAAAGCATAGCAGCCCGTCCCACCATCCGTCATGGCACGGCCAGACCGGGCCATCGATGGATCGTCGGGTCAAGCCCGACGATGACGCCCCATCGCGACAGGGCAAACAGCCCAGGCATCAGACCTGGGTCGGATCGGCCGCCATGGCGTCAAACTTCTTGAAGTACTGCCGGGCCAGGGCCACCAGCTGGTTGTCACTGGGGTGGTCGCTGGCGATGCTGTCAACGATGACAGCGGCCGCGGCCTTGGCGTGGGCCTGGCACCAGTCGCGGAACTCGTTGCGGGCCGAGCCGGGGCCGGAAAGCAGCACCTCGTGGGTGCCGGCCAGGGCCTTGGCCACATCGCCGTAAAAGGCCGCGGCATCGCCGCTCTTGCCCTGGTGCTTGTGGTGGCTGCGCGACTGGATGCGCTGGCTCTCGACGTGTTCGCGGTCGAACATCAGCACGTGGGCTTCGTGGTGGTCCATCCAGACGATGGCGTGGAATGTGCTCATGACATGACTCCTTGAAAAGTGGGCAATCGGTGGGCCAGCGCACACCATTGATGTGCGGGCGAGGGTTTGCGCCGGCATCACCCACACGTGCCGGCGAGGAAAAATCAACGGGTCTTTTCGGCCTGGCTCTGGCAGCCGATGCAGCGCAGCGCCATCGGGTGGGCGGCCAGACGGGCTTCGGGGATACTGACCCCGCAGTCCTGGCACTGGCCGTACCGGCCCTGGGCCAGACGCTCAAGCGCCACGTCGATCGCGGCCAACTCGGCGGTCTCGTGTTCGTTCATCGCGAACTCTTCGTTGATCTCGGTGGTGGCCTGCGCGCGCGCATCAGAGGCGCGCACATCGTGCTCGGCCGCCATGTCCACGCGCGAGACCTGTCCGCCGCGTTGCGTGGCGATGCGTTGCAAAAGCGCTTGCCGGGCGTCCAGCAAGCGTTGTTGGTGTGCTGTGTTGAGTGTGTCCATGGCCTCATGCTAGGCCGTGGAACGCCGAATGCTTTGACACGGATCAAGCGCCAAGCCTGCTGGCGCGGCGAGCTTGAGGCGCGTCAACACCCCCTTCAGGTCGCCTGGGGTTTCAGGCGCGACATCATCAACTCGGTGTTGCGCTTGCGGTCGGCATTGACCTGTTGCAAGGTGGGGCGCTCGCCCATGCGCTTGAGGTAGTCACGCACCGGCAGGTCGGCCAGAAAATCGCGGCCATACACGATCTTGGTGGCGCCGGACACCAAAGGCAGGTGCACCACGGCAGCGCAGTCGGCCAGGCTCAGGGCGTCGCCCGCGACAAAGGGCGCAAAGCGCGCCAGGCGCGCAAAAGCGGCCACATTCTTTTCAAGCTGCTGCCCTGTTTTCTCCTTGACGCTGTCGCTGACCTTGCCGCCAAAAAATGCCGCCGGATAGAGCTTGCGCGCTTCGAGTTCCAGGTGCAGTTCCAAAAAAGTCACGAGCTCGCGCACTTTGGCGGCCGCATAAGGATCACTCGGCAGCAGCGGTTGCTGCGGGTATTTTTGCTCGATGTACTCCATGATCACCGCCGACTCGCACAGCGGACCTTGCCCGGTCTTGAGGTAAGGCACCTTGCCCAGCGGCGAAGCCTGCGCATCGGTCTCGCCGACCCAGGCCAGTTCTTCCTGAAACGGCAGGCCTTTTTCGAGCAGGGCGAATTTGACCTTGTTGTAATAGTTGCTGGCTGCAAAACCGCAGAGGGTGAGCATGGGTGTCTCCAAGAACAAAAATGA
>JACCDW010861599.1_pt1 | contig 15705 bp, 19 predicted proteins | sample 7449781 | NCBI WGS metagenome assembly JACCDW01 (sample SAMN15323449, study PRJNA562643) | freshwater metagenome | isolation source: river surface water | place: USA:Blue River Watershed | collected 2017-08-18
AAAGAAACTAATTTCATTTTCAGAAACCAAATTTACGCTATCTGCCCAATAAACCCTACCACTATTGAATTCAATTTTGAAATACTTTTGTCTTTTTTCAAGTTCACCAAATAATGAATCAATTAGGAAATAAAAAAATCCACCAAAAACTATTAAGAATATACTTAATTTGATACTATCTAATATTTTCATCTTTTAATATTTTAGCTCGTTTTTTTGGAACCTTCACTTCATAAGACCCTGCAAATGATGAAAAAATTCCGATATAATTTTTTTTCGTCTCTCTAACATTTTGTAGTACTGAACCTTCGTAAAGGTACGGACATATATCAGTACTATCAAATTTTATTCCTACTTTCATAGTTAATTTTTTGTGACCCCTCCGCGATTCGAACGCGGGACTCCTTCATTAAAAGTGAAGTGCTCTAACCAACTGAGCTAAGAGGTCTTATTGTTCTTTTATTTCAAAAAATTCACCACACTCATTACACATTACGTTAATTATTGGCATGTGTTTCTGTGCGTAGTCATAATTGAAGTGTAAATTCTCTTTTTCTGCACAATGAGGACAAACTATTTCTTCTTTCATAACTTTTATCTTTTTTGTTGTTAAGGTGGGACTCGAACCCACAATGTGGTCTCGTAAAGAGAATCATGACCGTTTCGACTTACCGAGCTTGAGCCCGCTTACATATCCACTACTTAACATCCTGTTGTCTCGGTCGGGCTCGAACCGACGACCTCTTGCGTATCAGGCAAACGCTCTCAACCAACTGAGCTACGAGACAATAAACTGTAGTCCCTCTTGGATTCGAACCAAGGAAAGAAGCTCCAAATACTTCTGTGTTACCGCTACACCAAAGGACTATTAATCAAAACACTTTCGCCCCCTGTATACCTTTCGGTGGATGCTTAAGGTCAGCCTTAACTATTAAGGGAGCCACCCGTGTTTTGTTTTACAAATTTACAACCAATATGTCAAAGAACCAAAAATAAAAAACCCCGAATACATTTCTGTAGTTCGGGGTCGTGTATATAAGTCTTCAGGAACTTAACTAACTAATGATGAACTACGTGTTTGCATATCACTGTACCAACAATTAAATTGTTGTTTAGTAATCACGATATGTTTTACTGTGTTGTTCATATAATATATAATTATCTGATAAATGTATAAAAATTATTAATTAAGTAAAAACTCTTTTGAATATTGTACATTTTTATTTGTGTGAACCGCCTTAATCCTATATATGAAAGGTCTATTCATCCCTAATTTGTAACTGTAAAGTTGTTGACCCTGAGATTTTTTACTTTCGATAGAAACCAGTTCACTATAGTTTCTTGTCATATCTTTTGCAGATTCCACAACATATTTTTTTACTGATAAGGTCTCGTTAACTATAAATTTAAGTTCAACTCCGTTAGGAATTCTACAGTAACCTACCTCTAAAAATTCAACATCATAACTCTTTTTTTCACATGAGAGAAAAAAGAAAGAGAATAAAAAAAATAAAGTTAACTTTTTCATGTACCCCAAGTCGGACTCGAACCGACATGTCTTGCGACAACAGTTCCTAAAACTGCCGTGTCTACCATTCCACCATCGGGGCTAATATGTACCTCAGGCGGGAATCGAACCCGCACGAACTTTTTCGGTTCACAGGATTTTAAGTCCTGCGTGTCTACCTATTCCACCACCAAGGCAACTTTACTATACAAATTTAATCTTAATCTTTGGATTTTCCAAAATAAACTGACAGAATTTCTTCGGATTCTTCAACTACTTCGTTATTAGTGTGTTCTAGTTCTATGATATTATTTTTTGTGTCGAAAATAAAGTATCCCTGGCTTCCTTCGTTGATTTCCCAACCTCCATAATTGTTTTCCAATACCTGATAACACCAGTCTTCGATATTTGCAGGTACTCGACCACCTCCATCAGAGAAAGATGATTCGAGATAACCACTATCACCACCTCCACTATAATCCAATTGCAATTTACCATCACTACCAGGCTTTGCTCCAGATTCCATTATTTCATGCAAAAGTTTCTGAACTAATTCAGTATCTTCAGTGTCATCGCCCCAAGTCAACCCACCTGAATCACCAGGTTGTTCATAAGCCCAATAACGTGTAATCTCCAACCTTGAATCTGCAGTATCTATTTCAAAATCTACGTTATCGTAATTAGGACTGTCAACATCCAAATAATCAAGGTTTAAGATAACTTTTTCGATAATTTCTCCTAAATAAGGTCTGAAAAAATCAGGAATTTCGACATTCCAATGATTACTAAAATTTCCGAGATTTTTCATAATTCTAGACGGACTATCATAATCGTCATAATTAACTTGGATAACCCCTGACCTAATATTATACGATTTAAGGTATTTTGCAACCTTGCGAAGTACTACCTTATCTTCTTCTGATATAAAATTTTTTTTCATAACAATAAATATAACTTTTAGTCTTCAAACTCGAGTTTAACAGTTCTTAACATCCATTGTGGTCTTTGACTTTTGGATATGTTCTCGACCCATTCTTTTGCGGATGGAATGTAATTGTAACAATCTTCCTTGACGTGTTGTTCCCCTACGTATCTTGTATAAACCGTTTTCCCATCAGAGTTTTTAAATTCAGTTCCGAATCTTTTTTCCATTTCGAAAATACCCTCACTATGATGTCGAAACATTCTGTGAAGTGAATCTCCGAACCAACCCTTTGTTTCATCCATCCACTCATGTAAATGGATATAATCTTCGGGTTTGCCACCAAATTTTTTTGCTGATGATTTTGCGTGAATGTTAGGATGTGCCATACGCAAATATAATAAAAAAAACCCTCACGAGGAGGGTTTTTCATAAATTTAAAATAATCCGAGTAATTTTTTCTTTTTGAAAAAGACCTTACTTTCACCAACCATAAAACCATTCTCATATATTTGGACTTTATATATACCATCCATAAATATTTTAGAAAGTTCTACTTCAAAGTTAGCCTTTTTAATCAAACCTGTTGTATAATCCAAAGAAGAACTTGATGTGTATATCTTTTCTCCGTCCTTCTTGGTACTCAATATTCCTGATTTGCCTTCTAACTTAACTTCTTTACCAATAGGGTTTAATAAAACGAAATAAACCGTTTTTATTCCATTAGAAGAAATTCTGTTCTCATTTATTGTGAATGAAAATTTCATTTTGTGAACCTTTTCAACAACATCTGTTTTCTTACCCTTAACGTTTAGTCCTTCAACTAATAGATTAGAAATAGATAAAGTACTACCTAAATCAATCACATCATCGGCATGTTCTTTCTCTACTCTGGTTGAATCTAATACTTTAACTAACTGGTTTTTCTCCATTTGAAGATTTGTATTATCTTCAGTCAATTTTACGTTAGTAGATTTCAATATTTCATTTTCTTTTATACGGTCTTCTATTTTAGTATTCAACTCTACAATCAGACCTTTAGCAGTTGTCAATTCCTCTTTTGTCAAATTTGATTTATATAGGATAGATTTGACTTTCTTTTTGAGAGACATGATTTCTTTGCTTGAAGACAACTTCAACTCAGATAAAGTATCTATTCTAAGTTCAGCATCACCCAACTTTTTCAATGTTGATTGGTGCTCCATTTCAAGTTCGTTTTTTGTGTTAACAACTTCAACGTATTGAATTTCTTTTTCTTTAATAACTGTATTTGACTTATTAGTGAAAAATACGATGTAGGCGATAGAAACGGCTAAAAAACCTCCGAACACCACAGATAACAATTTGTAATTTACATTCATTTTTAAAAAATTTTTTTAAGTTTATTTAATAATAAATACTTGGTAATTGGTGGAACAGGTAAAACTCGAATACATCAGAGTCTATACAAAAAAAAGAGTGGATGAAAAAAACCTATTTTCCTTTCGGCCGTCCACAAAGGCCCACTGAGCGGTAGAGTGGAATCGAACCACCGTCTCCAACTTGGAAGGATGGAGTAATAACCATTATACGACTACCGCAAGTTTCCCCACCCTGAGATTATGGGTGAGTAGTTATTTCGGTTTTTTGTTCTGTTCCAAAACCTGTGAGGCATCCCTCATAAAAACAGTCAACACTACTGGGAGGAGTTGTGTGATACCCCTTATTCCCACGAGTAGTCATTTACGACTGATACTACTAAACATCCATCCATTGTTCAAGTGTTGGATTAAACACTGTGAGTATCTCTTACTCGTTGCGGTTCCTACGGGATTCGAACCCGTGGTCTTCTCCGTGACAGGGAGACATGTTGGGCCACTACACCAAGAAACCATTTTATACATTAATAAGTCCATCATGTATTTCACAATGACAATTTGAACAAACTAAAATACATTTATCAACTTCTACTTTCAATTTATCAAAAGAAAGACTTTTTCCTGAGATTTGAAAATCTTTTTCTTTAGGATTTTTATGATGAAACTCTAATGCTCTTACGCATTTGTCATACCCACATACTTCACATTTACCTCCCTTATACTCGGTTAATTTTAACTTTACTCTTTTTCTCCATAAAATTACAGATTCAGAATTTGTGTATTGTTTAGACCTTTTTTTTGTTTTAACGTACTTCAAAACCGTCTCAACAGAATTTCCCGTAATATTAGATACCTTCTTAACTGAACCTAATTCATTATAGAGAATTTGTAATTTTTGTTTTTGTTCATCTGTTAACTTATCACTATTACCACCCAATTTATTCAATTTACAATGATAAGAAACAGTAGACATTGCACAATTCAATTCATTACAAATTTCTTTATAAGTTTTTCCACTTTTTCTAAGTTCTATTATTTTTTCGTAATACTTACCCACGATTAACATATTTTGTTAATAATAAATATCACAAACTTCGAAAAAATCAAGCTGCTTCGGTAGGATTCGAACCTACGATGGTTTTTACACACCAGATTAACAGTCTGGACCGTTCGGCCACTACGGCAACGAAGCATTCAAAGAACTTATTGTAGAGTAGACAGGGGTCGAACCTGCACACACTTGCTCCCAAAGCAAGGGACCTACCTATTGGTCAACTACTCTATACAAAAAAACCCCAAACTTAAGAGTTCAGGGTTTTCAAACATAATATTTTACCGAACTCAACTTGACATAAGATTGCCATCACCATTCGCAGGTGCCGGATTAAACTTATTTAAGTCGATGTTCATCATGTTTATAAATATACTCTTACTTACAAATATTTCTTAAAAACTCTATCAAAGAACTCTTCTTCTTCCTGTGTTAAAGAATAATATTTTGTTTTCAATTGTTCAAGTTTATCTGAGAAATCGTCTTCACCTCTTCCTCTCCTAACTAAGTCCTCTTTAACCTCACCATTTTTATTTAACACTTCTTTTGGAAGGTGGTCATTCTCAACAAGGGCCTGTATCAGTTCTTTAATGTCTCGTCTACCACAAGCATATAAAAAGTCTTCAACATCTATGTCCATATCAATGTAAGGCATGATTCTATTTTTTTATGTAAACAATAATTGTGTCCATATTTTCGGAAACCCTTGCAACTTTTCCATTCAAAGAACTAACCTTGGAGTTTGTTGATTTTGAGATGATTATTGAACTATCCATCTTACTTTCAATCTTACTTATTGATTCTTGCATTTGGTCTTGTTTCGTACTAATAGATTCAACTTCGGTTGTGATGTTGTTTAACTTTTTATTAACCACAAGAAATTCCTTTTTGTCCAAGTTTAAGATTTCTGATATACCCCAAATTGAAAATAGAACAAGGGAAATCAATATTAGTGAAGAAACTACTATTAAAACCCTCGATTTTTTTATTTCATCGATGATGTGTTTTTCTGGTCCGTAACCGTATTCCATATTTATTTTTTTTTTATGTGGACCCGGTCGGAATCGAACCAACGACCTTGAAATTATGAGTTTCCTGCTCTAACCGTCTGAGCTACGGGTCCATTATTTTACAAAGATATAAAAGTAATTTTATTTTTCAAAAAAAAATCGTAATATTTATTTGTATGATAAAGTTGAGTCTTTTGGACAAGATGATTAAATATGAGAATTCGGTTACAACGAGACATGGAAAGTCCCGAACCATAAACTATTGTTAAAAATTAAGATATTAGGGTCGGGATTTTCTGACCCTTTTTTTATTCAATAAAAAATTATATTTTTGCCAAAAGAATTCCGAGAATGGAACAAGTACTTGTATTAAATTTCGATTACAGTCCACTAAATGTAACCACTATACAGAGGGGCTTCAACCTCGTTTACAAAGGTAAAGCTGAGATAATTAAGTCTGACATCAAGGAACTTGTAAGCGGTGTTAAAAAGTATGTCAGACCTCTTATCATACGTTTATTGAACTATATAAAGTTTCATAAAAGAGCGTATCGAGCAAACAGAACAAGAATATATAAAAGGGACGGTTTTGAGTGTGTTTATTGTGGGTCAAAAAAATCATTGACTCTCGACCACGTAATTCCTAAATCAAAAGGGGGATTGAATACTTGGGAGAACCTTGTTACGTCTTGTTTCAAATGTAATCTCAAAAAGGCAAACAGAACTCCTGAGGAGGCAAAAATGAAAATGAGTCATACACCGTTTGTTCCAACAATAATCAACGATAACTATGCGTTGCAAAATATTTGGGATGACTTTCAAAAAACTTTGTTCAATTAATTATTTTTTTTACCTTTGACAAAATTTTAATTATGAATTTGGGAAATGAATTTCAAAGTTATTACACAAAACACTTAGGGAAGAATTCACTTGATTTACATTATATCGGTGACCACATTGAAAACTCGATGACCCCATATATCTTGGAAGAAAGGGAAATGAGGGTTACTCAAATGGATATCTTCTCTCGTTTGATGAGAGACCGACTGTTGTGGGTTGCCGGTGGAGTTGATGATAGAATGTCAACTGTTGTTCAAGCTCAACTTATGTTCTTGGATTCCACAGATAAAACCGACATAACGATGCACATTGATTCACCTGGCGGTAGTGTTAAATCGGGTCTATCAATGGTAGATGTGATGCATTACATTTCTTGTGATATCCGTACTGTTAATACAGGTATGGCGGCATCTATGGGTTCAGTTCTCCTTGGAGCAGGAACCAAAGGTAAGAGAAGTTCGTTAAGATTCTCCAAGACTATGTTACATCAAAGCTCTGGCGGAGCAGTTGGTAACATCCAAGACGCAAAAATATCAATGATAGAGTGGGAAAAAACAAACAATACTTTGTTTGACTTGTTGGGTGATTTTTGTGGTAAATCTCGTGAACAAGTGATGGAAGATTCCCAACGTGATTTGTGGTTAAGTGCTGAGGAGGCTCTTGATTATGGTATAATTGATGAAATAGTTAAAACAAAAAAGAAGGGTAGTTAACCCTTCTTTTTAGATTTTAGAACACCCCCTTTTGTTTTCTAATTTATACTTACAGATTACCTGAAAAGTCTATTTCACTACTGCACCTTTGATTTTGGATAATAAACCTTGAGAATTTGACGTAAGTGTTGAAAATTCTTGGCAAACCATGTCATTTAAATTTTCTTTTATTTTCTCCAAAAATTCGTCTTTCTTGATTTCTTGACCCAAAATATTTCTTATTAAATTCCACCCTTGACCTTTTAACTCTTTTCCCGATTGTAAATTCATAAAAAGGATTTCAGTAATTGCCTTTGCAATTAATTCTGTCATCGATTCACAATCTTTGAATGAACTTACAATATTGTTTAGGTTATTTTTTGATAGATTTATTAACTCGTTTTTCAGTGTTGGGTCATTTAAACCTAATTTATTGAGTATTTTGTCGAATACTATTTCAAAAAAAGTAGTTGGCATAGTCTCTAAACCAGAACCGAAAATACTCTTTAATGTATCACCTAAGTTTTCATTTATCAAACCCTGATTATCAAGTTCCTTAAGTTCATTTATGAACTCGAAACTTACCCTTTCAAGATTTTTTTTTTCTACAATGTTTTCTTGTTTTTTAATTGACTCAACAATCATTTTTAGTCTATTCTCAATTAGTTTTTTTTCTATGAAATCATTTTCTTTTTTTGTTTTTGCCTCGACCAATTTCTTTTTGATGATTGTATTCAAATTATTTTTTTGTTCTCCTAACATAAATCTCAATGAACCGTCTGTTCCTGCCCTTTGTGTCATCAAATAATCGAATTTGGATTTTGAACCTCCGAATAAACCACCCATTTTTTGACCACATCTTTTAACATAATTCTTGACTATTAGTAAATCAGTATTGCCTGTAAAATAGATTTTAGTTGGATTGTTAGCGGCATCGTGTAATACGTCTACACCTTCTCTACAGAATTCTCCTTTTAATTTATCACCAGTGTCACGATTAATTTTGTCAACCAAAGATTTGACACGAACCTGTTCTTTTGTAGAGTATTGTTTTCCAATGTACCATAACTTTTGGTCTTTTTTAAAGTATTCTGCATACTCAGGAAACTTTTGACCAAGTAATACTCCTTGTTGTCCATAAGCCGTCGATGTTACGTCTGGTTCATTAAATGAGTATCCTGCCCTTATTAAATCATTAGTAATTTTTGTAACATAATCCTGCGTTTTTCCAGCAACACCTGTTTTCTTCCATACAAAGAACTTATTTCTATCTCTTTCTTTTGAAAAGAATTCTTCACTCCCTTTAACATCAACTAAATCAATTTTTTGCCAATTACCCTGACCCTCTTCATAGGCACTTGGCTTTTCTGTCTTCCATAAACCACCTCCATTGGCAACAATATCATTAACAAATTGTTGTTGGTCCTTACTCATTCGAGTCTCGTCCGCAGTTAAAGAAGTTGTTTGTTTTAATTGAGGACATTCCCAATCGAATTCTTCATTTGATTGTCCCTCTAATGGTTTGTAGTCTTTATCAACCTTTTGTTTTTGACCTGTTCCATCGGAAAATAGATATATATATTCGAAGTCATTTTGGTTAAATCCAATGATGGCATATTTGTCTCCTAGTTTTGCCGGCTGCGATTCAGGTTGTCCAATTAGTTCAAAACCAATTTCTTTTTTCAGACCGTCAATGCAACCAGTTCTAATAACTCTTTTGAGTATTGTCTGTGGGTTGACAACTTTTGGTTGGTTGTCTAGCGTTTGCGGTACTGGAGGATTTACTTGCTCTTTAATTTTTCCTGTATATTTTTCACGATGTGTCCATCCTGTTGGTATTGGTGTCTTTTTCATTTTATTAGGTTCATCTATTTTTGGTTTAACATCTGTCGATTTTATAACATCTGTTGTTTTTTTAACATCTGTCTTACATGCAAAAGAAGGAGAACCTTCCATCAGTGCCGAATAAGTTGCTTTATCAACCTTACCGTTTATTGTAAGATTATATTCTTTTTTGTTCTCATATTGGAACTTTGCTACCGCTTTTCTAGTTTCTTCACCAAACTCGTCATCTTCATTTAAATTAATATTTAAATTTGCATTCAAGGCGGCTTGTATGTACCCAACAATATCACCTTTCATACCTTCACTGACTTCTTTAAAACCGTTACACATTTCGTCAGATGAAATGTTCACAGGAGTGAATGTCTTAGTTGTTGTTTTGGTTTTTACTTTCTTTGGTGCTGGTTTCGGTTTACGTTTTGGTGTAGGTGGGGGAGTCTCATCACCACCTCTCTGTTCGTATATAAAATAAAAATTTTTCATCGATTATCTTATTTGGGAAAATGTTTTAGTTTGAGGATTATATTGGAATTTCATTGTTGAATCTCCAGCGGATTGGAACTCCCAAAGATTATTACCTTTATCGAAAATATAAGGTTTGTCATTTGGACCAATTTTATTGGTAGAACTAGTATTTAAACTAGGTATGGTTTTCAAATAGTTATATAACTGATTCTTTATTTCTTCGGTGTCTGTAGTTACTACTGGAGTTGGAGTTGTTTTATCTTCTTCGAAACCATGTTTATCCGCTTGTAGTTTCCATTTTTTTCCATCTGCAAAACCTCGTTTAGTGACTTTATCCCATTTTTCGTAGGTATGCTTGAAAGCTTCAGACCAAAATTTGAAATCCTCTTCTGTTTCACCATAAATTAATTCCTCAGGTTTAGGAGGTTCGATAACTTCCAAATCCTTTGAGTCCATAAATGATTCATAAAGTTTTGCTGCTTCTACAGCTATTTCAGCCGCTCTTATTGGTTGTAACTTCAAAAGGGTTTTTGCAAAGCTAACGTCTGTCAATTTTTCTTTAAACTCCTTTCTCCAATATCTACCGTCCTCAGAACCCAATGAAGTCATATAATCAGCCGCGAGAAATAGTTGGTTAATTTTTTCTGGGTCCATTTTATAGATACAAGGGGCCCCTTTTACTAACCATTCAGCCTTCTGTTTGTAAGGTTGTTCCAAATATTCTGCATTATATATTTTTTGTGTCCTCATTACTCTTGATAATTGGAGTAAACATTCTTTTTCTTCGCGAGTACTGAGTAAGTAGTTTATTTGCTCCCCTTGTAATTTGATAAGGTTAATATAAAGGTTGAATTTCCAAAGTCTAATCAAATACTCTTCTAAATATGATGTTCTCGCCAAACCCAATCCACCCATCGATTTTAGTTTCGCAAAATAATCAATATCTTCTTTTTCCAAAGCATTAATAATTTTTTCTGTTGGCCACCCTCTGGGGCTTGTCACCCATAAATAATTTTTGAGTGAACCTTCACTTGCCTTGACTGCGGTTTCGACATCCTGTTGAGCTTGAGCTTTAGAGAAAAAGTATTTAGCACGACTTGGGAGTGAAACAACACCTTTAACAAATTTGGTTTCCGATGAAAAAGCACTTTTAAGAGCTTCTTTGAATGCAATCCATTGTTGCTTCAGTGGTGAAACTTGACTTGCAATCAATTTTACAACATCCCAAGAACCATTTTTTTTCTCCAACTCTAATAATTCGTCAGCAATCCTAACAGCTTCGGGTTGTTTTGATTCCTTCATTGTCGTGATGAATGACCTCATTTGTTCCATACACTTTACTTTATGATTTGCCAAAAAGTTCATTTTTTTCAAAATTAGTTCTTTTACTCTGTCCTTTTCATAGCTTTCCAAACGTTCGTCGTCTAAATTTTTAAATAGATTTTTGAGTTGGATATACTCATTTTGCATAATTCCAAAGTAACTTTTTATTTTGCTCACAAAACTCGGATTGGAAAGAATTCTTAATTCATCTTTTGTAAATTTCCTTGCATTTGCCAAAAAATCGTCAACGTCTGAGGCTATTCCTCGAACTAATTTACCTTTCTCCAACCTCAACAGTTTATTATCATAATCATCTATTTTTTTGGACACTCCAGAGATTATGTATTCTGTCATTATTCCTTCCTCGTCACCCAAAATGTCCATGAGTGCATTCTTTAAACCAACTTCTCTTCCTTGACGGTTTGGTAGTCTTGATGCTCTAATAACATTTCTTAACCATACTTCTTCGTCCGAACCGCCAGCAATAATTCCATCAATGAGGTCATCGTATATTTTAGTCCCATCTAAATTTCCTATTTCAGATAATATATCCTTAAAAAACTTTTTGGAGTTATCTGTCAAATCATTCCAAGATAAATTATTGTCAAGATATTTTACCATGTCATTAACTTCTTTATTAGTTGCAGTTACTACTTTGTTAAGGCTTGGTAAATTAAAATTAAACACCGGTCCTGTCGGTGTATTTCTTCCACTCATTCTAATATTAGGGTTCGAACCACTAAATATATTTTTAATATTTGTTGATAATCTTTTAATAATTGAATCTTCTAAAATCAAAGGTTTTGATAAAGAAACTCCCATTACTTCCTTTATTCGGTAAATCTCATTTAATAAATTTTTTTTCATAACATAAAATTATTTTTTTACTTTCCAATAAATAGTGCCTTTTATTTCAATTGGTTCGCTAGACACATTCCATTCCTCTTTTGTTAGTAAATCCTCACGTTTATACCCTTCAGATTCTAACTTTTTTAAAGTTTCGTCGTCTATTTGATTGTTTACCAAAGGTTTTGTTTCATCACCTTCGTATTCCACCCAAGTTCCACCAACGTCTTCAACCATTTTTTTATTTTGTGTGTTGATGTATTCTAGGGATTTTTTTACTGCTCTATTATTCAAATTTTTAACAAAAGTTTCCGCAGTTTTGGACATCAGCATTTCTTTTGATTTGTCCGCATTTCTAATGGTGTTCAGTTTTAATTCATCGGCCAAATCCTGACTGACTTCAGCAGAATTATTATATATTGAAGCCAATCTTAATTTCTCTTCATCGTTCAATTCTTCACCATAAAAAATCTCTGTAAATAAATTTATCAACGATATAAACACGGATAGAGATATTTCTCTTACATTTACTTTTTGTAACCATCTTACGTTTTTTAGAACTGCCGGATTTGATTTAATATAACTCCTAAGATTTGCAATCCCTTCTCCTAAAGCTTTTTTTAATTTTGCCTCTGAAAATTCATCTTGTGCTTTTACCATCTTTGACCAAACTTTTTTCTCAGCTTCTCCCAAAGTCATATACCATCTTATTATTTCTTCAGGAGTGCTATTTGATGATAATCCAGCTCTTTTCATAGAACGAATTAGTGAGCTCACAACTTTTTGGTCTATTCCTGTAAAAAATTTTGTAGTTTTCAAAAATGGTGTTGCACCAAAAACTAAATCAAATGCTGCCGATATATTTTCTCCCTTTTCTAAATTTCTTTCAGCGGATATAAGACCTAAAGTACCTTCTGTTGCAATTTCTGCAGCTATTAACCATGTCGAACCCTCAGTAAAAAACCCTGATATAAAAAAAGCGGCGGCGGCAACCCATTGAGCAGTGTTGACGTACTTATCAACTATTTTATCCCATTTATTTCTAGGGTCTGTCCATTTGATTTTTGGGTAGGGTTCTTTTCTTTCATTATCAGTAAAAAACCATTTAAATTCTCCGAACTTGCTACCTCTCTCATATTGCATCCATGAAACATATGTTAGTCCTGAAACCTCGAAAGAAAAAACACTTCCATAAGGAAATATTTTTTGATAATAATCAATATATTTTACACTTTCTTCTTCAGACAACTTCAGTGTATTTTTAAATAAATGATTATACGAAACTTCATTCCAAAACTCTATCGTTGCATCTTGAGGTAAAAGAATATACGATAATCCTCCTGATTTACTTTCCGGCATGGGTATAGGATAACAGCAAAAACCTTGAGGAATTGCTTCCAAACCCGAAACACCGACTTCATTTTTTCCAGGAATGATTGCCCTTTCGGGATACTTACAAATTTTCGGATATAAAGGTTCCTCTTTGAAAGCAAAATCTGTACTTCTGAGCTGAACTCCAGGAGTTTGTTCTAATAAATTTTTTTTTGAATCGTACTCCATCAGAAACTTAATTCTATTTTGTATCTGAAATTTCACGGGCATTTTTTTATAAATACTTTTGGTCGTAAGAAAATAAAGGTTTAATTTTACACCGAAAAAAATAAAAAATATGAAAATTAATTCGGTTGTAATTATCAAGTCTTCATCAGAGATAAAAAAAATTGTCGATGTAGAAATTATTTGTGGGCAAAAAATATTTTACATGGAAGATAATACCTCATACCATGAGAACCAATTATCTTCTTCATTTCAAGATACAAAAGAATTATTATCTAAAAAGTTGCAAACTAACAAAGAAAAATGTGATGAAATATATAGAGAAATGATTAAAGAAATGGTTTCGAACTCCCTTACCTTTATTAAAAAAAATCAATACTACCAAATCTGATTAGACAAACCTCTAGTCAATCCAGTCTGCCATTTTTCACCGCCCTTACCGAGCATATTTGCTTTACCCCTCTTTATTGCATAAAGGTCAGACCACTTTGGTACTGATGACGTAGAACCTCCCCCTCCACCTGAAGGTGTTGCAGGTGCTGCGTCATCCTGCTCATCCAATTCAGATTTATTTCTCGACACCGAATACTTTTCGAAAATTGATATTAATACATCTACGTCTAGTTCCATAAACAATAAATAGTTTCAAATAATTAATATGGTACCGATTTCGGTATTGATGACTCATTCAAGGTATAATACTCATTTAAGAATGAAACCAAATCATCGACATCCAACTCTATTTTCTCTTCATCATCATACGAATCATCATCGTCCTCGTCGTCAAAAAAATCAAATGATTCTGTTTCCAAATCATAACCGTATTCACTTACTATTGAATAATCTATATTGTCAACTCTAACTTCATCTTCACCATCATCAATTGTTCTAAAACTCACCTCAAGGATATTTGTTTCTGTATTAACAAAATATTCCACAATTTCTTTAATTTCCATTGTTTTTTTTATTAAAGAAATATCTAAAAAAAATTAAAAAGACATATTATATAAAAAAATCCCCTCGTTTTGGAGGGGATTTTGTTTAATTGTAACCTTTCATTCTGTTCATCATTTCCATGATTCTATTTTTCTGTTTTACTACTGATTCTTTTAAATCTTCATCGACCTCATTAAATATGTCGATTTCTTCCCACTCATCGTCCCACATGTCTTCAGACTTTTTGTCCATTCCGAGAAATTTCCCATCTGTATCAAAAGAAGGATAAAGTTCTTCTCTATCATCCATATCTTCATCATCCTCTTCCAAAGGACCACCTGATATAAAGTTATATGCCGGTTTTATTGAACTGAAGTTTTGGTATGGAGCAGTTCCACCACCAACTTGTTCTCCAATTTCCTCATCTTCATACACATCTCCATCTTGATATTCACCAAAACCATCATCTGTTGATGGACCTACTTGATGTGGGTCTTGAGTTTCAGTTTCTTTATTAGGGTCTGTGGTGATTTCCTCTTCTTCATACATTTCTTCTTCAGTATAATCAAATTGGTCAGACAAATTAAGGTCTTCAACATTTTCCAAGTCTTTAACTTGTTGCGTTTCTTCACCCATTTCTCCACCGCTATATCCACACTCAGAACATTCACCTTCATACATCATTCCACCACATTCAGAACACATTGATTCTTTTTCAACTTGTTCGTTTATCCCTACATTCATGTAAGTTTTAACATTACCCTTATTGTTTACGGTAACACCATTTTTATCGTTGGCAAAATCTTGTGTATAAAGAGGTTGTGTATTAGATACATGTGGTTGCATGGTTTTATACCCATTATATAATGTTTTGTGTTGGTCTAAAATGTTTCTTTTTTCATCGTTAGACATCAATCCTAAAGCCCATTGTTTCATATAAATGTTTTTAAATAAATATTGACGTAATGAAATAAAACAACTAATCTTATATCGAACAAGTGAAATTCAAATTTCTTGATGGTATCTTGGTAATTTACTTATCTTATTTTTGAATTCACTTGTTTTTTTTATTTATGATAATCAATAATTACGATATACACGAATACTGCGAAGGTGCGGTGATTTTGGACGGTCTTGATGATGCCATCATCGGAATTGTAGAGGAGTTCGGAAACTCACCAAGAATATTATATTCAAAAGAAAAGATATTGGAAATTTTGCAGAGTAGGGACGGTATGACTTATGAAGAATCTGAAGAATTTTATGGATATAATATTTTAGGTCTTCATGCTGGAGAACAAAATCCCGTTTTTGCTGTTACAATCAAATAACCTATCTTTGTGTCATGATAAAGAT